>ERZ795043.825-NODE-825-length-19877-cov-9.020886_pt1 | contig 19877 bp, 19 predicted proteins | sample MGYA00375127_ERZ795043 | MGnify/ENA primary metagenome ERZ795043 (study PRJEB30172, sample SAMN05518447) | compost metagenome | isolation source: Feedstock adapted compost from Newby Island compost facility, Milpitas, CA | place: USA:Newby Island compost facility... | reverse complement strand
CTTCCCTTGTCAATAAGCTCGGTGCAATTTTACACCACTACTAGGGACTATAACCAGAACACCTGGTTGGTGATGGGCGTGGGATTCTCAAAATACTCTCCCTTGACTGGCGGTACCCACTTGCCGCCAATGAAGTTGTCGTACCGTTTTTTGAACGTCACTTTGGATCCGGGTTGTCCAGGCTGGGCGTAGATCATGTACATCTACCTCCATTTATAGTTTATATTGATATAATCTTCTAATTAATGTATAATTCCTCCTTGTTTTTATGCTTTCTATCACAGCTCAGCTCTAACGGACATACACGACGCTTAGAAGCGTTTTTTGGGCATTTCAAAAATATAACGGACACCAGAAACGCTTAGAGTCTATTTTTTCGCCCAAATCACCGTTTTTTCGGCTCTAAGCGTCGCGGGTGTCCGTTACAATTTCAAAACGCCGATTTTCGGCCGCTAAGCGTCCGTCATGTCCTTTACGTACGGACAAAATAAAAAATCCCCCGCTTTCGCAAGGGATTCTGCTTTCGTCATATTCATATGTATGGTGCGGTCGAGAGGACTCGAACCTCCACGGTGTCGCCACCGCCAGCCCCTCAAGCTGGTGCGTCTGCCATTCCGCCACGACCGCATGGGTAGGCCGCCGCCTGTCACAAGATGATCCGAACTTGCACCAAAAATGGTGAGCCATGAAGGACTCGAACCTTCGACACCCTGATTAAAAGTCAGGTGCTCTACCTGCTGAGCTAATGGCTCATATGGTGACCCGTAGGGGATTCGAACCCCTGTTACCGCCGTGAAAGGGCGGTGTCTTAACCACTTGACCAACGGGCCTTAAACAGGCAGTTCGGCTAACCGCATGATGCGCACCCGTTTCAGGCGACAAACAAGATTATATCCGAATCGAAAAGCGATGGCAAGCATTTTTGCATGATTGCCATATGATTGCCGAAATCAGAAGAGTCCGATGGCGATGTCGGCCGCTCGGACCCTTGGTTGTCACTTTAGGCATAATAAATGGCGGAGAGAGAGGGATTCGAACCCTCGCGGCTGTTACACCCTAGCGCTTTAGCAAAGCGCCCCCTTCGGCCTCTTGGGTACCTCTCCACGGCAGGTTGCCCGGAACCGGCGATTTTTCGACAAAAAAATGGCTCCCCGAACAGGACTCGAACCTGTGACAACTCGGTTAACAGCCGAGTGCTCTACCGACTGAGCTATCGGGGAATTTCATCATCCAATTTATCACGTTTCGGATTCGCAGTCAAGCGGAACAAGCCGCAACCGGCCCCGGCACACCCCGCACGCGTACCGGTTCGGATCCATTCTCCGCCGCCGCAAATAAGAGTTGCCGCATGCGACGCACACCAGCTTATACCGGTACGCGGACCGGCTTCGCCCGACCGCGAGCGGACGGCAATAACGCGCGCCGCCCACCTGCCGAAGCAACCGTTTGAAATCGGCGTCGCGGTGCCGGTATCCTTTTCGCTGCAAATGCAGATGATAATGACACAGCTCGTGTTTGATGATTTTCTCGACTTCTTCCGCCCCGTACGCGACCCATTGGCGCCAGCTGATTTCGATATGGTGCGTGGCGGGAAAATACCGGCCGCCGGTCGAAGTCAGACGGCGATTGAACGTCGCCCGGTGTAAAAACGGCCGCCCAAAATATTGAAGCGATATATGTTCCACCCACTGTTGCAACTGCCGGTCTTCCATCGCCCGTTTCCTCACCGCGATTCGTTTTCGTTCACCTTTCGCTTTCGTTTTACTTGAATTTTTACCCGATGATTCGCTACACTGTCAAGTAGTACCGGAAGCGAATCCCGGTGTTGCCGGAAGCGGCGACCGGGTGAAGCCGGAAACGACTGCGCCGGAATCGATGCGCCGGCGAACGGGAGAGGAGAGAAGGCGCCGATGCCTGACATGCGATACGCCATTATGCTTTTGGACAACCGGTTGCAATTTGTCGAAATGCCCGCCGATTACGCTTACCAGTTGACGGCGTTGAACCGGCGGCTGCACAAAGAACTGAACAAGCTGACCGCTCCCAACGTGCCGAAACTGCCCCGCGTCGTGGCCGAATGCGGCGACCTCGACGTGATCGACGAGGACATACCGGTGGTAAACGGGCTGAACTACATCAACGCGCTGGAGCGGGAATTCGCCTCCATCGACGAAAAAACATACCCGCTCATCGCCCTGCTCACGGAAATTCGCGCCTTGCAGGCGCAGCTTGAACATTGGTACGAGGAAGAAGCTTGAATCCCCGGGTCGGACCTGCACAGCCGCCCCTCTCCTTCCGTATGCTGTGGCAACGGCACGCCGAAGCGAGGTTGCATTTTCGCCACTAGGAAAGGGGATGGAAATATGCCGCAATGGCTCGTCCATCAGTTGGAACGGGCGTTCCGCGCCAAAGATGTCCGGCAAATCCGGTTCCTCAACGATTGCTGGTTTTTTTACCGCACCAAACCGTCCGATCTTCGCAGTTCGGCTCCGTTATCCGCCGATCGTCCGTGAACATACGTCTTGCCCAAAGCGTGCCGAAGGCTGCCCGGCAAATCCGGACAGCCTTTTCATTTAAGGCCCCAACCCAAAAACGGGGGAACGAAAAACGGGGACATTCGTCCCGCTCCGTTCATGTTTCTTTTTAGAATTCGATCAACCCGACGCTGATTTGCAACGCTTCGTCCACTTTGCGCATCGTCTCGTCGTCCAGATGGGTTACTTTGTCGGTCAGACGTTGTTTGTCGATCGTTCGGATCTGTTCCAGCAATATGACGGAATCCCGGTCAAACCCGTGCTCTTCGGCGCTAAGCTCCACATGGGTCGGCAGCTTCGCTTTCTGGATTTGCGCGGTGATCGCCGCCACAATGACGGTCGGGCTGAAACGGTTTCCGATGTCGTTCTGGATAATCAAGACCGGCCGGACTCCGCCCTGCTCCGAACCGACGACAGGGGAAAGATCCGCGAAAAACACATCGCCACGTTTTACAATCAAACCGTTACACCCCGCTTACCAAGCGTTCGAGGGTACTGTCCGCGTCTTCCTCCGCCTGAAATGCCTCCGTCGCCATATGCAAATTGATTTTCGCCATTTCCATATACCCACGCTGCATCGATTCCCGGAGATGCCGTTTTTTCCGCTCCATCAGATAAAGTTTCATCGCCTGGCGGATAAATTCGCTGCGGTTGGAATTTTCTTTTTCCACGATTCCGTCGACCTCCTGCAGCAAATAATCCGGCAAACTGATCATAATTCGTTTCGTTTGATGAGCGTTGGCCACCGAATACGCACCCCATTCCAAACCTATAATACCATTATGTCGCTCGCGAAGCTGTTTCATACAAAAGGAGTATATGCGCACGATATAACCGGTATGTGTATCGGCGTTGTGCCGCGGCCGGTCGGACATTCGCGCGGAAAGCCGCCGCTCGTGCGCCCGTGTGTGGCGGATGTGACGTTGTTCGCGGATGTTGTTGCGGTTGCCGCCTTACGGTTCGCCGCCGCTTGTTCGGGAAGGCGACGGCGACACCGATGTTCCCGTTGGCTCGAATCAAACATTACCCAAATGTTATTCGATACGGTTCAGGTAAAATCCTCTAACAAAATCAACGATTTCCGCTGGAAAATGTTTCTCCCGCCACGGACGGCTGTTCCCGGTCCGGCTGCCTGAACAGCGGGTTGACCACATCCACCATCCGACCGTTCCGGATGTATACCCGCGGCACGCGGTGGGAAATCATGCACGTAATTTCGTAAGGAATCGTCCCGAGCAAATTGGCGAGTTGTTCCGCGGTGATGACCGCGTCGCCCTGGCGGCCGAGCAGCACGAATTCGTCGTCGGCGGTTACGTCCAATCCGGTTACATTCGCCATGCATTGATCCATACATATGTTGCCGACGACCGGCACTTCCCGCCCGCGCACCAGCACCTGAACCCGGTTTGACAACATCCGGCTGTACCCGTCCGCATATCCGACCGGCAGCGTGGCGATCGTCTCTTCCCCGCGCGTCCGGTACGTCGCCCCGTAGCTTATGGCGCTGCCCGGCGGCAACGTTTTTACCAAGACCGGCTTCGTCTTGAAACTCATGACCGGTTGAAGCGCCACCTTTTCGCGGCGGACGTGTTCCGACGGATACAGGCCGTACATGCCGATGCCGAGCCGGACCATGTTGTACGACAATTCGGGGCAATCGAGCGCGGCCGCGCTGTTACCAGCATGCACGTACGGGAACGTGATCCCTTTTTCCGCAAAATGTTTGACGATCCGGTCGAATTTCCGGTGTTGTTCGAACGTGTACGATTTGTCCGGCATGTCCGCGCAGGAGAAATGGGTGCACAGGCCTTCGACAATCAAGGCGGGATGGCGAAGCGCCCGCTCGATGTACGCGATCGCGTCGTCTTCCCGGTGCAATCCCAGGCGTCCCATGCCCGTATCCAGTTTGACGTGCACTTTGAGCAAGGGCCCGCCGCTCTCCCGGACCCGGTCGAGCGCCTCCCACAGGTCGTCGCTGAACACGGTCAACGTGATGCCGTAGCGGATGGCCAGCGGAACGCCGTCCGGCGGCGTGTAACCAAGCACCAGGATCGGCGCTTCGAATCCCGCCCGCCGAAGTTCGATCGCCTCGTCCAAAAAAGCGACGCCGACATACGACGCACCGCAATCGACCGCTTCTTTCGCCACCGCCACCGCTCCGTGTCCGTAAGCGTCCGCCTTGACGACCGCCATGACGCGCATGCCTTCCGGCAACGCCCGCCGAAACGATTCGATATTATGGCGCAACGCGTCAAGGGAGACTTCGACCCATGTCGGACGGTAGAACGAATCCAAGCCGCTCACCTTCTTCTCTTTTCCAACACAAATTAATGTTAAACGGAACCGGTTGCGCGTGTCAAACGAACTTTGCGCATCGGAACAAATTTCCTGCGGGGAAAAAGATAGCCGCCGAAACGGGGAATCCGCCCCGCTCCGCGGCATCCCGCCACCGCCTCGCCGACCGGCCGCCCCGGGCCGCAACTGCGCGCCGAAGCGCGCTTATTTCCCGACTTGCCCTTGCACCGACTGGGCGATCCGGATCATTTCGTCCTGCGGCAAATCCGATGTCGTCAGTCTGAATTCGATCCCGTCGTGCGTCCACGCAAGCGTCCGCAATCCTTGCGCGTCGCCCGTCAAAACGCCGAGCGTATATCCCAGTTCCACAATGTCGCCGGGCAGCGTCGTCACCGTCCGCGCCTGCGGCGTCGACTCGAGGAGCGTGTAGTTGTACGTGCCGGAGTAGCGGAACAAGATCGCCTTCTCTTCGCCCAATTTCACTTCTTTCATATCTTGCTGCTTGACGCCTTGCGGAACGTATTGGGGGGTGATGATGCGTTGCTCGGCTTGCGCCGCGGCCGTATTTCCCGCTTTGCCGCCGCTACCGGTCGAACCCGCAGCTTTCGCGTCCGCGTCGCCGGTGCCGCCGGCCGACAAATCGCCGACGTTCGCGGAAGCGCCCGTTGGCAACGTCTGCAAGCGGGAAGTCGCCATGTTGCGCTCCATGTCGAACGAGTCTTTGTCGAACTTTTTGCCGAATTCGAAATGGGTGAAGTCAACGGTCACCATCGTTTTGCTGTTGTCGTCGGTCACTTCCACGTGTCGCGGCGCGTAGTCTTTTTTGCTGAGCCAAATTTTTTGCCGGGCGAGCAGGCTGTTCTGGTAGTTGGCGGCGACATCGAATACGTACGCGTCTTTCTCTTCCGCGAACTGGCGCCGGGTATCCATCACGATGCTTTGCACAAGCGACTGATACAAATACACTTGCCCCGATTTTTCCGGCCAATCGCTCTGGAAACGGAACATTTTATTCAAATGGGGCGTCAGCACGAACACTCCTTCGTCGTTGCGCAGCACGATCTGCGTAATGTCCTTTTGCGCGTTCGTCAAGGCGATGCGGTAATAGTGCGGGGTTTTGTACCACACTTCCACATTGTATTCCTGCGGCTGCTCGCCGGTGTGCAGCGTCATTTTGCCGCTCCCCTGGTAGCTTTCCAGCTTGCTCACCACCTGATCCAGGTCCGCCACCACCTGGTCCGCGCTTTTCGCCCCGCACGCGGCGGCCGCCATCACGATGACGATTGCCAGAGCCGCCATCCCTATGATCCGACGCATTCCATCATCCCCTCTACTTAGAGAAATAAGCATTACTTGTACATGCATATGAGAGGATGGGGACAAATATACCGCGGACCAAGACCGTTCCCGCGGCATGTCGCCGACATTTTTCGTCCGATCCAGGGCCGCTTTTATCCGTTTTTAAACGATCGCAACGCTTACGTTCCAATGATCGCGGCACTCTCGGCGAAAACGATCAAGACGCTTTCATCTCAGCCACAATACGATCGCGCCGATGACGGCGGCCCACAGCAAAGAACCGAACACGAGCCCGTACACGATCCCCCGTCCGACGCCCAGCATATCGTTCGGGTTCCAGTCGTCCTGTTGGACCATAACAAAACGCCCTCCCGCGTTTCCTTTTCACATAGGATATGCAGGGGGGCGTATGGGGATGCGAAGCCCGATGGACAGCGTTCCGTTTTTCCGTTACTCTTTGCCGGAAGCGGCTTCCCGTTCCGCCGCAAAAAGCTCGGCTTCCGAACGGAGCAATGCCGCTTTGTCCGTTTTTTCCCAAGGGACGTCGAGATCGTCGCGCCCAAAATGGCCGTAAGCGGCGGTCTGCCGGTAAATCGGCCGGCGCAAATCGAGCATTTTGATAATGCCCGCCGGGCGAAGGTCAAAATGTTTGCGGACGAGTTCGACCAACCGTTTCTCGCTCACTTTGCCGGTACCGAAGGTGCGGACCGACACCGACACGGGACGCGCCACCCCGATGGCGTAAGCGAGCTGGATTTCGCATTTTTCGGCAAGACCGGCGGCCACGATATTTTTCGCGACATATCTCGCGGCGTAAGCGGCGGAACGGTCCACCTTCGTCGGGTCTTTGCCGGAAAACGCGCCGCCGCCGTGCCGCGCGTATCCGCCGTAGGTGTCGACGATAATTTTCCGTCCCGTCAACCCGGCGTCCCCTTGGGGACCGCCGATGACGAACCGCCCCGTCGGGTTTACAAAAAATTTCGTATGTTCATCGAGCAATTCGTCGGGAACGACCGGTTTGACGACGTATTCGAGCATGTCGCGTTTGATCCGATCCGGCGTCGTATCCGGGTGATGCTGCGTGGAGATGACGATCGTGTCCACCCGCACCGGCCGGTCGTTCACATATTCGACCGTCACCTGGGTTTTGCCGTCCGGCCGGAGGTAGTCCAACGTTCCCGTCTTGCGCAGTTCGGCCAGCTTTCTCGCCAACCGGTGTGCGAGCGAGATCGGCAGCGGCATCAGTTCAGGCGTTTCGTTGCAGGCGAAGCCGAACATGAGCCCTTGGTCTCCGGCGCCGATCGCTTCCAGTTCCGCGTCGTCCATTTGCCCTTCCCGGGCTTCCAGCGCGCGGTTCACGCCCATGGCGATATCGGGCGACTGTTTGTTGATCGCGGTCAGGACGGCGCACGTCTCCGCATCGAAACCGTACTTCGCCCGGGTATAGCCGATTTCCCGGATCGTTTGCCGGACGATTTTGTTGTAGTCCACTTTCGCCGTGGTCGTAATTTCGCCGGTCACCACGACCATGCCGGTCGATGTCGCGGTCTCGCAAGCCACCCTCGCGTTCGGATCCTGTTCGAGAATGGCGTCCAGTATGGCGTCCGAGATTTGATCGCACATTTTGTCCGGATGCCCTTCGGTTACCGATTCCGACGTAAACAAATAACGGTCTTCGTTCATGGGGAGTAGCTCCTTTTGTGGGATACTCATTTTGGGATTTATGGGATCAACTAAAATTGAGAGATGAATAGGTTAATGCATATTCTTTTCGTTTTCTCATTTAAGGAAGATCGGTTATCGACCTCACTGTGGTAAGGGTTTTTATGACTTAAACCCCACATTCGAAAAATAATAAAATGGTATAAGAAATTTTACGAAAAAATAGATTACACGCATTAAAATTAAGAAAAAACGACGTATAAGTCAATGTTTTTCAACTATGATGTATTGCGCCCATCGCAATAAAGACCATACTCCATAGGAAGTTAATGGTTGATCGTTCATATTAACACCATAGGTAAATAGTTCATGCTCTAAAAAATTATTTTGAATGATACCCGATTCTAGAATTGTAAACTTATGATCTTTCATTAATGATTGCAATTGATCCATCGTGTAAGTCCTTATATGAGTAAGGTCATCAAAAAAATTCACCGTGGTTACGTTTATACCCTGCTCCATAAACTCTTTTTGTCGCGGAAAGCTGATTGTTTCTGGAGTGGGTAATTCGAAATAGGCTTTAGCTCCCGGTTTCAATACCCTGTATATTTCACGGAGAACATGATCTGGATTAGTTAAATGTTCGATAACATGAGACATAATAACAGCATCGAATTCATTATTGCTGAATTTCATATCTTCGTGATCAAGATTGATGATCTGAAAATCCTCATATCGATCAAAATATTCTCCTTTCACTAAATCAATCGCATACATACGAATGTCTGTTCGTTGTGGGAAACTCCAATCTTTCCAAAAAGATAAACCTCCGCTGCCAGCCCCTATATCAAGCAGTTTGCAGTTTCGGGGAACACATTTAAAAAAACGAAAACGTGGGTGAAAATGCCAATAATGCTTTGTTAATGTATCTTCATTTTGGTAAGTCGGTTTATCTAATATTGCGAAATTTAGACTTCCTACCTTGTAAGTTTTCAAAATTATTCACCTTCCAAAAAATATCAAGATAAAGCAAAATTGTGATTGAGCATCAAATAAAGAACTCGTTGGGAATCTGCTATTTTTTGAGATTCGACTATTTCAAAGTTTGTCGAAAATACTCTTTCAAAGTGATCTCTTGTATATTGGGGAAAAACGTCTTTCCGAGTAGAGAGCAATCTTTGTACTTGAGAATCTTCTTTTGGAACAAATTCAATAAGTAGATACTTGCTTATTTTTCCAAAAAAAGATGATATTTTATCAAACGGTATATTGTTGGAAATGACCAAATGGTGAATCAAAGCTAATGCAAATACCATATCGACTGGCGAACGACAACGACTTAATAAGGATTCTCTTTCTTCATTTTCCCATCCGATATTTGGACTTGGATTGGTAACATCAAGTAAGAGCGGCAATAAGTTCTTTTCGTTTCTTTTCTTCACTTCTAAATAATTTTTATCTACAGCCGCCGGGTCAATATCAAAACAAATGGTTGGAATGCCTTTATCACTGGCAAGCCGACTAAATATCCCAACGTTTCCTCCAATATCCCATACCGTTTTGGGATTAACTTTGGCTAAAAACTGCTCAACGATTTGCTTCTTATGCTGTACACCGTTCTCCGTATAGTTCGTATCATTATAATAGTCTGCCCACTCCGTATTTTTGGGCTCCCAGTGTAATTTCTTAATGGACGATTCAAGACTGTCAATTAGTGCAATTAAATATTCCTTTTTCATGCGATTGTTAATTTTTTCAGTGTTAATATTCTTATTACCATAGCGCTTTTGACTTTTTGCATGCAGGTGTATATGAGCAAGTATTGACCAGTTAAAATAAGTTTTGAAGCTTAGCAAATTACTCGCCAAATCAACAGGTATTCCATCCAAATAAACTCTTAACAATTGATTTAAACGAATATCAGACTTGCTCATTAAAGCAAGCGGTGCGAAAAAATGTTGACAAAATTGTCTGTAGCCTACCCAAGGGTTCCCCTCATTATATAATTCAAAGGAAAGTGTATCGATAAACACAGGTTTTCCGTTATAAAACTGAACATTATAAGCACTGCTGTCTTTTAGTGTCATTCCGTATTCCAATGCAATTTTTTGTATTCCTAAAGTTAATAACGCGGCATCTTTCAGTTGATTGAATGACCATTCATATGGATAAGAAATAAAGGGAATAACTTGTGGCTTTATAACTTTATACAAATCATTGTGCTGTGTGGCAATTGAACTGTTAACTTCCTCATGGGGTATAAGTAATCCTTGTTCAATGAGTGTTGAATATAATCCTGAATTCATCAGATGATCGTAGTGCATTTTATAGTTATTATTTATTTGACGATAGATCCCATCCTTTTGTATAAAAATAAACCCGCTGGGATCTCTAAATGAACTTTTTGACTGCATCGTTAAAACGTTCCCCTTTTAAGTTGTTACTCATCAGAAGTCTTTTTCGAAAACAGTTTTCCAACTATCATCTTAATTCTTGACCAGAACAATTTAAAAAATGTAGCAATGGCTGCAATAAACCCTAGTACGATCTGTAATATCAATGAACCCGATCCCGGATCAATATACAATAAAAATAAATGTCGTTTGTTTTTCATTTTGTCCTCCCTAAAAAATGCTAAATAAGGTTATTCATTCGATATTTTTAAAGATATCATGGCTATCCCTAACTCACGAAGATCACTGCCAGTTCCTAATTTGGCCGGCGATATTGAGTCCGGCAACTCGAATTCCAATTTTAATATTGAAGTAGTAACAAGTTCTTTTGGAATTTTTATCGAATATTCACCTTCTTTTGTAGCATTCCACTCGCCGATCTTTTGCCCATTTACATAAATATTGACTTGTTGTTTTGTCACTTTTGAAGAAACATGTGGGATTAAAATTGATGATAGTACAAGGTCTGAAGATGTCGGAGGTACCGATAATAATAATGAAGCCTTTTTTCCGTCAGTCCATGTAATCCCTTGCTCAGCTGCACTCCATCCTTTCTCCAAAAAGTCTTGCGCATTCCCACCTATCCCAAATTGTAAAGTCGTACCGTATTGGTATATTGGCAATTCTGTAATAACGATTGAACGCATAGCAATTCCAACCATACGTTGATCATCGCCAATATTCAGTTCCGCTGGTGAAATGGCATCAGGCAATTCAAACTTAATATTCAATATAGATTCAGTTACAAGCTCTTTGGGGATTGTTAACTGATATTTCCCCGATTCTGTTGCAATCCATGCGCCCAGGTGTTTTCCATTAACTATCACATTTATTTTTTGTTGCTTAATGATATCTGAAACATAAGGTGTAAAGTCTGCAGAGAGTAGTAAATTTGAATTCGCAGCCGATACAAAAAAGACGAGGGAAGCCATTTTGCCATCTGTCCAAGTATATCCTGTTTCCCCATTACTCCATCCAAGTTCTTCATATTCCTTTGAATTTCCACCTTTTCCAAAATGTATTTGCGATCCAAATTGATAATACGGAAGTGTAATCTTTTCAACGCTTGAGGAAGTGTATCTCCGATAAGTTGGCGTCCAATATTTTTCATCCCAACTAAACCCGGTAACGATATATTCTCTCATTGGAGGAAGAAAAGCTTTATCCCAATCTTCCCAAACCCAGTTAAAATATAAAAATCTCCGTTCACGATTATCAGTCTCATTCAGACGAAACATTGAGACACCAGGATAATCGTCCTCAATGCCTAACTCATCAAAAATAGTTTTAGGAATATCAGATAAAGTGACCGGTGCATCGGAAGTTTTTAAAATACCATCTGCTCCAAAAGGTTTTACCAATATAAGCGGAATTGCAGACGCAATCATAGAATTATAAATTATCTCCCCATTATAATTGATTCCATGCGAGCCCAGGCCGTGATCTCCAACAACCATAATCATAGAATTATCATATACACCTAAATCCTTTAATGAAGCTAAAAATCTTCTAACAATTTCCAATTCTGCTTTCGCTTGAATTTTATAACCATCCCGGTTAAATGGTAATTTTTCAATTTTCAATTGTTCATTGAGTTGAAATGGAGGATGTGCTCCAACTAAATGGAAAAATTTAAATGTTGGTTTGCTGTTCTCTACTCGAGAGTCCCTAAGTGCAGAATGAATAAAATCCAAGTCACGATACCCTATACTATTGCTTTCCTTATCATCACTATTCACTTTATATCTATAGAAATATTTTTTTGTTATATCTGGCAAATATCTAAAAAACGTTACATTATATAACTCCAACAAATTATTTGCGCTATATTCTGTTTTTTTAACTTGAATGTTTGAGCTGATCTTTTCGTTTAAGTAAATGGTTTTCGTTATATAAGGAAAAAGAGCAATATCATAACCATGTTTGTTTAATATTAATGGTATGGATTTCGTACTATAGGAATTTTGAATAAACTCCTGGATAGGTACTGAATTATCATAGTACTCACCTGTCAAAATTAAGGGGACTGATGGATAAGTATAAGGAAATCCCCCAAGAGAATTCCTGAAATATGTAAAACCGTTAAAATCATTATGAAGACTCGGCTCTTCGTTTAGTATTTCCTGAAATATATCGGATTGAAAAGTATCCAGCAGCAAAATAATAACATTTTTGTCACTTGAATAATTGAAGTTCGATTCGGTTTCAATGTAATATCTTTTCCAATCGGGTTCCTCTGGAGCTTGATACCATGTTATCAATGAAGATATACTTTGTATGATGATTAGGCTAATACCCCCAGCACGTATAAGCTTATAAACGGTTCTTGTCTTTATTAAGGCTAACGATAACAGTACAATCCACAACAGAAGGTCAAATAAAGAAAATATCGTATGATCATTCCAGTTTATTTCCTTTCCATCAAAAATTCCGTAATCCCTAATTAAAATTAAAATATTTCCTTGTATCCACCATAAAGTTGCAAAAATGAATAAAAAAGAAGCCACTTTTTCATGAACGGATGTTTTTAATGCAGTTAACAACAATATTAGACATACTATTAAAAAAAGTGTAAGTAAAACTATAAAATACACAACATTCGTGAATATGAACTCGAACTCCAAATTGTTTGTGTAGTAAATTTGCACTGGGCCAAACAGAAATACTGTCAGGCCAAATAACAATGAAACTACGATGCTTGTCTGAATTTTCTCCTTCTTATCCGTCACTTATTGTCTTACCCCTTTTGCAATTGTTTCATGTTAATATGCGTTTCTATTCACAAAACCGTTGACAATCGTCTTTAGAATTATCTTTATGTCAAACAAAAACGACCAGTTTTCGATGTAGAAGATGTCGTGGCGAATGCGCTCTTCGATGGACGTATCCCCCCGTAAGCCGCTAGCTTGAGCCCAACCCGTAATGCCCGGACGAATATGGTGCTTGATCATGTATTTCGGGATTTCTTCTTTAAATTGTTCCACGAAATACGGCCGCTCGGGGCGAGGCCCAACAACGCTCATGTGACCGAGTAACACGTTAAAAAATTGCGGAAGCTCGTCCAGGCTCGTCTTGCGCAAAAAAGCGCCGAATTTCGTGCGTCGCGGATCGTTCTCGGTAGTCCACTGCGTATCCGATTTTTCCTGAGACATCACTTTCATCGTGCGGAACTTATACATCGTAAATGTGCGACGATTCAGCCCGACACGCTCTTGCTTGAAAATAACCGGCCCGGGAGAAGTCAGTTTGATACCTATCGCAATCAGCAACATAAGCGGAGCGGTAATCAGGATAACCGCAAGCGAAAACACGATATCAAACGCCCTTTTGAAGAACCGATTTTTCAGGTCATCCAACGGAATATCCCTGACGTTGATGATCGGAATACCCGCAAAATTGTCAAAATGCGGTCGCGCAGGCAAGTAGTCGTAAAAATCCGGGATGATCAACACTTTTACGCCGGCCTTCTCACACGTATTGATAATCTGCCCGTATTTGTGATGCGCGTCAAGCGGTAAGGCAACGACAACTTCATCGATCAACACATCTTGCAAAACTCTTTCCAAATCGTCAATAGTACCGATAATCGGTTTGTAATGCGCGTACGAAGGCTCATGACGAGTCAAATGATCATCCAAAAAACCGACTACCTCATACCCGAGTTCCGGATAATTTTGTAAGTTTTTGTAAAACCGTCGTCCCAAGCTTCCGGCGCCGATGATCAGGATAAATTGTTTGTTGTAACCTTTTTCGCGTATATATCGCAACGTCGCCTTTACAATGTATCGGTAAATTCCCACAAACAGGACATTCGCCGTAAGAAAAATGGCCAAAAATGCCCTGGAGATATGTACTTCCTTCACGAGAAACAGAGCGCTCAACAGCAAAAACAAACTGATGACGTGCACTTGAACGATTTTGAACGCTTCATAAGAAAACCTTTTTTTTCGCTTTGGTTGATAGAGGGCAGCAAAAAAACCGACCACAATCGCAATGATGCCGTAAATGATTGCCCAAAGCGCGTATGTGGAAAACGGCAGGGGTGAATCGTATTCCAGCCATCCGCTTCGAAATTTTAGCCACCAGGCCACCAAAAAAGCGAGCTGAATACACACAAAATCGCTGAATGCATACGCCTGTGTCAAATATTTTTGGTGTTGACGAATCATCGGCGTTCACCTCCACCGAACCACGCTGTTTCTCATAACGGCCATACAAAATTTTATGGTTACTCCCGCGTATACCGCCGCATTCACAATCCATGGATATCGGGAGACATAATGTTTGCGGTAGAACAAAATCATAGCCCGATGAAACTCATAAACAATTTTGAGCGACTTTTTCCGGCTGCTCGCTCCTTTATAATGAACAATCTGCGTATACGGATAATAGTAAATTTCCCAGCCGGCCTGCTTGATGCGGTAACACCAGTCAACATCCTCGCCATACATGAAATAATCCTCGTCCAACAAACCGACCTGTTCAATGGCCTCACGACGAACGAGCATAAATGCACCGACCAGGCAATCCACCGGGTAATCTTGATCGGGATCCAAATGGGTCAATTGATACTGATTAAACCTGGGGCATTTCGGAAACATCTTGGCGATTCCAAACGCGTAATAAAACGAGGCAGAAGGTGTGGGAAAGCCGCGCCGACACGCCTTGTCAAGTGATCCGTTCGGAAGAACCACCTTACATCCGCTTGCCCCTACATGCGGATGTTCGTCCATAAAACGGATCATCGTCTCCAGCGTACCCTCGTTGACGATGGTATCGGAGTTCAACAAGAGAACGTAACGCCCTTTCGCCAACCGGATTCCCTGGTTATTTGCTCGCGAAAAGCCGACATTTTCATTGTTGGCGATGATCCGAACTTCCGGAAAACGGCTTTGTAGCGCTTCTACCGATCCGTCGGAGGAGTGATTGTCCACGACGATGATTTCATACGCGTATCGCGTTTGTGAACGAAAGACGGACTCGATGGTTTGAATTGTCAATTCCCGGGTATTGTAACTGACGATGACAATGCTAACATCCATGCAGACCACCCGGCGCCTCGTTTCTCCAGAACATTGTATCATGAAACATAAAAAAATTATGAGATATCAGAAAAATTTTTCAATAAAGAATTTTTCAATAAAAAAGATAGGATTCATTCTTCTTGCTTCAACTCTTGCAAAAATTCCTTTAACGCTTCACGCCAGTGACGCAGATCCGAAAAGCCGTTCGCCCGGATCGACATATGGTCGAGCACCGAAAATTTCGGGCGCGGAGCAGGGCGAGGGAACTCTTCCGTTGTGCAGGGATCGACCTGCACCGAAATACCGCTTTCTTCGAAAATGGCGCAGGCGAATTCATACCAAGAACAACGCCCCGTGTTGGACGCGTGATAAATCCCGTATTTGTCCGTTACGATCAAATCAGACAAAAAACGGGAAAGATCGACCGTGTACGTCGGAGAACCGACCTGATCGTGAACCACTTTCAGTTTATCACGTTCTTTGGCCAGCCGCAGCATTGTTTTCACAAAATTGTTTCCGTTCCGTCCGTACACCCAAGAAGTGCGAACTATAAAATATTTGGATGAGAGACTTTGCACCAGTTGCTCGCCGGCCCTTTTCGATTTGCCGTATACGCTCGCCGGATTCGTATTGTCATATTCGTTGTAAGGCACGTCAGACATTCCGTCGAACACGTAGTCGGTGCTGATGTAACATATTTTGGAGCCGACCCGTTCCGCCGCCAACGCAATGTTGCGGCTTCCGAACGCATTTACCCGGAACGCTTCGTCCGGCTCGCTTTCCGCTTGATCCACCGCCGTATAAGCCGCACAATGGATGACTGCATCCGGACGGAACCGATCCATCACTTCCAGGCAACAGTCCAAATCCCGAATATCCATCTCTTTACGGCTGAAGCCGAACACTTCATGCTCGGCTTCCAGTATGCGTATCACATCTTTTCCCAATTGCCCGTTCGCACCGGTCACAAGGATTTTCACAACATCACCCCGGAATACGGGAACCATACTGCTTCTCGTAATATTCTTGATAGGCTCCCGATTGGATTCGTCTCCACCATTCCTGATTATCCAAATACCAGCGAATCGTCCTTTTGATACCAATATCAAACGGGTATTTCGGCTGCCAGCCCAGTTCCCGTTTGATCTTGCTTGCATCGATGCCGTAGCGGCGGTCATGTCCCGGGCGATCCTCAACAAACGTAATCAAAGACTCCGGCTTGTTCAGTTCTGCCAAAATCGTTTTCACAATTTCCAGGTTGGTCCGCTCGTTGTTGCCGCCAATATTATACACTTCCCCATTCACACCATGATGAATGACCAAATCGATAGCGCTGCAATGATCTTCGACATACAGCCAGTCACGGATATTGAGACCGTCGCCGTAAACCGGTAGCGGCCGGTCATTCAAAGCGTTGGCGATCATGAGTGGAATCAGCTTTTCGGGAAATTGAAATGGACCATAGTTATTGGAGCAGCGAGTGATATTGACCGGCAATCCGTATGTATGATGGTAAGCGCGAACCAACAGATCGCCCCCCGCTTTGCTGGCCGAATAGGGGCTGTTCGGAGCAAGCGGCGTTTCCTCTGTAAACAGTCCCGTTTCTCCCAAAGAACCGTATACTTCGTCCGTGGATATTTGCACGAACTTTTTCACGCCGTATTTTTTTGCCGCATCCAGCAACACTTGTGTTCCCATCACATTGGTACGGACAAAAATGTCCGGCTCCATGATGCTCCGATCGACATGCGATTCCGCCGCAAAATTAATGACAACGTCCACACCTTGGCGGAAAAGTTCGTCAATTAACATCCGATCGGTAATATCGCCTTTAATGAACGTGTAATTCGGATACCGCTCCACACTTTGCAAATTTTCCAGATTCCCCGCATAAGTGAGAGCGTCCAGATTGATGATCTGATAATGGGGGTACTTGTTCAACATGTAAATAACAAAATTGCTGCCGATAAATCCGGCCCCGCCCGTAACGAGCATTTTCATTTTCAATACCTCCCGAGATACGGCTTGTCCATATCAAAAATTGATCTCGGCGTCTCTAAGTAACGGATGGTTTTTGTCTTTCTCCGACAAAATCGGATTTGCCGTCGGCCAGTCGATCCCCAATTCAGGATCGTTCCACAAAATCCCCCGATCATGTTCCGGAGAATAAAACTCATCAACCTTATACAGCACTTCCGTGTTCGGCACGAGCGTGCAGAAACCATGAGCGAATCCGCGCGGCACCAGCAACTGGCGTTTATTGAATGCGCTCAAAATAACCCCAACCCATTGCCCGAAAGTCGGGGAATGTTTCCGGATATCGACGACCACGTCATAGATGGCCCCGGCGATCACCCGAACCAACTTCGTTTGCGCCTTTGGATTTAACTGATAATGCAATCCGCGGATTACCCCGGCTTCCACCGACAGTGAATGGTTGTCCTGCACGAACTTGTAATCGATCCCGAGTTCGTCAAATTTCCGTTCGTTGTAGCTTTCCATAAAAAAACCGCGGTGATCCTCGAACACATCCGGTTCGATCAGATAAACGCCCTGTAATTTCGTTTCAATAATTCGCACCTGGAGCCCCACCTACAGCTTCAATTTTCCAAACTCTTCTCCATACACGATATCTTTGGCAAGCTCATTCGCCCTTGCCAACGACGCATGCGTTCCGGCATCCGTCCACCAGCCTTGCAGAATGTCGTAGGTCAGTTCGTTTCGCTGAATGTAAGCGTTATTCACATCGGTGATTTCCAGTTCTCCGCGTGCAGACGGCTTCAAAGTTCTAATGATGTCAAATACCGTACTATCATACATGTAAATGCCGGTCACGGCATAATTGCTCTTGGGTTTTTTCGGCTTTTCCTCGATAGAAACGATTTTGTCTCCATTTAGTTCGGGTACTCCGTAGCGTTGGGGATCGGGCACCTGTTGAATGAGGATTTTCGCGCCTTTGCCCTGTTTACGAAAATTCTTCACATAAGGCACAATGCTGTCGGAGAAAACGTTGTCTCCAAGGATTACGACCATCTGGTCGTTACCGACAAAATGCTCGGCCAATCCCAATGCCTGAGCGATCCCGCCCGCTTCATCCTGCACCTTGTAAGTAAAGCTGACTCCCATTTCCCGTCCACTGCCCAGCAAGTTCACCACATCGCCCATGTGTTCCTTACCAGTGACGACCAGAATATCGCGGATGTCAGCCTCTCTTAGTTTGTAAACAGCGTGAAAGATCATCGGATATTTCCCGACAGGAAGAAGGTGCTTGTTGGTCACTTTTGTTAACGGATAAAGGCGGGAACCGGTTCCGCCGGCAAGTATGATGCCTTTCAACTTTTTTCCTCCCCGGTGTCATATGTTTTGAAAGCTATTGTGACTGATTTTTCTAGTATGTTGCGAAAGTATCGTTATTACCAGGAGACGGGCTTAGACGAACCCGCACCGCAACCTGTCAGGGTGTGGAGCGGAAGTCGGGTCCACCTCCTTGAAAACGCTCTTTGACAATTACACTTGCAAAAATGGGACTGGACTTTCCGGTATGCTTCCAGACAATGGTACTTGAGGGCCATTTGGGGAAATTCGTTTCCACCTGTAGTGTCATGATAAGTCTGTACCTCCAGCACTCGCCTGAACTTCTAACAGCTGGCTCTCCCCTTCGGCAACCCATGCCCGGCGTGGCAGCGCCAGGAACAGCTCATAAACTGAAGCGAGTTCTCATTGGCGAGGGCACCGGAGGCATCCCGGAGCATCTGTTCCTTGAATCCCCTTATGAAAGGAAGTATTTCACTTTAAAACTGTTTGCCGGCATTGACATTAGTTCGCAAGAACTGGAAGTGTGAATCTGAACGGCGAAAAGCTGGATGCGCTCTTCCCACCTGCGAATCGAATCGTCGAAATGCCGGACAAGCTCTCCGACTCCGAGATTCACATCGGTCGGAATCCTTCGGTCTCATCCCTGGCATCGGAAACGTTTATGCGGCCGTCAGCTGAAATCGGAAACATTGACCGTTTCGACAACCAAGCCGTCGTGACCAAATACGCTGGCCTTACGTGTCGCAAGGCATCAAGTTGGGGCACTTTGAGGCCAAAACACCAAACGCATTTGTTCTGGCAACCGGTTCCTTCGCTATTACCTGGTTGAAGCTGCCAACTCGGGAAAAAACCAAAAACCGAAATTCGGTGAATATTACCGGCAAAAATACAACAAAATTGCCGAAGCATCAACATAAACGCGCCCTCGTCTTAACGGCAAAAAAATTTGTGTGCCTGGTCGACGTGCTGCTATGCAACAGCCAACCTCTACATGCCTGGAAGAAGGTGAATAGCACGAAGGATTTAACCTCCCTCAATAAATTAGCGTTTTCTTCGTTTTTCTCGCTATTTCGCATGTTTTCATCTTTGACTCACGTAGCGCTTGAGGATAATATTTGACGAAGAGTGAATATTTGGGATCGACCGGTTGGCGGGAATAGAGGTGCTGGTTACCTCGTTTTGAACAGCCATATGGTCGCATATGGATCTCCACATATACCCTTGTGGTTTACCCTCCCATATCTCCCTGGGTCGATGCCCTCACATTCCTTCGTTCTACCTCTCAAGGGGTGGAG
>ERZ795043.824-NODE-824-length-19925-cov-13.439658_pt1 | contig 19925 bp, 17 predicted proteins | sample MGYA00375127_ERZ795043 | MGnify/ENA primary metagenome ERZ795043 (study PRJEB30172, sample SAMN05518447) | compost metagenome | isolation source: Feedstock adapted compost from Newby Island compost facility, Milpitas, CA | place: USA:Newby Island compost facility... | reverse complement strand
GCGGCTCTGGAGAAGAGACTCACCGTTTCCTGGACGGTTTATAGACAGTCTCATATAGTCCGAAAAAACAGGGTTTGAGGTGGCTGAAATCGCTTTCGATCACGTAAAACGGGGTCAATTCGGTCTGTATGTCCGAAAAAATTCGCGAACCGTCCCAATTTCCGCTTTTTTCGGACTGGATGTCCGATAAATACGGGGCTGCCGAAACCGCCGGCAATCCGGGCATTGCTTTTCCCGTCAATCATAGTAAACTGATAATTGATGTTGGAAAAATAAAAATGGAGGGCGTACGCCTCATGTCGGACAACGTTTCCCTGAAAACGCACGAGAAGTATTCCCGCCGGGGTTTTGCCGCTTGTTCCTGGATCTTTGCCCTATGTGTCGTGATTCAGGTCTTTATCGCCGGGTACGCGATTTTCGCCGATCCCGGATATTGGAACACCCATACGAGTTTCGTGCACATCATTGAGGTGTTCCCCGTCCTGATGTTCATCCTGTCCCTGTTCGGCAGGGTTTCCGGATCGCTTCGCTGGCACAGCCTCGGGCTCATCGTGCTCATCGTGCTGCAGTACGTTACGGCCAACTTGGATGCCGTTCCGGCGGTCAACGCCCTGCATACGGTCATCGCCCTGGCCATGTTCTGGGTGTCGCTGTCCACCGCGCTGAAAAGCACATCCAGGTCGTTTTTCCAGGCCGCGTGAATCAAGGCGTCCGCGCCGTCCTGGTCCGGGAGATCAATCTTTGAACTCCCGGATCAGGGTGCCGGTGTTTTCCTTTCCCGGCCGGGTGCCGTTCAGTCCTGCGCCTCTCAATCAAACGAACAGGCTTGCAACCGTTGGCGGATATATTCCTGGAGATTTTTGTCCCGGCAGTAGAGATAGCAGCCCTTCATGCCCCTCGAAATCAGGATCCGGTAAACGTTCTTGACCAGCTCGGCCAACTTTGAAGGGTTGTATTTCAGTCCCCTTTTCCCCGACTTGTCCTTGTACTCTTCGTAATCGGCGTAAATGGTCATCCGCTCCGGATCGAATTTCAGGTCATATCCGATAATAACGCCCACATAGTCAAATTCAAGCCCTTGGGTCGTGTGCACGCAGCCGATCTGGTTGACGCCGTCCTCGTGAATCGCCCAGATGCTCCGGATGGCGTGTCCGTTCCACGGCATGCGGAAATCGTGCTCCTCGATGACCACATCCGGAACCTCTCCGTTTCGGTTCCCCTCTTTTTCCGGCGTCCACTCCCAGGCGTATCCCGCAAGCAGCCGCGCCTTGAAACCTTGCCGTTGTTTTTCCTTCAGCTTTTCGAAAACCCGGTGCGGGCTGTCCATCAATTCAAACTCAAAGGCGTCCCGGTCCCAGCCGCTGAAGTTGGCCGTCGGCCGGATTTGCAGCACGTCGTCGATCCAGTTCAGAAAGCCTTCGGCCCCGGAACAACGGAACTGGGCGGCAAGATGCAGTTCGTACACTTCGGAGCGGCATTTTTCCGCGATTCTCCGGATCTCGGCGACGGTACCGATATCGTCCGGCCGGATCCGCTGGTAATCGTCGATGAAGAACACATTCACCCGGGACGCCTTCACGATGTCCTCGATCTGGTTTTCGCCCTGATATTGATAGGCTCCCTTGCCCTTCAGGCGGTGCGCTTCGTCCACGATCAGCACGTCGTAGAGGTTGTCGGGAAGATGGTAAAATTGCCCGGAACCCGCAAACAGCATGCGGATGCGCATTTTGTTTCCCGACCGGTTTCTGGACAGCGTTTCCGCCATGACTTCCCGGAACGCCTGATTGGGGGCCACGAATTTGACGTTCAGTCTTTTCCGGATCAATCCGGCGAAAACGTTCATGGAGACGACGGACTTGCCGGTGCCCGGCCCGCCTTTGACAATGATGGTCCGCTTCCGGTCGGTGCGCCCGGCCAGGCTCATGATCGTTTCATAGGCCAATTTCTGCTCATCCAGCAGGATGAAGGCCTGATTCCCTTCAAACAGGCTGCTTACGTGATCGACCAGTTTCTTGGAAGGCCGGATTTTCCCGTTTTCGATTTCGTAGAGCAGGGACATTCCTTTGCCCTTGCCCACGTGCCTGCGGATATAATCTTGCAATCTGGCCACGTCATGGGCAAAAAAGAGCGGCGCTTCCCGCACGACGTCGGCATACCGCTGTTCTTTCAGCGGTTCCGGGCTGCGCTCCCGGTAATTGTGCAGGTAGGCGCACGAATAGCCTTTCAGGTCCTGCGTGTAAACGGCCTCGTTCATGTCCCTGAGGAATTGCAGATAGGACCACGCCTGATAGGACGGATGGGTCGTTTCCACTTGCCGTCCTCCGTATACGGCGAGGACCACGTCCTTCTTGTCGGTGGCTTCGGCCGATTCCCATTGCTTGAGTTCCACGATGATGAAGTTGTCGTTTTCCTGCTCGTCCTGTCCGGTAACGATAAAGTCGATGCGCTTGCTGGTGGTCGGCAGGTTGTATTCGATCAGGATGCCGCAATCGTCCGGAATTCGCGCGTTCCGGATGACCGTTTCCATGAATCGCATGGAATGGTTCCAGGCCTGTTTTTCCGACGGCGACGGCCTTTTCCCGAGCTTTCGCACAAACGCGTTTTCGATTTCGAGGGCGATGCGGTTCTCGTCGACGGAATGGCGGAATTCCCGCGCGCTGCTGCTGTAAATGATCATGGATGTTTCACCCGGGCAAAAAGGTTGCTGTCTTCATGGGAACGGCCGCAAAGGCTCGGGAAGCCGTCATCACGGACACGAGACGCCCGTCGGATTGGACGGCGCGCTGAAGATGTGCAGCCGGTGCTGGCCGATGAGCGCGTTCGGGTATTCGTACACCTTCGGATCGCGCGCGCAGATGCGCAGCCAGGCGTCCACGCATTGCGGGTCGAAATGGGTGCCGCGCCCTTCCCGGATCAGTTCCAGCGTCTGCTCATGCGTCCACGCCGGCCGGTAGGCGCGATGGGACGTCAAGGCGTCGTACACGTCCGCTACAGCCACCACCCGGGCGAGCAGCGGGATGTTCTCCCCCGCGAGCCCTTCCGGATAGCCGGTTCCGTCCCATCGTTCGTGATGGTACCGGATGATGTCCAGCTCGTCCTTCATGAAGCCGAGAAGCCTGCAGATTTCGTAGCCGATCACCGGATGCCGCTCGATGACGGTCCGCTCCTCCGGCGTCAGCTTGCCGGGCTTGTTCAGGATCGCGTCGGGAATCCGGATCTTGCCCACGTCGTGGACGATGGTCCCCTGCGCAAGCGCGCGCATCTGATCGGGAGACAGCCCGAGCTCCTCCCCGATCTTGAGCGCATACAGCGTGACGCGAAAATTGTGGCCCGCCGTATACGGGTCCCGGCTTTCCGTCTCCTGGATGAGCGCCCGCACGCCGGGCGACAGGCTGCTCGTCACCCGTTCGACGGGATCGGTGGCAAACAGCGCCCGAAGCGCCAGGGGAAACGGCCGGATGCCGGCATGCTGCCGGACAAGTCCGGCCACCATCATGATCACGGCGGCGAGCAGCAGGAAATGGTACAGCCACCAGCTCAGCCGCCACAACTCGCCGACCACCATGATGACGATGGAGGCCACCATCCAGGCACAACCGTACACCATGGCGATTTGCAGCGGGAAACGAGAATAACGATAGGCTTGGTAGTAACGCCAGCCGGCGACGCCGCAAAACACGATGACCAGCGACGCCACCAGCGCGTCGAGCGGCGTCTGGGCGAACGGGATCCGCTCGATCGCATCGGAGAACAGCATGGACGCGATGCCGAGCACGCCAAGGACGACCGTCCATCCGATGACGAGGCGGTTCCCCATTCTGGCGAACCATTGCATGATTTTGTGGTCGGAAGGCAGGGTGGACAGCCACAGCCAGAACGAGGCGAACAGCACGCTGAGCGGAGAGGAAATGCCGGCCAGGCGGGTGGTATGTACGAGCAGATGCGGCGTCGCCAGCCCGTGCACCGCGAACACTTCCGCCAGGGACACAAACGCCAGCGACAGGACGGTCACCTTGATGTCCCGCAGCCTGCTTCCGGCGATCCCCACGGCGACGGCGATTCCGGTCGAAAGGAGCGCCACCGCGGACACGATGTAAAAATGCCCGGCAGGAGCTCGCAAGACATAATCCGGCGAATCGGCCGACCGCAGCCAAAAGAACAAGAGCAGCGGAAACGCGGCGGCCAGCACGGGACACGCCCAACCGACTCTTCGCATGCGCCATTCATGCTCCTTTGCCGGAATTTTTCCCACGTTTCTATTTTTATATATCGTACCACAATTGAAACGGTTTTCAGAGATGAAAGTGCCCAGGAAACGCGCGGTTGCGGGAATCCGCCGGTTCCGGTTTTTTTCCTTGTCCAAAATTCTTTCGGACATCCATGGAAAAGCCGGACGAACCGGCAGAATCATGTAATATTTTATGACAATAATTTGGGGTTGTTTGTGAAAAATGAGAGCTATGCTCACGCACTTTTTTCATTTTTTCTAAAGACATCGCCGTTATTTTGTAATAATATATACCCAACACTACAGATAAATGTAATATTTCCTTACGTTAATCGGGGGTGTGCATCGTGCGGAGTGTGCAGATTGAAGCCCGGCCCTACAAATGGCCCTATGACGGCGGGATCGTGCCGGAACGGACCGCGCTCCTGGTGATCGACATGCAGACGGATTTCTGCGGACCGGGCGGCTACGTGGCGCGGATGGGATACGACATCTCGCTGACCGCGCGGGCGATCAAGCCGATCCGCCGTCTTCTCGACCGCGTGCGGCGGATCAAAGGATTTACCGTCATCCATACGCGGGAAGGCCACCGCCCCGACCTGTCCGACCTGCCGGAGAACAAGCGGTGGCGAAGCCGGCTGGCCGGCGCGGAGATCGGCTCGCAGGGGCCGATGGGCCGCATTCTCGTGCGGGGCGAACCCGGCTGGGAAATCGTCGAGGAACTGAAACCCCTGGAAGGGGAGATCGTGATCGACAAACCGGGAAAAGGGAGCTTCTACGCCACCGATCTTGACATCATCCTGCGTTCCAGGGGCATCACCCATCTGATTCTCACGGGCATCACCACGGACGTCTGCGTCCACACCACCATGCGGGAAGCGAATGACCGGGGCTACGAATGCCTGATCCTCGAGGACTGCACGGGCGCCACGGATGAAGGCAACCATCTGGCCGCATTGAAGATGGTCACCATGCAGGGCGGCGTGTTCGGCTGCGTCAGCAGTTCGGAACACGTGCTGAAGGCGCTGGAGGCTTTTTGAGATCGAAGCGCGGAAAGCGGTCTGGGCGATATCTTCATGAAGGAGCGGAGAGAAAATGAAAAAGATCTACGGAAGTGCCGTCGTGATCGTGCTGATGCTTGTGGCGGCGTTGCTGGGGGCTTGCGGAAGATCGCCGGGTTCGACGGCGGCCGGTCCGGCGTCGCCGGACGCGGCGCAGGAATCATCGAAACCGGCGGCAACCGGCGAAGAGCCGAAGAAAGTGATCGTTCGCCTGAAATGGGTGCACCAGGCGCAGTTTGCCGGTTTCTACGCCGCCGCCGAAATGGGCTACTACCGGGACGCCGGCCTGGACGTGGAAATCCGCCCCGGCGGTTCGGACTTCCCGGCGGTGCAGATCGTCGCCTCGGGAACCGAACATTTCGGCGTCACCGGCGCGGACCAGATCCTGCTGGCCCGCGAGAAGGGCGTTCCGCTGAAGGCGATCGCCGTCATCTACCGGGAAACTCCGTTCGTGCTGTTCAGCCTGAAAGATTCGGGCATCGCGAAGGTGGAAGATTTCATCGGCCGCAAAGTGGGCGTCAAGCTCGGCGGCAACGAGGAGCTCACCTACCGGGCCATGGTGAAAAACGCCGGGGTGGACGCGGGCAAAATCGAAGAAATCCCCGTGAAGTTCGATCTCAGCCCGCTGCTTAGCGGCGAGATCCACGTGTGGCCGGGATACGTGATCAACGAAGTGCTGGCGGCGCAGGAGCAGGGGCATGAAGTGAACATCATCCGCCCCGCCGACTACGGCATCAATTTCTACGCGGACACGCTGTTCGCCACGGAATCCCTGATCGAGAAAGACCCCGAACTCGTGAGAAGCTTCGTGCAGGCCACCATGAAGGGCTGGCAGTACGCCGTCGAACATCCGGAAGAAGCGGCCTCCTTCGGGCTCAAATACGCGGACAACCTGAACCTCGAGCACGAAGTGAACATGATGCTAAGCAGCGTTCCGCTGTTAAAGCCGGAAAACCTCCCCCTCGGCAAGATGGACGGGACGGCGTGGGAATCGCTGCAGGAAAGCCTCCTGGAACTGGAGTTCCTGAAGAGCCCGCAAAACATGGAAGACGCGTACACTAACGAGTTTTTGGAATAAGGAGGGAGGCGCCATGCGGCCGGCGTTGGTCCGGGAAACCCGGGAAGACCGCCCCGCGGCGGTACGTTTGCGGAACTGTTCGCTCTCCTTCGGCGGGGTCCCGGTGCTGAAAAACGTATCCCTTGACGTATACCGGAACGAGTTCGTCTCCATCCTGGGCCCGAGCGGATGCGGCAAGTCCACGCTGCTTCGGCTCATGCTGGGACTTGTCAGGCCGGAAGGCGGCGGAACCATCGATTTCGCGGGCAAGAGCCCCCGGCTCGGCATCGTGTTCCAGAAGCCGGTCCTGATGCCCTGGCTGACGGCGCTGCAAAACGTGGAGCTGACCTTGAGCCTGGGCGAAAACAAGCGGAAGTGGCCGAAACGCGCACGGCGCGAGAAGGCGGAGGAAGCGCTGCGCCTCGTCGGGCTGCAGGATTTCCGCCGCCATTACCCGCACCAGCTGAGCGGCGGCATGCAGCAGCGGGTCGCCATCGCCCGCGCCCTCGCCACCGATCCGGAAATCCTGCTCCTGGACGAACCGTTCAGCGCCCTGGACGAGCTGAACCGGGAAAAGCTGAATCTGGAACTTCTCCGCCTGTGGGAAAATCCCCGCACCAGCCTGAGCACCGTCGTCATGGTGACGCACTCCATCCCGGAATCGGTCCTCATGTCCGACCGGGTGCTGGTCATGTCCCCGCGCCCCGCGGAAGTGACGGCCGTCGTGCCGGTGCCTCTCAAACGTCCGCGGGAAACGGGGATGGAAAAGGATCCGGCATTCTACCACACCGTCGGCGAACTGCGGAAGCGGGTGAGGCAGCCGTGAAAAGCGTGAAGGGGTGGATGCGGAACTTCCTCTATCCCACAGCGTTTGCGGCGGGTTTCCTGGTGTTGTGGGAAGCGGCGGTGCGGTTTTTCCACGTGCCCGTTTATCTCCTGCCCGCGCCCAGCGCCGTGGCTGCGGAGCTGGACGCGCAGCTGTGGCGGCATACGCTGGTGACGCTGACGGAAGCCTCGGTCGGGTTCGTCCTGGCGAACCTGCTCGGCTTCCTCGCGGCGGTGATCTTCGTCCACGCCCGGCCGATCGAGCGGGGCGCCTTTCCGCTGGCGATCGCCCTGAAGACGACGCCGCTGGTCGCGCTGGCTCCGCTGCTCGTCGTGTGGCTCGGCACGGGGTACGCCTCCAAGGTGGTCGCTTCGATGCTCATTTGTTTTTTCCCGATCCTCGTCAACAGCGTGCGCGGCCTCAAGGCCATCGAACACGAGGCCTGGGAGCTGTTCGCCACCTACGAGGGCTCGAAATGGGACATCTTCTGGAAGCTCCGGCTGCCGGCCAGCCTTCCCTATGTGATGTCGGCGCTCAAAATCTCCAGTTCGCTGGCGGTCGTCGGCGCCATCGTCGGCGAATTCGTCGGCGCCAACAAGGGGTTGGGTTACGTCGTGCTGGTGTCTTCCTACCACCTGGAGACGCCGGCCATGTTTTCGGCGATCCTGGCCTCCGCGGCCTGCGGGCTGTCCCTTTTCTGGCTGCTTTCCTTCCTGGAGAAAAAACTCGTGTTCTGGCAAAGGGTGGATGAGGTTTGAGGTGCTGGATGGTCAAGGTGCCGGCCGCCGCTCCCCACGATGTGTCCGGCCTGGAGGCGCTGGCGCGGGAAGGAGTCTTCGATCCCGCGGATGTGGTCGCGGTGCTGGGGAAAACCGAAGGCAACGGGTGCGTGAACGATTTTACCCGCGGCTACGCCGTCCGGGCCTTGCGCGACCTGTTTTCCGGCTGGCTCGGCGGCGATGCCGCATCGCGCGTCTCGTTCGTCATGTCCGGCGGCACGGAAGGCGTCCTGAGCCCGCATTTCACCGTGATCGGCCGAAGCGCCGGCGGGTCGTCCGGCTCCGGTGGCACGAAACCGGCGGAAGGCGGAACGCCGGCGGGGGACGCGAAATCGGCGGGCAGGGTCCCGGCCGGCGGCGGAATGCCGGCGGACGCCAGACGTCCCGATGCCGCCGGAAAATCGCTCGCCGTCGGCGTGGCGCGCACGCGGGACCTCAAGCCGGAAGAGATCGGCCGCCTGGCCCAGGCGGAGCTGGTGGCCGAAGCGGTGCGGGAGGCGATGGGCCAGGCCCGCATCGCAAGCGCGGCGGACGTCCACTTCGTCCAGATCAAGTGCCCCCTGCTCACTTCGGAATCGATCGGGGAAGCGGCCCGCCGGGGAAAGGACACGGTGATCGACGACACATACAAATCGATGGGCTATTCGCGGGGAGCGTCGTCGCTGGGCGTCGCCGCCGCGCTGGGCGAGATCGACGCGGCGGAGCTGGCGGACGCGGACATCTGCAAGGCGTGGCACAAATACAGCCGCGTCGCTTCCGCCTCCGCCGGGAGCGAACTGGCCTGTTGCGAAGTGATCGTCCTCGGGAATTCCGCGGAGGCGGACGGACCCTATTTCATCGACCACGGCGTAATGCGCGACGCCATCGACGGGGAGGCCCTGAGGCGCGTGCTGGAGGCGCATTCCGGCGCGGAGCTGGTGCAGGTGCTGGCCAAGGCGGAGGCGGACCCTTCCGGCTTCGTGCGGGGACGCCGGCACACGATGCTGAACGACTCGGACCTGAACCACACGCGCCATGCCCGCGCCGTCGTGGGCGGCGTGCTGGCCGCCGTGTGCGGAGATCCGATGATTTACGTTTCAGGAGGGGCCGAGCACCAGGGGCCGTCCGGCGGCGGCCCGGTGGCGGCCGTCTTCCGAAGAAAAATTTTGCCGGTTTAAGGGGAGGAGATCGACCTTGAGCAAAACCCTGCACGTGCAGACGCGGATCGGCGACGACATGGAATGGGAGCCGATGCCGGTGCATCCGAAGCTTTACCACCGCGAAATCGTGTCCGCGAAGGACGCCGACGCCCTGGGCATCCGCCTGAATTCCGTCCTGTGGGAAAAAATCGGCGTCGGCGGCCGGATCCTGCCGCATTACCACGATGTCGCGGAAATCGTCCATATCACGGCGGGCCGGGTGAAACTCCTGTGCAACGGCGAATGGAAATCGTTCAAGGCGGGCGACACGTTCCACATCCCGGCCGGCGCCGTCCATTCCGTGGCCAACGACGGCGACGTCCCGAGCGAACAGATCAGCATTTTCATCCCCGAAGCTTCCGGCGCCCCCGCGAACGTCCGGTTCGGAACCACGCTGGTGGAAAACGTCTATGGCGAACCGTAACGCCCTCGGTTTCACCTGCGGGGACATCCTGCTCATCCCGGATTTCCGGGAGGCGGCCGTTCTGGCGGGGGCAAACGGCCTGGACCGTCCGGTCACCCGCGTGAACGTCATGGAAGTGCCCGACGTGATCGACTGGGTCCGGCCGGGCGAGTTTCTCATCACCACCGGTTTTCCTTTTCGGGACAACGCCGATGTGCTGGCGGATCTCATCCCGCAGCTGAACGCGAGAGGCGTCTCCGCCCTCGGCATCAAGATCAAGCGGTTCATCGACCGGATCCCTCAGCGGGCGCTCGACATCGCGGAACACCTCGATTTTCCCGTGTTCGAGCTGCCCGCTTCCACCGTATTTTCCGACGCGGTGCGCAGCATCATGGAGCGGGTGCTGGTGCAGGAAGCGAAGGAACTGTCGCTTTTGCAGAGCAGGTTCCGGACGCTGTCGCAGCAACTCCTTCACGGGAAGGGAATTGGCGGATTTCTGGAGACGCTGGAAGAAATGCTGGACAATCCGGTTTTGCTGCTGGACGAGGGGGATCACGCGTATTTTTCCCCGCAGGCGACCTGCCTGGGGCTGTCGGATTCTCCCGCGGACTGGCAGCGGATCCGCGACGAAATCCGTCCCGGAATCTTTTTCGCCACCGTTGCGGGACGCAGAACCCGCGCCTACGCGGCGGAAATTTCCAACAAGGACGTGTGCGCGTATCTCGTGGTGCCGGAATGGAGCCGGGAACATTCCGTCGTGGACCAGCTGACCATCGACCGCGCCGGCCTTCTGGTCGGCATGGAGATGATCAACGCCTACGCGCGGCGGGAAGTGGAGGCGAAATACGTCGACCAGTTTCTGCAGGACTGGCTGTCCGGCCGCATCGCGACCCGGGAAGATCTGGCCATCCGGGCGGAAGCGTGCGGCTGTCCCCTGCGGGAAGGGCATGTCTATTACGCGGGCGTGATCCGCTGGATCGACGGCAGGCCGGCCCTGCACCGGCTCAGGCAGACGGCGAAACGGACCCGCCTGCGCATCGCGGAGGCGCATGTCCACACCACCGTCCTGGAAGGCGAGCTGGCGCTGCTCTTTTCCCTGCCGCCCGCTTTCCCCGTGAAACGCGCGGCGGACGAGGTCATCGCGCAAATGCAGGCGGGCCTTCCCGACGACGGCGCATTCTCGGTCTGCCTGGGCAACCGGGCGGAGCGGGCGGACCAGGTCCACTTGAGCTACCGGCAAGCCCGGAAGGTCCACGCCATCAGCCGCGTCTGCGGGGTGCGGGAACCTCTCGTCGACGCGGCGCGTCTCGGCGTCTATCAGCTGCTCTATCTGCTGCCCGATTCGGAAGAGGTGCGCCATTTCCGGGACCGTTTCATCGTTCCCCTGGCCGAGTACGACCGGAAACACGGTACCATGCTGCTGGAGACGCTGAAAGTCTATTTCCGGCACAACCGCAGCGCGAAAAAAACTTCGGCGGAGCTCTTCACCCATTACAATACGGTCAACTACCGGGTGGAACGGGCGCTGGAACTGCTCGGCATCGACGCGGAATCCGGCGACGACATGCTGCAGCTTGAACTGGCCATCAAATTGCAGGACATGTGGCCGCAGGAAGGCGAAACCGGCCATTCCCCCTGAACGCTGAACAAGGAGGTTCTTCCCCATGCGAGAAGCGATCCGTCCGGAAGTTCCGCCGGCCCGGCTGACGGTTCCATCCGAAAACCGGTTCACCGTGCGGAAACTGAAGGACATGTACCGTCGCAAGGAAATCACGCCGGCGGACGTGGTCCGGGAAATCATCCGCCGCGCGGAAGCCGACGCGGACATGAACATCTGGATCACACCGCCGTCCATGGAACGCCTGGCTCCCTGGCTGCGGCGGCTTCGCCGGATGGATCCGGATTTGCCGCTGTGGGGCGTTCCGTTTGCCGTCAAGGACAACATCGACGTGGCCGGCATGCCGACAACGGCGGCATGCCCGGCCTACGCCTATACCCCAACGCGGCACGCCGCTGTCGTGGAACGGCTGATCGCCGCGGGAGCCATCCCGCTCGGCAAAACGAACCTGGACCAGTTCGCCACCGGGCTGGTCGGCATCCGGTCGCCCTACGGGGAGACGCACAACGCGCTGCGGCCGGAGCTCATCAGCGGAGGTTCCAGTTCCGGCTCGGCGGTGGCCGTGGCGCGGGGTCATGCGGCTTTCGCCCTCGGCACCGACACGGCGGGGTCGGGCCGGGTACCGGCGGCCTTGAACGGGCTCATCGGCTGGAAACCGAGCGTGGGCGCCTGGCCGTCGCGCGGCGTCGTGCCCGCCTGCGCCAGCCTCGACTGCGTGACGGTGTTCACCCGCGATCTGGACGACGCGATCCTCGTGGACCGGATCGTCCGGGGCGAAGACGACACCGATCCCTGGTCCCGGAGCTTTGGGCAGCCGCGGGCCGAGCGTCCCGCCAGGCTGATTGTGCCGCGGCGGCGGCCGGAGTTTTTCGGACCCTTCGCGGAACGGTACCGGTCCGCCTGGGACGAAGCCGTGGAGCGCCTGCGCTCGCTGGGGATTCCGGTGGAGTCGCCGGATACCGGGCTGTTCGAGGAAGCCGCCGCCCTGCTGTACGACGGGCCGTGGATCGCGGAACGGTGGGCCGCCCTCGGCGCCTTCATCGAATCGCATCCCGGCGCGGCCCATCCGGTGACGGAATCCATCCTGCGGCAAGGCTCCGGCGCCTCCCGCACGGCGGCCGACGTCTTTGCCGCGCTGCACCGGCTTCAGGAGCTGAAGCTGGCGGCCAGGCTGCTGCTGAAAGATGCCGTGCTGGCGATGCCCACCTGCGGCGGCACCTGGACGCGGGAAGAAGCGCGAAACAACCCGATCGCCGCCAACAGCGCACTGGGGCGCTACACGAACCATTGCAACCTGCTGGACCTGTGCGCGGTGGCGGTGCCGGCCGATCCCGCGGACCGGGATCTGCCCTTCGGCATCACCTTCTTCGCCCCCGCGGGGCGGGAAGGCCTCATCGAGGAGACGGCCCGCCTGTTCCTGCGGCGGAAGGCGACGACGCCCGTCGCTGTTTGCGGGCTTCATATGCGGGGATTCCCCCTGGAAAGCCAGATGCGGGAGCACGACGCCCGGTTCGTCCGGGCGGCCCGGACGGCCCCCAAATACCGGATGGTCCGGCTGCCCGCCCGTCCGGCCAAGCCCGGGTTGATCCGGGTGGAAGAGGGCGGCGCCTCGCTGCCCCTGGAGATCTGGGAAATGCCGCTGGCGTCGTTCGGCGCCTTCGTGGCGTCCATCCCCGCGCCGCTCGGCATCGGCCGGATCGAGCTGGAAGACGGCACCGAAGTGCCCGGTTTCCTGTGCGAAAGCTACGTCCTGTCCGCCGGGGCGGAAGACGTGACCAACCCGGATGGGTGGCGGGGCGTCGCATCCGGATAGGAGCGCTTCCGTCGAACGGAGAGCCTGAGGGTCCGTCAACGGCCGCCGGCTATCATCCTTGTGCCGCAGCGTTTTGGGAAAGCGCGGAGATGAAGTCCCGCGCTTTCGCCGTCCATCCGAAGATGCCGCCCTGCTGGCGGACCATTCGGATGGCGGCTTCATGGTCGCGGGGGTCGAACGCCGCGGTGGCGTCCTCCAGCACGAGGCACTCGTACCCGCGGTCGTTGGCTTCCCGAAGGGTCGAATGCACGCAGACGTGGGTCGTCACGCCGCACAGCACGAGGGATTCGATCTTCGCCCGACGCAGCAGGGAGTGAAGCCCGGTGCGATAGAACGCCCCCTTCCCCGGCTTGTCGACGACGGGCTCTCCCGGCAGCGGCGCCAGCTCCGGCACGATGTCATGGCCGGGCTCGCCCCGGATCAGCAGGCGGCCCATCGGCCCTTCGTCGCCGATGCCGGCCCCCTGCCGCCGGCTGCGCGCCAGCTTGGACGGCGGGCAATCCGACAAATCCGGCAGATGCCCTTCGCGGGTATGCAGGACGAAGAGGCCGCATGAGCGGGCCGCTTCCAGCACGGAGGCGATGACGGGGATGATGGCCCTCGCGGGTCCGATGTCATTGCCGAGGCGTTCCCCGAAGCCGCCGGGGGCGCAAAAATCGTTCTGCATGTCGATGACGACGACCGCCGTCCGCTCCGGACACATCCGGAACGGATACGGTAGCGCCTCCTCCACGGTCAGAACGGCTTCCTTCTTTTTTCGTCTTCCGTCCATTTCCCGATCCCCTTTCTGCTTGCCGGATTTTTGAAACGGGAGAATCCGAACCGGTTTTTCCGTGGGGGATCCCCAATTTGAATGACGGCCTGCCCGACGAAAATCCCCCGGACCGGGTCCGGGGGATGCATGCCGTCCGTCATGCCCGCGTCATTGCGGAATGTTGCCGATGACGCCTTCCACCAGGTAGTCGGTGGACTCCAGCTCCTCAACGGTGGGAATCACGCCTTCTTCGATCCGGACCGCGCCCGACTGGTCGCGGACCGGTCCCGCGAACGGATGCAGCCGGCCGCTTAACAGCTCTTCCTTCTTCTGCTCCACCAGCGTCCGGACATCCTCCGGAACGTTCTCTCCGAAACCGGTGAGCCGCACCACGTTGTCGGCCAGCCCGCCGCGGAATTTGCCGTCGTATTTGCTGCCCTTGAAGTTTCCTTCAACAGCCGTTTTCGCCATGTCGACGAACAGATCCGGCCAGTTCCAGACGGAGCCGACGATCCATCCCAGGGGAGCCAGGGATGAAGCGTCCGCGTGATACCCCACCGACATGACGCCGCGGCGTTCGGCCGTCTCGATGATCGTTTTCGTGCAGTCCTGGTGCTGGGTGAGCACGTCCGCGCCGCCGTCGATCAGCGAGTTGGCGGCGTTGGCCTGCTGTCCGGGATCGCACCAGCTGCCGGTAAACACCACCGTCGTCGTCGCGTCGGGATTGACGGACCGGGCGCCGAGGGTGAACGCGTTGATGTTGAGCAGCACCTGCGGGATCGGCACGGATACGATGTAGCCCAGCTTGCCGGTTTTGGACATTTTGCCCGCGGCTATGCCCGCCAGATAGACCGGCTCCCAGATGGTGCCGAAGTAGGTGCCGAGGTTTTCGGCCGTCTTGAGGCCTCCCTGGTGGAAAAACACCGCGTCCGGATGCCGCGCCGCCACGTTGAGGGCGGGATCGAGGTGGCCGTAGGAAGTCGGAAAGAGGATTTTCGCCCCGTCCTTGATCATCTGTTCCAGGACGCGCTCGGCTTCGGCCGTTTCCGGGACGTTCTCCGCGCGCAGCACTTTCAGGTCCGGAAACGCCTTTTCCACCGCCTCGCTGCCGATGTAGGCCGCCTGGTTGTATCCATAGTCGTCCTTTGTGCCTACGAAAATGAATCCGATCGCCGAACCGCCCGTCCCCGGCGCTTCGCCGCCGGAAGAACCGGACGGCCCGCCGGACGATTCCCCTGACGATCCCCCCGACGATCCGCCTGACGATCCGCCGCCGGCACCGGGCTGGCTGCAGGCCGCCATCAGCATGAGCAGCGCCATGAGCGCGCACACCCATCCGGCCTTTCTGTTCCGTTTCCTCTTCATGTTTCGGTTCCCCTCTCTCCCATTGAACGTGAATCTATAAGATATGTCGCGCCACGGACCGGCGGTCCCGGTTGTCCCGCGAAGCCGGTCCGGCGGGCTGCGGCGTTAACCGTCGGCGTCGGCCGCAAACACCCTGGACAGGCCTTCCGGCACCGAACTGCGCTTTCGCCTTTCCACGATCAGCAGCGCGGCCAGCGTCAGCACATACGGCGCCATGAACAGGAAGTACGGCGAGATCGGCAGTCCCTGCTGCTGGACGGTGAGCTGCAACGCCTGGGCGGCGCCGAACAGGTATGCGCCCAGCATGGCCCTGAACGGCCGCCAGGCGGCGAAAATCACCATCGCGACGGCGACGACGCCGCGGCCGGCGGTCATGTTCTCGACCCAGCTGTGGGTATAGGCCACGGAAAGCTGGGCGCCGCCGATCCCTGCCAGGAAGCCGCCGGCGAGCACGGCCGCGTAACGGACGAGCCGGGGATTGACGCCGCACGCGAACAGCACCTCCTCCCGCTCTCCGGCCGCCCGCAGGATGATGCCGATCCGGGTGCGGAACAGGACAAACCAGAGCGCCGGCACCAGCAGCATGGACAGGTACGTCAGCGGATCGTGGTTGAACAGCACTTCTCCGAGGACCGGAATGTCGGACAGCACCGGAATCGGCACCGGATTGAACCCGACGATCTGTTCGCTCACGAAACTCCGCCCGAGAAAGGCGGTCACCCCGATGCCGAAAAACATGAGCGTCAATCCGGAAGCCAGCTGGTTGGCGCCGCGGTCGAGCACGAGACAGGCGTGGATCAGGGAAAGGAGCATGCCGCACAGCCCGCCCGCCAGCGCGCCGAGCCAGGGATTGCCCGTCCAGACCGTCGTCGCGAAACCGCCCAGGGCGCCGGCCAGCATGCACCCTTCCGTGCCGAGGTTGATGACGCCCGCGCGTTCCGAGATCAATTCTCCCTGGCTGGCCAGCATGACGGAGGTGCCGGAACGAAGCGCGCCGGTGAGGATGTCCGCGATCATGCCTTGCGCCCCCTTGCGCCGCCCATCAGGAAAAAGAGCACCAGGGCCATCAGCATGTGGACGGACGAGGACGGAAGCCCCGACCCGATCTCCAGCTCGTTGCCCGCCACCGCGATCATGCCGAGCAGGAAAGACGTCAGCAGGAGCCGGAGCGGATGGTTCCAGGCCATCCAGGCGGCAAGAAATCCGAGATACCCGTAGGTCGCCCCCGTGGTCGGACGGAGCCTGCCTTCGATGCCGGCGATTTCGATCATCCCCGCGATGCCGGCCAGCGCGCCCGCGGCGAGCAATACCCCGGCATAGATCAGGCTCACGCGGATGCCGGCCCTTTCCGCCGCGATGCGGTTGCCGCCCAGCACGCGGATGCGGAAACCGGTCCCCGTCTTTGCCAGAACCAGCCAGACGAGGACGGCGAAGGCGATCGCCAGCAGAAATCCGATGTGCAGCCGCGTTCCGTCAAAGACCGGCAGGCGAAGCTGGCGGGCGATTTCGGGGGAAAACGGCCAGTTGAACGAATGGGGATCTTTCAGAGGCCCGTGCACGAAATAGCCGACCAAAAACACGGCCACATAGTTCAAAAGCAGGCTGGCAATCGTCTCGTTGATCCGCCCCGCCACCTTCAGCAGGGCGGTGACGCCGGCCCACAGGGCCCCGCCCAGGGCGCCGGCAACCAGCATCAGCGGAATGCCGGCCGCCGCCGGGAGGGCGTCCAGCAGCCACACGGCGGCCATGGTGGCAAACAGCGCGCCGATCGCCAGCTGCCCCTCGCCGCCGACGTTGATGAGGCCGGCCCGGGCGGGCAGCGCCGCGGCCAGCCCGGTGAGCAGGATCGGCGTCGCCTTGATCAGCGTCTCCCCGAAACCGAACCAGTCGCCGAAAGCGGACCGGACCATGGACACGTACAGCTCCCAGGGGTTGACGCCGTTGTACAGCAAAAACAGGCCGTACAGCACGAACGGAGCGAGAATAACAATGATCTGTCTTCCGATCTTCCGGGCCGGACGAAGCCTGCCGACGGCCCGCGCAGCCTGCGGCGACAACGGCAGAAGGTCGGCTTCCGTCTTCATGCCGTCTCACCCCGCAGCATCCGCTCCCCGATTCGGAACGCGTCCGTTTCGGCGGGATCGTAGGGACCCAGCAGCCGTTTGCCGAACAGCACCACGAGCCGGTCCGACAGCTTGAACAGTTCGTCGAGATCTTCCGAAAACAGGAGGATCGCCGTTCCGCTTTCGGCCAGCCCGATCAGCTGCCGCTGGATGGCATGGACGGTGCCGATGTCCAGTCCGCGGCTCGGGTAGCTGACGATGAGCACCCGCGGCTTGCGGATGAGCGCCCGGGCCAGCACCATGCGCTGGACGTTGCCGCCCGAAAGACGGTCGGCGCGGCGGCCGGCCTCCGCCAGGTTCAACGCCCGCGCTTCTTCGCTCGCCTCCAGCGCCTCCCGGGCATGCCGCCAGTCGATGCCCATCCGCCGGCGGCGCAGCGGAATGCCTTCCAGGGCCATGTGTTCCAGGATGGTGAACCCCGGAACCACCGATTCCCGCAGCGGATCTTCCGGCACGCAGGCGACGCCGGCTTCCAGAAACGCCCGCGGCCCGCCGGCGACCGGCTTGCCCCCGATCGTCACGGTTCCGCGCTTCAGCCTGCGCAGGCCGCACAGCGCCTCTGCCAGCTCCCGCTGGCCGTTGCCGGAAATGCCGGCGACGCCGGTGATCTCCCCCCGGCGCAGCGTCAGATGGACGGATTCCAGCACCAGTTCCCCGTGGTCGCCCGCGATGGCGCCGTTTTCCAGACGCAGGACTTCCCCGGGCCCTTCGGACGGACACCCGGGGTGCGAGGTTTCTTCGGACGGATGCTCCATACGCGAAACCGCTTCGGGCGGCATGTCCGCAAACCGAGACTCCGGGCGCGGGACTTCTTCGGACGGATGCCCGGAACGCCGTGCCTCTTCCGTCGGACGTTTGCCGGCCCGATCCCGCTTTGTCACCGGTTGCGGCGTCCTTTCCCCCAGCATGGCGGACACCAGCCTTTCCGCGGTCCATCCTTCGTCCCGTTCCGCCCGGTACGTCAGCCGGCCGGCTCGCAGCACGGACACCTCGTCGGCGCACGCCAGAACCTCGTCGATCTTGTGCGTGATCAGCAGGATGCCGAATCCGTCCTTGCGCAACAGGCCCAGCATGTCCAGGAACGCCCGCACTTCCTGCGGCACCAGCACGCTCGTCGGTTCGTCGAAAATGATGAGCCGGACGTTCGGCGCCATCAGCGTTTTCACGATCTCGAGCCGCTGCCGCTGGCCGAGGTCGAGCTGCCAGACGGGGACGTCCGGGTTGACGGAGAGTCCGTATTTCGAGGAAATTTCCAGCATCCGTTCGCGCAGGGAGCCGCGGCGGAAACGCCACCCGCTGCCAGCCGCAAGTGCGACGTTGTCCAGCGCCGTCATCGCCGGGATCAGCCGGAAATCCTGGAACACCATGCCGATTCCCTTCTCCCGCGCCCTGGACGGCGGATGGAGCGTGACCGGACGGCCGTCCATGTAAATCTCGCCTCCGTCCGGTTTGTAGACGCCGTACAGCATTTTCATCAGCGTGCTTTTGCCCGCCCCGTTCTCTCCCAGCACGGCGTGGATGGTTCCCGCTTTCACGGCAAGGTCGATGCCCTGGTTGGCGACCAGGGAACCGAAGCGTTTGGTCAGTCCCACGGTGCGCAAAAGAACTCCATTGGAACCCTGGTTCTCCATGCCGCCCCCTCCTTGTCGGATTTTCAAGCCATTGTGATGCTGGCATCCAATCATTATGTTAGATATATTTACATCACACTGTAGTTTCGGTCATATTATATAACCATTTTAGCCTGGATTTCCTTGGAATAACGTAAAACTTCAGCCCATTCACGCTGTTTTTTTCACAAAAACCGCCAATGGATGATATATTTTCTTACAAAAAACCTTTGAAAATCTCCCGGCATTGACGGCGAGTCGGCGGAAATTTACAATAACCCTGATTTTGACAGTCGGTAAGACATGGAGGAAAAAATGATCCATCTTGCGCCAAAAACCCCCGGAGTCACCCTCGCGGCGGGACGCCGCCATACCGTCGCCGTCCGATCCGACGGGACGGTGGCGGCCACGGGAGACAACCGGTGCGGCCAATGCGACGTGGGCGATTGGCGGGGCATCGTCGCGGTGGCGGCAGGCAACGTCCACATGGCCACCAATACGGGGCATTCCCATACCGTCGGCCTGAAGGCGGACGGGACGGCGGTCGCCGCGGGCTGGAACCGGCACGGCCAGTGCGACGTGGGCGGTTGGCGCGATCTCGTGGCCGTCGCGGCAGGGTGGCGTCGCACCATCGGGGTGAGAGCGGACGGCACGGTGGTGGCCGCAGGCCGGAATCGGGACGGGGAATGCGAGGTGGGCGATTGGCGGGACATCGTGGCGGCGGCGGCGGGCGACTGGCATACGGTCGGCTTGCGGGCGGACGGAACGGCGGTCGCAACGGGAAACAACCGATTCCGCCAGTGCGAGGTGCGCGGATGGCGCGACATCGCCGCGGTGTCCGCGGGCTACCTGCACACGGTTGGGCTCAAATCGGACGGAACGGCCGTCGCGGCGGGCGCAAACTCGCACGGCCAATGCGACGTCGACGCCTGGCGGAATCTCGTGGCCGTCGCGGCGGGCAGCCTGCACACCGTCGGCCTGAAAGCGGACGGGACGGCGGTTGCGGCGGGGGACAACACTTTCGGCCAATGCGACGTGGAACATTGGCACGATCTGGTGGCCGTCGCGGCGGGCTGCGCCCATACCGTCGGCCTGAAAGCCGACGGCACG
>ERZ795043.823-NODE-823-length-19964-cov-6876.889196_pt1 | contig 19964 bp, 16 predicted proteins | sample MGYA00375127_ERZ795043 | MGnify/ENA primary metagenome ERZ795043 (study PRJEB30172, sample SAMN05518447) | compost metagenome | isolation source: Feedstock adapted compost from Newby Island compost facility, Milpitas, CA | place: USA:Newby Island compost... | reverse complement strand
CGGTATCTATCGCCGGTGAGGTTGTATTCGCCGTTTTCGGCAAGTTTTTCTTTCTTTACCAGCAGGGCAGAGCAGGGTTTGTCTTCTGGCTTAAATTCATCCGCTTTGCCATTTCTTACCTTCTCTATATATTCACGGATAATCGTGAGGGCATCGGGCAGGTCGTTTTTATCAATCGGCCGGCGCTGGGCACCGAGGTCAAAGCCGTCGTTTTCAATCTTTAAAAACAAAATGCTATCGGTCTTTTTTGCCAGCACCTTATCCATCAGCAGGATGGAAGTCTTCACACCTGAGTAGGGCTGAAAAACTCCCGCAGGTAGTGAAACCACCGCATACAGATAATTTTCAACCAGCATCTTGCGAAGCTGCTTATAGGCTTTTGCACTCTGAAAGATGATGCCTTCGGGGACAATCACCGCAGCCCTTCCTGTGGGAGTGAGATGCTCGGCGATGTAATCGACAAAAAGCACCTCGCTACGATTGCTCTGCACACTGAATCTTTTGTGCGGCTTGATACCTCCCTTCGGAGTCATAAAGGGCGGATTGGCCAGAATGACATCGGCATATTCGTTCCATCGGTCTTCGCTAGTCAGGGTGTCGTATTCGTATATCTGTGGGTTTACAAAGCCGTGCAGATACATATTGACAAGCGAGATTCGCACCATATCGGGCGAAATATCGTAGCCCTTGAAGTTGGCAAGCAGTTTTTTCTTTTCTTCGGTATTTAGCAAATCTCCTATTCCGTTGCCGTTTTGTGAGCGGTATTTTTCGGAAGTATTTTCACGCATGATGTATTTATATGCTGAAATTAAAAATCCGGCTGTGCCACAGGCAGGGTCAAGGATGGTTTCGTTTTTTTGAGGGCTAACGATTTCCACCATGAAGTCAATGATATGCCGTGGTGTGCGAAACTGCCCGGCATCGCCCTGACTGCCAAGAACAGAAAGCAGATACTCAAAGGCATCGCCCAGGCGCTCGGAATGGTCGTAGGTGAATTCGTTGATGGTTTTCAGAAAGAGTTTGAGCGTTTCGGGGTCGCGGTAAGGCAGGTAGGCATTTTTGAAGATATTGCGGAATAGCTCGGGCAGGTTTTGGTTCTGGCTCATCCGTGTAATGGATTCTGCATAGAGATTGAGCATTTCATAACCGCCAAGACGGGGATTAAAAATATTGCTCCAGCTATATTTTTCATATTCTCCGATAAAAAAGGAACGTTTACCGCCCATCTCAACGGACTCTCTGTCCATATCGTCCATAAATTTGTAGATGAGGGCGATTGTAATCTGTTCTACCTGACTTTTAGGGTCGGGAACCTTTCCTACCAGAATATCGCGGGCGGTGTCGATTCGTCGTTTGGTTTCTGCATCAAGCATAGTATTTTATTTAATCTATCCTACATGTATATGTTCATCCCTACGGGATTATTATGTTTTTTTTTTTCAACAATATGGCTACCAAAAGGTTGCCCCTAACGGGGCTACCATAATATCGTTTCTTAATATGGCTACCTATTAAACGTAGCCTTTTTACAGCTCCGTAGGAGCGGCCTTTGGGTAAAATGACCCATCTCTCACATTCATTTGCTCAAAAGGTCGTCCCTATCGGGACTACTATAATGTCGTTTCCTAATATGGCTACCAAACGATCGTCCCTATCGGGACTAATGCATAAACGCTGCATTTTTTAGCTCCGTAGGAGCGATCCTATGGTAACTCAAGGTTTATTCCATCCTCTTCTCAGCTCCGTAGGAGCGGCCTTTGGGTAAAATGACCCATCTCTCACATTCATTTGCTCAAAAGGTTGCCCCTAACGGGGCTACTACCATAATTTCGTTCCTAATTTGGCTACTACCATATGATCGTCCCCCTCGGGACTAATGCATAAACGCTGCATTTTTACAGCTCCGTAGGAGCGATCCTATGGTAACTCAAGGTTTATTCCATCCTCTTCTCAGCTCCGTAGGAGCGGCCTTTGGGTAAAATGACCCATCTCTCACATTCATTTGCTCAAAAGGTCGTCCCCCTCGGGACTAATGCATAAACGCTGCATTTTTACAGCTCCGTAGGAGCAATCTTATGGTAACTCAAGGTTCATCCTAACCCATTCTTAGCTCCGTAGGAGCGGCCTTTGGACATTATATATCATAAAATTCAAAAACAAATTCATCTTTATACTCAATTTCAAACCTTCTCAACAATTCCAGATATTCTTCTCTAAATGTCTTTTTCCTGTGATGCACCTCCTGATTAATGATATAATTAATCACATGATCTCGTTGTGATCTGGAATACGAAAATGCCCCATAGCCTTCCTGCCAATTAAATTTACCCTTCAAGAAGCCCTGCTCATTTATCCACTTTGATGAAGTTGCTTTTACCATCCTCATCAAATCCGAGATTCTTAAATCTGGCTTTAATTCAAAAAACACATGAACGTGATCTTTCCATCCACCAACTGCTAATGGAAAAACGTGATCATTTTTTAGTATTCCATAAATATACCTAAACAAATCATCTCTAAAATGATCTGCCAGAATATTTTCACGCCCCTTTACGGCGAATACACAATGAATATTTATTTGAGAATAAGTATTTGCCATAGCTTATGCCACAAATTTATTTAGCGGTACATTATCTTTTATATACTCTGGTATTGCCTTTCTAAGATCCGCAGGCAAACGCTTAAAAGCTTCACCATAAGGGGAAATATTCAGCATGGCAAAATCTCTATTATCTACAATCCTCCTGAATTCATCATCAAGGATATATGCCTTAAAAACTGTTTTTGCATATTCAAAATACTCTTCCTTCGGGAGATATCGGCTATCAAATTTATCAAACTCCTCTTCAAGGAGTTCCTCTTTTGTCTTGAAATAGGGAATAATGCCAAAGATTTTTTCTATGATTTCTCGCAGGGAAATACGACGATCGATATGGATAGATTGCCTTAACTTTTCAAGGGTAAAATATTCTTCTGGTTTATTAAGAACATTTTTCTCAATATATTCAATGAGTTCATCCCATTTCCCCTCTTCTGCTTTTTGTTTAATCACAGGATGCTCAATAATCTTTCTTTCAAATTTTTCAAAATACATCCGATCAATTTTCATTCCTCCAGGTCCAATCACCAGATGATCAAGGGCGATAACCTGGTCAGCACGGTTACTATGAAATTCATACGATGCCTCTAAATCATTCACCATCATAGCTAAATCGCGCTTAATAGAGTCTTTACCCCATCCGGAAGGAAGTTTTAATACCTCATCATAGTTGAATTTTTCTTCAAAGTATTCACAGTTAGCAAAGAAATCAAAGAGTTTGAAATGCTCTTTGGGTTTATCACCTATCTGTTTCTTTCGTTGTATATCAGTAAGGTCGTTAGTGAAATTATATTTTCTTGTTCCTCTTCCTTTTATCTGAACAAACTCTGTAGGAGAAAAAATGGGTCTCATCAAACAAAGATTGAGTATATCCTGACAATCATACCCGGTAGTCATCATACCCACAGTTACGCATACACGTGTTTTGCTTGTTTTATATGCCGGATCAAAATTACCCGAACCGGAAAGGTTGTTGTTTGTAAAATGTATGGTAAATTGCTGTGCATCTGGAATGCTTGAGGTAACCTGAATGGCAAAATCTGAATTGTATTTACCGGGAAACATTTGATGAGCCATTTCATTTAAAATCTGAGTGATTTTAGCTGCATGATTCTGAGAAACACAGAAAACGATAGTCTTGCCTATTTCACCACTTATCGGGTCTCTAAGCGCATTTTCCATGAATGCTTTACAGAAGGCACGATTGGTGTTTTCTGAAAAAAACCGCTTCTCAAAATCACCCTGACTGAATATCTCTTCCACATCTTTTCCTTCCTCATCCTGAACAGTAACTGCATAACCTTCGTCTGAAAGCAACTGGGTGGTTATTTCAGTGCGCGCATCTACCACTATGGGATTTACCAGAAAACCATCTCTAACGCCATCGATAAGCGAGTATCGAAAAGTGGGCTCACCATCTGCACAGCCAAAAGTCTTATAGGTATCGAGAAGCAGCCTTCTTTCAAGCTGACGAGGGTCGTTTTCACCAAGTTTAGATATATCAATACTTTTAAGATAGTTTTTTGGTGTGGCAGTGAGACCGAGTTTATATCCAATAAAATACTCAAACACCGCACGGCTATTTCCCCCTATGCTTCTATGAGCTTCATCAGAAATTACCAAGTCAAAATCATCAGGTGAAAATACTCGTTTGTATCTATTTTTTGAAAGGAAGGTTTGGATTGTAGAGACCACGATCTCGGCTTCTCTCCAATTATCACGATTCTCTTTATAGATGACCGAGTTATAATCATTTTTTAAATATTCCCTGAAAGCCTTATATGCCTGGTTTTCAAGTTCCAGCCGGTCAACAAGAAAAAGTACCCTCCTGGCATTGCCAGTTCTTAAAAACAATTTAATAACCGCTGCGGCAACAAGTGTTTTACCAGTGCCGGTTGCCATTTCAAAAAGAAAGCGATCTTTACCTTCTCTTACTGCATTTTGAATGGACCTAACGGCACGTAATTGGTAATCTCTCAGGAATCGTAATTTATTTGTAACGATATATTCTTGCCTGGTTGCTTCGTTTTTATAGGATGGATCATCTTTATAGTCGGGTTTTTGCGTAAGTACAATATAGTCTTCTTCAACAATTTCTTCCACAAGTCTACTTTTGTCAGGCTTAAAATTTAAATATCCCTTTAATGTTTCTGGAGAAGGAAATTTGCTTATAACATGGGGATTCCCTCTTTTCAGATCCCAGAAATAATGAATATTTCCATTGGATAGAATTACAAATCGACAGTGGAGAGCCTCAGCATATCTTCTTGCCTGTTCTTTCCCAAACAGCGGGTTTTTATTTTCTGATTTGGCTTCCAGTACAACAAAAGGAAAACCTTTATCATCAAGAAGTAGAAAATCAACAAAGCCATTGACGGTGTGTTCAAAATCTTCACCTAACTCATCAAGCTTTTTTTCTGTTATCTTTACATTGTTTTCCAGAAGTACATTCGCTTTCCCATTTTCACCATCAAAAAATCTCCATCCGGCCTCTTCGAGAAGCTTGTTTATCTTAATCCTGGCTTTCGCTTCTTTTTCAGGCATTTTGAGGATTCTTCAGTTCATCGATTTCCAATAGAGAAGCTGTTATTCTACAGCCTGTAAATATAAAAAAATTAAAGATGTTAAATTAGAACGCCATTACGTTTTGTTAAACGGGAAACCGCCCAGAATGCGCGCATGCACAGGATGAACACAGACCCTGCCCATGCCGGTGTATATACATCTGTGTGAACCGCTTCACGCTACTGGATTCCTCTACCGGCTTCATAAGTGTTTAACTGGAGCTCTGGAACAGGTAAACAACCAGATAGATGCCTATCAACACCACCACTATACTGAGCCAGAATGGAAGTGCATGAGATATTCGATAAGATCCTTTTTCAATTTGCCTGGCCGTTTGACGATAGCGCCAGTAGGAAAATATGGCCAGCAACACGCCAAATGCTACAATGAAAATTCCACTCCGTGTGGTATGTGATGCCGGCAGTTGTAAAGAAAAATGTTGCTGGCCCTGATCGGATGCAAGTAAAAGGGTAAGATGACGCAAAAACAACGAAAACTTCATGACAACAAAACCAAATGCCATTAAGGCTATGCTGGTGCGCAGCCAGGCGAGAAAGGTGCGTTCATTGGCCAGATGATCTTTCAAATCTTGTGGTTGATGCATATGCTCATGATTGATCATTACTTTCCGATACAGAAATGAGAAAAGATATAATCCAGCATATCTTCCGTGGTTACTTCACCGGTAATTTCACCCAGATCGTGCAAACATTTACGGATATCGTTGGCCAGTAAATCACTGGATAAGTTCTGTTGCAATCCCGTACGAATATCCTGAATATCCTGCTTCAGCTTTTGTAAAGCGGCATAATGCCGGGCGTTGGTGACGATGCTGCCTTCGCCCTGCACCCGGCTTTGTTGAGCCACATCCACAAGTCGATTTTTCAACGCATCCAATTGTATGCGTTGTTGTGCAGAAATCATCATCGTTTGTGCATCGGGATGTATAAAATCGGGCAATGCATGTTGCAAATCCATCTTATTGATCAGCAACAAATAGGGCTTTCGTAATTCCTGCAACCATTTTCGCGCTTCTTCCCATTCCGTTACATTAACCTGGGTAATATCAAACAAATAAAGCACCATATCTGCCTGCACAATTTTTTCATGTGTTCTGGCTACACCGATTTGTTCCACTACATCTTCCGTTATGCGCAGGCCGGCCGTGTCGATGAGTCGGAACAACAGGCCATTCAGCTGAATGAATTCTTCCACGGTATCGCGTGTGGTGCCGGGGATATCACTCACGATGGCTCTGTTTTCATTCAGCAAAGCATTCAGCAGGGTACTTTTTCCCACGTTGGGTTTACCGGCAATCACCACCTGAAACCCGTGTTTGACCACGTTGCCCCAGGCATAAGATTGCAACAACTGCTGTACGTGTTTATCGATTTGCTCGATCAGTTGTTGCAATGCATCCCGATCGGCAAACGCTACATCTTCTTCAGAAAAGTCGAGTTCGAGTTCAATCAGAGCGGCAAATTGCAATAACTGGTTTCTGAGCTGTTGCAACTCCGCTGAAAAACCGCCGCGGATATGTCGAAGTGCATTTTGTGCAGCCGCTTCCGACTCAGCTGCAATCAAATCGGCCACCGCTTCGGCCTGGGCGAGATCCATTTTACCATGTAAAAATGCCCGTAACGTGAACTCACCCGGTAAGGCCATACGCGCACCGGCCTCAATCAATGCCCGAAGGATACGTTGTACGATGACCGGCGAGCCGTGCGAGGAGATCTCAACCACATCTTCCCCCGTATAGGAACGGGGAGCTTTGAAGACGCTGATTACTCCTTCATCGAGCCATTGCCCCTGCCAGATGAGTTTCCCCACATGCAGGGTATGTGAAGGCACCTGCGTCAGATCTTTAGACGGAAAAAGTTTATTCACAATTTGCAGGGCTTGCTTACCACTGATACGGATAACGGCTATGGCTCCCATACCCTGCGGCGTTGCCAGTGCTGCAATTGTATCGTCGGCTTGCTGATAATACATAGAGCAATAATAGCAATTTTGATGGGCATCAAAATAAAAATCCCGGTATGTTCAACATACCGGGATTCGTTTGTGATATGCAAATAGCTTATTGAAGAACGAAGCGAACGGGAATGGTAAACTGCACATTTACGGCTCTACCATTTTGCCGACCTGGAATCCATCTGGGCATGGATTTCACCACCCGAATGGCTTCTTCTTCCAGACCTCCACCCAGGTGTGGACCAACCGTGTGTACATCGCGGATCGTACCATCAGACCATACCACAAACATCACCGTTACTGTACCCTGAATACCATTGTCGCGCGCTACCGGAGGATACTGAATATGATTCCTTAAATACTCCATGATCTTTTGCTGGCTATCATCATCATTGATTGAGCCAGGGAAGCGCGGCATCTGTTCTACAAACTGGAATACACGGTTGTCTTCCTTGGGAGCTGCTGTTACCCCTGTACCGGAACTGGATTGTACCAGATTGGGATCAATACCATTGGGGTCGCCTTTAATATTACGGGTACTGATCACCTTGTTTTGAATCTGTGAAATATCGGGTGGCAGCTCTTCTGGCTTCACATCCTGATCTTTCACCACCTTCGGCGGTGTAAACTTCACTGCCGATTTAAACTTTATCTCCTGAGGGGGAGGTGGCGGAGGAGGTGGTGGGGGTGGCTGATTCTTATCCGGTAATTTCACTTCAGTCAGTTTCACATCCGCAATTTTCGGTTTGGGATTCAGGCTTTCCTGCTTTTGCATGTAAAGCGTGAAACTGAACAGCAGCAGGGAAAGAATAATGAAAATAATCATGCCGATGAGCGCATTGCGAACCCGCTTCGGGTAGGTAACCCGCAAATCGTATGCGCCATAGGCTTTATTCCTCCCCTCAAAAAGGATATCCAGAAAATCTGCTGTCAATAATTCTTTCGGATTCATGATAAAAACCTTTTTATAATCATTAACCGGCTATCACTTTTATCATTGGCCACTTAAAGTGGGATCAGGTACAGGATTTTGATCTGCTTGATTCATCAAATTCCGTTCAAAATCATAAATACTATCCACCAACGCATATTTCTGTACCCCGTTAATGTTCATTTCATCCAGCATGTTTACCACATCTTCGTAAGCAGCATCATTCATGGGTTTGATGATGGCCACCAGGCTGTCTCTTCCACCCGAGTTTTTAATCACACTATTCCACTTATTAATAATCACATCGCGAATACCACCTTTGTTGGCGAAAGTTGTCTTATACATCCTTTCATTAGGTTCCTGCCCCGTACCGTAATAGTAATAGACCTGATGATTCTTCCCAAGAATGATGGTTAATGCCTGACTTTCCTTCACCTTATTTTGTTCTTCCGGATTTTTAACATCTTCTGGAAGATAAAGATTCATGGTTTTAGGTTTCTGGAGCGTGGTTGTGAGCATGAAAAAGGTAATCAGCAGAAATGCCACATCCACCATCGGCGTCATATCGATACGGGTAGATAATTTTTTACTTTTGGTTCCCTGATGTCGCCCACCACCAGGCTCTTTCATTTCAACATCAGCCATAGCAAATAAGTTTTAAGTAAATGAAACCAATGCCTATTTTTTACTGCTGTTTGTTGGTTGATGCATTTGCACCACCAGAAGCAGCCTGTTGTTCACGCCAGGCGGCTGTGCCGGGCGGAATGGGTTTCAGATTCGTGACTAAATGCAATTTGTTTAAATGATTGGCTTTTAATGTCTTCAATACCTGTTTCACCACTTCATATTTCGTATTGTCGTCAGCCTTAATCACAAACTGCAGGTTTGGATTCCCATTATTCACATTCAGCGTGTATTTGATCCATTGATCCAGTTCGTTGTTGGCCGAATCAATCGGAATACCGGGCTGTGGGAACGCATTTCGCTGATCTGCGGGTACGTTCAAAAGCTGAGGCAACATCTTAATAGGCACTCCCACAGGGCCGCCAATCGCGTAAGAATTAATCTGATCTTTGGTTAAGCCCAGATGGTACTGGCTATTAAAATCGCTCATCAACTGCTGCTTTTTAAACTTATTGTCCAGATCAAAAAACACCCGTCCATCTTTGCCGATCAAAATCATGGCGATATTCGATTCAGGCAACAGCTTGGTGGAGATGGAAGAGGGTGTGACAATGGTCACAGGATCATTGGGCTTGAATTTAGTAGTTAACATGAAGAAGGTAAGCAGCAGAAATGCCACATCCACCATCGGCGTCATATCAATTGCCGTACTCTTTCTGGGCAGCTTTACTTTAGGCATCGCAACAATTTTTATCGTTCATCTAAATAGATGAGCAATCAGATGATTTCCATAAAAAAATGACATGAAAACATCTAATTGCTCGGGGAAATGCCTTTATTTGTAATAGGCAGCGAAACTGCGGGTCAACGTATAACCCGTTTCATCGATACCATAAGTAATACCATCGATATTGGTGGTGAAATAGTTATACATGATTACAGCCAGCACGGAAGTTGAAATACCCAATGCGGTATTCACCAGAGCTTCGGAAATCCCGAGGGCCAGCTGTGTGGAATCCGTTCCGCCAGAAGCACCCAGAGCGCGGAAAGCACGAATCATGCCCAGCACCGTACCCAACAGTCCAAATAACACCGCAACGGGAGCAATGGTGGCGAAAAATACCAGATTCTTTTCCAGCATGGGTAACTCCAGCGTGGTGCTTTCTTCAATCTCATTTTGAATGGCCAGCACTTTTTGTTCCGTGGTGAGCTCGGTGTTTTCTGTCATTTCTTTATATTTCAACAAGCCGGCACGCATCACATTACCGACTGACCCTCTTTGCTTGTCGCATTCGGCCAGAGCTGCGTCAATATTCCGATTGGCCAGATGATATTGTACACGACGAACAAATTCCGTGGGTTTTACTTTGCCTTTAGCCTTGCTGATGGTGAGCAGCCGTTCAATGGTAAAGGTAATAACCATTAAAAAGAGGGAGACCAGAATAGGTACAATAGGCCCACCGGTGTACATCACCCCAAAATAGTTCAGGGCCTTGGCTTCAGAGCCGATGCCCCCTCGCACCCCTCCAGCAAAGTTGGCAGGATTACCCAGCACAAAAATGTAAAACAGGATGGCTACAATCAGGCAAATGGGAACTGCCAGCACAGCAAAAAGATTTCCACCCCTTTTTGATGTTTTAGCCACATGTCCAGCAGTAGCAGGTTTCTGAGAAGCGCTCACAGTGGATTTTGTTTCAGCCATGTTGTTTGTGTTTTTTTGTTATTGAATAATGGTTGAATTTACAGAAAGGTTACAAAGATATTAGCATCTGTTTAATAAACAAATGTTTTCACAAAAAAATCTCTTGATTTCGTCTGGATTTGTTGTATTCCGTAACACCGCTTCATGACTACGCATCGCTATTTGATTTGATAATCAGCAGGATATATGCCTCTGTCTCGAGAGAAATCGTTTTTATGCCCACCAAGTTAGGAATTTTTCAATTTTCCAAATTACAAAATTTCATGTGCAGGGCCAATGGAATTTTTGCTTAAGGCTGCTGTTTGCCTGGATTGAGGATGGCCTGCAGGCGGGCGGACTTCTCCTCGACCTCCTGTTTCAAACGGGCTTTGTATTCCTGGATTTTGCGTAGCATTTCTGCATCGTGGCAGGCCAGTATCTGTGCGGCGAGTATGCCCGCATTGCGCGCATTGTTCAGCGCCACAGTAGCTACCGGAACGCCTGCCGGCATCTGAAGAATGGAAAGCACCGCATCCCAGCCGTCGAGCGACAGGGCGGTCTTTACCGGCACACCAATCACAGGTAGCGGGGAGATGGCCGCCACCATGCCGGGTAAATGAGCGGCGCCACCTGCTCCTGCAATAATCACCCGAATGCCCCTTTCATGCGCCGTACGGGCATAGGTAAACATCTTATCGGGTGTACGATGAGCCGAGACAATATCAGCCTCATAAGGAATGCCAAATTGTTGCAACGGGATTGCCGCCTGCTGCATCACCTCCCAGTCGGAATCCGAACCCATAATGATACTGACCAATGGCTTATTCATGCCTTTACTTTCAGATTTTGTTTCACAAATTCCACTTTTTTCTCGAGTTCTTCACTATCTTTTCCTAAAAGGGTTACATGCCCCATCTTCCGGAAGGGTCGTGTTTGTTGTTTTCCGTAAATGTGCACATATACTTCGGGAAGTCGCAACACCTGCTCAAATCCTTCATAACGCGGCGTACCCGTATAGCCTTCTTCACCTAAAAGATTCACCATAGCGGCGGGTTTAATCAGGGAAGGGTCGCCCAGCGGAAGGCCCAGCAGGCAACGCAGTTGTTGTTCATACTGGGAGGTTACACAGGCTTCGATGGTATGATGCCCGCTGTTGTGCGGGCGCGGTGCCACCTCATTGACCCAGAACCTGCCCTGCCTGTCGAGAAACATTTCAACCGCCAGTAAGCCCCCCGGACGAAAAGCCTGATATGTACGGATGGCTATTTGACTGGCCTCTTCAATTTGAGCCGAACTGAGACGTGCTGGGCAAAGCAAGTATTCGACGAGATGGGCTTCGGGATGGAAAACCATTTCCACCGGCGGATATACACAGATTTCACCAAGCGCATTTCCAGCGACAATCAAGCTGATTTCTTTCTCAATATCGCAGAGCCGTTCGACTACCGAAGGGCCTTCCAGTAAATCGGATAAATCCGACATGTGATTTACCCGCTTAACACCTCTTCCATCGTAGCCTGCACGCCTGGTCTTCTGCACGAAGGGCAAGTGCAACCGCCCCTCCTGAACAGCCTGTGTAATGGCTTGTGCATCATCCATGAGCTCAAAAGGCAGGGTGGGAATGTGGTGCTCAGCCAGTGTGGACTTCTGTAAGCCCTTGTCCTGGATAAGGGCGAGCGACGCAGGCGTGGGTATAATCTGGATACCTTCGTCCTGCAGGGCATATAATCCTTGTACGGAAACATGTTCGATTTCCAGGGCCAATAGCGTGATTTCACGACCCAGCTTGCGAATATCTGCTTCGAGGCGCTGGTCACCCTGGATGAATTTTACACCCAGCTGGCGAGCCGGGCAACCCGGATCAGGGTCCATAATGACCACAGGGAGATCCCATGTAATCGCAGCCTGAGCAATCATTTTACCTAATTGTCCGCCGGCCGTAATGCCCAGGATATGTTGTGAAGGAGTAAATGCCATGAATGGAAATTTTTGCGCAAAGAAAATTATTCCGCCGCCAATTCTAAAATTTCGTAGCATTAATCATGGAAGAAAGGCGATAGGCTATGAAGAAGCAGTAAAATAAAATAACGCATCGCTGAAAAGGAGGCTTTTTAAAAAAATCATCGTCTGTTCTCCCGTCTCACTCTGAACCAGTACCATCGACCATAAGGGGCTTATCCGCTTCGGGCGAATCGAAATGAGAATTGGTAGACACACCCGGCATAGCCAGTCGTAATTTATTATACTGCTGAATCAGAATAGGGATCACATTGTAAGCTATATTCGATACCATAATAGCAAAAGCTAAAAGGAAGCTTTCCTGTGTGATGGCAAATAGGGCAGTGCCCATAAAGAAAATACATGATGCCCAGTGAAATGATTCAAATGCCCTTATCTGGCTTTTTAATTGTTTTATTTTTTTCTTTTTATGCGCATACTCCACCTTTCCAGTGAATCGTTGTATGATAAGCTGTATGTATTTCCCCTGCTGCGTAACGTGTTGAAATTTATCTATCCATAAATTTCGGTAGAAACTTTTCTGTTTACTCAACTGCACATAATCGAAGAATTTTTTCGGAAGAAAAAATACGGATAAAGAACATGTCAGGATTATTATCAGCGGGACCTCCGTATCATTCTCCATCCAAAAAATGAAAACCGGAAAGAAGAATATCACGGTGTATGTCAGGTTGATACCTTGATTGATGAGCACTTGCCAGAAGAATATTTTTTTTCTCATTTAAAAATCAGGATAAATAAGCACACAAAAAACAATATAAAGGTTAGTCCCAGATTCCCGAATTCTTTACGTTTCAGGTGGTGAAAACTTGCGGCAATCATAAGCATGGTGTAGCAAAAAACAAGAAATCTTATCATCCAGACACCCGCTTGTAAGACCGTGAGAAAAATCAATAAAAAGGCTCCGATAACCTCAGCTAATGCCAGCAAATTGATCAGCAGGGGTGGCATACCTTCAAATCCTTTTAAGCCTTTATCAGATAACTGTGCTTTAGGGGTAAGCAGTTTGATAGTACCCGCATATAAAAACACGATGGAAATGATGAACTGGAGAGCCATACATGCTATAGACATATAAAAAAATTGAAATGAATGACAAATGATTGGACAGATGAAAGTTTACTGATGCAGGGATTTCAATACTGAACAAAACTGATTGATAAAAGTTTTCGTGTGCACACCACAGGTATCACGATCGGGATCCAATATGGTTAAATTCAGCCCTATAGCTTTCTCATGTGTAACCAGTGGGTAGAGAATTTCATAAAACTCTTCGTACAACAATCCATCTGGCTGGCGACTATCCACTGCAGGCATTAAGTTGTCGTTCAAAACATCCACATCCACATGAACCCAGAAGCCCACTAATTCTTTCTCCCGAACAAATTGTAAAAAATCCGTTACACAATTGTTTATCCCCGCTTTTCTAAGATTATTCAGATCAACATAGTGAATGCCTGAATTTTTTATTGCATGGACATACCAATCGGTATCATCTCTGTTTCCAATGCACCAGACATATTTTTCTTCGAAATAGGGTTTGAGATCCGAGATATTTGTCAATTTATCACTACCTATTCCACAAACAATTGCAAGCTCCATTCCTGCGGCTCCAGCAGTTTGCGACAATTCCGGCCACATATAATCGGTATGACCGTCCAGAAAGAATAAACCGAATCTCCCAATCTTTTTCAATGCTATTGCACAGCCCATTAAAATACTACAATCACCACCAATAACCAGCGTGAAGTAACCTTGCATGATGGCACGCTGCACTGCTACGGATAACGCTCCCGAAAAGTCCACAATGGAATCTGCATTTCTAACACCCGATTCAATGTCAACCATCATAGTATACGGAGGCGGGTTTATTTTTTTAATCTTGTAAGGATGCAAACACTTATATAATCCATGTTTCTTTAGCCATGCAGGCAGCTTCTTTACGCCAGGCTCGCCACCAGGGAATGGTTCGATCAGTCCAAGATTGCTGGGGGCTTCTATTACCATTATCTTCTTCATGTTCTCACAGGTTTCCACCACAACTGTACGCCATCGGTATGGACAATCAATATTTGTTGAACGGGTGGTATTGATTTGTCCTTGGCAATCCAGATTTTCCAGTTTACTTCTGCTTTTACATCCACTGTATAGCAGGCGACCCTGTTCCACAAATCTGTATCAATTGTGTCAATACCAGTAACATGCAGGGTGTACCATCTGAAATCGCCTGGCAAATAGGAATAAGACTCATGTGCTAAAAACCGTGCCCGATAATCAATCTCCAGCGGGAAACCTGAAATTAAAATTCCCCACAAATGCCAGTCAAAAACGGGAGTGGAAAGTTCATAAGAAAACTTCAGTGGCATTTGCGCTACAAGCTGTAACCCTTCAACACGAAATACTTTTCTTCCCCATATTTTGTGATCGCTGTAATAAATATCGGTATGTGGTTCTTCTCCGGCATTATATATGACCAGATGTTTGTGTTGCAGATTGTCTCTAAATACTTCCTCTTCCTGGATAGAAAGATGGTCTTTATATTCTACTATTTGCTTTCGTTTTAAAATTTCTCTTCCAGAGTTATCCTGTGTAAATGAAACCTCATCATTCCAGAAGCCTCTGTGCTCAACAGATCCATCGGGATACACAGCTATCATCTCCCAGCGATTTTTATATGCAGGTATATGTCTGCCTGAAACAATTCCATCGGAAGGTGTTACAGCAGGTATTGTATCTTGAATTGTGTTTTGATCAGTCATCATAAATAAATGAATTGTAAATAAAATCATGAACATATTATTGCAATAGTTTTTCCTGGTGACATTCGCTATAATTCAATCTGGAATAAACATACCGGCGCCTTATGGTAATGTTCTGGTAACCTACTTGTAGCATGAAGCTTGAAAAGTCCTAAGAATTCAAATCCACATTTTTGATAATAACTAATCAGTCTGGAGTTGTTGCCAACCGTATCCATGCGAATAAATTTCTTATTGTATTGAACAGCATATAGTCTGGCCCATTTTACTATTTCATTTACCAGGTTCCGCCCCCTGTAGGCCGGATGCGTTGCAATACGATGAATATAAACAGCTGGATCTTTGTTTCTTTCTATCCAGATTTCAGGATCACTAAAGCTGGTCGCCCAGATACATGCCATTTGTTCATCTATGATTAATTTCCATTGGCGGCCTTGCGTTATTTCCTGTTGAATAAGTACTGTTTCAAAAACCGGCCAATGAACTTCAAACTTCAGCTTTTGATAATCCGTTGCAAGGCGATACAGTTCAAGAATGCCAGGGATATCTTCCGGTGTGCTGTTGAGAATTTTCATGACTATAGACATAAATAAAAAATGTTGTAACCACTAAAATAGAATAAACCAGTTACAAACGTAAATCTTTTTCTGTAACCGAAAAAATATATTTTAATAGTTACATTTTATCTTTGCTAAAAAATCTATTATGGGAAAATGGAAATTTGTCGGGGGGGCCATTGCAATTGATTTTGTAAATACGATTGGTGGCCGTACTGAAAAAAGCATAGACAATTATTTCATTCGTGATGATCAATTTAACCATTGCAACGATATTGTGGATTGGGCAGAAGCGATTAGACTCATAGGTTCGACGACGGCCAGGAAAATAAAAGCCTGGATATCAGAACATCCGGAATATGCAAAAAAGAAATTTGAGCATGCAAAGGCTTTTCGTGAAACCTTATACCGCATGCTCAGGCGATCAATGAAGAACATGAAAATGATTGCAACCGACATGGAATTGCTGAATAAAGCATGTGCAGCAGCACGGAAAAATCAAAGGATTGTTTATCGTTCTGGAAATTTCAGTTGGGAATTTGATGTACAAGAATACAATCCGGATATGATTATGCATCATGTAGCCATCGCAGCCGCAGATCTTTTGACATCCGAAAAATTATTGCAGCTAAAACAATGCAAGGGAGAGGACTGCGGCTGGCTTTTTATTGACAGCAGCAAAAATCGGAAAAGGGTATGGTGCGATATGAAAGATTGTGGAAATCTGGCAAAGGTGCGGAGGTTTCGAAGCAAGCAGAAATTAAACTAAAAGCATTTGAATACATACGAACATCAGACTTTGCACAGAGCCGTTGCTTAATCGTATCGCTTAGATGGAAAAAGAGCCGGAGGCTTATGCTTTACGGTGATAGACACGGTCATAAGGGGTAATCATTTTTATCCGGGGGTAAGATCATATTTTCAATTTCGGAAACAAAAAAGCCTCGCAGTTGTACCACGAGGCTTTTTAAAAAATTCGGCGGCTACCTACTCTCCCACCCCACTCGGGGGTAGTACCATCGGCCATGAGGGGCTTAACTTCTCTGTTCGGAATGGGAAGAGGTGGACACCCTCGGTATAGCCACCATAAGAAGGTAACATATTGGGCTGTTATATTCACCTGCTTTAAAAATAAATTTAAAGCTTACGGGCAATTAGTACTACTCGGCTCAACCCCTTTCAGGGCTTACACCTGTAGCCTATCAACCTCGTCGTCTACGAGGGCCCTTAAAAGAGAACTCATCTTGGGGTAGGTTTCACGCTTAGATGCTTTCAGCGTTTATCCTGACCGGACATAGCTACCCAGCGCTGCACCTGGCGGCACAACTGGTACACCAGCGGTCCGTACGACCCGGTCCTCTCGTACTAGGGTCATATCCCCTCAATTCTCTAACGACCGCCACAGATAGGGACCGAACTGTCTTGCGACGTTCTGAACCCAGTTCACGTGCCACTTTAATGGGCGAACAGCCCAACCCTTGGGACCTTCTCCAGCCCCAGGATGTGACGAACCGACATCGAGGTGCCAAACCTCCCCGTCGATGTGAGCTCTTGGGGGAGATCAGCCTGTTATCCCCGGAGTACCTTTTATCCTTTGAGCGATGGCCCTTCCATGCAGAACCACCGGATCACTTTAGCCTGCTTTCGCACCTGCTCGGCTGGTCAGCCTCACAGTCAAGCACCCTTATGCTAATGCACTCTACGTACGATTACCAACCGTACTGAGGGTACCTTTGCGAGCCTCCGTTACTTTTTAGGAGGCGACCACCCCAGTCAAACTACCCACCATGCACTGTCCCCCCGGGTTTAACCGGGGGTTAGATTCCAAGCAAATGAAGGTTGGTATTTCAACGGCGACTCCACCGCCCCTGGCGAGGCGGCTTCACAGTCTCCCAACTATCCTACACATCACTTACTCGGGACCCATGCAAAGTTGTAGTGAAGGTTCACGGGGTCTTTCCGTCCCGTGGCGGTTAACCGGCATCTTCACCGATACTACAATTTCACCGGGCTCGTGGAGGAGACAGTGTCCAACTCGTTAGACCATTCGTGCAGGTCGGAACTTACCCGACAAGGAATTTCGCTACCTTAGGACCGTTATAGTTACGGCCGCCGTTTACCGGGGCTTCAGTCGGGAGCTTCTCCGCCTTGCGGCGAATGACCCCCTTCCTTAACCTTCCGGCACCGGGCAGGTATCAGGCCCTATACGTCATCTTACGATTTTGCAGAGCCCTGTGTTTTTGTTAAACAGTCGGTTGGACCCTTTCACTGCGACCTTTCCTCCGGCAAGGCCGGAGGAGGAGGCACCCCTTTTTCCGAAGTTACGGGGCTAATTTGCCTAGTTCCTTCTCCACGGCTCACCCGAGCACCTGAGGATGTTCTCCTCGACTACCTGTGTCGGTTTCCGGTACGGGCTGCCCTGGCCACGCCTTAGAGGTTTTTCTCGGGAGCGCTTAGGGCCGCTATCCGCTCGGCCGAAGCTTTGCGGTACTATCACGTTCGACACCCGCTGTGGATTTGCCTGCAGCAGGTATATCTACACGCTTTAACCTCGTATTCCGTCACGAGGCGGGCCTTTCATCACTCCGTCACCCCATCGAAACCAGAGCAGGTGCTGGAATATTAACCAGCTTCCCATCAGCTACGCCTTTCGGCTTCGCCTAAGGACCCGACTAACCCTGATCCGATTAACGTTGATCAGGAAACCTTAGTCTTACGGTGATCCCGTTTTTCACGGGATTTATCGTTACTTATGCCTACATTTTCTTTTCCAAACGCTCCAGCAACCCTCGCGGATCACCTTCAACGCAGTTTGGAATGCTCCCCTACCGCTTACTCCGACTATGCCGGAGTAAACCTATGGCTTCGGTAGCATGTTTGATGCCCGATTATTTTCCGTGCTCCAACCCTCGACTAGTGAGCTGTTACGCACTCTTTAAATGAATGGCTGCTTCCAAGCCAACATCCTAGCTGTCACTGGGTTGAAACTTCGTTTGCTCAACTTAACATGCATTTAGGGACCTTAGCCGATAGTCTGGGTTGTTCCCCTCTCGGCCATGGACCTTAGCGCCCACAGCCTCACTCCCGGATTCATATCACAGCATTCGGAGTTTGTCAGGGTTTGGCAGGCTGTGACACCCCCTAGCCCAATCAGTAGCTCTACCTCTGTGATACACAAGTCCGAGGCTGTTCCTAAAAACATTTCGGGGAGAACGAGCTATCTCTCAGTTTGATTGGCCTTTCACCCCTATCCACAAGTCATCCGATAGCTTTTCAACGCTAACCGGTTCGGACCTCCATCCCGTGTTACCGGGATTTCATCCTGCTCATGGATAGATCACTAAGTTTCGCGTCTACCCCCACTGACTATGTCGCCCTGTTAGGACTCGCTTTCGCTGCGGCTCCTCCCCTGAGGGGATTAACCTCGCCAGTGAGGAGTAACTCGTAGGCTCATTATGCAAAAGGCACGCCGTCATCCCGGCTTAGCCGGGACTCCGACCGCTTGTAGGCACATGGTTTCAGGTACTATTTCACTCCCCTGTTCGGGGTACTTTTCACCTTTCCCTTACGGTACTGGTTCACTATCGGTCTCCAGGGAGTATTTAGCCTTACCGGATGGTGCCGGCAGATTCACGCAGGATTTCACCGGTCCCGCGCTACTCAGGATCCTGCTCGGCTGCTGTGCGGTACGCTTACAGGGCTTTCACCTGCTATGGCTCCGCTTTCCAGCAAGATTCAGCTTGGCACAACAGCCTACTTGCAGTCCTACAACCCCTCCCAGCTAAGCTGGGAGGTTTGGGCTCTTCCCCTTTCGCTCGCCACTACTCAGGGAATCACTATTGTTTTCTTTTCCTCCAGGTACTTAGATGTTTCAGTTCCCTGGGTTCGCCTCCTCCGGTGCGACCGGAGGATGACTGGCCTTCAGCCAGCCGGGTTGCCCCATTCGGAGATCCACGGATCAAAGCTTGTTTGCAGCTCCCCGTGGCTTATCGCAGCTTACCACGTCCTTCATCGCCTCCTGGAGCCAAGGCATCCACCATGCGCCCTTGTTCGCTTTAAAAATCTTAGAAATTGTATGCTCGGTGAGATATAACAATGCCCAATATGTCAAAGAACTTTATGTAAAATAAGATGGATTCGTTCAGCCAGTGGAGGATATCGGAATCGAACCGATGACCCCCTGCTTGCAAAGCAGGTGCTCTAGCCAGCTGAGCTAATCCCCCTCTTCGCTCGAGTGGAGTAAATCAATATCAAA
>ERZ795043.821-NODE-821-length-20002-cov-38.250063_pt1 | contig 20002 bp, 24 predicted proteins | sample MGYA00375127_ERZ795043 | MGnify/ENA primary metagenome ERZ795043 (study PRJEB30172, sample SAMN05518447) | compost metagenome | isolation source: Feedstock adapted compost from Newby Island compost facility, Milpitas, CA | place: USA:Newby Island compost facility... | reverse complement strand
AATGTTCGTATGTGAAGGATTTGCTGAGGCAACTTGATATTCAAAAAATTTTTTTAATTGTTTCGGCTGCCGTCAGGAAGCGACACCACCGCTTCGATTTCGACAAGAACATCCTTGGGCAATCGGGCCACTTCCACCGTGGAGCGGGCGGGCTTGTGGCCGCCAAAGCATTCCGCGTACACTTCGTTGAAAGCGGCGAAATCATCCATGTTTTTCAGGAACACCGTCGTTTTGATGACATCCTTGAGCGTGGCCCCTTCGGCGGCGAGCACCGCTTCGAGGTTGGCCATCACCTGGCGCGTCTGCTCGGCGATGCCTCCCGCCACCAGTTCGCCTTGCGGGGTCAGCGGAATTTGCCCGGACGTGAAAAGAAGGGAACCGTAACGGATGGCCTGCGAGTACGGGCCAATGGCTGCAGGAGCTTGTGTGGTGGAAACGATTTTGAGCGACATGTGTGTAACCTCCTTGGGATTATTAATTAACTGAAAAAATTGCCGGGCTGGACGGAAATTTGCCGGGTTTTCGTGTCCACTTCCGTGAGACGAGCCAAGGAAACGTAATCCTGCAGCAAGCGCTCGGAGGTGTTCAGGCCGCCAAATTCCACAAACACCCCGACGCCGGCCACGTGGGCCCGAAATTCGTGCAAGAGATCCATCATGCCCTGAATCGTGCCGCCGGCCTTCATGAAATCGTCGATGATCAGCACGCGGGACTCTTCCTTCAGCGCCCGCCGCGCCAGCGACATGGTCTGGATGCGCTTGGACGAGCCGGACACGTAATTGATGCTGACCGCCGAGCCCTCCGTCACCTTGTGGTCCCGCCGGACGATGACCACAGGCAGGTTCAGAAACTGCGCCGTCACGAACGCCAGCGGAATTCCTTTGGTCTCAACGGTCATGATCACGTCTATGGGGCGGTCGGCGAACGCGCTGGCAAACATGCGCCCGATCTCCCGCATCAGCGCCGGCTGGCCCAAAAGGTCGGTCATGTACAGATAACCGCCGGGCAAAAGCCGATCGGGATGCTCCAGTTCGCGGCAAATTTTCTGGATATGCTCATACGCCCGCGCCTTGTCGCAGACGGGAATGTAGCGCACCCCGCCCGCCGCGCCGGCCAGCGTCTGCAATTCGCCGATGCCTTGCTCTTCGAACACTTCTTTGATAATCGCCAAATCTTCGCTGATGGACGATTTGGCGGACTGGTATCTTTCCGCAAAAGACGTAAGGGAAATCAAGGTGTGCGGACGGTTCAACAGATACTGGGTCATATCCACAAGACGCGCGCTGCGTTTCAGTTTTTTCACCATGCACTCTCCCGTCCAAAAACCGAATATTTTAAAAAGATGATATCACCTTTATACGGTTTTCGGCAATAACGGGTGCGTGAGGAGCCTTTATTCGGCCGAAGATGCCAGCATTCGCACCACGTAAACTTCTTTGCAAAACCCTCTTAGCCCGTTGTAAATCCGGGCCGCTTTCGACTCCTTGGCCACAAGGCCAAAGACCGTGGGCCCGCTGCCGCTCATCAGCACGCCGTCCGCGCCCAGCTTAGCCATGCATTCCTTGATCTGCGCCACCTCGGGATAAAGCTGCAGCGTGACCGTTTCCAGGACGTTGCCCAAGGAATCGCATATGCCTTGAAACGAACGTTCCCGCAATGCCTTGAGCATGCGCTCCAAAGAGGGATGCGCGGCGATTTCGTTCACCTTCAGCTTGCCGTAAATGTCCGCCGTAGACACGTTTACCGGAGGCTTGGCCAGAATCACCCAGCAATGGGGCGGCGAAGGGGCGCTTTCCAGCTTCTCGCCGCGGCCCGTGGCCACCGCCGTGCCTTGCCGGACGCAAAACGGCACGTCGGAGCCCAATTCGGCGCCCATCGCTTCCAGTTCTTCCAAGGTCAGCCCGAGCCCCCACAGGCGGTTCAGCCCCCTTAAGACCGCCGCCGCGTCGCTGCTGCCGCCAGCAAGGCCGGCCGCCACCGGAATCCGCTTGTCCAGCCGGATGCGGACGCCCCGGGTGACGCCGCAGCGCTCTTTCACCAGCCGCGCAGCCTGAAAGGCCAGATTTTTTTCATCCGTAGGGATAAACAGCGCCTGGGTCGTCAGCAGGATCCGGTCGCCGTCGATCTCCTCCAGTTCCAGGCGGTCTGCCAGATCCACCATCGTCATGACCATCTGCACTTCATGATAGCCGTCTTCCCGCTTGCGGAGCACATCCAGGAGCAGGTTGATTTTCGCGGGCGCCTTTTCGTAAATGATCGTCATGTGCGTCCTCACCACTTCGTGCAAAAAAGCTCTAAAAATTATAGCAGACGCTTCATGACGTGTAAAAAAAACGGGCGCTTTGCGCCTTCGCGGCGAAAGCTCCCGTTCCTGGCGGCGCCGGCGGCATCCTGCCGGCGCCGGATGGTTGATGCTGCCGGCAGCGCGGCCCGCGTTCGGCACATGGGCGCCGCCCCGCGTTCCTCGCGCCGGCCGGGTGTCAGGCCGTCTCCGAACCCATTAACGCTTCAGCTGGCCGGACAGCGCCTGCTCGGCAATCTGCACGGCCCGCTTGACCATGTTGCCGGCGTCTTTGGCCCGGATGTTGGCCCAGCCTTCCCTTTGCACCGTATCATAAAACCCGAGGTCCTTGGCCAGCTCTTCCTTGAGCCGCTCGGACATCACGCCTCTTCTCCGGCCCAATCCGCCATCGCCTCCTTCGGTGGATCGCGCCGCCGCATATGCGGCGCTTCCCTCCTTAGACTGCCCGCAAGCGGCGCCGAATATGCGGCACGGGCAGCCCCGCCGTCCCGAACGGCTATGGGCTGCCCGCTTGCAAAGCTTTATTGCGAATAACGGATGCGTACCTGTCCATCCTCTTTGCACAGCATTACTTCAACGGATTCGGTGAGAATATCGGCATAGCTGTAGGATACCCGTTTGAAGGCGTGCTGATCCTGATCCAGCTTGACAACAAATACCGACGGGTAGATTTCTTCCAGCACTCCCGTGCGTTCGATGGTTTTGCGTCTCCCACCGTTGGCGCGGAGCATGATTCTTGAACCGACGTGCGGTTCCAGGCTTCGCCTGATTTCCACAAGCGCGTTTTTCGCCATGATCCACAACCACCTCTTTCCTCAGCTAAGTATAGCGGAAAAGAGGGGACTTGTCAAACGAGCAAAATATTATATCAGCATCCGCATTTTCTTGTCAATGATGAAATACCCTGATTCCATCAGGCTTTGTGGCCATGATTTCGAAAGCGGTCGCAATTTTGTCACACAATGTTCACATTTGTTTGTTGCCATTGCGGATTGGGCATGCCAATGCGGTAGCTTCCCCTCGTCTCGATGCCGCCGACGCCCTGGATGCCGCTGATCGTATGGGTAACCACATCCAGCACGTTGATGGTGTCGCGGAAAGGCGTAAACGCCGAACGCACCGCCACATAAACCGGATCCAGCGCGTGAATCATGATGCGGGCCGGCGAGCTGGCAAAGTTGGCGCCGGCCCGCATGAGCGCCTCAAAATGGGACTGGCAGGCGCCGGCCACGATGTTCAGCGCGTCCAGATCTCGCTCGTACGCGCGGGCCACGGCCACGGCGTTCACGAAATTCTGCGAGTTTTTGTAGCTGGTGAGCTGGTGCAGGTTGCTGCGGTGCTTGATGACGCCGTCATGGCCGGTGATGACGACAATGTTCGGCCGCACCCTGGGCAAAAGCCGCATCAGCATCTCCGGCATCTGGGATTCGTGGCAATGGTATCCCTCGGCCGGCACTTTCAGATGCGCATAGATCTGCATGCTCTTTCGCAAATAGTGCAGATCGCCGTCCAGGTGCAGCACCTTGCCCGGCATTTCAAAATAGCCGTGCCGCTCTCCGGAGGAACCTGACAGGCCTGCCCGTTCCGAAATCCGCATGCGTTCCTCCCGCATGCGCCGCACGGATTCATGGGCCTGAATGCGCGCCAGCCGGTTTCCGCTCAAGGAATCCGGATCCCGGACGGGCACCAGATCGGCGAGCGGCGCGTCCGCCAAAAGCCGATAATCTTTTCCCCGCAGCAATGCGGCGGAGCCTGCAAGTTCGGCGATGCGGAACACGATATCTCCGCCGTAAGATTTGCGGACCACCAGGTCCCCCTGCTTCATAGGCCTATCACCTCTGGACTATCCTATGGAGCGATAGGCCGCATGGTGCGCGTCCTTCTAATCTTCCGGCAGGCCGGCCTGGGCCAAAGCCCCTTCCAGGGAGGCAAATTCCTCCAGCGACAGCGTTTCCGCGCGCCTTTCCGGGTTAATCCCGATTTTTTCAAGGAGCGCCGCAATTTCCGCCTTGCGGTCTTTGCCCGCCAGGACGGACAAGTTGTTGACGATCGTCTTGCGCCGCTGCGCAAAAGCCGCCTGCACGATGCGGAAAAACCGTTTCTCGCTGGTCACCCGAATGGCCGGCGCTTCGCGCCTCGTCAGGCGGATTACGGTCGAGTCCACGCCCGGGGGCGGCACAAAAGCGCCGGGAGGCACTTCCGTCACCAGCTCCGCCGTGCAATGGTACTGCACCGCGATGCTGAGGCTGCCGTAATCCTTGCTGCCCGGCCCGGCGGCCATGCGCCGCGCCACTTCCTTCTGCACCATCACCACGATATGCCGGACGGGCAGGCGTTCTTCCAGGAGCTTCATCACAATGGGCGTCGTGATGTAGTAAGGCAGGTTAGCCACGACGCTTACTTCCAAGCAGCCGGCAAAATGCTCTTCCCAAATCCGCCTGAGATCGGTTTTCAGCACGTCGGCTTGGATCACACGCACGTTGTCATAAGGCGCCAGCACTTCATCCAGGATGGGAATCAGCCGCCGGTCGATCTCCAAGGCCACGACGGTGCCGGCATGCTGCGCCAGACGCTCCGTCAGCGCCCCGATGCCGGGCCCGATCTCCAGCGCGCCTTTGGATTTGTCCAAATCGGCGGCCGCAATGATCTTGTCGAGGACGCGGCCGTCGATCAGAAAGTTTTGCCCGAGGCTTTTTTTGAACGTAAAACCGTGCCGGCGGATAATTTCCTTCGTGCGGGATGGCGCCGCGATCGGTCCGCTTTGCTTCATTCGGATGACAACCCTTCCTTCTCCAGCTGTGCCAGGGCCTCTTCAAATTCCTCCCGCGTGATGCGAAAAGCGCGGCACCGTTTCAGGAACTGCTTGCCGTTGGCGTATCCGATCCCGATAATTTCGCCCAGCCGCGCGCGGCGCCGGGCGGCGTCGGCGTGAATGATGAGGCCGGCAGCCATAAGATCTTCCCAGGTCACCCCTTCAAAGACCTCCGCTTCGCCGGCATCGGCCTTGGGGCTTCTGACTTGGGCAAGGGCCCTGCGGATCGCCTCCGCGCTGGCATGCTCCACGCCCATGCCGTTTTTCCCCCTGGCTTCGTCCCGGGTCAAAAACGCGTGCTTGGCATCGGGCACCCGCTCGGCAACGATTTTGCGGATGCGCTCGCCGGGCACGTCCGGATCGGTGAAAATAATGACGCCCCGCCGTTTCTGGGCCAGCTCGATGCGCCGCAGCACGTCTTCCCCGATGGCCGAGCCGCCCGTTTCAATGGTATCGGCGTTCACCGCCCGCCGGACGGCCGCCGTATCGTCCTTGCCTTCCACCACAATGATCTCTTGGATGTCCACTTCTCCATTCCGCCTTTGTCCATGGCATCTGCCGTTATGTTCAGCGTAATCCAGTTTGTCCATTCTTTCAAGAAAGGGCCGTTTTCCTCGCCGCAAGAAAAGAAGCAGGCCTCCCGCCAAAACGGGAGACCTGCCTTGCGCCGGATGCCCCATGCCGCTTTGCGTTTCCCTGTCGCAACGCATCCGGATTCGGCGGTCAGTCAAACGTCGGTTTGACCGGGCCGATGACGTAAACCGTAAAGCCTTTCTTCGTGCCGAATTTCTCGGCCGTTTTCTCGCTGTCGTAGTAGATGTCGATTTTGTTGCCTTTGACGGCGCTGCCCGTATCTTCCGCGCGGCGCAGCCCGATGCCTTCAATGTACACCCACCAGCCAAGGGGAATGACCTTCGGGTCCACCGCAATGGTGCGGCCTTCCTGCACCTTGGTGCCGGAGCGCGTGATACCGTAACCTTTGTCGCCCGGCTTTTTGCCTGTCGACTCGGGCCCCGCGGAATAAGCGGTGAGCGTTACGTTTTTCAGCGTCTTCCGGACGGTAATTTCCTTGCCGTTCAGCTTCAAGACGCCGCCCGGAATGGCTTCGGCGCTGGCCGCCAGCGTACTCGGCTTTTTGGTGCCGACCGCCACGACCTGCTGCACGGCGGGCCGGGCGACGATCTCCTCTTTCACTTCTTCGCGTACCAGCACGCCGTCTTCGTACACCCGCTCCAATTTCTTGACGAGCAGCCCTTCCTTGCCGGCGGACAGCACCTTTTTCTTGCCGGTTTCGAGCCCGCCGTCCTTTTTCTCCACGACTTTGAACGCGATGGGTTCCTGTGTTTCTATGAGTTCCGTGCGGACACGGGTGATTTTGATCCTGAGGTTATCCGAAAGCGGCGTATCCGCGGGCGGAAAAATCCGGTCCTCCGCGCCGAGCGGAATGTTCAGCGCCGCCAGGGCTTCACCCACGGTGGCTTTGGCCGTGTATTTCACCTGCTCCGTGCCGTCTGCCTGGATAATCACCGGCTTGGCCCGTTCAATCACGATCCGTTCGGATTTGCCGAGGGGCTCGGTGAGCGGCACGGAAATCTCATCGTGGGGCCCGATCGTGATGCCCTGCTCTTCCAAAAAATCGGAAACACTGTTGCTGCGGGTTTTGTAGATGGCAGTTTTCTCGCCGTCCACGACGGTTACGCTTTTGGCGTACGCGTCCTCCAGCAGCGATGAGAACATGACCGTGACAGCAAATAAGAGAATGGCGCTGATGATGACCATGCGCAAATGCTCATGCTTCCATTTCGCTGCGTAAAGCTTGCCGGTTGGTCGCGGATCATGGGTTTCCTTTGCAGGAGATATCCCCATTTTCTCGTTCCCCCTTACATAGCCCCGCCGTCGATGTACGCATGACATGGTTTCGACGCGACTATCTGCTGTTATCGATGCCCGCGCCTGCCAAAGCGGCCAACCGCAAACGCGAGGCACCGCCTTTTCCAGATCAGGCCGCGCCCTTTTTCCCCGCCTTGCAAACGGACAAAAAAAAAGCCACCGACAGAGGACCTCTGTAAGTGGCTTCCGCGTTTCAATTCGGGAAAATTACGGCGCGAGGTTGACCTCTCTCTCAGGTTTGCTTACGAGGTTAGCTGTCGGGTTCGGGCCAAGAGAGCTGCCCTATCCGCCGCACAAGCTCAGGGCTTGCGAAGCGGAATTCACCCCAAGGCTTTTGATTTTTCCCTGCAGCGGGCGTTGCTCCGCGCTGCGTCACTCGGGTCCCCCGTTCTTCCTCACCGGAAGATTCAGCATCACTGGAAAAGGATTCCAAATATTCGGTTAAAACTCTGTGTACGATCATAACCGCGAGGGACCAAACCTGTAAAGGAGGGTCAATGGACGAAATGACCCATAATCCGTGATATAAAACGGTACTTTCGGATTATTGACGGTAAAGATAAGCTTTTTCGCGCCATTCCCCGCATTTTTCTCCGGATAACTCTGTTTCTCAGCTAATTTGAAAACGGGCCTTCGCGTTTTCACTCGTGATTTTGGATATTTCTTCCACGGAAAGCCCTTTAATTTCCGCCGCCGCCTGCGCCACGAGAGACACGTAAGCGGGCTCGTTCCGCTTGCCGCGGTGGGGGTGGGGAGCCAAATACGGGCAGTCCGTTTCCAAGAGCAAACGGTCCAAGGGCACCTTCGCCAGCACTTCCTTGGGCACCCGCGCGTTCAGGAACGTCACCGGGCCGCCGAAAGAAATGTCAAAGTTCATGTTCAGGCACAGCTTGGCCGTTTCCCAGCTGCCGGAGAAGCAATGCATAACGCCGCCGCATTCCTCCGCCTTTTCCTCCCGCAGGATCCGCATCACGTCCTCATGGGCGTCGCGGTTATGGATGACGATCGGTTTCTTGAGCCGCTTGGCCAGCCGAATCTGTTCCCGGAACACGGTGTGCTGCAATTCCTTTGGCGAGGTGTCCCAATAATAGTCCAGGCCGATTTCGCCGATGGCCACCACCTTCGGGTGGCTGCACAGCGACTCGATCCAGGCCAGATCTTCCTCCAGCTTCATGTCGATGGCGTCCGTCGGATGCCAGCCGACCGCCGCGTATATGAACGGATACTTCTCCGCCAGCGCCATGGTGGTGGGAATCGTCTCCCGGTTGAAGCCAACGTTGATGATGGTTTGAATTCCCGCATCCAGGGCGCGCTGAATCACCGCTTCGCGGTCCGTGTCAAATTTCCGCGAATCCAGGTGGGCATGGGTGTCAATCAGCATCGGTGGAAACTTGTCTCCCTTCATTAAATATGCGCGCGCATGCGCCGGTTACAAATTCAGAAGCTTTCGCGTGCCGGCGGAGAACCTGTCCGCCGCCGCTTTCACTTTCTCCTCGGGGAAATACACGTAATATTTGCCTTTTTGCAGTCCGGCGATGGAGCGGATCACCTCGGACCGCCGGGATATTTCCTCGCAGTTGCCGTGATCGTCCAGAAGCAGAATCGGCAGCTTGTCCCGCCCATGCCGGTTCGTTTCCGGATCATACACGTCATAGGGAAGATCCGTCGGCGTGTCGATAAGGAGATCATACTCCGGATCCAGGCCCGCCTGTTCCCATTCCCGGGCCAGTTCCCCGATCCGGCCTTCTTCCCGGCGTTCCAGCGCGATGTATTTGTACAGCCTGCGGTTCATGAAGCGCCGGCACAGCTCGGCCAGCACCGGATCGGCCTCATATTTCCAGCGGCTGAAAGCCGTCTGGACCAGCGATTCGTCCAGTTCCAGAAAATCACTCATGGTCAAGGCGCCCTTAAACAGGCTCTCCAGCGGCGGCAGCAAAAACGCAAAACGGTACCCGTCCGCATACAGCTCGCGGGCGCGGCGGAAAATGGCCCGCAGCATGACCTCGGAGCTGCGGGTGACCGGATGGAAATACACCTGCCAATACATCTGGTAGCGGGACATCAAATAGGCTTCCACCGCGTGCATGCCGCTTTCTTTCACGACGATGCTCCCCTTGTGCGGACGCAGCACCCGCAATATGCGGTCCAGATCAAAGGAGCCGTAATGCACGCCGGCAAAATACGAGTCGCGCAGCAAATAATCCATGCGGTCCGCATCCAGCTGGCTGGACACGAGGCTCGTGACGATCGGTTTTTCGTAGTCTTTGCGGATGACGGCCGCCACCTTGCCGGGCAAGCTCGCATCCGCTTCCCGCAGCACGGCGTTGACACCGGTGTCGCCCAAAATCAGCTCGCAGGTCCAATCCTCATGGTCGGTGCCAAATACCTGCTCCAGCGAATGGGAGAACGGGCCGTGCCCGATATCGTGGAGAAGCGCCGCGCACAGCGCGACCAACCGCTCCTCCCGCGGCCAGTCGGCGTAGCCGTTGCGCTCGAACTGGTCAATGATTTTGCGCGTGATTTCATAAACGCCGAGGGAATGGGTAAACCGGCTGTGCTCCGCCCCGTGGAAAGTCAAATAGGAGGTGCCCAGCTGGCGGATGCGCCGCAGGCGCTGGAATTCCGGCGTGTCGATCAGCTTCCAGATCACCGGATCCTGCACAAAAATGGAATGATGCACGGGGTCCTTGAACACTTTTTCTTCCGAAAGCTTTAGCATCCGCCGCCACCTCCTCCAATGAATTCGACAAATTCTGTCATGCCCGGCTGCCTGACTTGGGCGAACCTTTCGCAGAATGATCTAAGTTTATCTTTCGTTTCATCGCAAAATGGCATGTTTCGCCATCGGAAATGGAGTTGACTTATTTTGGAATTGCTGGTACGATACTAATCAGAAAAAAGAGAACTTTGTCGAAAGTTGGCGAGCGATTAGGACAAGCGGTTCCGCTTGTTTCTTCGCTCGGTCCGTCTGTTCACTTGGTAATATTTTATCTTGAAAAGCGAGGTATTCCAAATGCTGAAATCTACCGGAATCGTGCGGAAAGTCGATGAACTGGGCCGTGTGGTTATCCCCATTGAACTCCGCCGCACGCTGGGGATCGGAGAGAAGGATGCCCTGGAAATTTACGTGGACGGAGAGCGCATCATGCTGAAGAAGTATGAGCCGGCCTGCATCTTCTGCGGCAACGCGGAAAACGTCACGTATTTCAAAGGCAAAATCGTTTGCAGAGAATGCTTGCAAGATTTGCCTGTCCCTGTGACAAATTAAAAATAATACGTTATAATAAACGAGAAAACTGCCATCATGTTAATTCTAACCTTTTTATATCTCCTTGCACCCTCCCGAGGCGCCGCCTGCGGGAGGTTTTTTTTCAGTTTTCAAGCAGCGACTGGTACACTTCCCGCCGCGACATGCCGCGATCCTGCGCCGCCTTTTTCATCGCTTCCTTGCGGCCCAGCCCCGCCTCCTCATACCGGCGCACATGCTCTTTCAGCGTCAGCTCCCGCCACCAGGACTCCCCGCCTTCCGCGCCGGTTTCCGCCGGATCGGCCCCTTCGATGACGAGGCAGCATTCTCCCGCCGGCGGGTGAGCTTCCGCATATGACGCGCAGGCCTGCACCGTGCCCCGCACCACCTCTTCGTGGCGCTTGGTCAGCTCACGCACCAGGGCCATCCGCCGGCCGCCCCAGCGTTCGGCCAGCGCTTCAAGCGTCTTTGCAATGCGATGCGGCGATTCGTAAAGGATGATCGTGCCCGTCTCCCGCTCCAGCCCGTCCAGAAACTCGTCCAGCTTTTTTCGTTCCCGCGGCGGAAACCCCGCAAACAAAAAACGGCCGGTGGGCAGCCCGGAAACGATCAGCGCGGACAAAACCGCGCTCGCTCCCGGCACGGGAACGACAGGTATGCCTCTCTGCGCGGCCTCCGCGGCCAGTTCCGCGCCGGGGTCCGAGATGGCGGGCGTGCCTGCGTCCGTAACCAGCGCAATGTTCTTGCCCTCCTCCAACATGCGGATCAGCTTGGGGCCGCTCGTTTTCCGGTTGTGTTCGTGATAGCTCGCAAGACGGTTCTGAATGCCGAAATGGGTGAGAAGCTTGCGGGTTTGCCGAGTGTCCTCGGCCGCAATCAGATTCGCCTCCCGCAAAATGCGAACGGCGCGGTACGTCATATCCTCCAGATTGCCGATAGGCGTCGCCACCAGATACAGCGTGCCGGGCTTCTCCCGTTCGTCAAAGCTCCGCTGCACCTGCACCCTTCTGTCCGATTCCCGTTCCATTTCGCTCATTTCACCGTCTCTTCATCGGCAGCCGCCGCGTGGGCAAGCTCCGTTTTTCTTCCATAAAATATATCCAGCAGCTCCTGCGTATATTGGCCGTTTTCTTCATATACAATCAGCGGCGGTAGCAAGCGCACCTCCGGCCTGCCGTCCTTCATCGCCTCGATCAGCACCATGTTGGCTTCCTGGCAGGCGCGCGGATGCACGAAGCGGATACGCTTGGGCTCCAGCCGATGCTCGCGCATCAGCGACATCAAATCCGCCAGCCGCGCGGGACGGTGCACCAGCGACACCTTGCCGCCATAGCGGACATGCTTTGCGCAGGCTGCAATCACATCCTGCAGCGTGCAGCCCAGCTCATGCCGCGCCATGGCCTGGTAGGGATTGCCTTTGTGCTCCCCGCTTTGCAGCGGCAAATACGGCGGATTCACCGTAATGGCGTCGTACGGCTCCCCGTCCCGCCGCCAAATCCTCAGATCGCCTTCCAATACCCGAATCCGCTCCGAAAGCCCGTTGATCTCCACGCTGCGCCGCGCCATATCCGCCAGGCGGGGCTGAATCTCCAGCCCGTCGATTTGCGCCTCGGTGCGCGTTGAAAGAAGCAGCGGAATGACACCGTTGCCCGTGCACAAATCAAGGATGCGCCCCCGTTTCGGCACCGCCGCAAACCGGGCCAGAAGCACCGCATCCAGGGAAAAGCAGAACACATCCGGGCTTTGGATGATCTTCAGATCGCGGGTAACCAAATCATCCAGCCGCTCTCCGGGCAGCAAATTCGCCATGGAAGTCTCCTTCTTTGCATTCATTACGGAAAGCCGCCCTCCGCCCGGCCCGGTATATCGGGCGCGGCGAAGGACGGCGCCAATAAATTCTTACTTATTAAAAAAGCTGATGCAAAACAGGCAATCGCCTTCCGTGCGGAGATGACCGTAGTAGATGTTGCAAATGTGGAAGCCTTCGTGATACAGCCGGACCAGATTGTCGTACCCTCCGCGGGAGGCGGGCTTTTTTCCGGTTTGTGCCGGCGCATCTTCCGGCTGCGGCTCTGCGGCGCCGTTTTCCCGCTTCAGCACCTGGCGAAGCTGCTGGTTTTCGATGCGGAGCCGCTGATTTTCTTCCAAAAGCTCCTTCAGCCGGTTTTTGAGTTCCACAAAATCTTCATGAATGGTGCCGAGATGGGATTCCAGCTCGTTGACGCGCACAAAAATGTCCTTCATCGTTCCGCATCCACCTCAAGCGTCATGATGTGCGTTGTGCGGTCATTTGAGCACAACATCATCAAAAGAGAGCTCTTTCACCTTGCCCAGCTCGAACAGTTCCACTTGTACGGTCCGGTTCGCCATGTTCAGGGCGACCACCTTCCCCTCGCCGAGGGAAGTGACGACGATCTTGCCGACCGCCGGGATCTCTTCCTTGGCGCTGCTTTCGTAGTTGTCGTGCTCAAATTTCAGGCAGCACATCAAACGGCCGCACAGCCCGGAAATTTTCGTCGGGTTGAGCGACAGATTCTGGTCTTTGGCCATTTTGATCGACACCGGCTCAAAGTCGCCCAGCCAGGACGCGCAGCACAAGATGCGCCCGCAAGGCCCGATGCCGCCCAGCATTTTCGATTCATCCCGCACGCCGATCTGCCGAAGCTCGATCCGGGTCCTGAACACGCTGGCCAAGTCCTTGACCAGTTCGCGAAAATCCACCCGGCCTTCCGCCGTAAAATAAAAAATGATCTTGTTGCGGTCAAACGTGTACTCCACGTCCACCAGCTTCATTTTCAGGCCATGGTCCCTGATTTTCTGAAGTCCGATCTTGAACGCGTCCTTGGCCGCCTGGCGGTTCGCTTCCACAATGCGGGCATCTTCCTCATTCGCCACGCGAATCACTTTCTTCAGCGGCAGGACCACGTCGGATTCGTCCACTTTTTTCGGCCCGATGACCACTTTGCCGTATTCAATGCCGCGAGCCGTTTCCACAATCACGTGCTGATCCTTCGACACCGGATGCTCGGCAGGGTCAAAATAATAGATTTTGCCCGCCCTTTTGAAGCGGACACCCACCACATCGTACATTCTACCCCTCCCGAACGTTTACCAGAAATTGTTCCAGCGCCAGCTGCGGCGGCACATGGGCCCGGATGCGCCTTGCGGCGTCCAGCGCCATTTCCATGGCCGCGGCCCACGCTGAAACGGGCCGGCTCCAGGCTTCGCGCGAGATCCATTCCGCCTGGTCCGCAAACACCATCCGATCTTGCCGGCCGGTCACGGCATAAATCATGTCTCTATACCATAAAGCAAACAGTTGCAATAACGTCTCCACATGCTCGGAAAGCTCCGATTTGAAAAACTGCTGTGCAGCAAGAAGGTTTCCGGAGAGCGCGGACGCGTTCTCCCTGCCTAATTGTATCACTACGTTTCGAATTTCTGCAAACCAATTCTCTTCCGAAAGCGCCCTCGCCGCATCCAGCCCCGGCGCCAGATGCACCGCCGCCCTGGCGATCAGCGGGCGCTTGCCTTCCGCCACAAGACGCTTTTCCATCTCTTCCCGGTCGCCCGGCACAAACGGGACAAGCTGCGCGCGCGAGACGATGGTCGGCAGAACCGACCGGACGTTCGGCGCAATCAGAATGGCCACCACCGGGGATGGCGGTTCTTCCAGAAATTTCAGCAGGCTGTTGGCCGCCTGAACGGTCATCGTTTCCGCCGAACGGATGATATAAACCTTATAGCCGGACCCGGCGCTGCGATAGGACAGCTCCCGCTGCAGATCCCGGATCTGCTCGATCTTGACGCTGGCGCCGTCCGGCTCCACCAGATGCACATCCGGATGGTTGCCGTGCCTCACTTTCCGGCATTCCAGGCATTCCCCGCAAAAATCGCCGCCGCCCCGCAAACAAAAAATGGCCTGGGCAAACGCCAACGCCATTCCCATTCGTCCGCATCCCGCGGGGCCGGCAAACAAATACGCATGCGCGATCCGGCCCGACCGGAGCGCGCGCTGAAGCAGTGATTTGGCCCTCTCTTGTCCGGGAATTTGTTCGAAACCCATATTCGCACCTCATGCTTAAAACGCCAGGTTAATCAGCAAACCTCTGATTTCTCCGACCTTGCGCAAGAGCTCAAGGCGGCCTTCTTCCGTCTGCAGCAGTTCTTCCCCCATGCTGACGAGCAAAGCGTCAATCTGCTCCACAATCTTGTAACGCTTGCTCCGGCCGCGGCGGTCCCAACCTTGCGTCACTTTCAGCCCCACGCCCCTGCGGAGCGTATCTTCCAGAAAGCTTTTGACCATCTGGCGATATAGCACCAGTTCCCGCAGCGTCATGTTGCGGGTCAGCCGCTCCCCTTGCTGCCGGATTTCCTCCAGCTTGCGCTGCAGCTCTTCCTGGGTGCGCCGCTCATCATGCTTTTGCAGCACATCCGCAAAACTCTGCGCCGGAGCCGGCTTGCTCGGCGTTTCGGTCCTTTGCAGCGGTTTGTTAACGGAAAACAAGCCCGGCTGGATTTTCAATGCGAATCACCGCCCGCTCCAATGTCGGATCTAGCCGCATCAACGTTTAAAAATGTTCGAACCGTTCCACCGGCAGCACAAATACGGCGGCTCCGCCCACCTGCACTTCCACCGGGAACGGAATGTAGGAATCCGCCGCTCCGCTGACAGGGGAGACAGGCGTGACCAGCTGTTCGCGCACCTTGCAATTGGCGCGGATAATATTGAGCGCATCCTCAACGCGGTCATCATCCACGCCAATCAGAAACGTCGTGTTTCCCGCTCTCAGAAAACCTCCTGTGCTGGCCAGTTTCGTGGCCCGGAACCCTTCCTTGACCAGCGCCTGGGACAGCCTGTTGCTGTCTTTGTCCTGAACCACCGCGATCAGCAGTTTCATGGACTTCCTCCCCGCCAGTGAATTTGCAAACGAACACGCACAGAGTTTTGCTTAATTTTCTCTAAACATAAGAATTATACGCTTCACGCGCGAAATCCTCTTTTTTAACCGATATTCAAGCCGAATTTATTCAGGATATGCCGCCACGCTTCTTCCGCCACACGCTCCGGCGAAAGCGAAGCGTCCAGCGTCACGATGCGCTGCGGAAACATGTCCGCCACGATCCGGTATCCTTCGCGCACTTTGCGGTGAAAGGCAAGGCTTTCCACATCCAGCCGGTTGACTTCCCTTCCGCCGTCGGCGCTGATGCGGGAAAGGCCTTGCTGCGGCTCGATGTCGAGCAGAAGCGTCAGGTGCGGCATGCAATCTTCCGTCGCAAACCGGTTGATTTCCCACACTTCTCGTATGCCCACTCCCCGGGCATGACCCTGGTATGCCAGGCTGCTGTCCACGAACCGGTCGCAGATGACGATCTCGCCGCGCCGGAGAGCGGGAATGATTTTTTCCACCAGATGCTGCCGGCGGGCCGCCGCATACAGCAGGGCTTCCGTCCGGCCGTCCATCCGCGTGTGCGCGCGGTCAAGGAGCACCGCCCGGATCGCTTCGGCAATGGGGATGCCGCCGGGTTCGCGCGTGACGATGACATCCTTGCCGCGATCCTGGCGAAACCTTTCTTGCAGTGCCGCAATCAACGTCGTCTTGCCTGCGCCTTCTCCGCCTTCCACCGTGATGAACAAACCGCCGCTCAATCCGCGCTGGCTCCTTTCGATAACACCTGAACTTCAACGGCGCGCCGCCAGGTACGCCAGCCCGTAAATCAGGGCGGCTGCGGCGCTTACTACCATCATATCAAAGCAGACGTTAAACATAAACAAATGCTTTGCCAAATCCGCCTCGCCGTCGCCCAAAACGGGAATAACCAGCGAAAAGGCGCCCGCCAGCGCGACGACGGCCATCACTTCCAACCCAAGGCGCGTCCGCCGTGAAGACGAAAGAAGCCACCAGACGGCCAGCACCGCAAAATAGCAGGCAAAGCATACGGCAAAAAAGATGAGGTTTGCCGGCAAATGGCGCGCTTTCCACGAGCTCCAGGCGCTGAACTCCGCCGCCAGCGCCCGCGGCGGCTTTCCGGCCGATCGGTCAAAATTTCCCAGGTAATAAGGCCGGATCTGCGTGCCGTTCCCGGCGGCCTTCTCCAGCTTTTCGATCAGCCGGTCCGGATGGCGAAGGTAATAGATGACGATGTCCGCATGGCTCAACCGGCTCAACACTTCCCGGCGCAGCTTGGGATCATCCTGCGGGATCGCCGTATCTTTCTGAAAATAATGGGTTCCCGCCAAAACCGCATACCGCTCCGGAATGCCCAGCTCCCGCATGTCCCGGGCCAGGTCCGGCGAATCTTTCAAAATTCCGTAAAAAACGGATTGATAGAGATTGATGGTTTTCAGTCCGTTTGGCACCGCAAGCATGATCATGGTCCCCGCCAGGATCGCGGCCATGCCGGCGAGCGCCTGCCGGCGCCGGCGGCGGTCCGCCCGATGCGCGAACAGGCGCCAGCCAAGCGCGGCGAAAATCAGGCCCAGCGGGGCGTATTGCACCTTCGAGGTGACCACGGCAAAGGCTGCGGCAAAAAAGGCCAGCGCCAAACCGGCCGGGGGCCTGTCCTTGACGGAGGCCGCCAGCGCCGCGGCCACGGCCAGCAGCATGCCGCAAAACGCGTACGGCTCGCCGTAAAACGAGTGAAAATAGGCCAGATAGCCGATATCGCCGAACACAAAAAGGATCATAAGCCCGACGGCCGCCGCCGTCAGCGCCGTCAGCCTTCTTCGCCCGGGAACCTCCGGCGCGTGGCGCACCGCCAGGTGCACGGCCGCGGCCATGAGCAAGACGTAAAACGCGCCCAGCCAGCGGATATCAAAAACTTCCGATTGAAACAGGCGCGCCAGCCAGCCGATGACGGCCAGGGGCAGCACCTGGGAACTTACGTAAAACGAGCCCCAATTGCTCTTGTAGCCATAAAACTGATGGGCATAATGAAAATATCGCTCTTCATACGTTTCCTGATCGTCCAAATAGCGAAAGCCCGCGATGCGCATCAGCCGGCTGAAGTCGCCATTATCCGCCACCCCGACAAACGGCGGCGCAAACAATAGCCAGCCGGCAAGCAGCAAAACGGCCAGAACGGCGGCCCAGGCCACATAACGCCGGATATCCGCATCGCCCAGCACGCGTCTTCCCTCCGATCAGCGTTGTACCGCAACCCTTACATATTGCAGCGACGGATCCTCCGCCCCTTGCACCGATGCGCCCTCGGCCTTCCAGGCGCGCAGCCGCTCGATGGTTTGGGCGGTAATGATTTCTCCCGGATACAGTTCCGGTATGCCCGGCGGATAGGGCACAATCCATTCCCCGGCCACCCGGCCCTCGCTTTCCTCCAGCGGAACGCGCTCCGTGGCGGGCATTTGCCGGCTCAAAAAAACCGGCTCCGGCACTTCCCACGCCTCTCCTGCCGCCATGCGGCTGAAACGCGTTCCATACGGCGTTTCAATCGGCGGAGGCGTTACGTGCGGACCTGCCAAGGGAAGGCTTCGCAGCGCATCGGCCAGCGCGTCCCCGTCTTCGGGGCACGAACCCGCGCCGAAGGCCAGCACAACGTGCCGGGCGTCCGCCATTTCCGGGATGCAGCCCCGTTCCTCCAGCGCCTGCGCCAGCTGAAACCCCGTCATCCTGCCGGTGGCGTCATACAAGGTCAATTTCAGCGGATCATATTGGAACGGAACGCCGTCTTTTGTGCCCCATTGGTCTTCCCCGGGGCCAACCGCCCTGATGGCGGTGTGCCGCAGCGCAAGCCTGGCCCGCCTCACCGCTTCCAGCGCCGGCCCAAAAGCTTGCGCGCCGGATGCATGGATGTGCTGCCGGGCCAGATCGAGCGAGGCGAGAAGCGGAAAAGACGGGCTCGAACTTTGCACCATCCTGAGCGCCTGGCGGACCGCTTCCCTGGAAACGAGCGTTCCCCGCATATGCAGCATGGCGCCCATCGTCATCGCGCCAAGCATTTTGTGGGCCGACTGTACCACCGCATCGGCGCCGCACTGCAAGGCGGATTCGGGAAAAAGCGGATGAAAGCCGAAATGGGGACCGTGGGCTTCATCCACGAGCAAAGGAACGCGATGGGCATGGCACAGTTCCGCAATAGGTTTCAAATGGCCGCCAATGCCGTAATAGTTGGGCGAAGTGAGGATCACGCCCTTGGCTTCCGGATATCGCTCGAGCGCCATTTGGATATGGCGGATATCCGGAATAACGGCCAGCCCCGAAGAAGGCTCCACCTGCGGCGGCAGCCAAACCGCCCGCGCGCCGGCCAGCATGAGTCCGTGCACGATCGAACGGTGCACATTGCGCTGCACGATCAGCACATCCCCGGGGCCCGCCGTTCCCAAAATCATCGCCAGATTGCCCGCGGTGCTTCCGCCCACGAGGAAGCAGGTCTCTTCCGCGCCAAAACATTCGGCGGCAAGGCGCTGGGCTTCCGCAATAGCCCCGCCGGGGGCGGGATGGTGCAAATCGTCGGTATCGGTCAGCTCCGTAAAGTCCAGCCGCAGGATCGGGGCAAATCGCTCATTGGCGTTTCTGTTCAGCCAAATCGCCCGCTGCTTGTGGCCCGGTATATGCAAAGAAATGCGGCTCCGTCCCGCAGCCTTTTCCAACATTTCATAAATGGGGGCACTTGGGTGGTTCGCGCTGTCCATCGGCCGGCTCCTCTCCAGCTTTTTTTCATTAATATTTGTAATTTTATCAGGTCCATCGGCCGATGATCCACCGGAAGGCAGGCAAAAGCGCCGGAAACGGACCTTTCCGGCGCCGTCAGGCACTCAAATGACGTAACGGATCCAGATCGGCTTGAGCTGCCGAACAAAGAACATGTATTTTTCATCGTCCGGATGGGTGCGGACCATTTCCGCCTCACAGGAAGTGCAAATAAATTCCGTGACGATGGTGATGCCTTGTTCTTTGGATTCCCCGCATATAATGCAGGTTTTGGCCGTAACGGGTTCCATGCCTGCCTCCTGCGCGAATGCTTGTATATCTTTATACCCAGTATAGCCATGATTCTATGAAAATATTCGGGGTTTCATAGGTTTCCGCATAACGAATGCCTTGCAAACAGCCGATAGTAAAACTGTAGCCACCAACAGAAGGAGGGTCCCGTTTGGCCGCATCGTTGGCGCAAAGGGTTAGCGATCCCACCTACTATCATTACAAGCTGATACGAAAAATCACCCTTCGCCCCGAACACCGGTACAGCTATTTGACGGCGGCCTTTTCCGGTGCTGTGATGATCATTTTCATATATGGATGGCCGGCCCTGCTGATCATGCCGGCCGCGCTCGCCCTGATGCTGGCGTTGCATTATGCCGTGCTCAAGCTGACCGTGCGCAGAATCGACGAGCCTTGGGAGAAGCGATTCGCCTTTCGCACCGACTGGCCCTGGTTCGGTCCTTTGCCGGTCATGGACACCAATCTCGGCGTCTTTCGGCAGCTGCACTATCATCTGTTCATCGTCGGAAGCTGCGCGGCGGCGATCATCTATCCCTGGCTGGGCTCGGGGTGGACCGTTTCGCTATTTTTCTGGCATCTGTGGCTTTTGGCGCCCCGCATCCAGTTGATGTGGCTTTTGCGCAGGGAATTGCGCGACGGCGTCATTCGCTTAAACGGAAATGTGATTTCCTATTATCATCGCTAAAGCAAAAAAGCACCTTAACGGAAACGTTAAGGTGCTTTTTCTGTTTGACCTGCCTGGCAGCGTCCTACTCTCCCGGGACCCTTCGGTCCAAGTACCATCGGCGCTG
>ERZ795043.819-NODE-819-length-20092-cov-26.318760_pt1 | contig 20092 bp, 17 predicted proteins | sample MGYA00375127_ERZ795043 | MGnify/ENA primary metagenome ERZ795043 (study PRJEB30172, sample SAMN05518447) | compost metagenome | isolation source: Feedstock adapted compost from Newby Island compost facility, Milpitas, CA | place: USA:Newby Island compost facility... | reverse complement strand
GAATTTATTGTCGCATTCTCGATTCTCGGTGTCCACTATTCAGTCTAGCATCACAGCGACACTGACAATCTTCAGTACCTGAATTTGGCCAACGGGGACAGGGCTTATCTTCCCGCCGTGTTCGGCGTGTACTTTTATCAGGAATTTATGGCCGTCGCCCGAAAAGGCATGATGCTGGAAGACTTGATCGTCGAGAAGTCCACCGGCGGCGGTCATCCCGAAGCGTTTGCCCGCTATTACGACAACACCGATCCTCCCCCAGAGTATTTTGAGTTGTTGGAGAGGGTTCATGCGGACGCCGAGTGGGGGAAGCCGTTCGACAACAATCCCAGCATTGTCATCGAGCCCCAGCGCGCGGACACGCTGGTCTCGATTGAAACGGACAAGCCCTCGTACAAGGTGGGCGACGAGATCCGGGTGATCCTCCGCCTGGACACCGAGAACACCAACCCCGGTTGGCTGGTGGACGGATTTCCCGGGCCGGAGGGACGCTGCGGGATGACTACGGGCACGTGCTGCCCGGGGTGGAAGTCCGGTTGACCGCGGACCGGGAAAGCACGCGGATTGTGCCCGAACTTGATCCGTACACGGATGTTTCCGGCGTCGTGCGGTTCATCGTCACCGACACCGAGGAGGGGACGGTGACCTTGACGGCCGCGGCGGTGGATGGCGGACAGGAGATCATGCTGAACGCCAGACCGACGATCCGGTTTGTGCCGCAGATGGCGGATGCGGCCAAGTCGTCCGTGACGGCTTCCAAAACGGCGGTGGCGGCCAACGACGGGGATTACGCGGTCATCACGGTGCGGCTGGCGGACAAGAGCAACCAGCCGGTGCCCGGATGGAAAGTCAGGCTGGAATCCGCCGGCAGCGCCACCGTCCGGATCGTGGCTGCCGGTTCCGAAACGACCGGCGCGGACGGCAAGGTCTCCTTCGCGGTGTACAACGCCGTGCCGGAAACCGTTCATCTGACGGCCGTGGCCGCGAAGGGGACGGCCGAAACGGAAATCGGATCGCTGTCCATCCGCTTCGTCACGAGCGACATTGACCCGGCCAAATCGAGCATGAAGGCGGATCCCGCCGTGGTGCCGGCTGACGGCGTCACGCCGTCGATCATCACCGCCGAGCTGGCGGATTGGAACGGAAACCGGCTTGCCAACCGCCAAGTGCGGCTGGAGTCGAACATCGATGCGGCCAAAGGCTACTTGGCGATCCAGCCGTCTCCCGACGCCGTGACCGACGAACGGGGAACCGTGGCCTTCGCCGTTTACGGCCGGTGCGGGGGAATCGTAAGCTTTGTGACCGTTGATCTCCAGACGGGGTTGGAGCTCGGTCCGGCGACGGTGCAATTCCGGGCCGACCCGCCGGACGGCGCGCTTTCAAGCATCAAGGCGACGAAACTTCGGGCGGCGGCCGACGGCCGGGATGAGGCGGTCATCACGGTCACGCTGGCGACCTACGGCAACAGGCCCCTCATCGGGGAAAGCGTGACGCTGTATTCGTATGGCCATGCCGAATTTGCGCCGATGACGGCCGAAACGGACGCATTCGGCCTGGCGGAATTCAGGCCGACCCACGTGAAGGCGGGCGAGTGGCATTTCCGCGCGGTGCACGACGCCAGCGGATTGACGCTTGGCCCGGTGGCCGTTGCGTTCGTGCCGGGACCGATCGATCCGGCGAAATCCGGCATGGCGGCGGACCGGTACAACCTTCCGGCAAACGGATCCGACGAAGCCGTCATCACGATCCGGCTGGCGGATGCGCACGGCAATCCGATTCCAGGCAGGAAGATCGAACTGTCGCACGACGGGCGGGGCGTTGCGGTGACGGCGCTGCACGACGTGACCGACGGACGGGGAGAAGCCAAATTCGCCGTCAAGGGCACGAACGCGGAAAACGTCACGTTCACGGCGCGGACGTCGCCGAACGATCCCGACGCTTGGAGCGGTTCGATCACGATTCGCTTCCTGGATCCGAATGCAGGTTCCGGCCCCGTTCCCCCGCCGAATCCTCCCGGTGGCGGATCCGGCGGCGCCGGACCGTCCGAAGATGGGCAGACACAAGAGAACGAACGTGACGATTCCACCGGCAGTCCGGACAGCCATGAGGAAGCGGACGGCGCGCCTTCCGTCTTCGACATGCGGATCGTGGATGCGGAAAAGCTGCGCCAGCTCATCCTCGAACGGCTGTCGGCGGCCGGCAGCCGGCCGGTCTTCCCGGATCTGGCCGGACACTGGGCGGAAGACGCGATTCGTCTGTTCGCGATGGCGAGCGGGATCGCGGGGTATCCGGACGGCACGTACAGGCCGGACAACCCGGTGACCCGGGCGGAATTCGCCATCATGCTGGCGGGCCTCCTGGGCATGGAACCGGCCGCGGACTGGAACGACGTGAACGGATACGCGCGGGATGCGGTGGCGGGCTTGCTGCAGGCCGGCATCCTGTACGGTTACGAAGACGGCACCTTCCGCCCGCAGCGCCAGGCGACGAGGGCGGAAACGGCGGCCATCCTGCTGCGCCTGCTCATGCTGGACCCGGTTCTGCGGGAGGCGCTGGAGCGTGCCGGATTCGAATCGTGAGCACGGCCGGAATCGATCGCCCGCCGCATGGTCGAACGAGTTCTGGACTTCATCCCGGTTCCCGGTCCGCATAATTGCATAAGGTTGCGAGTCTCCCAAAAAAGGGGAGCCATGTTCGATTCCCTCGGATAGAATGGTGTTGTCCACGGTGAAAACAGATTCATCCCGGACTTCATATCGACGGAGGAGAAACGCATGAAACGGAAAATCTTCGGACAACACGACGAAAAGACGATTGCGCAACTGGACCGGTGCCTGGGCATGGGGAATGTCATCGGCGGCGTTCTTTGCGCGGACGGGCATTACGGATACAGCCAGCCGGTCGGCGGAGTCATCGTGTACGACGGGCAGGTTTCTCCGTCGGGCGTGGGGTACGACATCGCGTGCGGCAACAAAGCGGTCCGAACGAACCTCAAATATGCCGACATCAAGCCATCGATTTCGAAAATCATGGATGACGTGGCCCGCACGATCTCGTTCGGAATCGGGCGCAAGAACAAGGAAATAGTGGACCATGCGCTGTTCGACGATGAAGCGTGGGACGTGTACAAGGCGATCGGCAAGAAGGTGCATGACACGCTGAAAAAACTCGCCTGGGAGCAGCTCGGCACCGTCGGCTCCGGCAATCATTTTGTCGATATCCTGATCGACACCGAGACGGAAGACGTTTGGGTGGCGAACCATTTCGGTTCGCGGGGGTTCGGGCACAAAACGGCCTCCGGCTTCCTGAACCTGGCCGCCGGCCGCGACTTTCTCGATCGGGCGCCCGGCGAAAGCATGGACCAGCCGCCGACGCTGCTCGATCTCGATTCGGAGATCGGCCAAATGTATTTTGCGGCCATGAATTTGGCCGGTCGCTATGCGTATGCGGGCAGGGATTACGTCATCGATCAGGTGCTGGCCATCCTCGGCGCCTCCGCCGAATATGAAGTGCACAACCACCACAATTTTGCCTGGAAGGAAGTGCACGACGGCCAGGAGGTCATCGTCGTGCGCAAAGGCGCCACGCCCCTCGCCCCCGGCCAGCAAGGGTTTGTCGGCGGCAGCATGGGCGACATCGCCGTCATTGTCGAGGGGATCGATTCCGATCTGGCGAGGGACGCGTTCTTCAGCACGGTTCACGGGGCCGGCCGCATCATGTCCCGCACCCAGGCCGCCGGCAAGATGGACTGGAAAACCCGCAGGCGCACCGGCGGGGCGATTTCCCGGGAACAGATGGAGAAAGCGGTCCGGGCGTTCGGCGTGGAGCTGCGCGGCGCCGGGACGGACGAAAGCCCGTTCGTTTACCGCAAACTGGCGGACGTGCTGGAAGCGCATGCGGGGACGTTCAAAATCCTCCACACGCTCAAGCCGGTCGGCGTCTGCATGGCCGGCGCCGATGAATTTGATCCGTACAAAGATTGATGCAAGGCGATCAACGTCATATTTTCGTCTTGATTTGGATTGCGGCGGCCTTTTGCGGGCCGTCTTTTTTTGTTTTTGACCAACGCCGCCAACTCCGGCACGTCGCTTTGCTTGCTCCGGAACACATGGTCCGGCAAAGCATCGAAACGCATTGAAGCGCATTACGGAAAATGGATTTCCCCGAAGCTGCTGGAAGCCTGGCTGAGCGATCCGTCGAAAGCTCCGGGCAGATGGGTGTCCGGCCCGTGGCCGGACCGCATTGAAATCGGCGAGATCACGTTCGTATCCGAACACGTCTATGAAGTCACCGGCAACATCATTGAGGTGACCGGCGTGGAACATGAAATCGCGGCCAGGATGCCGGTTGTGTTGCGTGCGGGAAAACGGGACACAATTCGGGGAACCGCTCTTTTAATCACGAGATGCTCGAAAAAGTCGACTAACTCGCCGCCCAAATGACCGATCTCGGGTGAGTTGCTCGAGAATTTCGATTAATTTGCCCGGAAGCGGGCCGACCAAGAGCGAGATCATCGAAAAAGCCGATCAACTCGCCCGAAAAAGAGCCGATAACCTCTTCACCCGTTGTCCGCAGGTTCCGCCCGCTGCGCCGCAAGCAGCTCCTGGTAGGCGGCGACGCCGGCCAGCTGCTCCAGGCTCGTGCCGATGCCGGCCAGCCGGCCGCCCTCGACGGCCAGAATCAAATCCGCGTTCTCGACCGTCGACAGCCGGTGGGCGATCAGGATGGTCGTCTTGCCGCGCCGGCGGGCGTCCAGCTGCTTCATCAGCTGCCGTTCCGTCTCCAGGTCGAGCGCCGACGTGGCCTCGTCCAAAATCAGAATTTCCGGGTCCCCGACGATGGCCCGGGCGAGGGCGATCCGCTGCCGCTGCCCGCCCGACAGCCGGATGCCCCGTTCGCCGATCACGGTGTCGTAGCCGTCCGGCAGGCTGCAGATGAAATCGTGGATTTGCGCGATTTTGCACGCCTCGATCATGTCGTCGTCCGTCAGTCCGGGGCGGCCGAGCAGGACGTTCGACCGGATCGTGTCCGGCAACAGATAGGGGTCCTGGAACACCACCGCCACTTTCCCGCTCCAGTCTTCCCGCGAGACGTCACGCAGCGGTTTTCCGTTCACCAGAATCGCCCCGGCTTCGGGCTCGTAAAACCGCGCCAACAGCTGGGCGATCGTCGACTTGCCGCCGCCGCTTTTGCCGATGATGGCGATTTTGCGCCCGCCCGGCAATTCCGCGGAAAAATCGCGGAGCACCGGCGGCAGGTCCGGCTCGTAGCGGAAGGTGACCCGGTCCAGGCGGATCGACGCCACCGGTTCCGTCAGCCGGACGCTTGCTTCCGGTTCCTTTTCCATGCCGACGACGAAGCGCATCCGGTCATGGTGGGCCAGGTTGCCCGCCACCATCGTCATCGCCTGGAAGAAGCGGAAGAACGAATCGGACATGAGGGTCGCGAACTGGAAGACGATGACGAAAGTGCCGACCGACATCGTCCCCCGCATGAGCTGATGGCCGCCGTAGGCCAGCACGACGATGCCGACGCCCCATTTCAGGGGATCGCTCCAGCGCAGCTGCCGGTTTTCCAGTTTCCCGTGGCCCAGCGCCTTCCGGAAAAACCGGTTGAACTTCTCGTCGAATTGCTTTTCTTCCCACTCCAGGCGGTGGTAGGCGATGATTTCCCGCGTCGCCGAGACGCCTTCCTCGATCTGCACGAGCAGGTCGGAGCGCCGCTTCGACACTTCATTGCTGGACTCCCGCAGCCGGGACATGAAAAACCGGGTGACGGCCAGATACAGGAGGCAGAGGATGACCACCAGAACGAGCAGCACCGGGCTGGCCCAGGCCATGACGCCGATCAGCACCACCGAATTGAAAAACTCCTGGAACGCCCGCGGCAGCTGCCAGCCGACGAAGCTGGATCCGTAGAACAGGTCGCTGGTCATGATGTGGACGAGTTTTCCGTACCGTTCCAGGGCAAAGCTGCCGACCTTCGTCCGTTCCAGGGAGCGGAGCATCCGGTCGAGCAGGACGCCGCCGACTTTGAACTCGCCGGTGACCAGATACCGGCTCGTCATCGTGAACATGAGCGCATGGACCGTGCCGACGACCGCGAAGACGGCGACGACGGACGGAATCAGGCGATAGTTGCCGGCATAGAACACGTCGTCGATCAAAACTTTCTGCACGAAAATGAGGGCGTAGTTGGACAGGGACTCCAGCAGCAAAAAGAACAGGGCGACAAAATAGGTTCTCCGCGTTTCCCAGATCAGGCGGGCGAAGTATCGGATCTCGGTCATGCGCTTTCCTCTCCCTGTTCCAGCTCATAGAGCAGCCCGCGGCGGGCGATCAGTTCGTCGTAGGAACCGATTTCGGCGATCCGGCCGTCCTTGATGAACACGATGCGGTCGAAGTGCTTCACCGTCGACAGCCGGTGGGCGATGGCGATCACCGTGCGGCCCGCCAGCACGTTGTCCAGCGCGCGCTGCACTTCCCGTTCGCTGACGTTGTCCAGGGCGCTCGTCGCTTCGTCGAGCAGGACGACGGCCGGCTGCTTGATGATCATGCGGGCAATCGCGATGCGCTGATGCTGGCCGCCGGACAGTTTGATGCCCCGTTCGCCGACGATCGTGTCGTATCCGTCCGGCAGCGCCATGATGAAGTCGTGGGCGAACGCCGCCTTGGCCGCTTCGATGATTTCTTCGTCGGTGGCGTCCGGTTTGCCGAACCGGATGTTTTCCTTGACGGACGAACCGAACAGGTACGTTTCCTGGAAGACGTATCCGATGGCATTGCGCAGATCGGCCAGCGGCAGGTCGCGGATCGGGACGCCGTCCAGACGGATTTCGCCTTCATCCGGGTCGTAGAAGCGGCCGATCAGCTTCATCAGGGTCGTTTTGCCGCCGCCGCTGAAGCCGACGAAGGCCACTTTCTCGCCGGGTTGGATGTCCAGCGAGAAATGCCGGATGACGCCGGGCCGGTCTTGGTAGCCGAAGCTGACGTTGTCGAACGTGATCCGCCCTTCCACGTTGTCCAGCCGGACGGGGTGTTCCGGATCCCGGATGCGGATTTCCCGATGCATGAACCGATAGAGCGGTTCCGTCTGGTGGACGATGAGCCGCTGCTCCGTGAACACGGTCACCAGCATGGTTAAGCGGAACATGGCGTTCAGATAGAGCAGCATGAAAGCCACGAAGCCGCCGACGGTCATCATGCCGCGGCGAATCAGATACACGCCGATCAGGATCAGCACGACCGCGCCGAGATAGTAGGTGAACCGCCGGAAGCTCCCCCTGGCGAAGCCGTACGTGGCGCTGGACCGGTACACGCCGGCCCAATGCCGGTGCGCGTCCTTGACCAATCCGTGAAACCAGCCCTGCGCGCCGAACGCCCGGAATTCCCGGAAACCGGAGACCGCCTCGAACACTTTCTGGTTGAAGGCCACCCGGCCCTGGCCGGACAGCTTCCCGTAATGGGCGGACTTTCGCTCAAAATAGGGACCGAACAAATAATAGGCGACGAACGCGGGCACGATGACCAGGCTCATCCATCCGCTGATGCCGATCATGATGCCGGCGGAAACGGCGACAAAGAAGAAATGCTCCAGAATCGAGGGCAGGTAATTCCGGTAGATTCTGCTGACATTCGCCACTTCCGTGTTGAACATGGCCAGCGTTTCGCCGGCGGGCTGCCGTTCATAATGCTCGAACCCGAGTTTGCGCAGGTGCAGGAACAGGGCCTTGAGGATGTCCCGCGAGGCCAGTTCGCCAATGGTGAGCTGGAGAAGGTTCCGGGCGTTTTTGGCGGCGAGCATGATGACGTTGATCAGGATCAGGGCACCCAGCAGGGACCAGAACAGCCGGACGTTTTTCTCCGGAATGACATGGTCGATCATGTACTGGATCACTTTCGGCGCCAGCGTTTCGCCGGTGACCGAGAACAGGCTGCAGACCATCAGAAGAACGATTTTGCCCTTGTACGGCTTCAGGAACGACAGCGCCCAAAGGTAGGATTTGGCGGCCTGGCGTCTCGCTTCGTCGTCTGCCGTGCGTTTCGTCTTCAAGGTTTCCATCCGCGTTTGATCTCTCCATTCAGCGCATCGATGATGTAAAGTTCAAACGAATGACCGTCGCCGGCAGGCACTCGCGCCCAGAAGGTGTCTTCGTCGATCCACCCGCGGATTTCGGCCCGATCGGGGCTTGTGCCGGGAATCTCAAAGAGCCGCGTCTCCGACGATTCCAGATCGAAGATGAAAAAGGCCCGCGAGCCCGCCCCCTCCCGGTCCGCAAACAGGGTGCCGAGAATGCGCCGGCCGTCCGGCGACGGGAGGAAACGGAACGGGACCCGGCTCGAAGCATCCACCCGCAAAGTGGCCGTTTGGCCGGTGGACACATACAGGAAATGCACGTCGGATTCGCGGGGACGGCTGTAGGCGATGATCCGGCTGCCCAGGGCTTGATGCGATTCCGCGTTTTCGGCGACGGTGTCCGTCCGTTGCTGGTCGTCATCGTAGCGGCGGATGCTGCCGGTTTCGCCGTCGACGTAGTAAAGGATCCGGTCATGCCACAAAAGGAAACGCACCGGGATCATGTCGGACGGGTCAGCGCTTCCCACCGGGTCAGGATGGCGAAGGCTTCTTCGGCGGACGAGCCGCACATTTCAGGGGACGGCTGCAACGACACGCAGACCGCCGGCCGTTCGGGCTTGCCGTACAGTTTGCAGCGCCGGTTCTCGTCCAGCTGCACGCACGGCACGCCGGCCGGTTTGCCGTTCGGCATTCCGGGAATCGGGGAAGAGATGGAAATGGCGATGCAGCACGCCGCGCATCCGGCCCGGCATTCCATGGCGCATGACCTCCGGTCCATGATTTGAGGCCGCTTGCACTAAAAAAGCCATTTCTTTGGCCAGCGGACCTTTGCATCCGACGATTTTGAAATAGGCGTGGTGGAAAAACAGCGACCCGTCCCGCCAAAACGGCCGCATGCCGGTGGCGGGTCCGCCTGATGCCTCCGCCTCCAGCGCCCCGCGGATTCGCGCGGCCGTCGCTTCGTCCGTCCCGGTCAGGCGGATCCATTGCTCAAAGTCGACGTCCGCATCGAGCGTCTCCGCCGTCCCGACGGACAGCCCCGCTTCGCCAAACAGCGCCCGGAAGTCGTCCGCGCGCAAGGCCGCCGCATGGGAGGGGTCCCGCCACTTCTCATATTGGTTGCAGGAGGCGGCCGGCGCCGGATCGTCCGGGGCGACAATGTCGATGACGGCGACGGTCCCGCCGCTTTTGCACACGCGGATCATCTCCCGCAGCACATGCGCGCCCCTCCCGAAATTTCCGTCCTTTTGGAAAATTTCTAAAAATCTTATTACAACGCGAATTGGGTTGTCAATCGCTGTTTGGCCCTTCCCTTTTTTCTCGTTTCAGACCACTTTTTTATAAACGACCTGGAGGAGCTGTTCGGGCAGCCTTTTCCGCTGATGCCGCACTACAACAAGGGACGCATCGAGGCGCTGTCGATGTACAACTCCCGTGCCTGATTTGCTAGAATGGAAGCGGGTTTCAACGTATTAGTCAGCCTTGCGGGTTGCGGATTGCAATCCCCGGGGCTCCAAACCAAATCGGGAGGCGAACAAGCCATGTCGGTCATCAGGGTTGGCGAGACGCCGGTTGCCAGGCTCAGACCCCACTGGAACTGGTGCGTCGGGACGGAACGGATGGGCATCGCGCTGCAGAAAGAGTATCTGGATCATCTGAAAATGGTAAAGGAAGCCGTCGGATTCAAATACATCCGGGGACACGGCCTTTTGCACGACGACACGGGCATCTACCGGGAATATGAAGTCGACGGGGAGAAGCGGCCTTTTTACAACTTTACATACATCGACCGGATTTTCGATTCGTTCCTCGATCTCGGCATCCGGCCGTTCGTGGAACTCGGTTTCATGCCCTCGGCCCTGGCCTCGGGCGACCAGACGGTGTTCTATTGGAAAGGAAACGTGACGCCGCCGAAGGACTACGGCCGATGGCGGGATTTGATCCGCGCCGTCGTGGCCCATTTCGTGGACCGGTACGGGCTGGACGAAGTGAAAACGTGGTTTTTCGAAGTGTGGAATGAACCGAACCTGACCGTGTTCTGGAAGGACGCGGACATGGCGGAATATTTCAAACTGTACCGGGTGACGGCGGAGGCGGTCAAATCGGTGCATCCCGACCTGAAGGTCGGCGGGCCGGCCATCTGCGGGGGCGCCGACCACTGGATCCAGGAGTTTCTCGCTTTCTGCCATCGCGAGAATGTCCCGCTCGATTTTGTCACGAGGCACGCCTACACCGCGAAAATGCCGAATACGTGGACGCCCGACGTGGTCTACCAGGACCTGCACGAGCCGACGTACATGCTGGATGAGCTCCGCACGGTGCGCGGGATGATCGACGAGACGCCCTTCAGGGGCCTGCCGTTCTACATCACCGAATTCAACACGTCGTACAATCCGCTGAACCCGGTGCACGACACGGCGCTGAACGCCGCGTATCTGGCGCGGATTTTGAGCGAAGCCGGGGACTGGGCCGATGCGATTTCCTATTGGACGTTCAGCGACGTGTTCGAAGAAATGGACGTGCCGAAAGCCCAGTTCCACGGCGGGTTCGGCCTCGTCGCCCTGAACGGCATCCCGAAGCCGACGTTCCATCTGTTTGCCTTCTTCAACCGGCTCGGCGAAGAGGTGCTGTACAGGGACGAGCGGGTGATCGTCACCCGCCGGCCGGACGGAAGCGTCGCGCTTGCGGCCTGGAATCTGGTCATGGAGCGGGGGGACGGGTTTGAAACAAGGCTCGAACTGGACGTGCCCGCGCCGGCGGACGACCTGTTCGTGCAGCGGGAAACCGTCGACGAGCAATACGGCAACCCGTGGAAAGTCTGGCAGCAGCTCGGGCGGCCCCGCTTTCCGTCCAAATCCCAGGTCGGACGGCTGAAGAAGGCCGCCGTGCCGCTGTTCCGCTCGGAACGGAAGGCGGCCGAAGGGGGCCGGCTCCGCCTCGATCTGACGCTGACGAAAAACGAAGTGACGCTGGTGGAAATCGTGCCCGTCCGGGACGAGACGGCGACGTACATCGGCCTCGATGACAGCAAGATTCCTTCTTATGGTTGATTGACATCATGTACCGGCGAAAAAATGAAAAGCCGGGCTCCGGCAGGGGCCCGGTTTTTTGATGCGCGGGCGTCCGGATCAACGGACGAAATGGATCTGGAGCGAGTCGCAAACCGGCACATAGCCGATCTTTCGATAGATGCTGTTCGAGACGGGATTGGCCAGGTCCGTGTACAGCACGCACCGGCGGTAACCTCTGTCCAGCGCCAGCCGGCTGATCTGCGCCACGATGGACGTGGCGTAGCCCCGTCCGCGGAAGTACGGCGGGGTGTACACGAACGCGACGCCGATCGCCGTCGGCAGTTCCCGCGTAAAGCCCGCCATGGACACGGGGATGCCGCCGTCTTCCAGCACGTAGATTTTTTTCGACGCGATCCGGTACAGGTACGGTCCCGCTTCCTGCGGGATGTTCATGTCGGTTTTTCCGTACGTTCCCGCCGCGTAGAACGCTTCCGCCCAATAGGGGAAAAAGTGCATGTCCTTTTCGTCCAGAAGCCGGATCTTTCCGATTTTCGGGATGTCCGGATGAACGGCGGTCAGTTCGTGGATGCGCTGGTTCATGACAATTTGCCAGGCAAGGCCTTTCCGCGCGCAATAGGCGTCGGCGAACCGCTCCGCCAGGCGCTTTTCGGTGATCACGCCGGGAATGTCGTCAATGCCGCGGTCTTCCAGACCGTCGATCAGGCAGTCGATCGCATCCGGATCGATCCGGTTGTCCGTGGCATAGAGCGTGATGTTGTGCGGCGGGGTCATCAGGGCGACGAGCCGGATGCCGCCCCGTTGCCGGAAAGATGGTCCGGTTATCTGTTTAGATTTTGTTTAACGGGATCCGGTACAAAAGTACCAGCGACTCTGTTCTGGAAGGAGTTCCAGTCCATGCGACTTCTGATCCTGGCAGGCGGACCCGGACAGCCGCTTTGGCCGTTCTCCACGGCGGCATGCACCAAGCCGTTCGTGCCATTTCTGAAAAACGAAAGCGGCGGCCGCGAGTCGATGCTGCAACGGTTGTGGCGCAAGCTGGAGCGGGCCGGACTCGCCGGCGTGACCGTCATCTCGGCGGAGCAATCGAAGCGAAAGCTGATCGAAGAGCAGCTGGACCGGAAGGCGGAGTTCATCGGGGAGCCGGAGAGGAGGGACACCTTTCCCGCGATTGCGCTGGCGGCGGGCTATTTGCATGAACGGGGCGTTGGACGGGATGAAGTCCTGATCGTGCTCCCGGTGGATTTCGACCCCGATGACGGTTTTTTTGCCGTCTTGCCGGTGCTCGAAGCATGTGTCCTTGAATCACGGGCCGACATTGCGCTGCTGGGGGCCGATCCCGCGTATCCCGCCGGCCATTACGGCTACATCTTGCCCGCAAAAGCCGTTGTACCGGATCCCGGTCCCGGACTGCCGGTCATCTTTTTTGTGGAAAAGCCGTCCCTGCCGCTCGCCGAATGCCTGATGGAGCAGGGGGCGCTGTGGAATTGCGGCGTTTTTGCCTTCAGGCTGGGCCATGTGCTGGATCTTTTGGCGGCAAAAGGGTTGCCGGAGCGGTTCGGGGAGCTGCAAGAACGATATGCCGAGCTGCCGAAACGAAGCTTCGATTTTGAAGTGCTGGAGCATGAATTGAACCTCCGGGTCGTTCCCTATCAGGGCAAATGGAAGGATCTCGGCAACTGGGAATCGCTCGCCGAGCTCATGGGGAAACCGGTCATCGGGCCCGGCACGATGAGCGAGGACTGCACCAATGTCCATCTGGTCAATGAGCTGGATGTGCCCGTGATGCTGGTGGGGGTGAGCGATGTGGTCGTGGCGGCCACCCGAAACGGCATCCTGGTGGCGGACAAGCGGTCGTGCCACCGCATCAAGGATTTGCTGCCGGCCGTGCAGCCGGCGGCGGGCAGGCCGGTGGCGGGCGGACTGGCAACGGGCGGGTCGGCAGCGGGCGGGGGCGGCTTTCCGTGATCATCCGCCGCGGCTGGATCGGCTATTCGCCGGCGGACGTGATCCGGACGGTGAAGGCGCACCGGTCGCAGCTTGCGTATCTGGACCGGATGCACGGGAGGGAAATCGGGCGGCTTCGGGAAGAACAGCGGCTGGCCGAGGCCAGAATCCGCGAACTGGAGCGCCTCATGGAACAATTGACGGATGATGGGGCGGTTTTGGATGGCACCCGGGATGATGCAGAGAAGGCTGCGCATGACCCCGTTCGGTCTTCGGAAAGCCGACGTTGACCGGCATTTGCGCGATTTGGCGGACGAATTGGCCTACCGCGAGATGCGGTACCGGTATCGGTCGGACAAGGAAGCAGAACGGCTGGCCCGGCTGCTGGAGAAGGAAGACCGCCTCTGGAACGAACTGCTTCGGCGGATCGCCGAACGCCGGCCGGCGGCGGGCGATGTGCCGGAGACGGCCGTCCGGAAGCCGCCTCCTCTCGGGCAGCTGCTCATGGAGCAACAGGCGGTGACGGAAGCCGAGCTGGAAGCGGCGCTGGCGTTCCAGGCCCGGTACGGCGGCCGGCTCGGGGACATCCTGATCGAGCAGTTCGGCGTCGATGCCGGCGCCGTGCTGCGGGCCGTGGAATCCCAAAGCGTGATGCCGAGGCTGGGGGAACTGCTCGTCGAGGAAGGGCACCTCACGCCGGAACATCTGCGGCTCGTGCTCGACTACCAGCGAAGAAGCGGCGGCCGGCTGGGGGAAATCATCGCGTCCCTTCACTTTGTCAAACCCGGGGTGCTGTACCGTTTCATCGCGACGCAATACAGGATGGGGCGGATCGGATCGGTGCGGGTGCAGGACGGCGTCCCTAAGCTGCCGGAAGCCTGGTCGCGCCGGATCGGGGCCGCGGTGATCGGAGAGCGGGACACCCGCTTTCTCGTCGCCGTGCGGGAACGGCTGGACGGCCGGACGGCCGCGGAACTGGAAGCCCGGCTGGGCAAGCCGGTCGAGCAGGTTTACGCTTCTCCCGATGAAATGGAGCGGCTCTGGGAGGCACTCTACGAAGAGGAACTGACGCACCTGTCCACTCAGGCGCTGAAGGAGGAGCAGCCCCACAATTCCGCCCATGTCACGTTCACCGGGCCGCAATTGGCCTGGGCTTTCGCCCTGGCCGCCGCCTTCGCCGCGGCTCTGGCGCTGGACTGGAAAACGACCGCCATGATCTGCAACATTGCGGTCCAGTCGTTCTATTTTCTCATGACGTGTTTCAAGTGCTACATTCTGCTGAAAGGGGCAGATCCCGGCAATCAGCTCCGTTTTTCGGACGAGGAAATCGCCGGCCTGGAGGAATCGTCCCTGCCCGTCTACACGATCCTGGTGCCGATGTACAAGGAAGCGAACGTGCTGCCGGAATTGATCGCCAATCTGGAGCAGCTGGATTACCCGAAATTCAAGCTGGACATCCGGCTGCTCCTGGAAGAAGACGACACGGAAGCGATCGAGCTGGTGAAAAAGCTGGATCTTCCGCCCTACTATTCCATCGTCGTCGTGCCGCACAGCCTGCCGAAAACGAAGCCGAAGGCGTGCAACTACGGGCTGATCCACGCCCGCGGAGAATACGTGGTGATCTACGACGCGGAGGACCGCCCCGACCGGCTGCAGCTGAAAAAGGCGGTGGCCGCCTTCCGGAAGCTGCCGGACGGGTATGCCTGCATCCAGGCCAAATTGAACTATTACAACAGCGAGCAGAACCTGCTGACCCGCTGGTTTACCCAGGAATACAGCATGTGGTTCGGGTTTTTGCTGCCCGGGATCATGACCCTCGACGTGCCGATTCCGCTCGGGGGGACGAGCAACCATTTCAAAATGGAGGTTCTCAAGCGGCTGCAGGCCTGGGATCCGTACAACGTGACGGAGGATGCCGATCTGGGCATCCGCCTGTACAAACACGGGTACAAGACGGCCATCATGGATTCCGTCACGTGGGAAGAAGCCAACAGCCGGGTGGGCAACTGGATTCTACAGCGTTCCCGCTGGATCAAAGGGTACATGCAGACATGGCTGGTGCACATGCGCCATCCCGTCCGGCTGTGGAAGGAACTCGGCCCCAAAGGGTTTCTCGGCTTTCAGGTGATGGTGCTGTCCACGCCCCTTCTGCCCCTGCTCAATCCGATCTTCTGGTCCCTCGTCATCCTGTGGTTCGGATGGAAGGCGGCACGGGTACGTTTATTTCCCCTACAGCCGGGACGAACTGCTGAAAAACCCGGATTCGTGCGCGAATCAATTTTATGAGCTGGTGAGCAGACTGGGAGCGGCAGACGGAGCGGAGTGGCTTGAACTGCCGCTTCACGAGCGGGAAATCATCCGATGCGCCGCGGTGCGCATGGCACCTTTCGGCCTGGCCGATGCGGCCGGGTGGCTGCGCTTGTCGAGGGAATCCGCCCGGAGGGTGCTCCGGGACATGGAAAACAAGGGCCTGCTGCGGCCTGTCGGCGGCGGATCCGTCCGCTGCTTCAAGTTCATGGTCACGGAGAAGGCGCAGGGGTTGTTCCAGAGAAAAAGATTCAGGTTCAGGTAGCGGAGGAGTTGATCGAAAAAGTCGATTATCTCGCCGAAAAAAGTGCCGTTTACGGGGGAGATGCTCGAAAAAGTCGATTAACTCGACTGCTGGCGGACTCGATTTGGGTGAGATGATCGAGACATTCGAGCAACTCGTGCTGGAAGCGGGAGAAAAGGCGAGAGTTGATCGAAAAAGTCGATTATCTCGCCGCAAAAAGTGCCATTTACGGGGGAGATGCTCGAAAAAGTCGATTAACTCGCCTGCTGGCGGGCTCGATTTGGGTGAGATGATCGAGAAATTCGAGCAACTCGTGCTGGAAACGGGAGAAAAGGCGGGAGTTGCTCTAGAAATTCGATTAACTCGCCTGCGGAAACGGTCTTTTGTGGGGGAGTTGTTCGAATAAGTCGATTAACTCGCTGTGGAAGTGGGCTTTTTCGGAGGAGTTACTAGAAAAATTCGATCCACTCGTCCGAAGAATTCCGAAAGCCGTACGAGGCGCATGCCTCAAGCGGCTTTCTTTTTTGCGATCTTTTCAGAATACGACAGGGATTTGCGCAGATCATGTCGAACATTGTCGTCACGGACCGGATGCAAGGCAAGGCGCACGATCACGCCAAATGACGCATAAAGTCAATCATCAGTCACGAATGTTCACCAAACAGGAAGCGAAGCGACATGTTTGGCAGCGATCCAACATGTCCGGCATCGATGTCCGGTATCGATCCAACATGCCGCACCATAACCATCGTGCCCAACCCGAACACCGAATAAAGCCGGAATGCCGCATGATCCCGGCATGACAACAAGACCGACAGCAGGTGATGCCATGCATCGGAGAACGACCGGCGTCTTGTGGATGTGGCTCCTTGCCTTTGCGATGATCCTGTCCGGCTGCGGCGGCGCGGCTTTGCCGGCATCGTCCCTCGACCACGCGGGATCCGCGCTCGACGCGCCCGCATTCGGTCCGGAACATGAACCGGCAAACGGTCCGGCACATCGTCCGGAAACAGCTCCGGCTCAAAGTCCGGCAACAGGTCCGTTCCATCGTCCGGCAACCGGTTTTGATCAAGATCCGGCCACCAGTCCGGCAACCGATCCGGCACAAAATCCGGCAACCGAACCTGCAGCCGGTTCGCCGACGGGCGCCTTCCCCGAAACCGCCGGCACGCTGCAGGTGCATTTCATCGACGTCGGCCAGGGACAGGCGCAGCTCATCATCGGCCCGACAGGAAAAACGATCCTGATCGACGGCGGCGACAACCACATGGAGGAAGCTGTCGTCGCCTATCTGCGGGAACAGGGCGTCAGCCGGATCGACATCCTGATCGGCACCCATCCCCACGCGGATCATATCGGCGGGCTGAATGCGGTGGTGGAGCATTTCGACATCGGCCGCATCTACATGCCCCGCGTCCAGCTGAACACGAAAACGTTCGAGTCGCTGCTTCTCGCCATCCGGCAAAAAGGCCTCAAAATCGCCACCGCCAAAGCCGGATTGACGCTGGACTGGGAAGAGGGCGCCGTCGTGCGCATGATCGGTCCCGCGGGCGAGTACGATAACGTCAACAACATGAGCGCCGTTGTCCACTTGCAGTTTGGAGAAACGGCCTTCCTGTTCACCGGGGATGCGGAGGCCGAAAGCGAAGCGGACATTCTGCGCTCCGGCGTTGATGTCAAGGCGGATGTCCTCCTGGCCGGCCATCACGGATCGTCCACTTCCACCAGCGAAGCATTCCTGGAAAAAGCGGATCCCGCCTACGCCGTCATCCAGGTCGGCGACAACGATTACGGGCATCCGCACAAAGAGGTGCTGGGCCGCCTCGCCGACAAAGGCGTCCGCATCTACAGAACCGACAAGCACGGGCACATCGTGTTCACGAGCGACGGGCATCGGCTGACCGTCCAAACCGGAACGAAGGCCGAAGAAACGGAGCGGGCCAAATCGGCGGATCGGCAGCCGGCGAAGAAGCCGGCGGCCCAGGCACCGGAGCAGACGGCCCAAGCACCGGAACAGGAGGCCAAGGCACCTGGGCAGGCGTCCGAGGCATCGGATCAATCGACCCAAACACCGGAGCATGCGGCACAACCGGCGCCTGCCGGCGAACTCGCGGTCAGCGCCTCGATCGACAACGACGCGCCGCCGCAAAACAGCAAACTGACCGTGTCCGTCAAGGTAACGGACGCGGAAGGGAATCCCGTCCGGGGGGCCGAGGTCAGGCTGCTTCTTCACTACAAAACCACCAAGACGGAATATCAGGAGACGACCGATGCATCCGGCATCGCGGAGCTGTCCTTCCGAATCGGGCGGGCGGCGAAAGGGCACACCGTAAAGGGAGAAATCACCGTCACGGCAGGAAAGGCCCAGGGCCGTGCCGAAGTGTCCTTTACACCGAAATGACGGAACATTTCCGGTTGCGGGGAGGGCTGCCATTTGGACCGACCGGCCTTCGGCATCGTCGAGCGTTTTGCCGGGGATTACGCCGTCATCGAAATGGACGGCGAAACCCGGAACGTCCCGCGGTCGCTTCTGGCGGAAGATGTGGGCGTGAATGACGTCGTAGAGTGGGCGGACGGCAAATGGATCCGGAACGCCCGGGCCACGCAGGAACGTTCGGCGAGCATCAAAAAGCTGATGGACAGCCTGTGGGAAGATTGAGGATCCCGCGGGAAGACGGAGGGGATGACGACATGCCGTTCACCGTGGTCCGGCAGGACATCACCACCATGCGCGTCGATGCCATCGTGAATGCCGCCAACACCGGGCTGAAAATGGGGGGCGGGGTGTGCGGCGCCATTTTCCGCGCGGCCGGGGCCGCCGAACTGCAGGCGGCCTGCGACAAGCTGGCGCCGATCCGGACGGGGGAAGCGGTCATCACCCCGGGGTTCAACCTGCCCGCCCGCTATATCATCCACACGGCGGGCCCCGTTTACCGGGACGGCAAGCACGGCGAGGAGACGCTGCTTCGCGCCTGCTATCTGAACAGCCTGAAGCTGGCCGCCGAACACGGATGCCGCAGCATCGCCTTTCCGCTCATTTCCGCCGGCATTTACGGCTACCCGAAGCAGGACGCGATGGCCGTTGCCGAGCGCGTCATCCGGGATTTTCTCGCGCAGCGCGAAATGGATGTGTATCTGGCGCTGTGGGGATGAAAACATTGACCATATGACAACCAGTTGACATATGCCAACCGGTTGTCATATGGTGATGAATAGCGGATGCTTTCCATGAAAGGAATGCAGGCCGTCATTCGGCCGTCATTCCGCGGCGGCCAGCCGGAACGCCCATCCGCGGCAAAAGATGCTATATTAAATATAAGTAATAAGTACCGTGCAGAACATGGTACCGGAGGAAACGGCATGGCGACCATCAAGGATGTGGCGGAGAAAGTCGGCGTCTCGGTGACGACGGTGTCCCGGGTGCTGAACAACCGCGGCTATCTGAGCGAGGATTTGAAGCGGCGGGTTCACGAAGCGATGAAGGAACTCAATTACCAGCCGAATGAACTGGCCCGCTCGCTCTTCCGGAAAAAATCGAACATCATCGGACTCATCATTCCCGACATCTCCCACCCGTTTTTCGGCGAAATCGCGAAACACGTGGAATATTATGCCCACAAAAACCGCTACAAGGTATTGCTGTGCAATTCCCAGCTGAACCACAGCAAAGAGAAAGAATACATCAACATGCTGAAGGCGAGCCAGGTGGACGGCATCATCATGGGCAGCCACACCCTCGACACGAAGGAATTCACCACCATCAATCTGCCGCTCGTCACGCTGGACCGCCAGCTGTCGGAATCGATTCCCTATGTGTCCTCCGACCACTACAGGGGCGGCGTATTGGCCACCCGGCTGCTGCTTCGCAAGGGATGCCGGAAAATCGCCCATATCAGCGGCAACCTGAAGCTGCACCTGCTGGCCAAAACGCGCCATGACGGCTTCATGGACACGGTCCGGGCCGCCGGAGTCCCGCATGTGGTGGTCGAGACGGATTTGAACGGCTTCAAGTATGACGAATATGAGAAAATCGTGGCCGACCTGTTCCGGGAACATCCGGACATCGACGGCGTGTTCGCCAGCAGCGACATCATCGCCGCCCAGGTCGTCAAGGAATGCCGCCGCCTCGGCCGGCGCGTGCCGGACGACGTCCGGGTTGTCGGATTTGACGGCATCGGCCTCGGGCGGTTTTTCACGCCCGGGCTGTCCACCATCCAGCAGCCGATCCGCGAGATCGCCAAAACGTCCGTGCAGCTCCTGATCGATCAGATCAACGGCAAAGACGTGCAGCGGGAAAACGTGTTGCCGGTCAAGCTGGTGGAGAAGGAAACGACCTGAACCCGCCGGGGAAGGAAACCCTTCCCCGGTTTGTTTCATGCGTATGTCAACCGCTTTTTGCGGTCCAGCGAAGGAAGCGCGCTTCTCGGGACGGGCGCCGTGGACTTGCCGAGCACGTCCATCCGCATGGCCATGGGCGTCATCGGGCTGC
>ERZ795043.815-NODE-815-length-20233-cov-5.483051_pt1 | contig 20233 bp, 22 predicted proteins | sample MGYA00375127_ERZ795043 | MGnify/ENA primary metagenome ERZ795043 (study PRJEB30172, sample SAMN05518447) | compost metagenome | isolation source: Feedstock adapted compost from Newby Island compost facility, Milpitas, CA | place: USA:Newby Island compost facility... | reverse complement strand
GAGGAGAAAAACGCGCTCCATCTGCACTTCACGATGGAAGACAACCCGAGCCTGTCGGAGCGCGTCAAAGAGCGATACCGCCGGATGTATTCCGGCGTGTTTTTCAAGCGTTACATTCTGGGCCTTTGGGTGATGGCCGAAGGGATCATTTACGATATGTTCGACCCGGAGGTCGGCGGAAAGCATGTCGTGCCGACCGAGCCGCGCCCGTACACGCAGTATTACGTCTCGTGCGACTATGGCACGCAGAACCCGATGGCGATCGGGTTGTGGGGGTTGCATGACGGGGTGTGGTACAAGGTCAAGGAGTACCATTATGACGGCCGGGCGAAGGGCAGGCAAAAGACGGACGAAGAGTATTACGCCGATCTTGTGGAGTTCGCCGGAGACCGGGATATACGCGCGGTCATCATCGACCCGTCGGCGGCGTCGTTTATCGCAACGATCGAGCAAAAGGGCAGATTCATCGTTGAGCAGGCCGATAACGACGTCGTCAACGGGATCCGCAACGTGGCAACTGCGCTCAGTCAGGGGCTGATCGCCTACAATGACTGCTGCGTCGAGACATTCCGTGAATTCGCCTCCTACGTTTGGGATGAAAAAGCGCAGGAGCGCGGGGAAGACAAGCCGCTCAAGCAAAACGACCACCAGATGGACGCTGACAGGTACTTTGTGAACACCATTCTGTTCCGGGGCGAACTCAAGTATTCCGCCCAGCGGCCGGCTGGTTGGTGAGAAAGGAGGTCGTGTTCATGAGAACTACCATCTATGCAATCTTCGATAGTTCAGGCAAGGAAGTCGGCGAGGTAAAAACGTACTCGCAAGCATTAGATCGACTGTGCCACGATAAAAACGTGGCCTTTTTTCGTTGGTAGAGAAGTCGTCGTGGGTGAAGATGGGCGAAGGCTTTATTCACGTGATGTGACGATTTACTCCAGAAGTGACCTGGAAATCGATCTTTCGAACGGAACAATCACTTTTTCTTGATGCCGAGTGGCCGATGGGCTGGTAAAGGTGGTGATGTCATTGACCATTCAATATGCGCGAAAACCGTTCCCGCCCAAACCGTTCGACGAAGAAATCGCGCAGACGCTGTATTTTCGCAAGCTCTACGAAGGTGATCATGCGGAGATTTTCCCGCGAGCCGCGATCGCCGGAAAAGACAAACGGTTCAGGTGGCGCCGGACTGGCTTTAAAACGTGGGAGCAGACCGCGGAGGTTGTCGAATCCGGCGTTCCGTACATCGTGGTCAACTTTTCTAGCCTGGTCGCGGAACTGCCGGCCGATCTCTTGAACCGGTCTCTCGGCAACATCTCGGCCGATTCGGAACAACAGCCAGAACTAGACTTTGTTGCCGGTGTCGTAGAAGCATCAAAGGTGAAAGAAAAAATTTGGGCCGCCGTGACGCAACACCAGGTCGACGGCATGATCGCATACCGGATCCGCAGGGATGATATGACCAAAAAAGTCTGGTTCGAATGGGTCCTGCGGGACAAGTTCTTCCCGCATGACGACGAACTGGGCGCCGACATTGCGTGGATCGAAGAGCAGGGCGGGGGCGACCGTAAGAAGCAGTTCCTGCGCGTCGAGCGGCAGCGCCTGACCGAAACCGGGCTGTCTGTCCAGCAGATGGTGTTCCGCATGGAAGGCAACAGCGTCGGCGAGCAGATCGACATCAGACAATACGCGAGCGATTACGGCCTGGACATTCCGGAGGATGTGGAAGTGCGCGGCGTGAACGAACTCATGTGCGGGTTCGTCACCAACGACGAAACACTGCTGAATCCGCGTGGCCGGTCCGCGCTGCGCAACATCGACACGCTCCAAGAGGAAATCAACTGGACCATCACCCGGGACGCCGTCGTCTTCGAGAAGCACGGTAAGCCGAAGCTGGCGATCCCACGCCGGCTGTGGGACACGGTTGCCAGCGACAATCAGCAGTATTACGGCCAGCGTTTCGTCCGGAACGCAGATCTGGAAGTTGTCAGCTATGACGAAAACAACGGCGCAGTCCCGATGTACATCACCTGGGACGCGAAGACCCAGCAGTCTTTTGAGCACGTGACGCGCCTGATCAAGTACATGCTGGCGATCACAAAGACGTCACCGCAAGCGGCCGGTCTGGAAGATGGTCGAGGCGAAACTGGCGTCGCGCTCCTATATCTCTGGATTCAGACGGCGATCAAAGCCGAAGTGATCCGCAACAAGTTTGACATGGCAATCAAAAACGCGATCCGCAAGTGCATCATCCTGGAGAACGCACTCGGAAACGCGCAATACGAAGTCAAGGCGCCGGTTATCGAATGGGGTGACATGCTGCCGAAGGCTGAGAGCGAGAGGGAATCCGAAGAAATCGCCAAGTACGAAGGCGGTGTTCAGTCGCTTGAAACTACGATCCGGCGCATTCACCCCGACTGGTCGGAAGAAGCGATCGAAGCGGAAATACAGAAGATTCAGGACGATCGCATGACGGACACCCTGAACCCGACCTTTACGCAGCCGCCGCGGGTGACACTGGAGTGATGATCCATGCCATCCGTCGAGGAACTGATCGCGCTGTACACCCGCGCGGACGAACGGTTGCGTGCCTTGGTGCAGTCGCTTGAGGAAGGTTCGCTTTCCCGCCGGCGCAAGGAAGAACTGCTTCGGCAAATCGAAGCGATTATCGCGGAACTGACCGACGAGGCCGGAAACCAAATGGCCAGCATCGTAAGCGAGTCGTATCGCGCTGGCGCGTCGGAGGCCGTTAGCGGCATGATCCAGGCCGGCATGTCGGCGGAGTCAATCAACAGCACGCTCCGACCGCTCATTCACCAGCGTGCGGCGCAGGCGATCATGGACGATGCGTTCTATTCGATTCTGGAAGCGTCGGATTATATGAGCGCTGACGCAAAGCGCCGCATTGAGAAAGCCGTAAGGCTGGCGAACGAAAGGTCGCTGCTGACTGGGATGAGCCGCCGGGAAGCGACGCGGTTGGCGGTCGCTGAATTGAATAAGCAAGGCATAACTGGCATGATTACCAAAAACGGTGCCTGGATCCCGGCGGACAAGTACATGGCTGGGGTGATTCATTACCATCAGCGCAAAGCGCATGTGACGGGCGCCGAGAACATGGCAGTCCAGAACGGTATTGACCTGGTGTATGTGAACTATGTCGGCATCACATGCGAATATTGCGCCAAGTACCAGGGTCGCGTTTATAGCATCAGCGGGCGAGATCCGCGGTTCCCGAAACTGGAAGTCAGACCACCGTATCATTCGCATTGCGTTCACTCATTGACGCCCTGGATCGAGGAATTGACGCCACCGGAAGAAGTCGAGCGGATGATTAAGCAATCAAACCGACCGTTCGTGGACAACAGAACGGAGGCGAATATCCGGCGATACAACGAGCTGCAGCGGGAAAAATCGCGAAAGAACGCGACTCGCAAACAGTGGATTCGTTACAAGGCTGTGCTGCCAAACGACACGCCAGACCTTCGGACGTTTGCAAGCTGGAAAGCGCGGAACACAAAATCATATCAAGAACTTCAGGAGTTATACCGGGACGCCAACCGGATCATCAAGGCGAGGGAAGATATCGAATCCGGCGTGTACCCTCGAGTCATAAATCGTCAAAAGCAGAACAGGCATATCATTGGGACGAAAGAATTCGAGGACTATAGGAAAAAGCTAAAGAAAGACGGATTCGAACCGAGCATTTTGCGAGTTGATCCGGACGAGATTTTGAAGACTTATTCCGGGAAAGGACTTATAATTGTAACAGGAGGAGCACCAAAAGAGTCGGTCAAAACAAACGGATATGTGGGCGATTATTTTGATTTTGACTCAAAAGAGTACAGACCGACCGAATGGGTCATGATCGTATATTCCAAAACCGGTGCCCACGTATATCCGAAGAAAGGAGATGAATGAATTGATTGCTCCGATATTGGAAGAGTTGAATAAACGTCAAGGCAAAAGAACTCGGCTGAAAATGGCTGACGGAACAGAAATGACCTGCATTCCAAAGCATTTTATTGAGCCAGAAGAAGAGGAATTCACTTACTTGGTGGAAATCGAAAACTACGGCGGCTACCACAAAGGGACGCTGATGGAGCTTTCGGCCAACGATATTGAAGAGATTATTCAAGCATAAAGAACCACTTGAACACTAAAGTTCAGGTGGTTTTTTATCGTCCGAAATGGTGGTAATTATCATGGAAGTCATCCTTACTGAAGATGAACTTCGCGAAAAATGCGCCGAATGGCAAGCAATATTGCGGCTGCAGGATTGGGATATCCAAGTAACTATCGAAAGAGCGTCGAGTTTCAAAATCCCGGGCAATGAAGGTGAATGCGAATGGAATATTCAGTACAAGACGGCTCTCATCCGCATACTTGATCCCGTGGATTTTCCGCCATATTCAAAATGGCCATATGACATGGAAGAAACACTCGTCCACGAACTGCTTCACCTGCATTTTGTTCCGTTTGATAACTTCGAAAGGGAGACTCACGAGAAAAATGCGGTAGAGCAGGCGATCAATCTCATTACTTGTGCATTGTTAAGATTAAAACGAAACACTCGAAAAGAAGTCGCTCAATGAGCGACTTTTTCTTTTCCCGTCCTAACCGTTGCATGACGTTAAACTGCGATCGAGGAAGCCAACCCAGGCTATAAAACGGAGGTATTGAACATGAGCGAATTCATCAGACAACATTTCCCCCTGAATCTACCGTTCGGATTCCTGCAGCTGTTCGCCGGCGAAGGCGATGGAGGCGGTGACGGATGGTCCGGTGGTGGAGGTGACGGGGGAGCAGGAGGCCAAGGCGGCGACGGCAGCGGAAGCGGGACGGTAGGAAAGGGTGAAAAGTTGTTTACCCAGGCCGAGCTCGATCAGCACGTACAAGCCCGACTGGCCCGCGCGGAGACGGCTCTCGCGAAGCGGCTCGGCTTCAAATCTGTCGAAGAGCTCGAAGCCGCTTTAAAGAAGCCGGCCGGCAACGATCAGGGAAACAACCAGGTCGATGTCGAGAAAATTGTTCAGCAGCAGCTTGAAGCGAAACTCAAAGAAGAACAAGAGAGAACCTTTAAGCGCCTGCTGACAGCCGAGGTAAAAGTTGTGGCGAATGAACTCGGGTTCGCCGACTGGGAGGATGCACTGAAACTCGCTGACTTGTCGAAGTGCAAGGAAAATGACAAGGGCGAGATTGAGGGCGTGAAAGAAGCGCTCGAAGCGCTGGCCAAGAAGAAGCCGCATCTGCTTAAGCAGAAGCCAGGCGGAGGAAAATTCGGCGCCGATGTCCGCAACTCCCCGGACGAGAAGAAGAAGTCTCTCGAAAAAATCATTGAACTCGCCAAAAACCGCGGTGTCGCAACCAAACCCGAAAACGACCCGTGGGCCAAGAAATGACGGAGGTGTAAAAGCACATGCGACTGCAACCGAAGGAGCAGTTCATTGTCGACGACGATTACGAAATCCTGGCGTCGCTGGAAGTTGTCCGCGAGGTTACCAATGGCATCACGATCGATTCGTCGGCCGTAACAGCTGATTCGAACGGCGACAAGATCATCAAGAAGGGCATGCCGATGGCGAAGCTGGCCAACGGCAAATATGTGCCGTACAACCCGGCCGGCAACGACGGCAGCGAAAACCCGTCGGTCATCCTGAAACGGACTGTGAACGTCCGGGATGGCGACCACGTCGTTGGCGCCTATGAGGTGGCCAAGGTGATCGCTGCGCGGATCCCGGTCACCGTAGACGACACGCTGCGGCAGAAGATGCCGCACATTGTTTTTGCCTAATCTCAACAAAAGGGGATGAAATGGAATCATGGCAGACGAACTGTTGATGCTGGAAGAAGCGCTGTCGGGCGAAGAACTGCTCGTATACGCGCGCAACCTTTCGATTCCGAACGACTATCTGCACGAAACACTGTTCCCGTCCCGGCAAACGGACGAACTGACGGTGGACGTCATCGTGAGCGAAACTCGCCTTCCGGTTATGGCGCAAATTGCCGCGCTGGGAACGGAAACGAAGTACGGTTCGCGTGAAGGTATGAAGGGTCAACGGGTGGAAATCCCGAAGATTCAACGCGGCCGCTGGATGGACGAAAAGCTGATCCGTCTGCTCCTGATGGCTGGGCAAGGCGGCGGCCTGCGTCGCCAAGAAGTCGCGCAAATTGTGCGCGAGCAACTGAACGACGCGCAATACTGCGTGGACGCCATTCGCGCGCGGAAAGAATGGATCGCCATGCAGGCGGTTTCTATCGGCGCGATCGACTACGTCGAGGGCGATGTTCATGTTCAAGTCGACTTCGGTTACAAGCCTGAACAAAAACCCGAACTGTCTGGTACCAGCCTGTGGAGCAATACGACGGAATCGAAGCCGCTGCAGGACATTCAAACCTGGTGGAACTACCAGGCCGACCGCGGCGTGCGGCTGACGCGCGCCTTCACGAGCCGGCAGGTGCTTTCGTACCTGCTGCAAAACCTGTCGATCCGCCGGCATTACTTCGGCAACCCGAGCGGCACGGCCGAGCCGCCGCAACTGAACCAATCGCAGCTTGATGCCGTGATGGATTCTCTCGGTCTGCCGCGGATCATCGCGTACGACACGCAGGCACGCGTCGAAGTGGATGAGCTGGCGAGCGGCAAACTCCAGTTCCAAACGGTCCGCATGGCGCCGCAAGACAGGTTCGTCATGCTGCCTGACGGACCGCTCGGCAACTACCTGTGGGCGACGTCCACGGAGGAACTGGTAGACGGCATCGAGGCGGAAACCACAGGAGACGCGGGCATCTATGTGTTCCGCGATCTGGTGTCGAAGCACCCGCTGCGGATCCGCACGGTCGGTGTGAACCTGGCCTTCCCGGTGTTCCCGTATGCGGATTCCGTTATGTCGGCAAAGGTGATCTGATGAAGGGCGCCCTTCGGGGCGCTCTTTCTCACGAAAGGATGATGAAGCATGGATCTGAAAGTGAAAGGCGTCGTCAAACACGACGGCGTTTGGTACAGGCCGGGGGACGTGATCAAGGACATCAAACCCGACGATGCCAAACGCCTGATTGATTCCGGTATTGCTGAGACCGTGGAAGAACCGTCGGCGAAGGGTAAGGGAAGCGGCAAGAAGGATAAGGAACCGGATGAAGACTGCGGGTGATCGCCATGCCTACCGTTCAAGAGGTCGGCGATTGGATCGCGGGGAACCTGCTTGATTCCGAGGCGTGGGACAAGGCAACCGATCAGAAACGCGCTGTGGCCGTCACGCAGGCCGTCAGGAACCTTTCGCGGTGGTACCCCGATACAAATGACTTCTCCGTCGAAATCGTCGCTCTGCAGGCCGTCTGGGAGCTTCAGGGGCTTGACCCGGCACTGAAGTATCAGAAGCACGGAGTAAAAACCGTCAACGACGGCGGCGAATCGATCACTTACAAGGATGACGTGGAACGACCGGCACTCTCGCCCGTTGTGCGTGAAATTCTCGGCCCGACGGCGGAAGAACTGGCCTCTCAGCAGCAGTTTGGCGGTGTGCTGATATGAGCCTGTTCGGTTACCCGGCGAAGGTGGTGCATTATCACTCCGAAAAGGACGACTGGGGTCGGCCGTTGCCACCGACGGCGACCGAGAAAGCCGCCAAGGTGGAAGAGGAACAGCGCCTGATCCGCAACGCCCGCGGCGAGGAAGTCCAGATCGCCTATACCATCCACCTAGAAGGGCCTCACGCGATCGGTTTCGATGATTACTTCGAGTACACGAACGCCCTCGGCGTGACCGTTCGGTGTGATGTGGCGCACTTCGAAGTCAAAAAGTTCCTCGGGACCGACGAAGTGAAGAAGGTGATCGTCTATGGCCGGCCGCAGCAGATTTGAGATTCGGTTGGATGGGCTGGAGGCGATTCTGGATAATCTGGATCGGATTGAGCAGGGAATCGATCAGCAGATCGAGCAGAAGTTGGTGTCGTGGGCGAACAAAATCAATCACGACGCCAAACGCCTTGCTCCGCTTGATACCGGAGATCTGGAAGCTGCGCTGGTTGTTGGCGAAGTCCAACGAACCGGCGAGATCATGCACATCGAACTTGGCGCCAGCCCGGAAGTCGATCATTATTCCGTCGTCCAGCATGAAGGGTTCATGCACACCAAAGACGGCCGGCTGGTCGAACTGAAACCGGGCGAAAAAACGCGCAGCAAGGGCCCTTACAACGGGTACATGCCGGGCAAGAAGTTCCTCGAGAACGCCCTGAAGATGAACGATAAGGCGTTCTTCGACGATATGGCGGAAGTCCTGAAGGGGTGATGCCGTTTGCTTGCGAGCGACCTGATCGCGTATCTGACGGCCGCCGGTTTTACCGTATACCCGGATCCAAACTTCATTCCGGCCGACCTGCCAGAAAACAAATACCCGTGCCTCTTCGTTTTTGGAACCGGCGGGTCTGCTCCGCATGAGTATGTGCCGACTGAACGCCCGACGTTTCAAGTGATCGTGAAAGGCAAGTCGTACAAAGCCAATCCCGCCAACATGGCTGAGACGGAAGAGCTCGCCAAAAACTTGATCAATCACCTGCACCGGCGGGCGAACTTTATGGTTGGCACCACAAATGTCTTTTCTTGTCTGGCGCTTCAGTCCAACCCGATTTATCTCGGGCTGGACAGTGGCGACAGACCGATGTATTCAACCAATTTTGTGTTCTTCACAAGGGGGAATGATCCGTGGCTGACGTGACGAAGGTTTACGCCGGTCCCGCTATTTTCGAGTGGGGCATCGACGACCAAGGACAACTTGAGGCGGACGGCATTATCATCGACGTGACGCAGGGCGGCCTCACGTTCACGACGACGACAAGCTACTTTGAGCCGACCGTCGACCAGTTCGGCACGGCGCCGGTCAAGTCGATCGTTACGGGGGTTGTCGGAGCGATCAACTTCGAAACTCCCGACATCGACTTTGAAAAGGTCGTGAAGTTCAACCCGAACGCGGACAAAATCGTCGACGGAACCGATTCGCAAAAGGTCAAATACGAGGTTTACGGCCTGGCCGGCAAGGAACTGCCGCGCCGGCGTGCTGTCATCAAGCCGCTTGGCGTTAATGATCCCAGCCGGTTCATTTACATCGAATCGTGCGGCATCAAATTTGACATGAATGCCGCATTCGTGAACGACAACAACCTGCGGTTCACGATTTCCGCTACCGCGTACCCGAGCACCGACCCGGCGCGGTACGGGTTGCTTTACACCTGGGGCGACATCACGGCAACGGCAACGCCGTAACAAAAGAGGGGCCGTTCGGCCCCTCTCTCATTTATCCCAAAGGGGGCATAATGATGTTTCCGATCTTCAAAACTGATCGCGTACAACTGGGTAAAAAACAAGTCGAGATCCCGAAATTGACACGTGCGCGACTGAAAAAGCTGACCGAGCATATTGGCACGATCGGGGATTTTCTCGTCAAACTGTTCCTGACTCCAGAAAATGAACGGGCGGTGTTCATCGTGGCCGCCGCCGACGTTGCGATAGATGAGATTTACGAACTGACGTCGCTTCTGAGCGACATCCCGGTTGAGTATCTGGACGAACACGCTTCGATCGCAGAATGCACGAACTTCCTGCGCCTTACGTGGGAAAGGAATGACATGAACGCTGCCTTGGGAAACTTGAGCGGCCTGATTCCGCCCGTGGCTCAGGAGTTCGTCCGGAGCATAATCAAACGGGTGGAACAGGCCGGCGCATAACCGCGGACGAATTCGTGCTTCAGTGCTGCGCTATTCTTGGAAAAACACAGCACGAAATTGAAAACGAGTACGCGTGGATCGACCTTCCGGAGCTTCTGCGGATCCGCGACGAACAACGAGCGCGGGAACTGTTTGAACTTCTCGACGTCTCGATGTTCCCTCACGCCGCAGATAAAAGGGCACGGGAAGAAATCATCGAACGCATCAAGCGTCGGCTCCCCAAACCGCCGCCAGAGCCTCCGAAATCGGCGGAAGAACAGTATCAGGCGCTGCTCATGCGGATGAAGGCAGGTGGATGAAAATGACGGTGCAGATCGGCGAACTGCGGGCGCGTCTGGTCGCCGAGGCTAACCAGATGAAACAGGAAATCCGGGCTGTAAAGCAGGAGTTTGCCGGCCTCGGCGAGCAAAGCAAAAAAACTGCTGCCGAGATGGACAAAATAACGGCGACCAGAGAACGGATCAACATTCTCACCCAAACCCTGGTAAACGTAAACGCCAGGATCGAGATTCAGAGAAAAAAGCTTGAAGAACTCAGGAAAAGCTATGATGCCACGTTCAACGAATCGCGCCGGACAAAACTCCAAGAGCAAATCCTTAGAACAGAATCCGCTCTGATTAAACTCATTCAAACGTCCGACAGAACGGCTAAGGAGATTTGGGAGCTGGAAGACAGTCTCAGCGCGGCGAACGAGGAAATGAAGGAAACCAGCACCCAAACCAGCCGTGCGGCAAGCTCATTGCAAGGATTTACGTCCGCCATCGCCGCGCTCGGGTCTGGCGTCGCGTTTAACCGGCTGAAAAGCACGATCACAACGCTGGCTGACGAAGCGCACCGACTGTCAATGTCGTACAGCGGTCTGGCAGAAGTCGCACGCGCGACAAATGTCGATGTTGAGGCGGCCGTCGACCTTGCTGAGGAACTGGCGAATCGCTGGGGGCTGAACAAGGCGGTGCTCGCCGATACCGTCAAAACCTACCTGACGGCTGGCCTTACGCTTGAGCAGACGCGCGACATCATCATCGCAACCGCCGACGCCGCGGTGTACAACCGCGAAGCCCACCTGCAGTGGGATGAAGCGATCCGGCAAGTTGCCCAAGGTATCAAAATGGGCAACTCTAATCTAACGGATGCCGCCGGGATCACGACGAACCTTTCCGTGATGTACGAGCGCTACGCAAAAACGATCGGCAAGACGGCCGCGACGCTGACAGAGGCGGAAAAAATACAAGCCGCCTACAATGGCATCATGCAAGAGGCTGCAATGTTCGCAGGCAATGCCGACAAGGCCATGACAGGGTATACCGGCACGCAGGCGACGTTCAACCAGACACTTGCCGAAGCGCGGGTAGAACTCGGCGAAGCGTTCTTGCCTGTTCTGGAAGACCTTATGGAGACCGTGACGCCGGTCATCCGGGAGTTTGCAACGTTTGCTGGCGAAAATAAAGAGTTTGTGGCGGGTATCGCAGCGGCTACGACAGCGGTAACGGGTTTTATTGCTGTTATAGGGGCTTTATCCGCGGCATTTACGGCGTTGAGAGCGGCGATGGGACCGGTAGCGCTTGCGGTTACGGCTATAGGTGCGTTGATTACCGGAACTTTGGCATACAGTGCCGCAGCAGATGCCGCGGCCGGATCGGTTTGGAAGTTCGCGAGAAACCAAGAGGAACTGAACCAGAAACTAAGCGAATCACCGCTGAACAGAACTACGACGGACGTGCAAAATCTTCAGGCAGACATTGAAAAATTAAATGAACTCCTTGAACGTCGCCGGCAGCTTGAGGAACGAATCTCAGAAATCAGGCCAGATCCTCGCGCTTTGTCGCAAACTCGTGCCGTAACACCGGAGATCAGGGAATTGAACGAGTTACAAAAAGAGTTGGAAGAACTTGACGAACAACTCGCCAAACTCGGCATCGATACGCCAGATAAAGCGCCGAAGGTCTTGGCTGAACTGCAAAAACAACTTGAAGGCGCTATTCCTGCCATGCTCGAACTCAACAGGGCTGAGGCACGGGAGATAGCAACCCAAATTGAGCATATCGACAAAATTACTGCTTTACGAAATCGGTATGTCGAACTGAACTCTCTCGAAAAGCTAAACGCCGCGCAAAAAGCTGAACTGACATCAATTGTCCAGGAACTAAAAAGGGAATACCCGAACCTTCTGACCTACTACGACGAGGAAAAACAACTTCGGATCGAAAACCTCGAGAAGTTAGACGAGAGTCTTGAGGCCGAAAAGAAGTATTACAAAACGCGCGCTGAGGAAATGAAAAAAGACCTTGAAAACATGCGCAAACACACCGAAGCGCGTTTGGAACTCTTGAGGGCCGAAGTTGAAGCGATGAAATCACTCTCATCGTCTCTCGAAAAACCGCCGGCCAATCTTCCTGCTTATGCGAGAAATGCCGGCATGACAACAAAGCGCGTCACGGATGAAAGACTTGCGGCGCGCCAGGATGAAATCAACGCCCTTGAACTCGCTCTCACTGAAATCGATAAGCGAATCGCATCCATTCAGTCCGGGAATTACAAGGATTTGTTCCAGATAGGGAGAGCTTTTGAGGATGCGGGAACGACAAATAAGAAAAAAAGTGGCGGAAAGCAACGGACTCTGGGCGACATCCAGCGCGAACAATACCAAGAGGCCCTATCTTGGATCCAATACCGCCGCGAACTCAACCGCATGACGGAACAGGAGGAGCTCGAGGCCCTGAACCGGCTGCTCAAGCGGTTTTATCAAAACGAAGAGATCCGGCGGGACATCGAGGTTCGGATATACCGGCTGAAGCAGCAGATCGCGCGGAAATCCTTCGAAGAGTCCGCAGAATGGATCAAGAAAGAGGAAGAACGGATGATCCTGGCCGGGAAAACCGAACAGGAAATCATCCAGATGAAGCTCGAGGCATGGACACGGGTTCGGAACCGATTTGAGAAGGACTCGGAGTTTTACAAGGCTGCTGATGACCAGCTGCGACGGGTTAGGATCGAGAACCTGAAATTGGTCCAGAAAGTAGAGGAAGAAGCGGCCAAGGAGCGAGAGCTGCGCACCAAGGACCTTACGCGGACGCTCGTTGACGAGATCGAAAAGGCAAAGCGAGCCGAACTGGAAGCTTTGGACGAGCGCCGGAGGGAGATTCAGCGGTTTTATAACGAGCAAATCGAGGCGCTGGATGAATCCGAGCGGCTCAGGGAGCGCAACGAGCTGATCGCGGAGATGGAAAAGTACCGCTTCGCGACGTCCGAAAAGGGACAGAAGCGGTTCCGGGAGCTGCAGGAGCAGCTCCGCCGGATGGACGTCGAAGATCAGAAGAGATCGCTGCAGAAGCAGCGCGACCAGGAGCTCGAGGCGCTCGACCGGCGCAAGCGGGACATCGAAGCCTGGTACAACGATCTGCGTGAAGCTACACAGGACCTCACAAATGACCTGACAGCGCTCTACAAGCTGGCCGACGATGAACGCCTTGCTTCGTTCATCTCGACGAACGAGCGAATCAAAGAGGAAATGCGCAGGTTCAAGAATGAAATGTCCGCGATTATGGTTAGCGGCACCTCTTCCGTGTCAGGTTCGCAGGTGAACACGATCATCCAGCAAATGCAGGCGAACAGTCGGGCGTGGCATACCGCTTCCGCTGAGGAACGCGCACGCTTGGAAGCGGAAAATCAGCGCCTCGGTGCCATGATTGGCGCAACGTACAACCCGCGGGAGGGGCGATGGTACAGAGACGGCGTGCCGCTTTATCACAGCGGCGGCATCGCTGGGCTCATGAATTTCCGTTCGCCCGACATCCTGCTACCGGACGAAATTTCAGCAATCCTGAAACGCGGCGAAGTGACGCTGACCGAAAAGCAGATCGGCTCGCTCGTTGAGGCGCTTTCCGGCCGCGGAGGGGGAACTGAAATCCACATCGATAAAATCATCGAAGTCGAAAACGCGTACTTCGAAGATGAAATCGACATGCGCGCATTCGGGCGCGAAGCTGGCGACACGGCCGCCGAAATCCTGCGCCGCAAGCTGACAGGGGGTGTGGGTGTTGAGTGAAGGATACGGATTCACATACCGCGGCGTTCACTGCTCCACAATGGGCGTGAATCTGCTCAGGTACCGCATCCACACCCCGGAGCTTCTGGAGTACGAGGAAGACATTGCCGGCCGCGCCGGCGTGGTGGACTACGGTACGGAACTTGGGAAACGGATGATTGAACTGACCATCGACATCGAGCCGAACGACACGCCATTCAAACTACGGCAGTCGCAGATATACAACTGGCTCAAACCGACCATGGAGCCCGGTCCGCTGATCTTCGATGAGATCCCGGACCGGGTTTTCTATGCCAAACTTACTGGCCAGCTTGGCGCCGAGCAGTTCAACCGGTACGGCACCTTCGAGATCACGATGAAATGCGTCGATCCGTTTGCATATGGCCACCCGGAAACCGTGGCGCAGACGACCATTACAGCTTCGCCAACGAGCATCACGGTCTCGTCTGCCGGCACGGAACCAACGCCGCCGGTTATTGAACTGACGAACAACGGTACACAGACCATCGGCGAAATCAGGCTGTCTGTTGAATACCAAATCGACTAAGGGGAGTGGACGAAATGGCACTTGCGGTAAGCGACTACCTGGCAACGGCACTGCTCAATCAGGTTTTTCGGAATACGCCCTTTACTCCTCCGACGACCGTTTATCTTGCGCTGTACACGTCGAACCCGACCGCTGCCGACACTGGTACCGAAGTAAGCGGTGGCGGCTACCAGCGCATGCCGATTACGTTTTCGGCTCCCGTCACAGAAAACGGGAAGAAGACGATCAAAAACAGCTCGGACATCGTGTTCCCGATGGCTACGGCGAACTGGGGAACCATCTCGCATGTGGGGATCCGCGACGCGGCCACCGGGGGGAATCTGCTGTATTACGGCGCGGTGGACAACCCGAGGTCCATTCAGACGAACGACATCCTGAAATTCTTGGCCGGCTCACTCGTCCTGACTCTCTCGTGATGGGGTGAAAGAACATGACGCTGCAAACAATGTATCCCGGAATGGTCAACAGCCCGCAAACCGAACTGGCCAGCGCGATCGACGATGAGCAAACCACGATCCCGCTGCTGGATGCCTCGAAGCTCCCACCGGCGCCCAACCTCGCGACGATCGGAACCGACGAAACAGCAGAAACCGTCTTGTACACCGGAAAAAGCGGAAACAACCTGACCGGTGTAACGCGCGGATTTCAGGGCGCCGCGAAGGCGTGGGTGCAAGGCACGAAGGTGGCGAGACTGTTTACAGAATATGATTACGAAGCGTTGGCAGACAACATTAGGGACTTGGCTGGTGGCATCGACGATCTCGCCGGAGAAGGCCGCACAACAGAAACAGTAAAGGGTAATGCTGATGCGCTTGCTGCGCATTTGGCGGATTATGCGAAGGATGTCGCTCCTGTTTTCAATGTAAAAGGATTCGGAGCAGTTGGAGATGGTGTTGCTGATGATACTACGGCTATTCTTGCAGCTATAGCGGCTGTCCCCGATGATGGGGGAATCGTATACTTCCCAGCAGGGACGTATATAATCAGCTCCACATTGAATATTGGTGATGGATCAACTACTCAACGAAGCACAAAAAATGGAATTCGATTAGTTGGTGAGGGTGAGTGTTACATCTTAGCAGGAAGTCTCTTCTTCAATGACAACCCGATTTCTGGCACGCGGTTGCTGTGGCAAGGAGCGGTTGGTGGGACTATGATAAAAGTGAACGGGCCTATCTTCGGATTTGGCATGGAAAACATCTTCTTGGATTGCAACAGAAACGCAAGAGCAGGTATTGCTTTACAACTCATCAGCGCATCAAACGGTTATTTCAAAAACGTCAAAGCGGTAAGCTACTCTTCCATAGGCTTGGATATGAATGTGCAACCGGTAGCATCCATTAACGGTGAGGCGAATGGCATCTCTTCAGCCAACAACGTTTTTGAAAACCTGCAACTGTACAATCCTGATACTTCGACAACTGCATTAAAACTTGATGGTTTTCGTGACGCTAATGGACATAATTGCACTCAAAATATCTTTCGGGGTCTTGATTACGGAATCTTTGGAACAAACAGCAAAGGTATACATCTCGGTTTCTGCGATTTTAACAGATTTGAAAATGTTGTTGGCGTTGTTTACGGATCTGCATCTGGTAGCTACGGTGTTTATCTGGACGGGGCGGGTACAATGCCATTCTTGGCCCCTGACAACAACGTGTTTTATCAATGCGCGCTCGGTCAAAATATTGGAATTGGATTCACAGGGACACCAGGAGACAATTTTTTTTACGATTATTCTACTGACGATTCCTCGATTATACCGAGCGGAGAGGTAACCACATATGCACATGGAATTACTATCCCAGGCAGAACTAGATTTGGCAAGTTTTTAACTCCGGAGTTTACTCAAATAAGTTTAAGCAGCCCTTATTCGTTGAGGTCTAATGCGAGCAATAATGTTGCTGTCGACGGGATTCTGGATTTGGGGTCAGTATTCGGGGTGTTTTTAGTTGTTCGTGACAGTTCTTCTGGAGCCTATGGAGTGTTCTTCGTTACAAACGTAGGTACTTCTATTGTATTTCAGCCAGGAACCACATTTTCAACAACTAAAGACACAGCAGGAAAAATAAATGTTTATTATGAATCTGGTAGTGCAAAGATTCAAAATAAAACTGCGGCATCATTAAACTTGAATATTATTGGTTTTAGGCTTGGCTAATTGCTCTATTATTCCTTAAGTGGTAGGATGATGGAAAGATAAGATGGGAGAGGAGGAGAGGAGTGTTTTCCAACATTAACGGAATTTTTATCAAGGTTCCTGACTCTTTCGCCGGAATACTTCCTGTATCGCCGCATGCAGAAAGATTTGATTTTGAGCCATTCGCATTTTCTGGAATACAAAAAGTTGTAAGACCAGGAGATGTAGTTTTTGATCTTGGAGCTTCATACGGTGTTATGTCGGTACTAATGGCGAAGCTGGTGGGATCTTCAGGGAAAGTATTCTCATTTGAAGCGAACGAGGATGTTTTTCCGTATCAAAAACAATTGAGCACTGTAAACGGATTACAAGATATCATTACTTTCCATCATTGCTTGATCGGAGATGTATCCGGCAGCGAAGAGGATTTTTATGTAATACCAAGCTTTCAAAGTGTGGCATCAACAAGAAATTCAGAAATTTTGAAGGCGCATAATGACGCAAGAAAAACCAAGGTTCAGACGCTTGCGATTGATGATTTTTGCAATAATACTGGAGTAATTCCGAATGCAATAAAAATCGACATCGAAGGTGCGGAATATATTGCCCTAAAAGGCATGGAAAACACATTAAGAAAACACCGTCCAAAACTCATCATCGAAACACACTCATTTGAAATTGACGGGATCGGCGGAAGTGTGAAAGAACTCGCTTATTTCCTTGAGGATCTTGGGTACTCGTTGTTCGACTTAAATAACGACTGTTCAACTGAAGCAAAAGACTACACAGAAAAGTATTTCAACAAAATAGGAAATTTGCTTTGTACCTGAGCCGCAAGGCTCTTTTTCTTTTCACATACGGACGATTATACGCAATAGGGCTCCGCATAAGCGGAGCTTTTCTTATTCCCGCGCAAGGCGGTGAGACCATGTTCAACCACAGTGCGTTCAACCGATCACCATTCAACCGTCCGTTTACGTTGGAGTTGTACCTGACGGCTACGTTGGCCGGCGAAGGCGGACTGTTCGCATTCTCCAATGCCGAACACACAGCTGCCGTGCTATTGGAAGGCTCGGGAGAAGTCACGACTGACTTCGTCCGCGAAATCATCGGCGTCGTCCAAACACTTGAAGGCGAAGGAGCGTTTACCGCGGCGAATGTCCGTGAGCGTCTTTTTGCATCCCTCATGCAGGGCGAAGGAGAACTCCGGGCCAGCCCGAGCCGATTCCACATCGACGAAATCATCATCCATGCGCCGTTTACACCGGGCGAGAAGATCGTCATCGACTCGCAGAAGATGATCGTTCGCAAAAGCGGCCAGGTCATCGGCTACGAAGGCGACTTTTTCGAAATACGACCTGGTGTCAACATCATCACCTACCGCGACAATGCTACCGGACGAACCGTCTATTGCCGCATCACGTACCGGGATAGACACATCTGAGGGGGTGAGACTTTGAGCCAGAAATTTCGCTCCCGTTTGGAAATCTGGACATCCGCCGGCAGGCTAGGCATCCTTGCCGACGCTTTCAACGTACGCGTGCGTGAGGTTGTGAACGGCGAATACTACGTCCAGTTCCTTTACCCGCGGCAACCCGGTGACGAAGAGAGGTATGCCGCGCTGGTCGAAGACAACGACGTGAAGTTCCCGCCGGACGTCGAGCGTGGGCAAATTTTCCGCATCAAGCGTGTCGAGGAAATCCGCGAAGGGCTGAAGATTTACAAGCTCGTCGAGGCGCATCATATCGCCTTCACGCTCGGACAATACTTCCACGACGGATACATCGACTTCGCTGCGGCAAAAACGTTGCCTGAAATGCTGACGATCCTGGGGGCCGACACGCCGTTTACCTTTGCGGTCGAGGGCAATTTCGACCCGCAGGACATCTTCGAGTGGGGCGAAAAGTCGAAATTGGAACTGCTCCATGAACTGCGGGTGCTGTACGGCGCAGAACTCTCTTTCAACAATTACGAGATCACCCTGACGACACGAAAAGGCGGCAACTACGGCGCGCGCGTCCGGTACCGACACAACATGAAGGGCATCAAGCGCACCAGCCATAGCATGGAGCGCATCACGCGGCTGTACGGGTACGGGAAAAATGGCCTGACGATCGAGGGGTATCAGGGGCACACGGTCAAATACATCGACTCTGAATATTTCGACCCGAACAACCCGTACATGGGCAAAATGGAGTGGCCGGAGATCGAGGATCAGGGCCGACTCCTGCAGGAGATGCAAAAGTACCTGAAGAAGCACGAATTGCCCAAGGTTTCGTATGACGTGGATTTCGTGCAGATGGAAAAGGTCGATCCCGAGTTCGAGGCTGAGCGGATCCGCGAAGCCGGCGACACCGTGACGTGCTTCGACGAAGTGCTGGGGTACTCGTTCGATGCCCGGGCGATGGAGTTTGAGCGGTACCCGTTTGAGCCTCAGCGCGGCCGGGTTGTGCTCGCGAACTTCCGCGAGTTTAAGACGAGCGATTACATCTTCCAGGCCACGGTCGGGAGCAAGAAGGCGATCACGTACACGAGTCGCAACGCCGTGCTGAAGGGCATCAAGTATGACGACAGCATCACGATCGTTGACGGTCTTGGCATGAAGGTGTCGGACGATCAAAACCGCGTAATGGTGCGCCTCGGACAAACAGGACCCGGCGAATACGGCCTCGCGATGTTTAACAAGGCAGGCGCAAAGACCATCTGGCAGGATGCTGCGACGGGGGATGCGCGATTTGCTGGCAGGCTGGAAGCCGCCAGCGGGACATTTGCAGGTGAGTTGCAAGCTGCAAGCGGAACGTTCAGGGGTGCTTTGCAAGCTGCTACAGGGACATTCGCAGGAGCCTTACAAGCCGCGACTGGCACGTTTGCCGGATCGCTGCAAGCTGCAAGCGGAGTATTTAAGGGAAGGATCGAGGCTGGCGAAATCATCGGTGGGACGATCCAGGGGTCGCAGATCATCGGGGTGACGATTACGGGTGGCGTGATAACTGGTTCCACAATTCAAACGGCTGCATTTGGCCGGAGAGTTGCACTTGAACCGGGTGGACTCCGTTCATATGATACCAACGGGATCATACGTATTTCTATCGACACTTTCGACGCATTTGGGTACCAGGAATTGCGATTCTGGGGCCAAAGCGGCGGGCATGTCGGGACTATTTCAGGTACCGATGGGAGATTAAATATAGCTTCCCTTGGAAGCAATGCTATTGCGATAGGTGGAGTAAGTGGAGGTTTATTTTTCTCAGGTCCATTTATAAATTTCCAAAACGTGCCTGTATCTGGCTTCCCAATTTCAAATGTAGCTGGTCTCAGAGAAGAACTTGACGCTTTGTGGTCAGCTTTGAACAATCACACCCACACCATTACATTGCCAAATCACAATCACGGAATTCCTCCTGGTACACAACTTGCCGTCGCGGGCGGCGGTTTTGTGACATGGATCGCTTCCGGTGGCGGCACGTTCGTAACGGATTAATGAGGCGCAGTCTCACCCCTCATGCAATCTGGTATAATATGCCTAAAATGTATGAGGGGTTGAGAAGCGTGAAAAGGGTTTTCATTTCATTCCTTGCCGGCATGCTCTTTATGATCGGGGCCAGTGCAGTTTATGCTGAAGTTGCGTCCATGATTGGCAAGAAAGTCGACGGACAACTGCCTCTAAAAATCAATGGGAAATTATCCGAGGTTCCGGCGATTACGATTGACGGTGTGAGTTACATTCCCCTTCGGGCTGCTGGCGAACTCTTTGGCTACAAAGTATCCTGGATAGACGGGGAGATTTT
>ERZ795043.814-NODE-814-length-20259-cov-15.228420_pt1 | contig 20259 bp, 15 predicted proteins | sample MGYA00375127_ERZ795043 | MGnify/ENA primary metagenome ERZ795043 (study PRJEB30172, sample SAMN05518447) | compost metagenome | isolation source: Feedstock adapted compost from Newby Island compost facility, Milpitas, CA | place: USA:Newby Island compost facility... | reverse complement strand
GCCAGGGCATCGCGAACCCGATCGCGACGATTCTGTCCGTCGCGCTCATGTACCGCCTGACGTTCGGCTATCACGAAGCCGCGCAGTCGATCGAGGACGCGGTTGCGAGCGTGCTGGACGCCGGCCATCGGACGGCGGACATCGCGACCGACCGGAGCAAGGCGGTCGGCACGCAGCAAATGGGCGATCTGATCGTCGCCGCGATGAAATAATCCGAATACGTGTCTCACGAACATCGGACAAGCCGTGTCCGCCGCAAGGCGGATGCGGCTTTTTTCGCCTTGGGGACTGCTCCGGATTCCGGACGGAACCGGGGAGGGCGCCTTGTGTGCCGGAAGGTTCGACCATCAGGCCGCGGGACGCCAATGGATGCCGTCTGATGATTCGAAATAGACGATCTGGCCATTTTGCTCATCGAAGCATTTAAGAACGAAGGATTCCCGCGTTTTCGTCCATTCTTCGACACGGTAACGCAATCCTTCTCCGGGAGCCGTGAAGTAGAAGAGCGTTTCGCTGATTTTGCCGCCTGTGGCATTGCTGTCGCCGCTGGCCAGAAATTGTTCGGATCTTGCATGATAGGACCAGTTCATCGCTTCCCAGGGCCACTCTCCTGTCGGAAATACGGTTATCGCGGCATTGGGGAACGGATACCGCTCGTGCAAGGCGTTTGTCACCATCTCTTTCGCAGCGGCCTGGAATCCGATGTACAGGAGAATCGTCAAGATCCCCGCAGCGGACAAGAGCCGGATTCTCTTGAAGGCCAAACCGGCGGAGATGGCGGCGAGCGCAATGATCCAAACCAATGGGGTCGATTTGCTGATGATGCTGTACTCCAGTTCTTCCTTGACAAAGGGATAAAAAATGGCGTTGCCGTTGTCGATCAGATCCAGCAGCAGATGTCCGAACACGAAGGCGGCCAGAAAGGAGCCGAAGATTCGCATGAACGGTTCTTTCTTGAAAATGGTTTTCAATATCCCGGCGAACAGAGCCGCTGCGAAAGGTGCGGCGATCAGGGAGTGCAGCAGTGAATCTTGAAACAGCTCCTTCGTTACGTCAGGGAGAAGGGCCGCAGCCGCGCCGAGCAAGAGATAAAACCATGTTTTCTTTGGCGTGCTGAACAGCAGCGCGATAATCGCTCCGGTGCAGGCGTGATGCAAAATATCATTGACCATGTCGAACTCCTCACGCGAACGTTGTTCCAAAATAAAGAAATCCATAAATATTATAGAAATCAAGTCGTAAAATCTCAATTAAAATATGAACGAAAGCCCGGATTCATGGCTTCTTGATATTTTTCTTGCAGGCGGCGTGAAGGAATTCGGACTTCCGGCGGCGAATACAATGGGGCAAGGGAAGAATGATCCGGCCGAATCGGAGGTGACGGCGATGAGCTTCTGCTGCGGCGCGAGCATGATCGGTACGAGGGGGACGATGAAGCATTTCCGCACGTTCATCCACAATGTGCCGATTCTGTTCTGTCCGGTCTGCCATCGTGTCGAAATTCATCATCTGGTCGAACAGGAATACGAATTGCTTGCGGAATACGCGCACGGAGACGGCGCCTCCGAGGTGGATTTCCGCGACTATGTCGATCAGGATCGCGAAGAGCTGCTGGCGAACTGCGTCAATCACGAGGACGAGGATCCGATGGAGATCGTGCTGAACCAGATCGACATGGCGCTTGATCTGCTGGCATTCGCCAAACAGCTCGGCGACCGGGAATGGGAAGAGCAGCTGAAGCGGCGGCTCACCGCCCTGAACAACCGGCGCAACAAGCTGTTACAGCGGCGGACGAGCGGCCGGCGCACTTGACTTGGCCGTCATCTCACGACAGCCTCCCGCAAGGAGGCTGTTTTTTTGCTCCGGGAGATGGTACGCCTTCCAAAGCGGACGGCGGCAGCCGTTTTTGCCCGCACCCCCCGAAAAATGGACGGGCCTGCGAAGGTTATCTGATTAGAGGTGGAGCGGTTGTTACTTCTACTGATCAAGCGGCTGTTCGGCAAGCCCGGATCCGGCGGAAACGCGCGGAATGGCGCGCAGGAACCGCCGGAGACGGTCGTGGCCCGCATCCGGGCAGGGGACGACGCGCTCCGCGAATCGTTCATCGCGGACTACCGCCCCTATATCGCCAAAGCGGCAAGCCGCTTCTGCAAACGATACATCGATCCGTCGCGCGATGACGAATACAGCATCGCCCTTGCCGCGTTCAATGAGGCGATCGACGGCTACGATGACAACGCCGGAAAATCGTTTCTCGGTTTCGCCGACACGGTCATCCGCAGACGTCTGATCGACTATGTCCGAAAGGAGCAGCGCCACGCCCGGTCTCTGCCGATGAGCGCGTTCGAAGGCGAGCAGAGCGGCGAATCGCCCGTGAACGCCGCGGAGACGGCAGGCGCGATGGACGCGTATGTCGCCGAACGGCTGTCCGAATCCCGGAGGCTGGAGATCGAAGCGCTGGCCGAGCGGCTGGAGCGATGCGGCATCTCGTTCACCGATCTCGCTGACCGGTCGCCCCGGCATGCCGACTCCCGCGCCATGCTGCTCGGCATCAGCGCGGAGCTGGCGAGCCGGCCCGAACTGATGGCCGCCATGGAGCGGCACGGCCGTCTGCCGATCAAGGAACTGATGGAATACTGCCAGGTATCGCGCAAGACGCTTGAGCGAAACCGGAAATATATCATGGCGACCGCCCTGATTCTGTCGGGCGACTTTCCGTTGTTGCAGTCCTATTTGCAGCCGGCCGTGCAGGAAGCTGCGGCATCGAAGGAGGTGGGATCGTGAGAAGGGGAATCGTCATGGCCGCGAATCGGCGAAGCCTGGTCGTCCTGACGCCGGAAGGCGAATTCGTGGAAGTGCCCGGCAGGCCGGGAGAGATCGGCGAGGAGATCAGCTTTGCGTTGCTGCGCCGGGCGGCATTGTACCGACGGCTCCTGCTTACCGCCTCCGCGGCCGCCGTCCTGCTCCTGGCGGCTTTCGCGCTGCCGAGGCTGTCGATTTTCGACGAACCGAAGGTCGCGGCCTATGTGGCGGTCGACATCAATCCGAGCGTCGAGATCGGCGTGGACAAGCGCCGCAGCGTCATTGAGCTCCATGCGCTCAATCCGGACGGCGAGCGGGTGATCGAGGGCGTCGAATACAGGAAAAGGCCGGTCGGCGAGGTTACGGCGGATATTATTCGCAATGCGGAGGAAGCGCAATATTTGCGGGACGGCGGCGAGGTGTTCGTCACCAGCATGGCGGCGGCGGGCACGGCCGAACAGTTCGAAGAGCAACTGATGCAGGAGATCGGACAGGCCGTACATGCTGCGGCGGTGCAGCGTTCCGTCGGGAATGAAGGATCGGTCATAGCCGGGACGGATGCGGAAGATCCGGGACAGGATCCCGGATCGGAAGTCGAACCGCAGCCCGGATCGGATTCCGGATCGGTATCGAAGCCGGGATCGAAAGCGGCCGAGGATGTCCCCGCTGAATCGGATCCGGCCTTGAGGAGCAAGCCGAACGCGGCATCCGGACCCGACATTGAGGTGACGATCGTCCGCGCACCGGGCGAACTGCGGGAGAGGGCGCAGGCGAACGGCGTCTCGCCGGGCAAGATGGCCGTCTATCTGCTGGCGGAAAAGCAGGGGCTGCCGATCTCGCTGGATGATCTCAAGAAGGGATCGATCCGGCAGGCGGTCGAGCCGTACGGCGGCATCTCCGGATTGCTCGGCGACGGGCAGTCGGACGAAGAGCGGAAACGCGAACTGGCCGACCTGCTGGCCCGGGAGGCGGCGAAAGCGCAAAACCATTCCGCGGGTTCAGGCAATGACCAAGCGGCATCGGCGAACGCCGGGAAGAAGGCTTCCGCGGATGCGGGCAAGAAAGCGTCAGCCAACGCCGGCAAGAAGGACAAGCCGGCAGCCCGGTCGAACGAGAAAACCGGCAAGGCGAAGAAATCCGAGGAGAAGGCGGAAGTCCGGCAGTCCGCAGGTCAGTTCGCATGGCAGGCGGCCTGGAAGGCGGAGCAGGCGGGCGGCCGGAACCTGCGCGAGGCTGTGTCGAATAACCGCAAGCCGGAACGGCAGACGCCGGATTGGCGGCAACAGCGCGGGGCCGAGTCGTCCGTTCGCACATCAGAGCGGCAGACATTCGGCCGGAAGCTGCAGCAGCAGGAGGAGCAGAAGAGACGGCAAGAGCAGCAAAAACAATGGGAGCAGCGAAAGCGGGAACAACAGAAACAGCCGGAGCTGAAGCTGCGGCAGGAGCGGGAGAAGCGCCAGGAACAGAAGCATCAGGAACAGCAGAAGCAGAGGCAGCAGGAGCAGAAAAAGCAGCAAGCGCATAAACAGCAAAATCGACAAGATCAGAAACAGCAGAAGGAGCAAGAGCAGAATCGGCAAAAACAACAGGAGCAGTATCAACAGAAAAGGAGCTCAAACGACAAATATCGAAGTTATGGACAAAATTCCCGCGGCCGGCATGACGGAGCAGGCGAGCGGAAGGCGGAACGGCAGCAGGACGATCGACCCGGCTCCCGGGATGTTCGGTTGGCCGGATTTATGCGGTCCGGAGCAGATTCCGCCGCTTATGCCGGAGGCGAAGGTCCGGGTCCCAGGCGGCAATGAGCGGCCCGGACCAGGAAGGAAGACACGGCTTAAGCGACCACACAAATCGACAAACTCTTCGGTTGACACGCTGTCATGCCCGTCTCTATGATTAGGGTAACCGAGGTTTGGAATGACTGCGCATCCAGGATCAACATCGGAGGCGATGACGATTGGTTTGGATGGCGGGCGGAAGCCTTTGCCCAGGTGCCGACTTTTCCGTCCGGAATGCGGAGGAGGGCGGTTTGATGTTGTCGACCAGCAGGCGTTATTTTCCAGCGCTTGCAGCCTATTTGCGAACCGAATCGCCGGTCTCGCTTCAGAATGCGGTCGAATTGGGCCGTACATTGGAGGGGGTTCAGCCGGAAGATATCGTCGCGATGCACCACGCCGCCGTACAGATGCTGATTGCCAATGCGGAGCCGGAGGAAGCGCTTGGCGTCTATGACCGGTCGTTTCCGTTTCTGATCGAAACCATGACGGCTTTCCGCGGCAAGAAACTGCAAACCGGACCGACGTTTGAATGGTACACGGAAATGAAGGAGCAGCTGAACCGCTCACGCCGCTCGGTTGTTGATGTCAAAAACAAGTATGAAAGCGTTCTGCAGCACATGGACAGCGGCATCGCTCTGTTTGACAGCGAAGGCACGCTGTCCTTCATCAATCTGCAGATGGCGAAGCTGCTCGACGTTCCGAGGAAAACGCTTGCAGGCTGCAACCTGCGCAACATTCTTTTCCACCCGCAGCTCAAGCGTTCCGTCAAACGGATGATTCTCCGGATTTGCAAGGAAATGGTGCTGAAGCGCTCCCGGTATTTCGAAATGCAGGACGCGCAGGGGCGCCATCTGCTCATCACCATCACGTACGGCGACCAACTGGACGGCCAATATCTGGTCAGTGTCAAGGATGTGTCCGAGTTCAAGCAGATCGAGCAGACGGCCTATCAGAACGACAAGCTCGCCATGCTCGGCAAAATCGCGGCATCCATCGCGCACGAGATCCGCAACCCCCTCACGTCGATCCGCGGCTTCATTCAACTGCTCAGGCCGCATCTGATGACGCTCGGCAAAGAGGAATACGCGCGCATCATCCTCGACGAGATCGACCGCGCGAACGACATCATCTATGAATTTCTCAACTCGAGCAAGCCGACCGCACCGATGGCGCAGATCGTCACCATTGAATCGCTGCTGAAGGAAGTCATGCTGCTGTCGGAGAGCGAAGCGATCATGCGAGGCTGCCAGATGCATCTTGAAGCGTACGACGCACAGGCGAAAGTATCGATCGATGTCAAGCAGATCAAGCAGGTGATGCTGAACATCGTCAAGAACGCGCTCGATGCGATCACTGAACTCGGCGGCGCAAGGAGCGGGCGCATCGACATCGTCGCACGGAAAGACGGCGCATTCGTCGAAATTTCCGTCCGCGACAACGGCAAAGGGATGAACCAGTCGACGATGAGCCGCCTGTTCGATCCGTTTTTCACGACGAAACAACAGGGCACCGGGCTGGGGCTTTCGGTCAGCTACCGCATCATCCGAAATCACGGCGGAACGATCCGGGTGAGCAGCCGTCCGGGCGAAGGAACGGAATTCAAGATCTATTTGCCTTCGGTGGATTAAAGCATTAGAATCGGGTTAGCGCCCGATTCTTTTGCTTTTTCCGGAACGGGCGAGAAGCATTGCGGTTTGGAGGATGAATCTTGGGAGTCGAACTTCATTATACAAGCGGTCTTGAGGAAGCGTTGGAATCTGCCGGGACGGCCGTCGTCTTCGCGGGACCGGAAGCCGGAGAGGCGGCCGGCAAGGGTGACGGCCCGCTTCCCCCCGCGCTGGCGGAAGCGATCGGCCGGTTCCGAACGTCCGGCCTGTTCAAGGGCGAGGCGGGCGGCACCCAGACCTTCCCGACGCTCGGGACGATGAAAGCCGGATATGTCGTGCTCGCGGGCATCGGCGACGGTACGGCCGATGCGCTGCGCCAGGCGGGAGCGGCCGCGGCGAAAGCTTGCAAGCAGCTCAAGACGGAGAACATCTGCGTCCTCATCGGCCCGGAACTGCTGAAGGGCGGGGCGGAGAAAGACGCGGAGGAGGCGGTGCGGCTTCGCGCGCAGGCGCTGGCGGAAGGCTTCATGCTCGGCGCCGCCGCCCGCGTGCCGCAGCGCCGGGAGCAGCCGGAGGAGCCGAAGCTGCGCGTCGTGTTCGCACCCGCGGAACCGGCGGCGGGCCCTTCGGCGGAGGCGTTTCAGGCGGGCATGCGCCGGGGACGGATGTTCGGCGAAGCGGTCGCCTATGCCCGCCGGCTCACGAATCTGCCGGGCAACATGCTGACGCCGGAGATGCTGGCGCTCGAAGCCGAAGCGCTGGCCAACGAATGTGAGCTCGACATCGAAGTGATCGATGAATGGACCGCGGCGGAGCTGGAGATGGGCGGGCTGCTCGGCGTCGGCCAGGGCAGCGCCAATCCGCCGCGCATGATCGTCCTGCACTATGAGGGCGCGCCGGATGCGAAGGAGAAGCTTGGCCTCGTCGGCAAAGGCATCACGTTCGACACCGGCGGCATTTCGCTCAAGCGCGCGGACGGCATGGAGGAGATGATCTCCGACATGGCCGGCGCGGCGGCGGTGCTCGGCGCGATGCGGGTGATCGGCGAGGCGAAGCCGAAGCTCAACGTCGTCGCCGTCATTCCGGCGGCGGAGAACATGCCGTCGGACCGGGCGCTGAAGCCCGGCGACGTGCTGAAGACGATGAGCGGCCGGACGGTCGAGGTCGTCAACACCGACGCCGAAGGGCGGCTCGTGCTGGCCGACGGGCTGACGACCGCCATCCGGCGCGGCGCGACCCGGCTCATCGACGTGGCGACGCTGACCGGCGCCGTCATGGTCGCCCTAGGCGACGTCGCGACCGGCGCGGTGACGAACGACGACGCGTTCCTCGCCGAACTGATCGAAGCTAGCCGCAGGACGGGCGAGCGGATCTGGCAGCTGCCGTCCTGGCCGGAATATCGCAAACAACTCGAGAGCGATGCCGCCGATCTGAAGAACAGCGGCGGCCGACATGCCGGCACGATTACGGGCGGGCTGTTCATCGGCGAATTCGCCGACGGACTGCCGTGGATTCACCTGGACATCGGCGGAACCGCCTGGATGTTCAAGGACAGAGGCTGGGACATGAAAGGGGCAACCGGCGTCATGACGCGGACGCTGGCCGAATATGTACTGCAGCTCGGAGCGGCTCGGACAACGGCATGACGAAGACGTAACACCCGAGAAGGAGCATCGATATGCCGCAGATTGCGTTTCTGAAGGCGTTCCGCTTCCGCCGGAACGCCACCGAGCAGCGCCGCTGGCTGCAAACGTCGGTGATCGAGGGCATTCCCGCCACGATCATCGGCAACATTCTGGGCGGTCCGATTCTGACCGCCTTCCTTCTTTATTTGAAGGCGGGGTCGACGGCGGTCGGCCTCGTGCTCGCCATCCAGTCGCTCGCGAACATCGTGCAGGTGTTCGCCGCGTTCTTCATGCAGCGGATGGAGAACCGGAAATTCTGGATGGCGCTGTCCGGGATTCTGCACCGGATGTTCTGGGTGCTGACCGGACTGATTCCCGTGCTGCTGCCGGCGCCGGCGCGCGTGCCGGCATTCGTCGCGCTGTTCGCCTGCTCGTTCATCAGCGCCGCCGTGAGCGGCGTCGTCTGGTCTTCGCTCATGAGCGACATGGTCCCGGCGCAGGTGCGCGGACGCTATTTCGGGGTGCGGAATACGGTGCACTGGGCGTTCGCCAGCATCGCGCTGCTCCTGTCGGGTCAAATTCTGGAAAGCGCCGGTTCCCCGGCCGCCGGATTCGCCATCCTGTACTTGACGGCGGCAATCTGCACGGTATGGAACGGAATCATGCTGCTCCGCTATCCGAATCTGCCGTTCGAGAAATCGCGGGAGACATCCGGCATCGGCCGGCTGCTGAAGCCGGTCCGCGACCGGGCGTTCATGACCGCGACCGGATTCATCGCGCTGTTCATCCTGATCCAGAACGCGGCCGTGCCGCTGTTCTCCTACGTCATGCTGGATATACTCGGGGTCAGCTACACGGCGGTTACGGTCGTCACGACCGTCCAGATGATCGTCATGATGATCAGCTACTACGCCTGGGGAAGCCTGAACGCACGGTATCCGGCCTTCACGCTGCTTCTGTGCAGCCTGCCGTTCATCGCGCTCGCGTGCCTGCTGTGGGCGGGGCTTGCGTTCCTGCCCGTGCTCGCCGTGCTGGTGCTGGTCCACGTTGCCCTCGGGATCGGACAGGGCGGATACAATCTGCTGAACTTCACCTTCCTGATCGGCGATACGCCGAAGGCGGACCGGCCGATGTATATCGCCGTATTCGCGGCGGCCACCGGACTTATGGGATTCGTCGGACCGCTCATCGGCGGCATCCTCTACGACGCCATCGCCGGCGGCCCGGCCTGGATGGGACAGTACGGCATCTCGATGTTCACGGGACTGATCATGATGGCGCTGGCGGGAGCGGGACCGTTCATTCTGTCGGCTTCCCGGGGTTCCCGGTGATTTTTGCGGATTTTCATGCATTTTATCCATGATTTCTGAGACTTGTGCAGTAGACGCGCAGGCGCACCGGGGGTAAAATGGGACTCGTATTGTGACAATTGTGCGAAGGATTCCGGACAGAGAACGGCATCGCCGATAATGGAGCGGGAGGCAGCATGGGCATACGGAGCATGGAAACGCCTGATTTCGAACGCGTGTTCATGGACGCGGGCGGCCGCAAGGGCCGGCCGTTCAGGACGTTGTGGAGGCTTTATCGGGGACAGCGCATCAATCTGCTGCTGTCGCTTCTCTTTTTCATCATCAAACATTCGCCCGTTTGGATCATGTCGGTGCTCACCGCGGACATGATCAACATCATCAGCCGGCCGGATGCCGATCTGAAGTGGTTCTGGATCGACGCGGCCGTCCTGTTCGCCGTCGTGCTGCAGAACGTCGCCACGCAGACGCTGCACGTCAGCTTCATGAGCCGCTCCTCGCGGCTGATGGAAGCCGGGCTGCGCGGCACGATGATGCGCAAGCTGCAGCATCTGTCCATGTCGTACCACAGCGAGCTGCGCTCGGGCAAAATGCAGGCGAAAGTGCTGCGGGACGTCGAGCAGATCGAACTGCTCAGCAAGCAGGTCATGTATTCGTTCGTGCCGGCGATCCTGAACATCATCGCAGCCGTGACGATCGCGGCCGCCACGAGCCTGGCCGTCGCTTCGCTGTTCGTCGTGCTGCTGCCGTTCGCGGGCGGACTCGTCTATTTCTTCCGCAACAAAATCCGCCAGCGCAACCGGGACTTCCGGCGTCAGATCGAGGAGATGTCCGGCGCCGTGGCCGAGTCGGTCGAGATGCTGCCGGTGACGAAGGCGCACGGGCTCGAAGACATCGAGATCGAGAAAGTGAACGGCACGCTCTACAATCTGCGCGGCAAAGGGTACCGGCTCGACATCACGGAAGCGGTGTTCGGCGCCTCGGGCTGGGTCACGTTCACGCTGTTCCAGGTCATCTGTCTCACGTTCACCTGCATGCTGGCTTATCAGGGCCGGATCCAGATCGGCGACGTCGTCATGTACCAGGGGCTGTTCGGCACGATCATGATGTCGGTGAACAACCTGATCAACGTCTATCCGCAGTTCGCCAAAGGGTTCGAGTCGATTCACTCCGTCACCGAAGTGCTCGCCTCGACCGAGACGGACGAATATCAGGGCACGAAGGTGCCGGGCAGCATCCGCGGCGCATTCCGTTTCGAGAATGTCCGCTTCCACTACAAAGATACGGACAAACACGTGCTGAACGGCTTCACGCTGGACGTGAAGCCCGGCGAGACGATTGCGCTCGTCGGCGAATCCGGCGCGGGCAAGTCGACCGTGCTCAATCTGGCGATCGGCTTCTATCGGCCGACCAGCGGCCGCATCCTGCTCGACGGCGTGCCGTTCGACGAGCTGGACATGCGCGCCTACCGCCGGCAGATCGCGGTCGTGCCGCAGAACACGGTGCTCTTCTCCGGCACGATCCGCCAGAACATCACGTATGGTCTTACGAATGTGTCGGAGGAAGAGCTCGAGCGCGTCATCCGGATGGCGAACCTGCAGGACGTCATCGCCGCCATGCCCGACGGGCTGGACACGATGATCGGCGAGCACGGCGGCAAGCTGTCCGGCGGCCAGCGGCAGCGGATCGCGATCGCGCGCGCGATGATCCGCAATCCGCGCATCATCTTCCTCGACGAAGCGACCTCCGCGCTCGACAACATCTCGGAGTTCGTCGTCCAGAAGGCGATGCGCGAACTGATCCGCGGCCGGACGACGTTCATCGTCGCACACCGGCTGTCGACGATACGCGACGCCGACCGGATCGTCGTCATGAAGAACGGCCGCATCCAGGAAGTCGGCAGCTACGAAGAGCTGATGCAGCGGCGCGGGGAGTTCTATCAATTGAAACAGCTGCAGGCGTGACAATCGTTCGGCGAAGTCCGGAAAATACAGGGATGTTAATCCTGTATTTCCGGGCTTTTTTTCGTTTGGTGAGGGTGCAGGTGGACGGGGCCGCTTTTCGGGTGGTAACATTGAAAGAAAATGCCAGAAAACGGATCGGAGCGTGGATGGAGTGGGAGAGAAACGTACAGCGGTGGAGCTTTTTCAGAGCGCATTGTACAAGACGAATGCCGCGGTGATCGCGACCGAGGATCTGGTGCTCGTCGTCGACCCGTGCTGGCTGCCCGGGGAAGTGGAGCGGATCCGGGCGCATGCCGAAGCGATCCGGAACGGACGGCCGGTCTATCTGCTGTTCACCCATTCGGATTTCGACCATATCCTCGGCTGGGGCGCCTTCCCCGGCGCTTCCGTTATCGCGAGCGAAAGCTTCGCGGCCAAGCCCGGGAACGAGCGGGAAAAGATCCTCGAAGAGATCCGCGCCTTCGACGACGGCTATTATCTGGACCGGGACTACCCGATCGCTTACCCGGCCGTTGATCACGTCATCTCCGGCGACGGCGCTGTGCTGGAGATCGGCGGGACGCGCCTTGTCTTCTACCAGAGCCCGGGCCACAACCCGGACGGACTGTTCACGGTTGTCGAGCCGCTCGGCGTCTGGATCGCCGGCGACTACCTGTCCGATGTCGAATTTCCGTTCATTCATGCCGACAGCCGGCAGTACGAGGAATCGCTCGCGAAGGTGGAACCGATCCTCGGCCGGCACCGGGTGAATCTGCTGATCCCCGGGCACGGCGCCTGCACATCGGATGTCGATGAAATCCGGCGGAGGCGGGACAGGGACATCGCGTATATCACGCGTCTCCGGGAGTCGGTCAGGGCGGGCGACCAGGCGGCAATCGACGCGCTGATCGACGGTTACGCCTATCCGCGGAACATGCGGGACTATCACCGGAAGAACCAGGAGCGCATCCGCGGCGAGCTCGGTCTCTGAGTCCCGGCCTCGCGCGTTACGGCTGACCGCCGCCGAAGGGATGGTCGACGATATAGCGCCAGGTGCCGTCCGGCTGCCGCCTGACGATTTCCGAGGTGCAGCTCTCCATCTGGATCGGACGGCCGTCCGGACCTTGGGCCCGAAAGACAAAGTGTCCGCGCAGCAGGGCGATGTTTTCGAAGCGGATACAGTGGATGTTGCGGGATTCCATGCGGCCGTTCTGCCGCAACAGATCCTCCAGCTCGATCCGGATCTGCCCGGTTCCCCGCAGCGGGTTGCCGTTCGGCTGAATGAGCACGGCGCCGGGTTCGTACAAGGCAAGCACACGTTCGATGCTGCCGGAGTTGCAGGCTTCCGCGAACGCGGCGTTCATGTCTTCCGGATTCATGACCGGATTCGGTTGGGCGGATGGTTTCATGCCGGACGCCTCATTCAATGGCATGTTGTCGTTTGCAGTGTATCTGATTTTGATCAACCCGGGAAGTACGCAGAATATGATGACTTTGTCAGCAAAAGCTGACCGCGGGAGGCGTGAAATCAAGATGCCTTATAAGACGGAGTGTACGGCTGTCCGCGATTTTTTGGCCGATGCGGCCGGTCAAACGGGCAGCGTCAATTGGGGGACCGGGTTCAGCCTGGACAACCGCGGAGAAGTGAGGATTCAGTACCTGTCCAGCGGAGAAATGCTGATCACTGCTTTTCCGCCGTTTCGAGCATATAAGATTGACGACCCGGCGTTTGCGGCTGTCGTCAGCGAATGGATGAACGCGCCGGTGGACAGGGCATTGCAACCAGAATCTGCTATAATGGTGTCGAACAGAATCCAATGAATTGACCAGGGAGGGGCGGCTTTGGACACAGCAAAATACGGCATCCCGCTGCCGGGATTCGCCGAATTCTGTCGGAAGGTCGCGGCGGAAGGCGCAGTATTGTTGAAGAACGACGGACAGGTGCTGCCGCTTCGGCCGGGCGACAACGTCGCCGTCTTCGGGCGCTGTCAAATCAACTATTACCGCAGCGGCACCGGATCGGGCGGCAGCGTGAATGTGCCGTACACGACGAATCTGCTGGACGGCCTCCGGAGCAAGAAGCAGATTCGCGTCAACGAGGAGCTGGCGTCCGTCTACGCGCGGTGGATCGAGGAGAACCCGTTCGACAACGGCGGCGGCGGATGGGCGGCCGAGCCGTGGCATCAGAAGGAAATGCCGCTGACGGACGAATTGGTGGCGGCCGCCCGGGCCGTGTCGAACAAGGCGGTCGTCGTTATCGGCCGGACGGCGGGCGAGGACAAGGACAACGTCATCGAACCGGGAAGCTGGCTGCTGACCGATGACGAGCTGGCGATGCTGGAGCGGGTGACGGCGCATTTCGAGCAGACGGCCGTCGTGCTCAACGTGTCGAACATCATCGACATGAGCTGGCTGGACAGCGGGCGTTTCAAACATCCGATCCCGTGCGTCATCTACGCATGGCACGGCGGGATGGAAGGCGGCAACGCGATCGCCGACGTGCTCGCGGGCGATGTGACGCCGAGCGGCAAGCTGACCGACACGATCGCCCGGTCGATCGACGATTACCCGTCGACGCGCAATTACGGGGACGAGTTCCGGAATTATTACCAGGAAGATATCTACGTCGGGTACCGCTATTTCGAGACATTCTGTCCGGACAAGGTGCTGTTCCCGTTCGGGTACGGCATCTCCTACACGACGTTCAGGATCGAGCCCGAAGAGGCGAGACTGGCCATCCGGGACGGAGAAAAAAGGATCTCCCTGGGCGTCACCGTCACCAACACCGGCACGGAATACGCGGGGCGGGAGGTCGTGCAGCTTTATTACGAAGCGCCGCAGGGCAAGCTGGGCCGGCCGGCGCGCGAATTGGCAGCGTTTGCAAAGACGCGGCTGCTGGGGCCCGGCGAGTCGGAGCGGCTTGTGCTCGAGTTCCCGGTGCGCCGAATGGCCGCCTACGACGACGGCGGCGCGACGGGGCACCGGTCCGCCTACGTGCTGGAAGCGGGAACGTACGTCCTGCATGCCGGGACGAGCGTCCGGGACGCGGCCCCCGTCCGCTTCGAGGGCGGGGAAGGCTATACCGTGCCCGAGCTCGTTGTCGTGGAACAGCTCGAGGAAGCGCTGGCGCCGACCGAACCGTTCAAGCGGATGAAGCCGGGGGCGCGCAAGGCGGACGGCACGTATGAGCTGGCATACGAAGAGGTGCCGACGCGCCGCATTTCGCTCGCCGAGCGGATCCGGGAGCGGCTGCCCGAGCCGATTCCGTATGCCGGCGACCGCGGCTATACGCTGCGGGATGTCGAGGCGGGCAAGGTGAGCCTGGAAGACTTCGTCGCCCAGCTGACCGACGAAGACCTGGCCGTTCTCGTCCGCGGCGAAGGCATGATCAACCCGCTGGTTACGCCGGGCACGGCTTCCGCCTTCGGCGGCCTGAGCGACCGGCTGTTCCAGAAGTTCGGCGTGCCGATCGGCTGCACGGCCGACGGCCCGTCGGGCATCCGCATGGACAGCGGGCACCAGGCGACGCAGGTGCCGATCGGCACGCTGCTGGCGGCCACCTGGGATGTTGAACTGGTGGAAGAGCTGTACGTGCTCGAAGGCAAGGAACTGGTCAGCAACGACATCGACGTGCTGCTCGGTCCCGGCATGAACCTGCGGCGCAACCCGCTGAACGGCCGGAACTTCGAATATTTCTCGGAAGATCCGCTCGTGACGGGCCTGTTCGGCGCGGCCTGCGTGCGGGGCATCATGCGCGGCGGCTCGAACGCGACGCTGAAGCATTTCGCCTGCAACAACCAGGAGAAATATCGGACGAAGGTCAACGCGGTCGTCTCGGAACGCGCGCTGCGCGAACTGTATTTGCGCGGTTTCGAAATCGCGGTGAAGCAGGGCGGCGCGAACGCGATCATGACGGCCTACAATCCGGTCAACGGCGTCTGGACGGCGTCGAACTACGATCTGAACACGACGATTCTGCGCGGAGAATGGGGATTTGAGGGCATCGTCATGACCGACTGGTGGGCGAGCATGAACGATCCCGTGGAAGGCGGCGAATCCAGCCGGCAGAATACGGCGGCCATGGTGCGCGCGCAGAACGATCTGTACATGGTCGTGCCGAACTACGGCGCGGAGACGAACGCGATGGGCGACAATACGATGGAAGCGCTGGCGGCCGGCAAGCTGACGCGCGGCGAACTGCAGCGCAGCGCCCTGAACATCCTCCGCTTCCTGATGCAGGCGCCGGTGTTCCGGCGCAAGCAGGAGCCCGAGAAGACGTTCGAAGCTTCTCCGGCCGATCCCGCGCAGGCGCCTTCGCCGGATAAGGTGCAGTCGGCTGACGGGCAGCATCAGATCAAGCTGCCCGCGGACGGCCCGGCGTGGCTTTCGATCGGCCGGTCCGGCGAATACCGGATGCTGGCGGGCGTCATGTCGCCGGAGTTCTTCACGGCCCAGAGCGCGTGCAACGTGTATCTGAACGGCCGGCTCACGGCGACGGTGCAGACGAATGGCACGGCCGGCCAGTGGATTCCGCGGAAACTGGCGAAGGTTCGGCTGGAAGCGGGGCTTTACGAGCTCAGGGTCGAACCGGTCAAGGCGGGCATCCAGGTGGATTGGATCGCGTTCAAACCGATTGAAGCGTAGTTTTCGGACAGCCCGGGATTCGGCATTTGCCGGATGCCCGGGTTTTTTTCGCGGCCGGAAGGCGGGCTTGCCTCATAAGCGGCGACCGAACGGGAAGAAAGTCTCAGTTTCGTGGAAGCATTTTCCGATATATATACCGTCAATCTACACCAACACATGACATGGAGTGGGAAAAAATTGAAATATCTCAGAAGCGGATGTCGCAAAATTGCAGCAGCAATCGTCGCAGCAAGTCTCATGTTCGCCGCGTCGGCCACGGCCCTTCAGGCCGGACCGAAACAATTCGCCTATCTGGATGAGGATACCGGCAGGACGTTCGTCCCGCTGCGGCTGATGGGCGAATACGCCGGAGCGGCGGTCGACTGGCAGCCGGAGGCGGAGCGGATCGTCCTCCGCAAGGAAGGCAAGGAGATCGTGCTGCATCTCGGCCGGTCCGAAGCCGGCATCGGCAGCGAGGCCATGCCGCTTGACGCGCCGCCGTTCGCGCTGGACGGCGTAACTTACGTCCCGCTGCGGTTCGTCGGCACCGCCCTGGGGCTGTCGGTCGAATGGCAGAAGGAGATCAATGCGGTGCGCATTGCGCAGCAGGACGGAGATGTCCGGCTTCCGGTCGTGCCGCTCGGCTCGATCCGGACGGACAAATCGCCGATCGTCCATGAATCGCGCACATTCAAGGTGGGCGGCAAGTCGTTCAAGGCGCAGATCATCACCATCTCGCTCATGGACCCGCGCGTCGGGCTCGATGTCGTGCCGGCCGGCGGCAAGATCGGCCGGACGGAAGCGCTGAGCAGCATCGCCGAGCGTCACGGCGCGATGGTCGCGATCAACGGCGCGTTCTTCGACGCTTATACGGAATCGGACATCAAAATGCCGTACGGATGGATCATGAACGACGGCGAAGTGCTGAACCGGGGCACCGGCGAAGTCCGCGCCACGTTCATCTATGACAAGAACAACCTGGCGGAAGTGGCGGATGGCGGCGATATGCCCGGGCTCATCCGGGAAGGGAACATCGACGGCGCGATCCAGGCGGGACCGCGCCTGGTGAGGGACGGCAAAGTGGCTCTGGACGTCGAGGGCGAACGCTTCCGGGACCCGAAGATTCTGACCAGCAGCGGAGCGCGCAGCGCCCTCGGCATTACCCGCGACCACAAGCTGATGCTGGTCACGGTCCCGGCGGCGACGATTCCGCAGCTCGCGGAGATCATGCGCCAGGCAGGCGCCTGGCAGGCGATGAACCTCGACGGCGGCGCATCGAGCGGTCTGTACTACAACGGGAAATATGTGACGACGCCCGGCCGGCTGCTCAGCAACGTGCTCATCGTGAAGCTGGAACGCTGAATTCCGGAACTGCCGCCCGGGACGGGTGATGCCGGCTTCGCCCGGCCGGCTGCCGCTTCAATCGGGGCGGTCGCGCAGGACGAACCCCGGTTCCGGTGCGAACGGCCGGAATCCGGCCATCGCTTCGGCGGTGAAGGCGATCGGCCGGCTGCTGCCCGCAAGCAGCACATTGCCGTACGCGCGGCCGGGCGATTCCGGCAGGAAAAAGGCGGCGGTGTGGCGGAACGCTTCGGCCAGGGATGCGTGGATGGACGCGATGCGGCGGTCGCCGCGCATCCTGCCGGCCAGATTGAGGAGCACAAGGCCCGGACCGCGCAGCCTGCGGCCGGCCATGCGGAAACATTCGGCCGTCGTCAGATGACGCGGCGTGCCGTCCTTCGTGAACGCGTCGATCAGGACGACATCGAGCGAAGCCGGCGGCTCCGCTTCCAGCACCGCGCGTCCGTCGCCGACGACGACATTGTCCCACGGGTAGCCGAAGTATTCCCGGCTCAGCGCCACGACCCATTCGTCGATCTCGGCGATCGTGAACTTGTTGCCGGGGTATCGGGCCGGAATGGTGCCGATGCCGTGGCCGATCATGAACGCCCGTTCGAATCCCGGCGCATTCCGCTCCATCAGATGGATGAGCGCCCGGGGATATTCCAGCACGATCCGGCCGGGATCTCTGAGGTCGATCGCTCCCTGCACCGCTTCATCGGCAAAGCGGAGGCAGCGGAACCGGCCGGTCTTTCCGAACAAGGCGCCCGTCTCAAAGACGGTGATCTCGTTCCAGGGCGTTGTCTCGTATGCGAGCCGTTGCATGGCCCATCACAGCAGCTTGCGGATATCCGCTTCGATCTTCTGCGGCTCCACGGTCGGCGCGTACCGTTTGACCACGTTGCCCTTGCGGTCGACGAGAAACTTCGTAAAGTTCCACTTGATGGCTTCCGAGCCGAGAAAACCGGATTTCTGGCGCTTGAGCAGACGGAACAGCGGATGCTGGTTCGGGCCGTTCACGTCGACTTTGGCGAACAGCGGGAACGTGACGCCGAAGTTGAGCGAGCAGGCCGACGCGATCTCGGCGTCATCCCCCGGCTCCTGACCGGCAAATTGGTTGCACGGGAACCCCAGCACGGCAAACCCCTGATCCTTGTACTTCTGATAAAGCTCCTCCAGCCCCGTGAACTGCGGCGCGAATCCGCAGCGGGTGGCGGTGTTGACGATCAGCAGCACCTGTCCTTCGTACTCCGACATGGCAATGTTCCGGCCGTCAATCGTTTTGACCCCGATGGCGTAGATTTCCGACATGCGGCACCATCCTTCCCGGCTTGATTTTGGTATGATTGTAGCTGTCGGGAGATAAGCCGTCAACGCGAGCGGAGAACGGTTGCCGAAGTTGTCACCGTAATGCGGAGTATCGTGGATGGGAAGGAGCGCCGGCGATGCCGTTCGAATTTCAACCGCACAGGTATCCGGAGCGGCCGGGCTGTTACATCATGCGCGGCGAAGACGGGCGCGTGCTCTACATCGGCAAGTCCGTCAATCTGCGCGGCCGGCTCCGCTCCTATTTCCATCAGCCGCAGAGAAGCCCCCGGTTCCGCGAACTGGTCCGAAACGTGGCCGCCATCGAGATCATCCTTGCAACGAACGAGACGGAAAGCCTCACGCTCGAAAACCATCTGATCAAAATGCACCAGCCGCCCGTCAACCGCGCCCTGAAGCGGGAAGACAGCGGGTTCGGCGAACTGGTGCTGACGAGCGGGCCGTATCCGATGCTGCGGGCCTGCTTTCGCAGCCGCAGAGGCGACCGGCCGGAACCGGATGACGACGGAGCCGTCGTCCGGTTCGGTCCCGCCGGCGAATGGTGTTTGAAGACGCTCGCCGAATTATTGAGCGATCGCTTCCGGCTTCGAACATGCGATCCGATGCCGGATGAGGTCTGCTTCCGCTGGCACCTCGGCCGCTGCGGCGGCGTCTGCGCGGGATTGCAGACGGAGGAGGAGTACGCGGGGCAGGCGCGGTATGTTGCGGAGTTGTTCGCAGGAGACGGCAGCGGGCTGGCCGGGCTGCTGCGGGCCGAGATGGAGTGGAGCGCGGATCGGCTCGATTTCGAGCGGGCGGCGGAGCTGCTGCAGTTCACTCTTCGTCAAGGTGATCTGCTCCTTGCTCATACTGACATTTTCTCGGATCAGTTACACCCTGACAATATCACAGAACAACAACAAATTTTGCAGAAAAGCTTTGCGTTGCGGCGATTTTTTTCGTATGATGAGGAATTATAGATCGCAACGCGAAGGAGCTGGAGAAGCCAATGACTTCCAACACCGGTCACTGCAAGATTGTCGACTGCACGATCCGCGACGGCGGGCTCGTGAACAACTGGGATTTCAGCGTCGAGTTTGTGCAAGATCTGTACCGCTGGTTGAACGAAGCCGGCGTCGACTATATGGAGATCGGGTACAAGAACTCGCCGAAACTGCTCAAAGGCGCCGATTCGGCGGGGCCGTGGCGGTTCCTCGACGACAGGTTCCTGCGCGAAGTCATTCCGCAGAAAGGCGAGACGAAGCTGTCCGCGCTCTGCGATGTCGGGCGCGTGGACGAGAATGACATTCTGCCGCGCGAAGAAAGCCTGCTCGACCTGATCCGCGTCGCCTGCTACATCCAGGATGTGGACAAGGCGCTCCGGCTCGTCGAGCTGTTCCGCCAGCGGGGCTACGAGACGACGCTGAACATCATGGCGCTCTCGAACGTCATGGAGAACCAGTTGATCGAAGCGTTCAAGGCGATCGCGGACAGCCCGGTCGACATCGTGTACATTGTCGATTCGTACGGCAGCCTGCTGCCCGACGATGTCAATTACCTGGTCGACCAGTTCCAGAAATATTTGCCGAACAAGCGGCTCGGCGCTCATATGCACAACAACCTGCAGATGGCGTTCGCGAACACGCTGCTTGCGGCCGGCAAAGGCGTGGAGCTGTTGGACGCGTCCGTGTACGGCATGGGCCGCGCCGCGGGCAACTGCCCGACCGAACTGCTCGTCGCGAAGCTGAAAAACCCGAAATACGAAGTGCGTCCGGTGCTCCAGATGATCGAGAAACATATGATCCCGCTCCGGGAAAAAGAAGAGTGGGGCTACATCATTCCGTACATGATCACGGGACTGCTCGACGAACATCCGCGTTCGGCGATGGCGCTGCGCAATTCGCCGGACAAGGACAAGGCGGTCGATT
>ERZ795043.813-NODE-813-length-20261-cov-35.061269_pt1 | contig 20261 bp, 17 predicted proteins | sample MGYA00375127_ERZ795043 | MGnify/ENA primary metagenome ERZ795043 (study PRJEB30172, sample SAMN05518447) | compost metagenome | isolation source: Feedstock adapted compost from Newby Island compost facility, Milpitas, CA | place: USA:Newby Island compost facility... | reverse complement strand
CACCTACCAGAAGCTCATATCTTGACCTAAGCGGAGCTAACTTGATATTCAAATAAAAATAAAATAAAAAAACGTGCATGCGCGTCGCCAGACCGGATCGCATGCACGTTTTTCATTTTTGCTTTGAACGCTTTATTTGTACTCGCCCAAAATCCTGACCGCCTCTTCCGCGAGGCTCAAATCAATGGCTTTGGCCACATCGATCTCCCGGATCAGGGCGCCTCTCGATTTGTACCATTCATATTGCGCCACAATGTCGTCCACAAACATGCTCCCGTTGGGGTTGAGTCCGGGCACGTTGACCGTCTCCCACAGCGCCGGGTCTTTCAGCGCGGTGAATTGCGTCATGGCGCGGATCACGCCTTCCTTGTCGCCCGTCCCCTTGACGAACACGTCATTGTAATCCCTGAGCGCCTTCAGATAAGCCAGCATGAAGCGCAGCGCCGCGTCCCGTTTTTCGGTGACAAACTGGGGCGAGGCCAGCACCATCGCGATTTGCGCTTCGGGCGCAAAGTCCGTGACGTCCTTAAACTTCACATGAAGCCCTTCCGCGGCGCCGCGGGTGATCAAAGGCTCAATCTGCAAGGCGGCGTCCAGCGCGTTGGTCTGCATGCCGGCCAGCATGTTGGAAAAGTCGGAGATGAGCACAAACTCCACGTCATCCCGGGTGAGCCCCGCGTGGTTCAGCATGAGCTGGAAGATATAATCGTCGACCCCGTTTTCGGTGGAAACGGCGATCCGCTTGCCGCGCATGTCCGGATAGTCCCGAATGACGCCTTCCTGCTCTTTGTCAATGACAAATGTGAAGTAGGAAGCCCCCTTGCGGTTGTGGCCCTTGTCGGCGATCATGCGGACATCGATGCCTTGTGCGATGGAGTTGAAAAACGAAGCGGTGGAAATGCCGCCGGCCACGTCGATTTCACCCGTCGCCAGGGCGGGAAGCATCTCATCGCTGTTGGCAAAGGTGACAAATTCGATGTCGAGGTTGTAGTCGGCAAAATAGCCCTTGCTCGTCGCAATGTAGAAACCTGCGCCGGATGCGGCGCCGTCTTCCGCGATCCGGACCTTCGTCTTGACGGGCAGCGGCGGCAGATCGCCGCTTTCTCCCGCGCCGCCCGAACTTTGCGGCGGAGCCGGCTGCGGCGAAGGCTCCGAAGGCTTGCTGCACCCCGCGAACGCCGCCGCCAGGATGAGCAGCACGGCCGCCAGCGTCTTGCCCCATTTTTTCATCCGTCCACACCCTTTCCGTTTGCGCTTTTTGCGTTATGCACCTCTTGCTTGAGATGCTGCCATATGTCGACAAACAACGCCGCTGTTTGCGGGTCCGACCGGATTTGCTCCATCGAGCGGGGACGGGCCGCCGTCACCCTTCGTTCGCCCGCGATTTTCCCCGGATGCGCCGACATCAGCACGATCCGGTCGCTCAGCATGAGCGCCTCGTCAATGCTGTGCGTAATAAAGAGCACCGTCTTCCGGTCTTCTTCCCAAATGCTCAAAAGCTCCTCCTGCAAAATGAACTTGTTCTGCTCATCCAGTGCGGCGAACGGCTCATCCATCAGCAAAATTTCAGGGTCGTTGGCAAAGGCGCGGGCGATGCCGACCCGCTGCTTCATGCCGCCGGAGAGCTCTTTCGGATACATTCCCGCGAAGCGGGCGAGTCCCACCTTCTCGAGGTAATACGCCGTGCGCTCGCGGATGAGCTTTTTTGGCAAGCGCCGCATTTCCAGGCCGAAGGCCACGTTTTCCCACACCGTCATCCAGGGAATGATTCCTTTTTCCTGAAAAATCATCGACTGCAGCGGCCTGTTCGGATCGCTTCTGGTAATCGAAAAGGAGCCGGCGCTGGGCTTTTCCAGGCCCGCCAAAATGCGGAGCAGCGTCGTTTTGCCGCAGCCGCTCGGCCCGATCAGGCAGACAAACTCCCCCTCCTCAACCCGCAGCGAAATGTTTTCCAAAGCGGTGACGCTCCGGTTTTTGCGGTAGTATGCCTTGGTCAGGTTCTCGACGACAATCTTGCTCCCATTCAGCGCTGACACCCCCTGCCTCATTGCCACGGCACCAGTTTCGTCCCCAGCCAGCGCAACAAGAGCGAGAAAGCGAAGCCGAAGAAGGCGATCAGAATGAGCCCGACATACATCGGGTTGAAGTTAAATACCTTGTACGAACTCCAGATGAGATAGCCGATCCCCTGATTGGCCCCGATCATTTCCGCCGCCACGATCGTGAGCAGCGCGATCGCCTGCCCCATCTGCACGCCTTCCAGCATGACGGGCATGGCCCCCGGCAGCGCAATCCGCAGGAAAAATTGCCGGAAGTTCGCCCCGTAGTTTTTGGCCACGTCCAGGTAGGCGCGATCAATGTTGGCCACGCCGGCGGCCGTGTTGATCACCACCGGAAAAAAGACGCTGCCGGCGATCGTCACCCATTTGGACAGCTCGCCGATGCCAAACACGATCAGGATGAGCGGCATGAGCGCCAGCGTCGGAATCGGCATCAGCGCCATGAGCAGCGGCGAAAAGAAAGCCTTCAGCGGCCGGTACATGCCCATGAGCAACCCCAGGATGATGCCCGGAATCGTGCCCAGCAAAAAACCGCCCAAAATCCGGGTCAAACTGACGCCGACATGAACAAACAAAACGCCGCTGGCCGCCAGCTCCCAGAACGTGCGGATGATGCTGGTCGGCGGCGGGAAAAAACGGGGATCAATAAGCGCCGTGCGCGACAAAAACTCCCAAAGTGCCAGAATCAGTATCGGGGAAGCGATCGTAAGCAGCTGCTCCTGTCTTCGCCATCGCTCTTGTCTTTTCCACTCCATTTTCTCGATTTCCATCGGGGAAGGATGGTGCCCGCTCTCCGGAGCTTTCAGAGGAATCACCACCTTTCGCTGCTTTATCGTATGCGCTAGCGCCCAGATGGTGATTTGATGGGGAAATTTAAGGGGGATAAGCGGCGGGGAAAGGAATCGGCGGCCGCCCGCCCGGCAATGCTGTTAAAGCTTGGACCGGCTGACCATTTCGGCCTGGAGGCGGCGCATCATCGCCCTTGTGACCGGAATCGCCATGCTGCGGCCGTTTTCCGTGCGGATATCGAGCACGCGCAAATCCGGATCCAGCTCATGCACCTTGTTCATATTGACGATCGTGCCGCGATCCACCCGGACAAATCCCGCCGCGCCCAACAGTGACGCCCACTCTTCCACACTTTGCACCGGCTTGTAGGTGTGGGCGGAAGCGTACAGCCTCACTCTGCCGGACTTGTCGGTCTGCAGGTACAGAATGCAATCCGCCGGATCGATCAGGCGGCAAACGCCGTCTTCCCCTATCAACGGTATTTTCATGGCTTTCACCCGGTTACCTGAATTGGAAATTGCGCAGTCTCCGATAAAAAACCGGTTCAATTGTACCATTCATACAGGAATTTTTGAATATTTTTTATTTTTGCCTGTATCTCTTTTTGCCAAGGGATTCAATACCCTCATAATTGAGGTGAATCATGTGGGGAATTTTCGCAGGCTGGTTGGGGAACAGATCCGGGCGATTCGCAAAAGCCGCGGCCTGACGCAAACGCAGCTGGCCGAAAGAACGGGCAACGAGAGCATGAGCAAGTCCCGGATTTCGGATATTGAAAACGGCAAGATCAACATCTCGCTGGACACGCTGGAAAGCCTGATGAACGCGCTGGATGTGACGCCCAGCGAATTTTTCAATTTCCAGAAAATCGTCAACGCCTCCGACTACCACGACAAGAAACTGCTGGTGGACATGCACCGGCAGATACTGATGGAGCGGGATTTAAACGAAGTGAAATACGTGATCCGGACCGCCAAGGATTTTCTCGACACCATCGACGCGAAGCACAAATGACGGCGGAAAACATGAAGGGGATGTTCCGGGCCCGGCTGTGAAGCCGAGACCGGGGGACATCCCCTTCGCCGTTTACGGTTTTCGTTGCTTCAGAAACTCATCCGACTTGCGTTCCATCGCCAGCAATATTTTTCGCAGCAGATGCTCCAGCGCCTTAAGCTCTTCGTCCCGCAGCAACCCTTCCACGATTCCGGATGGTTCCCTTTCGGCGTCGGACGTGATCGAAGCGACCAGTTCCATCCCTGCGGGCGTCAGGCTCACGTTGATGCTGCGCCGGTCCTCGGTGTCCATCTTTCGCTCAATGTATCCTTTGGCCTCGAGGCGTTCCAATTGTTTGGAAATGGCGCCAAAGGAAACAAGCAAATTTTTCTTCAATTCCGACGGCGTCAGCTTGCCGTTTCGCCCGCTGCGCATAAGGGCCATCAGGATGCGGAACTCGTTCAGCGTCAGATGAACAGGTTCGGCCCTCAATTTGTCTTCGAGCTCGTTAAAATATTGGGCGATGCGGACGATGCGAAAAAAAATGTGATGAAAGCTTTTGTCTCTGATCTTGTCGCCCCACTGGTGCAAAATTTCATCCACGAAGTCTTTGTCCGCCGCTTCATCCAATTGGAGGCTTATGCTCTTTGCGTTCGGTTCCTTCGTTTCGGCATCCTTGTTCCGCATGGTTTCACCCGTCGCAATTTGGTTCAACAATAAGTTACCATTCCTTTCCGGCGATCACAACCGGGAACGAAAAACAGATGGGCGGGACACCGGCAATCGGAGGAACCGAAGCCGCGGACGGGGATGATGCCGCCATGTTCCCGCAACAATCTTTGGAAGAGCCCGCATTCTCCCTCATCCCCCGAAAACGTCTCGACCGCGGCAATCTCCAGATAGGGGCGCAAATAATCGAAATGCCAGCGCAGCGTTTTCTCTTTTCGCAAATGGCGTTCCACTCGGGACGGCAAATTTCGTTTCGCGCTGCCAACATAGACGTACAATCCTTTATGAAAAGTAAACGAGCCCAGTCTGCCGACGGCGATCTCCTTTTGTTCTTCGGTCATGAAAGCCTTGATCGCATAGAGCGTATGCGTTTTTTCGATTTGGATCGGTTGCATGGGCGCAAACCTTTCTTTCCTTCGGGATCGGCCGCCTATGGCCGCAGGTTTTCCAGCGCCTCGCCGATCTCCGTCAAAAGCGGCGCCGCCCTGCCGGGAATGAACAGGTCAAACCGGTGCTCCTCGCCCGTTTCCTCCTTGTTGAGCAGCGCCGTCTTGCCCCGGGTCATGGAAGGCAACTGATTGACCGGATATACCTGCAGGCTCGTGCCGATCACAATGACGAGCTCCGCCTGGCGGACGGCATCCATCGCGCGGGACCACGCGTCCTCCGGCAGCAATTCGCCGAACAGCACCACATTCGGCCTGAGCTTGCCGCCGCATGCGGGGCACGGTTCCTTTGCCATGAACTGCTCCCGGGTGGCTGCCCGCAGGCAACTGTGGCACCGGAACGAGCGGATCGAACCGTGCAACTCGGCGACATGGCGGTTTCCCGCCATCTGATGCAAGCCATCCACGTTTTGCGTGGCCACAAGCTGCAATTTCCCCCGCTCTTCCAGGCGGGCCAGCACGTAATGGCCCGGATGGGGCTTTACGGTGTCCAGGTGTTTGATCCGGTCATGGTAAAACTCCCACGACAGCGGATAATTGTTTTCCAGCGCATCCACCGTCGCCACCTTCATCGGGTCGATTTTCCGCCACCACCCTTCCGGCGAGCGGAAATCCGGGATCCCGGCATCCACCGAGCAGCCCGCCCCGGTCAGGACGACGGTGTATGCGGAATCCGCGATCCATTGGGCCAGCTCTCGAATCTTGTCCGTTTTCACTGCTCCTTGCATCCTTTCGCCATGGAAATCTTCTTAAATTTTCTCCACCGTAAGGATCGGCACCTGTTTGAGCGTGTACGTTCCTTGCAAGGCTTCCTCGCTCAGGATGTTCAGCTTCACGAGCCCGGCGATTTTGGCGGGATCGGGCCTTGCAACAAGCCGCCACATTTCCGCATCCGGCAGCGCCTTGAGCAGCTTGTCCTCGTCGTATTTCCGCCGGTCCTGCGTGGTGACCCGCACGCGGTAGGGGCCGACCTCCGCCTCCGTCAGCCCCATCTCCCCGCACCAATCCAGAATCCGGCGACGCAGTTCAGCCAGTTCCCGCTCGAGCTCCTTCTGCTTCACTTTCAGTTCATAGTTCTTTTGACGGCCGACTTGTCCATTTTTGGCACGCTCCTTTCGGGGATGCGTAAGCCGGTCAGGCTTTTGGCGCACCCTTCCGGAAGCATGTATATGAACGATCGCCGCCCTTCAAAACTGTAACGGACATGTTGAACGCTTAGCGCCGTTTTTTGCGCGTTTCGAAAATGTAACGGACACCACAAACGCATTGAATCCTTTTTTCCTCCAATTTAAATTATTGGGGTCTTTTTTAGGGTTTCTGATGTCGTTAGAATTTCAACCCCCTCGATTTTGGCGTTCTAAGAGTCAGATATGTCCGTTACAAATTTAGCTCACGCGAAACCGGGTATAGCTCCAGCCTTCGGGGGTTTTTTGCACTTCCAGCACGGCGGGGATCGCCTGCTTGAGTTCCTGCACGTGGGAAATGATCCCGATCATGCGGCCCGTCTGCTGCAATTGCACCAGCGTGGCGATGGCCTTTTCCAGCGCTTCCTCGTCCAGCGAGCCGAACCCCTCGTCGATGAACATCGTATCCAGCGAAATGCCGCCTTCGTAGGCCTGGATCACATCGGCCATGCCGAGGGCGAGGCACAGGGACGCGTTGAACTTCTCTCCTCCGGAGAGGGTTTTGACATCCCGAAGCTGCCCGGTATAGTTGTCGTACACGTCCAGCCCCAGGCCGCTCTGCCGGCCGTGTTTTTCCAGGCGGTCGCTTCTTGCCAGATAAAACTGTCCGCCGGACAGGGCCGAAAGCCGCAAATTCGCCGCGTGCAGGATGCGGTCCAAAAACTCGGTGAGCAAATAGCGCTCAAAGGACATCCGGAACCGGTTTTCGCCGCGGACCACATCGTACAGATCTTTCACCAGCGCAAACTCCTTCTCCGCCTGCTGCCACTTCCGGTCCGCCTGCACGATCCGCTCCCGGCTTTCGCCGCCTTTCCCGTAATGATCCTCCGCCTGAGCCAGCGAGCGGCGGGCTTCTTCCAGCCTTTGCTCCAGTTCGGCCAGTTCGTCCGCCAAGGCGGCCAGATCCGCCCGCGCCTTGCCCGCAAGCAAGGTTTCCAGTTCCCGCGCGTGCTGGCGGGTGGCGGCCAGCTGGGCATGGAAGGTGTCGATTTCCCGCTTCAGAGCCATACGCGCTTCTTCCGGCATTTTGGCCGCCTGGTACGCTTCCTCGTCCGGAAATCCGGCTTTTTCCAGGCCGGCCAGAAAGTCCGCCCGGGCCCGTTCATGCCGGGATTGCGCTTCTTCAAGCTGTTTTGCGGCGCTGTCCAGATTCGCCTCGGCCGCCGCATGCTGCCCGCGGGCCCGCTGGAGCGCTTCTTGCGCCGCTCGCCAGGCGTCATCTAGCCGCGCTTTTTCCGCTTCCGTTTCGGTCATGCGCCGCTCGAGGGCCTCCAGGGAACGGAACGCCTCGGGTATGCCGGCCAGCGCCTGCTCATACACCGCCTTTTCCGTCAGATAAGCCGTGCGGCGCTCCTGGGCGGCCGCAGCTTTTTGCTCCTTGTCCTTTTGCAGCGCCTCCAGCTTTTGCTCCGTCTGCCGCATCCGCTCTTTCAGGCGGTCCAATTCGGCCTGGTCCGCTTTCATTTGCTCCACTTGCGCCCGCCGGGCCTTGCCGGCTTCCGTCAGGGAAGCGAAGGCCGCTTCCAATTCCTCCGGGCTTAATCCGAAGTACGCGGCCTTTTCCTGCGCCTTCGCTTGCAAAGCGGCTTCCAGTTGCTCGCGCCGCGCCCGCGCCGCAAGAAAAGCGGATTCGCAGGCGCTTTTTTCGCCGCGCAGCCGCTCCAGTTCCTCCCGCTGCGGCACCTCGCCCGTCCATGCCGCTTTGGCCGGGTGGTGCGTGCTGCCGCATACCGGGCAAGGCTTGCCGTCCTCAAGATGCTCCGCGAGCCGGGCGGCCTGCCCTTCCAGCCAGCGGGCTTCCAGCTCGGCGCAAGCTTCTTCCGCTTCCGCCAGCTTCCGCGCCCGGTCTCTTTCCGCGGTCCGCGCCGCCGCCAAATCCCGGCTGAGCTGCAAGCACTCTTTCAGCACCGCCGCATCGGCGCGCATCCGCTCCAGCTCTTCGCTGGCCTGGGGCAGCAGGCGGACGCTTTCCTCCAAAGCCTGAATGCGCTCCGCCAAATCCCGCTTTTCATCCTGCATCGCCGAAAGCGCCGCTTCCGCCGCCCGCGCCCCTTCCAGCGCCTCCGCCGCCGCTTTTTCCAGTTCCGCCAGCTTCCGCTTTTTCAAATCCAGTTCCCGCACCACGGGCAAATCCCGCGCAAGGCGCTCCAGTTCCCGCACGAGCTGCTCCCGCAGCGCCCCTTTTTCTTCTTCCTGCCGGTACGCTTCTTCCGCTTCCCGCAGCGCATCCTGCGCTTCCCGCAATGCCTGGCGCGCAGTATTCTCCCGCTCCGCCTTCGCCTGCGCGTCGGCCATCGCGGCCGCCGCATGCCGCTCCTCGACTTCCAGCGGCAGCGTTTTTTCCGCCAGCTCAAGCCGCTTCTTGCGAGCCTCCATCTCGGGAATTTGCCGCTCCAGCGCTTCGGCTTCCGCTTTTTTCCGCTCCAGAAGATCAAATTGCTCGTTCAGTTGCGCGGCCTGATGATAGGTTTCAAGCGCCGTTTTGTGCCGCCGGATGAGGTCCTCCAAAATCTCGCGGCGCCGCTCTTTCTCCTCGGCGTAGTAGGCGATCTCCCGGTCCAGCGCCTCCAGCACCAGCTGCGTGTTGTACGGCCCGTCCGACGATGCCAAAAGCCCGAAAAGCGCCGATCCTTCCCGCTCCGTCAGCGCCAGGGCCGCATTGTTGATCTGCATGTCCAGCTCTTTTCTTGCGATCTGGCATGCGTCTTGCGCCGCCTTTCTTCTTTCGTTCAGCGCCTCGGTCAAGCGGTGGTAGAGATGGGTGCGGAAAATTTTGCGCAGGATCTCTTCTTTGTTTTCCGTATCCGAGGTGAGGAGCTTGCGGAACTCCCCTTGCGGCAGCATGACGATCTGGCTGAACTGGTCTTTGGTAAGGCCAATCAGGCTCTGGATGCGCTCGTTGATCTGCCGCACCTTGTTTTGGTCCGTCATGCTTTTTTCCCGGCCGCCCGTCGTCTCCACAAACTCATACCTCTCACCGGTGGCGGTCTTGTTTCCCCGCCGCACGTGGGGCATCTGGCGGAAAATGCGGTACGTGCGGCCGCGCAGCTCAAACTCGAACTCCACCGACGTGTACACGTCGTCCGGCGCGAACTGGCTGCGCAGCATGCGCGGTTCGCTGCGGTCTTCCCCGCTGGCTTCGCCGTACAGCGCAAAACAGATGGCGTCGAAAATCGTCGTTTTGCCCGCGCCCGTGCTGCCCGAGATGAGAAACAGGCGGTGGCCGCCCAACTGGGCGAAATCGATCGTCTCCTTGTCCTTATACGGCCCGAACGCCGTCATCGTAAGCCGGATGGGCTTCACCGCGCTCACCTTCCTCCGCATCGAGCTCCCTGAGCACCTGCACAAACAGTTCCTCGGTTTCTTTGGATGCCTCGGCGCCCTTGGCCTCCCGGTAAAAAGCCTTAAACAGCGAAAGCATGTCCATATCGGCTTTGCTTCCCGAGGGCGCCATGTTTCCTCCTCCGCCCAAGTCCCGCATGGCCGCCACCCGCTCCACGTGCATCGCATTGGGGAAAACAGCGCGGATCCGCTCCATCGGATACATGACCGGGTATTCATCCAAAAGCCGCGCAAATATGTAATCCTCGCTTTTTTCGTGGCGCTCGATGTCCGCAAGATATCCTTCCACCGTCCGCATGTCGCGGCGGGGCTTGAATAACCTTTTTTCCGTCCGCACGCTGCCGTCCCCGGCGAGCTCCACGATCAGATAGCCTTTCTGGTGCTTTTCCTCGGAAATGGAATATTTGAGCGGCGATCCGGCATAGCGGATGTTCTCGCTTTGCACATAATGGGCCTGGTGCAAATGGCCAAGGGCCGTGTAATGGAAAGTCGCAAAGTGCGCCGCGTTCACGTGCTCCGCCCCGCCAACGGAAAGCGGCCGCTCCGCGTCGCTGGTGTTCGGCTTTGCCTCGCCGTGCGGCGTCACAAAGGCGTGGGCCACGAGCACATGCCGCGCCTCTGGGTCCGCCAGTTCCCGGATTTTGCCGGTGATCACCCGCATGGCGTCGTCGTGGGTGCGGATTTCCTCATCCCCAAGGACCAATCGGACGGTGAAAGGGTCCGCGTAGGGAAGCAAGTGAAAATGGACGGGACCGTGCGCATCTTTCAGCGTGACCACGGCGTGCGGCCAGGTGAACTCTCCCGCCAGGTGCAGACCGGCGGCCTTCATCAGCTCGCTGCCGAAATGGAGCCGGCTCGGGCTGTCGTGGTTTCCGGCGATGGCCAAAACCGGCGTCTTCAGATCCAGCACAATCCGCTTCAGCGTCCGGTCCAGCAGACGGACCGCCTCCGGGGGCGGCACCGCCCGGTCATACAGATCCCCCGCAATGATCAGCGCATCGGGCTTCTCCGTTTCGATGTCCCGCAAAAGCTGCTCCAGCACATACTCCTGATCTTCGGTCATGGACACGTTCTGCACCAGCTTGCCCAGGTGCCAGTCCGCCGTGTGGAAAAATTTCATCCGCGCGCAGCCTCCCGCAAAGTTAGCCGTTTTTTCTATTATATCAGCACCGGATTGGTACCGAAGGTTGCAAGAGGAATTTGGTCTCCGCCTCAGGCTTCAGCAGAAGGCCCGGGATGACAGCCGACAACTTTGCAGACGTTGCTGGCGTCTACAGAAAACCGGCCCGGCGGATGGCGCCCTCTAGACGACGTGAGCGTCTAGAGATGGCAGGCCCGGCGGACAACTGTTCCGTAGGTGACGTAGTCCATTAAAGAGGGCTGGCACGGGAGTCAACGGCTCCGTAATTGACGTGGTCCGCTACAGAGGATGGGCTTGACGGACAACCGTTCCGTAAGTGATGTAATCCACTACAGAGGGCTGGCACGGGAGTCAACGGCTCCGTAATTGACGTGATCCACTACAGAGGATGGGCTTGGCGGACAACCGTTCCGTAAGTGACGTAATCCACTACAGAGGGCTGGCCCGGAAGTCAACGGCTCCGTAATTGACGTGATCCGCTACAGAGGATGGGCTTGGCGGACAACCGTTCCGTAAGTGACGTAATCCACTACAGAGGGCTGGCCCGGAAGTCAACGGCTCCGTAAGTGATGTGGTCCATTACAGAGGATGGGCTTGGCGGACAACCGTTCCGTAAGTGACGTAATCCACTACAGAGGGCTGGCCGGGAGTCAACGGCTCCGTAATTGACGTGGTCCGCTACAGAGGATGGGATTGGCGGACAACTTTTCCGTAAGTGACGTAATCCACTACAGAGGGCTGGCCCGGAAGTCAACGGCTCCCTAATTGATGTGATCCACTACAGAGGATGGGATTGGCGGACAACCGCCTTGTAAGTGACGTAATCCACTACAGAGGGCTGGCCCGGAAGTCAACGGCTCCGTAAGTGATGTGGTCCATTACAGAGGATGGGCTTGGCGGACAACTGTTCCGTAAGTGATGTAATCCACTACAGAGGGCTGGCCTGGGAGTCAACGGCTCCGTAATTGACGTGGTCCGCTACAGAGGATGGGGGTGGCAGACAAACGCCCTGTAAGTGACGTAATCCACTACAGAAGGGTATCTCGGCGGACAAATGCTCCGAAAAGTGACGAAGTCCCTATAATGGGCTGGCGCGGCGGACAATGCTGCGCTCCCCGATCCGGGCTTCTTTCCGGCACAATGCCTTAAATAGGCGACATCGGCACCAATCAGATTTTTTCCCCACGTCACCTCCCCGGCCAATTTTTCAAAGTCAGCCAAATCGATTACAATCGATTACAACGAAATCAAATGGCGAGCGGAGGTGAAAAGCGGCATGAAGCTGTCGGATGCGCTGCAGCTTCCCTCTTTGGCCGGCGCCAGAGTGGTGGCGGGAGCCGCCTCGCTGGATCGGACGATCCGCTGGGTTCCCGTCGTCGACGTGCCGGACCCGGTGCCCTGGGTGCAGCAGGGCGATTTCATGCTGACCACCGGCTATTCCTGGCCCCGGGATGAAGAGGCGCAGCGGGAGCTTCTTCGCAAGCTGGCCGGCAAAGGGCTGTCCGGCCTGGGCTTTGCCGTGCCCAATTTTTTCGACCGCATCCCGGAAGGCCTTATCGAAACGGCGGAAAGCCTGCAGCTGGCGTTGATCGAAATCCCGTGGGAAACGCCCTTTTCCGCCATTACCGAAGAAATCCACGGCGCCATCATCGCGGCGCAATACGAGCTGATCGAAAAATCCGGCGCCTTTCACCGGGAACTGATGAATGCGGCCCTTGAGGCCGATAGCCTGCAGGATATCGCCGCGCGCCTCGGCCATCTGCTCGCCAAGCCGCTTGTCATTGCCCAGCCCGACGGCGCCGTCATCGCCCGCTCGCCGGATGCGTCCGGGCAAGACCCGGCGCCTCTGTTTGAAAAGCTGCTGCATGATCATCCCGGCATGCTCAGGGCAACGCGCGGCAACAGGCTGATCCGCCTGCGGGAGGACAAAGGGCCGGCGGCGGCCCGCCTCTGGCCGATCCGCATCAAAAAAGAGCAGGTCGGCTTCCTCTGCATTTTTGAAAACGGCAACGCCCCGCTGACCGAGCTGGAAGGCAGAACCGCCGAATACGCGACGCTGATTCTGGCGCTGCACCTTTCCTGGCAGCGGCAGCTGGCTTCCCTCGAATCCCAGCTCGGCTACTCGTTTCTCGAATCGCTCAAGGAAGGCGCCGCAGAGCCCACCTTGCAGATGGCGGAACGCGCGAAAATTTTGGGCTTTGATCCGAAAGCCGCCTACCGCACCGGGCTGATCGCCATGGATTTGCCGCTGCCCCTTTCCCGGGAAGGCTTCCTGAAGCGCGAACGGCTGGCCGCCCGGCTCCGTGCGGCGCTGGCCGAACGGGGCGCGCGGCCGCTCATCTCCGCGGCGCAAAACCAGCTCACGTTTCTCCTGCCCCAAGGGCTGAATGCGCAGCAAATCTGGGATGCCTTGCAGGACGAGCCCAGGCTGGTGATGGCCGTCAGCCGGCCGCACACGGGCTTTGCGGGCGTGCGCCAGGGCTACCTGGAAACCGCCGCGATGCTTGCCCACCTGGCGCCGGGCCAGTGGGCGGAGTATGAAGACCTGCTGGTGCCCCGGCTGCTTCTCGGCGAAGAAGAAGCGCGGCGGGCGTTTCTGGACAAAATGTTTCAAAAACTCCGTGAGGCGCGCAACGGCGACGTGCTGACGGAAACGTTGATCGCCGCCGCCCGCCACAATTTTCAGCTCAAAAAAACGGCGCGGCATCTGAACATCCATCCGAAAACGCTGCGCTACCGCCTCGACCGGGCCGTGGCCATCACCGGTTTCGACCTGGAAGATCCGGAGACCCAATTTCAGCTGCAGCTGGCCGCGCGCATTGCCGGCCTGGCCGGTCCGGCACGCTAAACCGCCGGCGCCAGCTCCTAGTGGGCCCGCGCCCCCCAAGCAGCCAGCCGGACTGTATAAGCCTTGCTCCAATACGGGCAAGGTTTTTTGCATTTCTAGCCTCATTCCAACCCGAACTTTATCCCTCAGGGATAAAAAATGCCCGGAAATTTAGCGCCCGCTGCCGTATGCAATTTTCGCCTCCCTTTTTACAATGGAGACAAACCACATTGGACCGCAAAGGAGAGATCGCTATGGCCAGCGAGCGCAAGTTCGTATCCGTCAGCACCCCCGTGCCCGGACCGAAAACCCAAGAGCTGTTAAACCGCAGAGCCGCCGCCGTGCCCAAAGGCGTCGGCAACAACCACCCGCTGTTCGTGCAAAAGGCGCAAGGAGCGCTGCTTCTGGACGTCGACGGTAACACGTTTCTCGATTTTGCCGGCGCCATCGGCACCATCAACGCCGGCCACTGCCCGCCGGAAGTCGTGGAAGCCGTCAAGAAACAAGCCGACCAGTTCCTCCACACCTGCTTCCACGTCGGCATGTACGAGCCCTATGTGGAACTGGCGGAAAAACTGGCCGAAATTACGCCCGGCCGCTTCCCGAAGAAGGCGATGTTCGCCAACAGCGGCGCGGAAGCGGTGGAAAACGCCGTCAAAATCGCCCGCAAATACACCGGAAAAACCGGCATCGTGTCGTTCACCCGCGGCTTCCACGGCCGCACGCTGCTCGGCATGTCGCTGACCAGCAAGGTCAAGCCGTACAAATTCCAAATGGGACCGTTCGCGCCGGCCGTGTACAAGGCGCCGTTCCCGTATCCGTATCACCGCCCGAAGGGAATGAGCGAGCAGCAGTATGCGGAATTTTGCGTCAAGCAGTTTGAAGATTTTCTGCTGACGGAAGTGGCGCCGGAAGAAATCGCGGCCGTCATCATGGAACCGGTGCAGGGCGAAGGCGGCTTCATCGTCCCGCCGAAATCGTTCGTGCAGGCCGTATACCGGATTTGCAAAGAGCACGGCATCCTGTTCATCGCCGACGAAATCCAGACCGGCTTCGGCCGCACCGGCCAGATGTTTGCCAGCACCTGGTTTGAAATCGAGCCGGACATCATCACGCTGTCCAAGTCGCTGGCCGCCGGGCTGCCCATCAGCGCCGTCGTCGGCCGCGCCGAAATCATGGACGCGCCCAATCCCGGCGAAATCGGCGGCACCTATGGCGGAAGCCCGCTGGGCTGCGTGGCGGCGCTGGCCGTCATCGAAAAGATGCAGCGGGAGAACCTGCCCGCCCGCGCGCAAGAGATCGGCGAGAAAATCCGAAACCATTTCACCGCCCTGCAAAAGCAGTATCCGGTCATCGGCGAAGTCCGCGGGCTGGGCGCCATGTGCGCGGTGGAATTCACCGATCCGGCCACGGGAGAGCCGGCGAAGGAACTGGTGGCGCAAATTTTAAAAAGATGCTTTGAAAAAGGCGTCGTGCTGCTCAGCGCCGGAGTGCACAGCAACATCATCCGCTTCCTCTGCCCGCTCGTCATCACCGACGAGCAGCTTACGGAAGGCCTGGACATCATCAGCGAAGCGCTGGCGGAAACATGCGCGCCCGCAGCGAAATAACCTGGCGCAAGTGTTGTGAAGTGTAAGAGGAGGAGAGCGATATGCAAAAGAAACATTTGTGGATCGGCGGAAAATGGGTGGAAGCCGGAGCATACACCACGCTCTATGCCCCCTACTCCGGAGAAGCCATCGCGGAGGTCGCTTCCGCCAATTTGCAGGAGCTCGACCAAGCCATCCGCGCCGCCGACAAGGCAAGACCGGTCATGCGGGCCATGCCGGCCCATCAGCGCGCCGCGATTCTCGAGAAACTCGCGGCCAAGCTTCAGGAGCGGCGGAAAGAAGCGGCGCGGATCATTGCGCTGGAAGCTTCCAAGCCGATGAAATTCGCGCTGGCGGAAGTGGACCGCTCCATTCAGACCTACAAGTTCGCCGCCGAGGAAGCCAAGCGGATTCACGGCGAAATGATCCCGATGGACGCCGCGCCCGGCGGCGACAACCGGCTGGGTTTTACGGTGCGCGAGCCCATCGGCATCATCGGCGCCATCACGCCGTTCAACTTCCCGATGAACCTGGTGGCGCACAAGGTCGGCCCGGCCATCGCCGCCGGCAACACGATCGTGCTGAAGCCCGCGGGCCAGACGCCCCTGTCCTCCTTTTTCATCGCCGAACTGCTGCACGAAGCCGGCCTGCCGGACGGCGTGCTGAACGTGGTGACCGGCAGCGGCGGCGTCATCGGGGACGCCCTCGTCACCGACCCTCGCATTGCGATGATCACGTTCACCGGCAGCCCGGCCGTCGGCATCGCGATTCGAAACAAGGCGGGGCTTAAGCGCGTCACGCTGGAGCTGGGTTCCAACTCCGCCGTGATTGTCGATCGGGATGTGAATCTGGATGCCATCATTCCGCGCTGCATCACAGGGGCTTTCTCCAACCAGGGGCAAGTGTGCATCTCGGTGCAGCGGATTTACGTGCACGAAGAGCGGTACGACGAGTTTGTGGAAAAATTCGTGGAGGCCACGGGCAAGCTCATCATCGGCGACCCGCTCGATCCGGCCACCGATGTCGCCGCCATGATTTCCCAAAAAGACGTGCAACGGTCGCTGGAATGGATCGAGGAAGCACGGCAGCACGGCGCCTCCGTCGCGACGGGCGGCACCGCCGAAGGCAATGTGCTTAAGCCCTCGGTGCTTCTGAACGTCGATCCGTCGGTGCAGGTGTCTTGCAAGGAAGTGTTCGCGCCGGTCGTGCTCATCAACAAGGTGAAGTCCGTGGAAGAAGCCGTCGATCTGACCAACGCCTCCGATTTTGGTCTGCAGGCGGGCATCTACACCGAGAATATCCGCACGGCCCTGGATGCGGCGGAAAAGCTCCATGTGGGCGGCGTCATGATCAACGACATCCCCACGTTCCGCGTCGACCACATGCCCTATGGCGGCGTCAAACAAAGCGGCGTCGGGCGCGAAGGCCTGAAATACGCCGTGGAAGAAATGACGGAAATGAAGCTGATCGTCATCAACCGCAACTGAGCAAAGGCGCAAAAAAACCGGGCGCACGGCGAACGCATTCGCCGGCGCCCGTTTTTATCGCCCGCTTAGTTTTGCGGCTGCAGTTCTTTCAGGAAACGGTACTTGCCGCCGAAGAAGATCAGCGGTTCGCCCTCATTCAGGCGAATGTCCGTCACGCGCCCGATGAACAGCGTGTGGTCGCCCTCCACATGCTCCGACACGACCTCGCAGGCGACTTGCGCGAGGGCGCCGGGGATCACGGGCTGCCCGTCGAGCCGTTCAAACTGCACTTCGCGGCCATCCCTGATCTGTCCCGCGAAAAATGCGGATAGCTCTTGCTGCTCCGCAGACAGGATGCTGACCGAAAACTTCCTTGCCTTTTTTACCTTCTCCAGCGTGCGCGCTTTCTCGGCGATGGAAACGACCACCAGTTTCGGATTGAGCGAAACGGACATGAAGGCATTGGCGGTCATGCCGTGCACGCTGCCTTCGTCCTCCACGGCCACCACCGTCACGCCTGTCGCAAATTTTCCCATGGCATCGCGAAAAAGCCGATCATCCATCATTTCTTTTGCCTCCTCATGCGGCACTGATGCCGAAATTTATTTCAAGAATAAAGCGCTGTCATTCAGCGTCCCACTAACTATAACATCCTTTTGCGCGGCGTATCAACCTTGAAATGTGACGGAAATTCCCCTTCCGCACTGACATTCTGATACAGTCCGCTCCAATTACAGGGAATTGTCCTGACAAAACGCGGACAGAAGACTATAATATCTTAGGAACAAATCTTCTTTTCCTCAAGGGATCTCGGGGTGCTGAAATTGTCATACGTCGTCTACGACCTGGAGATGACGGTGCGCAGAAAAAAAGGGCAGATCGCGGAAATCATCGAGATTGGCGCGGTCAAGGTGGTCAATGAAAACGGGGTGCCCCGTGCCGCTTCCACCTTTCAGTCGTTCGTCCGGCCCGTGATCGACCCGAAACTGTCGCCGGACACGACGTCGTTTACGGGCATTCATCAGCAGGATGTGGACAACGCCGGGACGCTTCCGGAAGTCATCCGGGAGTTTCTCGACTGGATCGGTCCGGATGAATATTTTCTTTGCGCCTGGGGACCGGACGATCTGCGCCAGCTTTTGCAGGAATGCCGGATGCACCGCATCCCGACGGACTGGATCATCAACCACAACAATTTGCAGCGCATGCTTTCCAAGGTGTTCAAGCTGGAGAAACATCAGCAGCTCGGCCTCAAAAACGCGCTGGAGATGCTGAACATCCCCTTTTCCGGCTCCCATCACCGGGCGCTGGACGACGCCATGAACACGGCGCAAATTCTGATCAGGCTTTTCAACAACCTAGAGTTCAAACGGAACCGAATCGGCGAGCAAACGGGCCTGCAAACGGAAATCGTCTACAAAACGGACCATTTCGAAAACTTGCCCTTTGCCGGTCTGGCGGGGCTTTTTTCGGGAAGCCAGACGGGCCGCCGGCAGGAATGACCGGTTTGGCCGCCTAGCCTCCTTCCTGTCCAATCCGCTCCGATTATGTTAGACTGGATAAAAAATAGAGATGCATACAGAAAGTGAGGAAATCCGCATGTCCGCACCGCGAAAAATGAGATCGGATATGATCAAGAGAGGTTTTGACCGCGCTCCCCATCGCAGCCTGCTGCGGGCGGCCGGCGTCAAAGACGAGGATTTCGACAAGCCGTTTATCGCCGTCTGCAACTCTTACCTGGACATCGTCCCGGGGCATGTGCATCTGCAGGAATTCGGCCAGCTGGTCAAGGAAGCGATCCGCGAAGCCGGCGGCGTGCCGTTTGAGTTTAACACCATCGGCGTCGACGACGGCATCGCCATGGGCCATATCGGCATGCGCTACTCGCTGGCCAGCCGCGAGATCATCGCCGACTCCGTGGAAACGATGCTGAACGCCCATTGGTTCGACGGCATGATTTGCATCCCCAACTGTGACAAAATTACGCCGGGCATGATGATGGCCGCCCTGCGCGTCAACATTCCGACGATTTTTGTCAGCGGCGGTCCGATGAAAGCCGGCCGCACCAAAGACGGACGAGCCATCTCGCTGTCGTCCGTGTTTGAAGGCGTCGGCGCCCGCATGGCCGGCACCATCAGCGATGAGGCGCTGGAAGAATTGGAGCGGTACGGCTGCCCGTCCTGCGGCTCCTGCTCCGGCATGTTCACCGCCAACTCGATGAACTGCCTGGCTGAAGCCCTCGGGCTGGCGCTGCCGGGCAACGGCACGATTCTCGCCGTCTCGCCGGAACGCCGCGAGCTGGTCAAGCAAGCGGCCCGCCAGCTCATGAAGCTGATCGAAATGGACCTGAAGCCGCGCGACATCGTCACGAAAGAAGCCATCGACAACGCCTTCGCGCTGGACATGGCCATGGGCGGCTCGACCAACACCGTGCTGCACACGCTGGCCATCGCCCACGAGGCCGGCATCGATTATCCGATCGAGCGCATCAACGAAATCGCCGCCCGCGTGCCGCATCTGGCCAAAATCGCGCCCGCATCCGACTGGCATATCGAGGACGTGCATGAAGCCGGCGGCGTCAGCGCCATTCTTAACGAACTGCTCAAGAAAGAAGGCGTCCTGCATCCGGACTGCATCACCGTCACCGGCAAGACGCTCCGGCAAAACGTGGAAGGCTGCGAAATCAAGAACAAGGAAGTCATCCGGCCCATCGACAACCCGCACAGCGAAACCGGCGGCCTGGCCGTCATGTTCGGCAACCTGGCGCCGGAAGGCGCGATCATCAAAGTCGGCGCCGTCGACCCTTCCGTCGGCGGTTACCTGCGCGGCCCGGCCATCTGTTTCGACTCGCAGGATGAGGCGCTGGCGGGCATCGCTTCCGGCAAGGTCAAGGAAGGCCACGTGGTCATCATCCGTTACGAAGGGCCGAAAGGCGGCCCCGGCATGCCGGAAATGCTGGCTCCGACCTCGCAGATCGTCGGCATGGGCCTCGGCACGAAGGTGGGTCTCGTGACCGACGGCCGGTTCTCCGGCGCATCCCGCGGCATTTCCATCGGCCACGTGTCGCCGGAAGCGGCGGAAGGCGGGCCCATCGCCTTCGTGCAGGACGGCGACATCATCGAGCTCGACATGAACAACCGCAAAATCACGCTGGAAGTCAGCGATGAGGAACTGGAGCGCCGCCGTGCCGCCTGGAAAGGCTTCGAGCCGAAAATCAAACGCGGATATCTTGCGCGCTACTCCGCCATGGTCACCAACGCCAGCAAGGGCGGCGTCATGAAAATCTGACGGATTGCCTGAAAAAAAGGGGTTGTCTCAACCATGAACTGCCCCCCGTCAAGTAGACAGTGAAAAAATAAAAATCCACTAAGCGGCCTTCGTCCTAAATTCCATGGGACTTAGGCCGTTTAGTTTCTTCTGTAATCGTTCGAAATTATAAAAGTGTATATAGTCATCAATGTCTTTCTTTAGTTGCTCAAAGGTGCTGTAGGTATGTAAATAATACTTCTCACATTTCAATGTCCCCCAGAAGGATTCCATGGGTCCGTTATCAATGCATCGTCCCACTCGTGACATGCTTTGCATAATCCAGCAGCATCTTTTTAAACTGAAGCGACGTATACTGGAAGCCACGGTCGCTATGTGTCACCGCCGGAATATAATTGACCCAGGAGCGCCGAAAAGAAAATGACCCA
>ERZ795043.810-NODE-810-length-20300-cov-15.531934_pt1 | contig 20300 bp, 15 predicted proteins | sample MGYA00375127_ERZ795043 | MGnify/ENA primary metagenome ERZ795043 (study PRJEB30172, sample SAMN05518447) | compost metagenome | isolation source: Feedstock adapted compost from Newby Island compost facility, Milpitas, CA | place: USA:Newby Island compost facility... | reverse complement strand
GCCGCTATGGCGGATGCGAAAGGCCGAAGGTCGGGGGATACCGGGGTGAGTTCCACAGGTGATACCGGGGCGAGTGCCACAGATGATACCGGGGCGGGTTCCGCAGGCGATACCGAGGCAGGTCCCAGGTACCGGGAGCAGGATGCAGCATACCGGGCGTGCGGCGAGCGGTTGCGGGACACCGGCGAAAGATCCGGACTGGCCAGGTTGAAAGCGGCAAACACCTGGAAATGGCTCAACGGATCAATCCCGGGCATGAAAGGTGACAAGTGACCGGAAGCCGGGAGCCAGGGATATTGAAAAACGGCAAGCCGCTGGATATGGGGATCCGGTGCGGGAGAGGGGGCAGGGAAACCGAAGGACACTGGACTCACCCTTTAGGGAACATTTGTTTACTTCTATTATACCGAACGTGTGTTCCTGTTTCAAGGGGGGATCCACTAAGCTGTCTGTCGAATGCGAGAACATACCAGTATCCCGTTGCCTCAGAAAGCGTATATTCTATAGCCGCATGTCTACTACCGTTTAACATGTCCCAGTCTCGTCGGAAAATGATGCTCGTTTTGTCGGTGATGTAATTTATAGAGATAGGAACGTAAACCTGAGTCGTGGGGATATTGGTATGTGCGCATCGAAGTTGGGTATGTGCGCATCGAAATTGGGTACGTGTGCATCGAGACTGGGTTCGTCCTCATCAAAATTGGGTAATGGCGAACCGTACAATGGCGAAGCAAGCAGGTTCAAATTGATCAAGAAGATCCAACGTCGATTCAACGTCGCATTTAGAAAATCCAACGTCGAACTTAGAAGATCTAACGTCGAACTTAGTGGATTCAACGTTGAACTTCAAAGTCGAATTAAGCTGGGCTAACGTCTATCTACGCTGGGTCGATGTTGAAATAAGATGGGTTAACGTCGAACGAAGCGGACCTTGTAAAAGTAACTTGTACGTACAACATTTCTGTATCGGGAAACGAGGTATGGTATAATGAAATTTGGTTTAGAGGGTGAATGACGATCCTTTCGGGGTGTATCAATGGACGACATCAAAACGCCAAAATACGTAAAGTTGAAGCAGGAGATTTTGCGCTGGCTGCAGTCCGGACAATTCCGACCGGATGAGCAGATGCCTTCGGAGCACGAGATTGCGGAGCAGTTCGGCGTCAGCCGGCAAACCGTTCGCCAGACGCTGGGGGAACTGGAGCAGGAGGGCTGGCTGTACCGGTTGCGGGGCAAGGGAACGTTCGTCTCCCGGCCCCGGGTCGGTGCGTCACGCGAACCGAAGATCATGGGCATGCTAACCACCTATATTTCCGATTACATTTTCCCGCACATTGTGCGCGGCGCCGAAGCGGTATTCCGGGAAAACGGATATGGCCTGCAACTGGCCAGTACGGACAACGACAAGGCGAAAGAGCTGGACTGCCTGCGTCTCTTTCTCTCTCAGCCACCGAACGGACTGCTGGTGGAGCCGACCAAGAGCGCCCAGGGAAACGCCAACCTGTCACACTATCTGGCGTTGCTGCAGCATGGCATTCCCGTGGTCATGTTGCACGCGCGTTATCCGGAATGGGACGGGCCGTGCGTAAAAGTGGACGATGAGCGGGGCGGGCAGTTGGCGGCGGAGCATCTGCTGGAGCTTGGTCATCGGCGGCTGGCAGGGTTTTTCAAGACGGATGACCTGCAGGGGGTCAGCCGGCTGAGAGGGTTTCTGGCCGCGCACCGGAAACGGGGGCTGGCCGTCGATCCGGCTTGCGTCGTTCAGTATTCGACCGAAACGAGGGACACGGAACCGATTGAGGCGGCCATGGCCTTGTTGCGGAGGGATGACCGGCCGACGGCGCTGTTTTGCTACAATGACCAGCTTGCCGTCGGTATGCTGGACGCGGTGCGGCGGGCCGGGTTGCGCGTGCCCGAAGACGTGTCCATCGTCGGCTTTGACGATTCGCCGCTGGCGGTTGCCACCGAAATCAAGCTGACGACGCTCGCCCATCCCAAGCAGGAGCTCGGCCGGCGGGCGGCGAAGCTGTTGCTGGACATGATCGAGCGGCCGCGGGACGAATGGGGCGATGTGGTGTACGAACCGGAACTGATCGTCCGCGCTTCGACCGCCGCGCCGCCAGCCTCCTGATTTGTATCCCCGACGGACGGGCAAGTTTTTTTCAAATATACGAACAACTTTGAGAAAAAGTTAATGCAACATTGTACGTACAAGTTTATAATAAAAGTGGTTGCAGCGATGCACGGAAAGGAGCGGAGGCGGCTTTGCTGGAAGATCTCAAGCAGGCAGTATGGGAAGCCAATTTGGCGTTGCCCCGGTACCGGATGGTCACGTTCACCTGGGGCAACGCCAGCGGCATCGACCGCGAGCGCGGACTTCTCGTCATCAAGCCAAGCGGCGTGCCGTATGAAGATTTGAAACCGGAGGACATGGTGGTGGTGGATCTTCAGGGGAAAGTGGTGGAAGGTCGGTTCAAGCCTTCATCCGACACGCCGACCCACATCGTGCTGTATCAGGCGTTCACGGGCATCGGCGGGATCGTTCACACCCATTCCCCGTGGGCGACGAGCTGGGCGCAGGCCGGGCGAGGCATTCCGGCGCTTGGCACGACGCATGGCGACTATTTCTACGGGGAGATTCCGTGCACCCGGCCGATGACGGAGGCGGAGATCAAGGGCGACTACGAACGCGAGACCGGCAACGTGATCGTGGAAACGTTCCGCGATAAGGATCCGTTGATGATTCCCGGCGTTCTTGTGTATTCGCACGCACCGTTTGCCTGGGGGAAAGACGTGCACGATGCGGTGCACAACGCCGTCGTCCTGGAGGAAGTGGCGAAAATCGCGGCGCGCACGCTCGCCATCAACCCGGCCGTTCAACCGATGGATCAACACCTGCTGGACCGGCATTTCCTGCGCAAGCACGGGGCCAACGCTTATTACGGACAGCGCTGAGATGAACGTCGCTCTCCATGACGTGCGGATCCGGAGCGGCATCACCGCTTGAACGGGATGAGCAGGAAGAGAATGAGTTGAACTCGAATTCGATTGGTTGAACATGAAAGCGCTTTGTTGAACAGGGACCGCTTGGTTTGACAGGACGGAGAGAAACCGGAGAGCAACCAAAGGAGGTATGGGGATGAGCAAGAAGTATGCGATCGGCGTCGACTTCGGGACGCAGTCCGGACGGGCCGTGCTCGTCGATCTGGACGACGGCTCGGAGGTGGCGGATCATGTCACCCCCTATCCCCACGGGGTGATCGACGAGACGTTGCCGGATTCCGGCGTCCGGCTCGACCATGACTGGGCGTTGCAGCACCCCGGCGATTATTTGGAGGTGCTGAAGCGGTCGGTGCCCGAGGTGCTGCGGCAATCCGGCGTCGATCCGGCCGACGTTATCGGCGTTGGCATTGATTTTACCGCGTGCACGATGTTGCCGGTGAACGCCGAAGGGGTGCCGCTGTGCTTCCTGCCGCAATGGAAGAACAACCCGCACAGTTGGGTAAAGCTGTGGAAGCATCATGCCGCCCAGGACGAGGCGAACCGCCTGAACGCCATCGCCGCCGAACGCGGCGAAACGTTCCTTCCGCGATACGGCGGAAAGATTTCGTCGGAATGGATGATCGCGAAAATCTGGCAGATCCTGAATGAGGCGCCGGAGGTGTACGAGGCGGCCGACCGGTTCCTCGAAGCGACGGACTGGGTTATTTTCCAAATGACGGGCAATATCGTCCGCAACAGTTGCACCGCCGGGTACAAGTCGATCTGGCACAAGCGCGAGGGGTATCCGAGCAAAGCATTTTTCAAGGCGCTTGATCCGCGTCTGGAACATCTGACCGAAACGAAGCTGCGCGGCGAAGTGGTGCCGCTCGGCACGAAGGCGGGGGGCATCACGGCCGAGATGGCGGCCCTGACGGGACTGAAACCGGGCACGGCCGTCGCGGTCGGGAACGTGGACGCGCATGCCGCTGTGCCGGGAGTCGGCGTCGTCACGCCGGGCAAGCTCGTCATGGTGATGGGCACGTCCATCTGCCACATGCTGCTCGGGACGGAAGAGAAGATGATCGAGGGCATGTGCGGCGTTGTGGAAGACGGCATCATTCCGGGGTATTACGGTTACGAAGCGGGCCAGTCGGCGGTGGGCGACATTTTTGAATGGTACGTTGAGCAGGCGGTGCCGGCCTACGTCAAGGAAGCGGCAACACGGGAGAACGTCAGCGTGCACGAATGGTTGGAGAAACGTGCATCCGCTTACAAGCCGGGACAGACCGGGCTGCTGGCGCTGGACTGGTGGAACGGCAACCGTTCCGTGCTCGTCGACACCGACCTGACGGGGCTGCTCATCGGCTGCACGCTGCTGACCAAGCCGGAGGAAATCTATCGCGCGCTGCTGGAAGCAACGGCGTTCGGCACGCGGAAGATCATCGACGCGTTCCATCACGGCGGCGTCGAAGTGAACGAGCTGTATGCGTGCGGCGGCCTGCCGCAGAAAAATCGTCTGCTCATGCAGATTTACGCGGATGTCACCGGCCGCGAAATCAAGGTGGCGGCCTCCAGGCAGACGCCGGCGGTGGGAGCGGCCATGTTCGGCGCGGTGGCAGCGGGCAAGGCGGCCGGCGGCTACGATTCGATCGTGGAGGCGGCGACGCGCATGGCCCGAATCAGGGAAGAATCGTTCCGGCCCATTCCGGAACACGTCGCGATTTACGAGAAGCTGTATCGGGAATACACGCTGCTGCACGATTATTTCGGCCGCGGCGGCAACGACGTCATGAAACGGCTGAAGGAGATTCGGGAAAGCGTACGCTGACCGGTTGGGTGCGCCGTGCGAATTGGCGCAGGCCTTGCGAGTTGGACGGTTCGGCGCGTCGGCGGGCCCTGCAAGATGGCGGTTTGGCGCGTGGTGTGGCTGACGAGTAGGCCGGTTCTGACGGGTTGGGCGGCCTGCCGAGTGGCAGGTCCTGACGAGTTGGCACGGCCCGGCACGTTGGCACGGGTCAGCGGATTGGCTGGGCCGGAACCATCGGTCGGACATTGACCCATGTTGAAAAGGGAGGAGATTGACCGTGCTCAAGGTGAAGCCTTACAAGTTTTGGTTTGCCACGGGAAGCCAGCATTTGTACGGACCGGAGACGCTCGCCGAGGTGGAGCGCAACGCCCGGGCGATCGTCGAGGGATTGAACCGCAGCGGCGAGCTGCCGTTTGAAGTGGTGTACAAACCGGTGCTGACGACGCCGGACGCCATCCGTCGCCTGGTGCTGGAGGCGAACGCCGACGATGATTGCGCCGGCATCATCACGTGGATGCACACGTTCTCGCCGTCCAAAATGTGGATCGCCGGCCTCACCCAGTTGAGCAAGCCGCTGCTCCACCTGGCGACGCAATTTAACCGCGATATCCCGTGGGGCACGATCGACATGGACTTCATGAACCTGAACCAGGCCGCGCACGGCGACCGCGAACACGGGTTTATCGGCGCCCGGCTGCGTCTGCCGCGCAAAGTGATTTTCGGCCATTGGGAAGACAAGGCCGTGCGCGCCCAGGCCGGAAACTGGATGCGGACGGCGGTCGCCTTTGCCGAAAGCCGCCGTTTGAAAGTGGCCCGTTTCGGCGACAACATGCGCCAGGTGGCGGTTACCGAGGGCGACAAGGTGGAGGCGGAAATTGTTTTCGGCTGGTCGGTGAACGGCTACGGCGTCGGCGACCTGGTTGAGCGGGTGAACGCCGTGTCGGAAGCGGACGTGAACCGCCTGATGGACGAGTATGCGGAACGCTACGACATCGTGCCGGCCGGCCGCGCCGACGGACCGGTTCGCGACGCGATCCGCTACCAGGCCCGCATTGAGCTCGGCCTGCGCGCTTTCCTGGAAGAGGGCGGGTTCACCGCTTTCACGACGACGTTTGAGGATCTGCACGGGCTCCGGCAGTTGCCCGGCCTCGCGGTGCAACGGCTGATGGAAGACGGATACGGCTTCGGCGGCGAAGGGGACTGGAAAACGGCGGCGCTCGTGCGGCTGATGAAAATCATGGCCGACAACAAGGGCACGTCGTTCATGGAAGACTACACCTACCACCTCGACCCGGACCATCAGCTTGTGCTGGGCGCGCACATGCTGGAAATCTGCCCGACGATCGCGGCGCACAAACCGCGCATCGAGGTGCATCCGCTCAGCATCGGCGGCAAGGAGGATCCGGCGCGGATGGTGTTCAACGGCCGCCCCGGTCCGGCGGTGAACGCCTCGATCATCGATCTGGGCAACCGCTTCCGCCTGTTGGTGAACGAAGTCGAGGCGGTGGAAGTGAAGCACGACATGCCGAAGCTGCCGGTGGCGCGCGTGCTGTGGAAGGTCCTGCCCAACCTGAAGGACGGCGTGGAAATGTGGATTCGGGCGGGCGGCGCCCACCATACCGGATTTTCCTATCATGTCACGTCGGAACAGCTCGCCGATTTCGCGGAAATGGCCGGCATCGAGTGCGTGGTCATCAACGGGCGGACCGATCCGTTCGCTTTCCGCAACCAGTTGCGCTGGAGCGAAGTTGCCTGGCACTGACCCGGTGAACCGGCAGCCTCTCCCGCATGTGCGGCCCATGCGATCGTTTGCTTCCTTTTTACGTTATACTGATTAATGGACGGGGCGGGCGGACCCGACCTCCGTCCTGACGGGAAACGCCACGCAAGCCCGTGAAAGGAGCGAACGCCATGAGTGTCCATCTCAGCGCCAAACCGGGCGACATCGCCGATGTCGTGCTGCTTCCCGGCGATCCGCTCAGGGCCAGGCACATCGCGGAAACGTATTTCACCGATCCCGTCTGTTACAACGAGGTGCGCGGCATGTACGGGTTTACCGGCACCTACAGGGGCAAACGCGTCTCCGTCCAGGGCACGGGCATGGGCATGCCGTCCATCGCCATTTACGTGCAGGAGCTGATCCAAGAATACGGGGCGAAAACGCTCATTCGCGTCGGCACCTGCGGCGGGCTCCGGGACGAGGTGAAGGTGCGGGACCTCGTCCTTGCGTCGGCGGCGTGCACCGATTCGAACATGATCCGGCAGCGGTTCCCGGGATTTGATTTTGTCCCGGCGGCCAGTTTCCGGTTGTTGCACGCCGCGTACGAGGCCGCGCGGGAGCGGGGCTGGCGGGTGCACGTCGGCAGCGTGCTGACGACGGACCTGTTTTACCGCGAAGACCGGGAGCCGCTCCGGAAGCTGGCGGCGTACGGGGTGCAGGCGGTAGAGATGGAAACGGCGGCGCTGTATCTGCTTGCGGCCCGGCATCAGGTCGATGCGCTGTCGATTCTGACGGTCAGCGACCATTTGTTCAGCGGCGAGGCGGACACGTCGGCGGAGGAGCGGCAGACCGCCTTCGGCGCCATGGTCGAGCTGGCGTTGGACGTCGCCGTCAGGACGTCGCACTCCACATGAACGGTTGAGCGTGAACGGGCAATCGGGTAAACGTTAAACGTGAAAAGGATAAACGGGAAAACAGTCAAACGGAAAACATGTAAACGAGAAAACGGGTAGACAGCAAAACGGATAAACGAGAAAGGGTAAAAAAGACTGGGTCGCAAGTCGCAATTTATTCGGACAAGGGCAACCATATCCGATTTTCGGCGTCTGTATGGACAGACGCTTTTTTGTTTTTGGAGGGGCGGAGATCGGAATGGTCTTGTGGGGAAAACGGAATCGTGCGCTGCTAAGCTGTCTGGCGGTTTTGGTCGTCCTGTCGGGGTGGTGGGCGCTGTTGGGCGCCCGTCCGGCGACGGCAGCCCAGGCCGCGGAAATCCGCATCTTTCTGAATCAACGGCCGCTCGTCGGCGACGTCCCGCCCTATCTGGTGCCGGGGGCCAACGTCACCATGGTGCCGCTAAGGCTGGTTAGCGAGGGCATCGGCGCCGGCGTGCAGTGGGATCAGGCGACGAAAACGGTGACGATCCGGCTGGACGGGCGGACGATCGTCCTCAAGATCGGCCAGCGCGAGGCGCAGGTGGACGGCAGCCCGGTGACGCTCAGCTATCCGGCGCAAGTGATCCGGGGCCGTACGATGGTGCCGCTGCGTTTTGTCGCGGAGCAGCTCGGCCTTGGCGTTGAGTGGCGGCAGAGCAGCCGGACCATCCTGCTTTCCACTTCGGAAGGGGGAGCGGTCCAACTGCGGGGCGCCTGGGTGGCGACGGTGTACAACCTGGACTGGCCCAGCGAGGCGGCATACGGAAACCCCGAAAAGCAAAAGCAGGAATTCGTCCAACTTCTGGACGAGTTGCAGGCGATGGGCCTGAACGCGGTGTTCGTGCAGGTTCGCCCGGCCGCCGACGCCCTGTACCCGTCCGAACTCGTGCCGTGGTCCAAGGCGGTGACCGGCGTGCAAGGCCGGGATCCGGGCTACGATCCGCTCGCGTTCATGATTGCGGAAACGCACCGGCGTGGCATGCAGTTCCACGCCTGGTTCAACCCGTTCCGGGCGCACACGAGCACGAACACCAAGGAATTGGACGCCCGCCATGTGGCCCGAACGCATCCGGAGTGGATCGTGAAAGCGGGCAACCAATTGTACCTCAACCCGGGCATTCCGGAGGCGAGACGGCACATCATCGATGTGGTTCGGGAAGTGGTGCGGCGCTACGACGTGGACGGGGTGCATCTGGACGATTACTTTTATCCTACCGTGTCATTTGCCGACGACGATACGTTCCGCCAATACAACGAAAACAAGATCAAGAACAAGGGCGACTGGCGGCGCGACAACATCAACGCCTTCATCCGGGAGCTGGGCGCGGCCGTCAAACGGGAGAAACCGGGCGTGGTGTTCGGGGTCAGCCCTTTCGGCGTCTGGCGGAACAAGGCGGATGACTTGACCGGTTCGGACACGCGGGCGGGGGTCACCGCCTACGACCACATGTACGCCGACGTGCGCACGTGGATTCGCCAGGAATGGATCGATTACGTGGCGCCGCAAATATACTGGAGCCGCTCGCACACCGCCGCCAATTACGACAAGCTGGTGGACTGGTGGGTGAACGAGGTGCGGGGGACGCGTGTCATGCTGTACATCGGACACGCCCCGTACAAGCTCGGCACGAACGAGACCGGATGGAACACCGCGGAGGAAATTGTGAACCAGCTCAAGTACAACGAGCGCTATCCGGAGGTGGCGGGAGACATTTTCTTCAGCGCCAAGGATTTGCGCCGCAATCCGCTGGGCGTGATCGAGGCGTTGCGCCGCTATTACGGCGTGTGAACGAAGCCGTGATACGGACCCGGGAGGAATATATTTCTGGATATAACCCTGGATATGACTCCATGAAATCTGAATCTGTGAAATCATCCGTTAAACGAACCCGTTCCCATGCGCCGGTGAAGGATGTCCCGATCCGGACGGAACGGGTTTTTTTGTGGGGCGGGAGGCGGTCGGGCGCGCAGCGGACGAAGAACTGAAGCGGCAGATAACCGAAGAGCCGGGATCCGAAAACTTAAGGAACCGAAGAGAACGAGAACAGGGGAATTTGCGAACAGGTCGTCTCGTAACCCTCCATAAAATACGTCATATAAACATATTTCATTTATATATTGTGTTATAAATAGTTTTGTGGTATGTATTAATCACTATAGAACGACATTCATGACGTATCTGTTGAGGCGTACGACGGGAGGGTGCGGTATGGAAAGAGAACTGGCGCTGGAAATTGTACGGGTCACCGAGATGGCCGCGCTGGCCTCGGCGCCGTGGATGGGTCGAGGCAACAAGTATCGCGCCGATGAGGCGGCGACCATGGCGATGCGGGCGATGTTTGACTCCGTGTCGATTCGCGGGACGGTCGTCATTGGCGAAGGGGAAATGGATGAAGCGCCGATGCTTTACATCGGCGAGCGGGTCGGCAGCATGCAGGGGCCGGAGGTGGACGTGGCCGTCGATCCGCTGGAAGGCACCGAGATTGTGGCCAAGGGGCTCAACAACGCGATGTCGGTCATCGCGGTGGCCGACAGGGGCCAGTTGCTTCACGCGCCCGACATGTACATGGAAAAGCTGGCCGTCGGTCCGGCCCTGGCGGGAAAACTCTCGCTGGAAGATCCGATCGAAGTGACGCTGCGGAAAGCTGCGGACATCCTGCACAAAAAAGTGTCCGATCTCACCGTCATGATTTTGGACCGGGAACGTCACCGGGAGCTGATCGACCGGCTGCGCTCGATGGGGGTGCGCATCAAGTTCCTGTACGCGGGCGACGTGGCGGGCGCCCTGGCGCCGGCGTTCCCAGAGGCGGGCATCGATGTGTACGTCGGTTCCGGCGGCGCGCCGGAAGGCGTGCTTGCGGCGGCGGGCCTGAAATGTCTGGGCGGAGAACTGCAGGGCCGGCTCATGCCCTCGGACGCCGGCGAGTATGAGCGCTGCAAGCAGATGGGCATTGACGACCCGCTGAAAGTGCTCAAAATGGACGACATGGTGGGCACGGGCGACGTCATTTTTGCCGCCACCGGGGTGACGCCCGGGGAGTTTCTGGGCGGCGTGCGGTACTTTCCCGACGATCGGGCGGAAACCCATTCCATCGTCATGCGCGCCCGGACGCGCACGATCCGCTACATCCGGTCGCTGCACTATTTGCCCAACAAGACGCTGTTGCGCAACCTCGAAGCGCGATTGTCCCCGGCGTAAACGCCGGGGTTTTGGCTATTGTCCTGAATGCAATCCGGCCGGAGGCTCCATCCCGGAGAGGAAGGTTCCTCCGGGTGTGCGCGGGTCGGTGATTCGACCGTCGAGGCCCGAAGATTTCGACCGTTGTGCACGATTGCCAATCTATGTTATACAGGTGATATACAAGAAAAGAAACCGCGCAGACGGTGCATGTCCGGCGGATCGTTCGACAGGGGAGGGAACGGAGATCGAACTGACCGACAGGCAACGGGAAATCCTGGACATCGTGAAGCAGCACGCCCCCATCACCGGCGAACAGATCGCCGAATGCCTGGGATTGAGCCGACCGACCATCCGGTCGGATTTGTCCATTTTGGTCATGCTCGGCCTGATCGACGCCAAACCGAAGGTCGGATACTTCCTGGGCAAGGCGGTGTCCCCCGAGGGCCGGCTGAATCGCCGGTTGAAAGAGTTGGCGGTGAAGGATGCGATGAGCCGCCCGGTGGCGATCCGCGAGCAAGCGACGGTGGACGACGCGGTGTTCACGCTGTTTCTCGAGCAGACCGGCATGCTGGCCGTTACCGACGACGATGGACGGTTGACCGGCGTCGTCACCGTGAAAGATTTGCTCAAGGTGGCGTTTGGCAACCCGAACGCCGCCTCCATCCCCGTGCAGATGGTGATGACCCGGCTGCCCCGCGTGGCGACGGTCTCCCCGGAAGACTCCCTGCTGGAAGCGGCGCGCCGGATGATCGAGCATCAGGTGAGCGGCATGCCGGTCGTCCGGCGGTCCGAAGGGGACGACGCGCACCGTCCGCCGGAGCTGGTCGGCCGGATTTCCAAAACGAACGTGGTGCGGATTTTGCTCGATGTCGCATCGGAGTTGTAGGGCGGGAGGAACACGCATGTCGGACGAAACGACCAAAACGATCTACGTATGCTCGGATGCCGTGGGCGAGACCGCGGAAGCGGTGGCCAGGGCGACGATGCGGCAGTTTGCGGGCGAAAAGGTCCGGGTCAAGCGGTACGGTCATGTCAAGCAGGAAGAGGAAGTGCTGGCGATCATCCGCGAGGCGAAGGAAAACGGCGGATTCATCGCCTACACGCTCGTCCAGCCCGAACTGCGCGAGACGATGCGCGAAGAGTCGGTCCGGCACGGCGTTCGCGCGGTGGACGTCATGGGCCCGATGATGCAGGCGTTCATCGACACGTTCGGCAGCGCGCCCCGCTACAAACCGGGGTTGCTGCACACGATGGACGATCACTATTTCCGCAAAATCGACGCCATCGAGTTTGCGGTCAAGTACGACGACGGTAAGGACGTTCGCGGCCTGGCACTGGCCCGCGTGGTGCTGATCGGCGTTTCCCGCACGTCCAAGACGCCCCTTAGCATCTATTTGGCCCACAAAGGCATCAAAACGGCCAACTATCCGCTTATCCCCGAGGTGAAACCGCCCGACGAACTGTTTCAACCGCTGCCCGGCCGGCTCGTCGTCGGTCTGACGATGGATCCCGAACGGCTGTTGCGCATTCGTGTGGAGCGGCTCCGGTCCCTCGGGCTGCCTCGCCAGGCGAATTACGCGTCTCCGGAACGGATCCGGCAGGAACTGGCTTTCGCCCGGGACGTGATGGAACGGTTGCAATGCCCGGTCATCGACGTGACGGAGCGGGCGATCGAGGAAACGGCCGCCATCATTGTGGAACGTCTGCAGGAAGATTCAGGGGAAGAGGGGGTGTAAACGCCGGCATGGACAAAAAATTGCGATGGGGCATCGTCGGTTGCGCGGCGATCGCCGTAAACCGGGTGATGCCCGCGATCTTTCGCTCGCAGCGCGGGACGCTTGCCGCGGTGGCGAGCCGCGACGAGCGCAAGGCGAAGGAAACGGCGGAGCGGTTCGGCGTCGAAAAGGCGTACGGCAGTTACGAACAACTGCTGGCCGACCCGGAGATCGACGCCGTGTACATTCCGCTGCCGAACCACTTGCACCGCGAGTGGACGATCCGCGCGGCACGGGCGGGCAAGCACGTGCTGTGCGAAAAGCCGCTCGCCATGAACGCGCGGGAAGCCGAGGAGATGGTGCAAGCCTGCGCCGATGCCGGGGTGCACTTGGCGGAGGCGTTCATGTATCGCCATCATCCGCGCGTGCAACGCATCCGCCAGTTGCTGGCGGCCGGCGAGATCGGCGAGCTGCGCGCCATTCGCGGCGCGTTCACGTTCAACAACGCGGACGATGCCGGCAACGTCCGGTTTCGCGCCGATTGGGGCGGCGGTTCGATTTACGACGTCGGCTGTTACCCCCTCAGCGCGTCCCGGTGGATCACCGGCCGGGAACCGGAGGCGGTTACCGTGCACGCGTTTTTCTCGGACCGGCACGACGGTGTCGACATGATGGCGTCCGGACTCGTCGAGTTTCCGGACGGGGTCGCCCTGACGTTTGACTGCGGGATGTGGGCCGAATATCGCCAAAAGCTGGAGATCGTCGGTTCCGCGGGTCTCATCGACATTCCGTTTGCTTTTGTCACGGATGCGCACAACGCCGGATTCCGCGTGGTCACCAACGGGAAGGCGCGGGAGGAGCCGGCGGAAGGGGTGGATATTTACGCGGTGCAGGCGGACGATTTCGCGCGGGTCGTCTTTGGCGAGCAGGCGCCGCTGTTCCCCCCGGAGGATGCCGTAAACAACATGCGGGTGATCGACGCCTGCCTGCAGTCGGCCCGCGAACGGCGGCGCGTCACGCTGGCCAATCTGTGAGGAAAGCTGCATCGCAACAAAGCAAATCAAAGCATAAGGGGATCCCGGCGGATCCCCTTTTTGTCGTGCCTTGTCAAGACTGCAGCTTCCGGCGAATCAATTGCTGCGTCCGCCCGGACACCGCCACCCGCTTGGCGTCCGGGGACTTGCCGCTGCCGGCAAAATAGACGTACGCGTCATCGATGTCCGAAACTTTCCTTATATTGATGTAGCAATTGGAGGAGACACGGACAAACAACGGACTGGACAGCAGGCGTTTTCGCTCGTCGTCCGTCAGACGTTTGCGGATGTTGAAATTCGGTCCATGGAAGCAGATCACGCCGCGCGCGCCCGTCTTGAAAAACAGCGTATCGTCGAACGGGTCGAACCGTTCGTAGACGTCCCGATCCCGTTCCAGGTCCCGATCCAGCAGCGATGCGTTCATCTTCCATTTCCCCCTAGGACTGAATGATGAAGCGTTTTCATTATATCACAAAACGGGACTTTCGGATCATGTTTTTTTCCTCCAGGTCGTCATCTCTTTCGTTTATTTTTGTTATAATAAAGTCGATATTTTTGACATAATAAAAATAATTTTATGGGCAATGGAGGATCACGGTGACAATCAAAGTGACGTTGACCAAGCAAGGGAACGCGCAGTGGAAGTTTCGGCAGGCGGATCGGGATCAGGACGAATGGCTGCCCGCAAAGGTGCCCGGTTTCGTGCATACCGATCTCCTCGCCAACGGACGGATTCCCGATCCCTTCTACGGTACCCATGAGCTGGACCTGCAGTGGATCGACAAGCATGACTGGGAGTATGTCGCCTCGTTTGACGTGCCCGCGGAACTGCTCGCGCAATCGCGGGTGGAGCTCGTGTTCGACGGGCTGGACACGTTTGCCGAGGTCAGCCTGAACGGCGCGCCGCTGTTAACCGCCGACAACATGTTTCGCATCTGGCGGACGGACGCGCGGCCCCGGCTGCGCGAACGGGGCAACGAACTGCACATCCGGTTCCGCTCCCCGATCCGGGAGGGGCTCAAGCGTATGGAACAGCTCGGGTACGGGCTCCCGGCCACGAATGACCATTCCGAAGACGGCGGGCTTGGCGACAAAAAGGTGAGCGTGTTCGCGCGCAAGGCCCCGTATCATTACGGCTGGGACTGGGGACCGCGTTTTGTCACCTCCGGCGTCTGGCGGGACGTGCGCCTGGAAGGATGGAGCGGCTGCCGCATCCGCGACCTGTTCATCCGCCAGGACGAGGTGACGGCAAATGCCGCCCGGATCACGGCCGTCGTCGAGATCGAGGCGGAGCGCGACCTGGAAGGTACGCTTCGCCTGGAGACGGACGGGCACGCGTGGGAGCAACCGGTCGCCCTGCGCGCCGGCCTGCAGACGGTGGAACTCGCCGCCACAATCCCGAATCCGCGCCTGTGGTGGTGCCGCGGGTACGGCGAACCGCACCTGTACACGTTCAGGGCCTCGCTGTCCGCGGGCGGCGCCGGCGACACGGCCGAGGTTCGCACCGGGCTCCGGTCGCTCCGTCTGGTCCGTCAGCCGGACGAGCACGGTACCACCTTTTACTTTGAGCTGAACGGGGTGCCGGTTTTCGCCAAGGGGGCCAACCACATCCCGAACGACAGCTTCGTCACGGAAGTGACGCGCGAGCGGTACCGGCACGAGATCGCCAGCGCCGCGGCGTCCAACTTCAACATGCTGCGGGTGTGGGGCGGCGGCATCTACGAAGCGGACACGTTCTACGACCTGTGCGACGAGTACGGCATTCTCGTGTGGCAGGATTTCATGTTCGCCTGCAGCATGTACCCGGGGGACGAGGCGTTCCTGGCGAATGTGCGCGCCGAGGCGGCCGACCAGATCCGGCGGCTGCGCAACCATCCGTGCATCGCCCTGTGGTGCGGCAACAACGAGATTGACGCCGCCTGGTCGCATTACAAGGAAGACGCCGGTTGGGGATGGAAGGAGCAGTACCCGCCCGAGCTGCGCGAGAAAATTTGGGCGGACTACGAGGCGATCTTCCACCGGATCTTGCCGGAAGAGGTGGCCAGGCACGCGCCGGGCGCCGATTACTGGCCGTCGTCCCCACTGCGCGCGCTGACCCGCGACGCCAACCAGCATGCCACGAACAAGTCGGCCGAAGGGGACATCCACTACTGGGAAGTGTGGCACGCGGAGGCGCCGTTCGAGCGTTACCTCGACCACGTCGGGCGGTTCATGAGCGAATACGGCTTCCAGTCGTTCCCGGAATGGAAGACGGTGCGTTCGTTCGCGGAACCGGAGGAGATGGAACTTGAGTCGAAGGTCATGCTCGCGCACCAGAAAAACGAAGGCGGCAACCGGCGGATCAAAAATTACATGGACATGTACTACCGCGAACCCCGCGACTTCGCGTCCTTCCTGTACCTGAGCCAACTGCTGCAGGCGGAAGGGATGAAGACGGCGATCGAGGCGCACCGCCGCAACAAGCCGTTCTGCATGGGCACGCTGTACTGGCAGATCAACGACTGCTGGCCGGTGGCGTCCTGGTCGAGCATGGACTACTACGGGCGCTGGAAAGCGGCGCAGTACTATATCAAACGGAGCTTCCGCGACGTGATGCTGTCGATCGTGGAAAACGGAGGCGACGTGGAGTTCCATGCGGTGTCGGACGAACGGACGGATTTCCGCGGGACGTTGCGTCTGAAACTGTACGACTTTGCGGGACAACTGCTGGCGGAACGGTCCATGTCCGTCACCGTTCCGGCCCATGCGGCGAAGCGGGTGCTGACGACGCCGGCGGGCGAATGGCTGGCCGGACGAAACGCGCGGCGGGTCGTGCTGGTCGGCGAACTGGAACGGGACGGCCGGGCGGTGGACACCAAGGAGCATTATTTTGTGCCGGTGAAGGAACTGGAACTGGAGGTTCCGGACATCCGCGTCACCGTCGAAACGGCGGCGGACGGCGGTGCAAAGCTGACGCTGGCCGCGGACAAGCTGGCCAAACAGGTGTGGATCCGGGCGGAGGCGGAAGGCGTCTTCTCCGACAACTTCTTCGACCTGGTACCGGGCGTGCCGAAGACGGTGACGTTCCTGGCCCGGGGCGGATTTGCCGCGTTCGAGCCGGGACATCCGGGCGCGGTCGAGGTGCGCTCGCTGATCGATTTCATCAAGCCGGACGCCGCGCAACCGTAATCGGGCCGCGTGCCGGACCGTCGGGCCATCGGGCGGGGGGATCGCGCTGCGCTTGCGCAGCGGGCGGATCCCCCCGTTGCCGGTGAAGGACCGGATCCGGGCAAGCATGACGCCGGCCGCTCATGGTACATGGTATAATGACTTTTAATAAAAAAGATCAGCCATTTCACAACGGGTTGGTGGATCCATGGCCAAAAAAGTCACGATGCAACAGATTGCGGATTATCTGGGCGTATCCAAATTTGTCGTGTCCAAGGCGCTGTCCGGCAAGGGCGGCGTGAGCGAGGCGACCAGGGAGCGCGTCATCCAGGCCGCGTCCCAGCTCGGGTATTTCGCCCAGAAAAACGCCTACGTCAGGACGGTCAAGGCCGATGCCGCGTCCCAACCTGCCGGCAAGGGCAAACAGACCGTGCTTGTGCTCATGCCCAACATCCGCTTCCAGACGAAGGAGAACGCTTACTGGGGACGCATTCTTGACGGCATCTCGGTGCGGCTGGAGGAAGAGGGACTGGGCATGCTCATCATTTCCGAACAAAGCGTCGACCATTTCCTCAACGTATTCAACCCGAACGGCATCCTGGGGCTGATCGGCGTCGGCGAAATCTCGACTTCGCTGCTGCTGGAGGTGCACCGCCTGGGGCTGCCGATGGTGCTGGTGGATCACGAGGACCCGCTCATCCCGTCCGATACCGTGTTTGTCAACAATTACGACTGCATGATGCGGTTGACCAACCACCTGATCGGAATCGGCCACCGCAGGCTCGTGTTCGTCGGCAGCGAGACGTTTTCGCGGAGTTTTCGGGAAAGATGGCTGGGCTTCCGTTCCGCGCTCGAGGATCAGGGGGATGGGTCAGTGTCGCGGGAGGACCGGCAGATTCCGCTGGAGGGGATCGATCATTTTCAGGAACAGATCAAGGGATGGCTTGCCAGACGCAAACGTTCGGCGGCGATGCCGACCGCGCTCGTGTGCGCCAACGACGACATCGCCCTGAACGCCGTCCGCGCCCTGCAGGAGCTCGGCTTGCGCGTGCCGGACGACGTCTCCGTCACCGGCTTCGACAACATCGAGGACGCGTACCGGAACCGGCCGGCGCTGACGACCGTCAACGTCCCGAAGGAAACGCTCGGCGCCCGCGCGGTGGAAAAGCTGCTGGAGCGAATCCGCAAGCGGCATGAACCGTTTGAAAAGCTGCTGGTGTTCGGCGAGGTGATTTACCGGGAGTCGATTGCGGAAGCGCACGGGCAGCCGTCCGGTGCGGGGACGGGGCGGGCGCGGCCGGAGGAAGGGGCGAACGGGTGACGTCCGCCGGACGGGGAACGACGGCGGGTCTGCAACCGGCGCCGGGATCTGCCGCCGCGGCAGCCGTCGCGACAGGCACTGCCGACGCGACAGGCACTGCCGACGCGACGGGATCTGCTGACGGGACCGGCCGACCTGTTGGCCGCCGCGATCAGCCGCCGAATCGGGCTTCGCGCGTCAGCCGCTCCTTCATCTCGAAGCATGCCCGCGCGTTGTGGTACGGGCATTTCCACGCGCCGACCTTCGGTTTCTGCCGGTCGGGCGTTCCGTCGGGATGGACGCCCCAGAACCACTCGCCGTGCTCCCGGTCCACGAGGAAACGTTGGATGAAGGTCCACGCGTTCCGCGATGCGTCGAGGAACCGGATGTCGCCGGTCAGCTCGAACGCGTTGAAAAACCCGACGACCGCTTCCGCCTGCGGCCACCAGTCTTTCCCCGGATCGGTCAGCCCCTGCGGGTTCGCCTCGTTCCGGATCCCGCCGTCCACGTCCACGCCTTCGCACAGCGTCGCTTCCGCCATGCGGATGGCGACCGGCCGCACCCGTTCCATCAGCTCCCGGTCGCCGAGCGTCTCCGCCGCCTCCGTCAGCAGCCAGCTGCCCTCGATGTCGTGACCGTAGGAAATGTCGTCCGATTTTACGCGCCACGCTTCGTCGAAAAACAGCCGGAAATGGCCCGTGTTTGCATCGACGATGTGCGCGAGCGTCACCTCCATCAGTTCGCGCAGCTTGCCGCGCAGTTCGTCGGACGGCCACACCCGGAGCAGGTTCGTGTACGCCTCCAGGACGTGCAGGTGGGTGTTCATCGATTTTTTCTCGTTCAAATCCTTGCCGCTCAGGCTCAGATCGTCCGTCGGGGACCAGTCGCGGGCGAGCGCTTCCACATACCCTCCGTGAACCGGATCGTAGCTGTACCGCTCCAGCAGGCGGAACAGTTCGATCGCCCGTTTCAGCGCTTCCTCCTGCCCGGTGGCGCGGTGATACTCCGCGAAGGCGTAGATGGCGAACGCCTGCCCGTACACCTGCTTTTTCTCCGCCAGGGGCCGCCCCTCTCCGTCCAGCATCCAGTACAGACCGCCGTGCCGCTCGTCCGCGAAGCGGGCGGTCAACTCCTTCCAAGCCCGTTCCGCCATGCCCAAATACGCCGGATCGCCGCAGACCCGGTAAGCCGAGGCAAACGTCCAGAGAATGCGGGCGTTAAGCACCAGGCTTTTCGGCGCGCCGCGCACCACGGTGAGATCGGGGCGGATCTCGCCGCGAAATCCCCCGTGTTCCTCGTCGAGGGCGTGCAACATCCAGAAAGAAAGAATGTTGTCCGTCAGTTCCCGTTCGATCTCCGGCAGCCACGACTGCGCAAGCGCCGCGCGCCAGGCCGACACGTTGACGCTCATCCTTCCGCCGCCTCCTTTGCCGCCTCTGTTTTGCGTCCGAAACTCATGTCGCCTGATTCGCGTCCGTTTTTAACCTGAAATATTCGCGGATGACCGCCTCCGCCCGCTTGCCGTACGGGCAGTAGTCGCGGTTGGCGGATGCCGTCTCCTCCGGGTACAGTGCCGCCGGCCAGTCCCACAGCATGAAGCCGCCCACCCAGTCACGGCGGTCGCACGCCTCGAACATCCGCTCATAGAAGAGGCGCTGCGCCTCCTCGTTCGCTTCGCCCGGCCAGCTCCAGTCGTTGGGGATACGCTCCGACCCCGTCCGGCTCGGGCAACCGGCCTCCAGGAACAGGAACGGCTTGCCGTGCTTCCGCACGACCGCCTCGATGCGGTCCAGTTGGGCTTCCCAGTCGTCGGCCGGGTAATAACCGCTGGACGAGATCACATCCACCGCGTCCCACCAGCGCACCTGATCCTCCTGGTACTTGTCGCAGTTATAGGTGACGACGCCGCGATACACCCGCCGCACCTCCGCGATCAGGGCGCGCCACTCCCGTTCGCGCCGGTCGGCCATTACCATCTCGCAGCCGATGCAGAACATGTCGCAGCCCGTTTCTTCCGCAAGGCGCGCGTAATGGAGGATGAAGCGGTTGTAGGAAGCGAACCAGTCCGACCATTTCGGCTCGCACGGCACATCGATGTCAAAAAAGTTGATATGCGCCCGCCACACGCCGTTGCGGCAATTGACGACCGGCTTGAGGCAGACGCGCAGCCCGAGCGATTGCGCCTTGCGGATCGCCCAGCGCACCTCGTCGTCGGTGACGGTCGGCTCCTCCCGGTAGCGGATTTCCGTGGCCTGCGGATGGTCCTGCAGCGCGCCGAAGGCGATGCACACCCAGTTGACGCCCAGCCGCTCCGCCATCAGTTCCATGGAACGTTCCGCCTCCGGCGTCGCCCAGGTGCCGCGGACGCCGGTCCAGCCCCAGGTCATGCCGGCGGCATAGCTTTCCGGTTTGTCGTTTCGGTTCATGGGAACGCCTCGCATCCGTCGGAAGATATGTTTGATAATTCAGTTATAATTTT
>ERZ795043.807-NODE-807-length-20310-cov-14.897062_pt1 | contig 20310 bp, 23 predicted proteins | sample MGYA00375127_ERZ795043 | MGnify/ENA primary metagenome ERZ795043 (study PRJEB30172, sample SAMN05518447) | compost metagenome | isolation source: Feedstock adapted compost from Newby Island compost facility, Milpitas, CA | place: USA:Newby Island compost facility... | reverse complement strand
CAGCACTTTTTGCACGTAGCCTTCGGCATCCGGGTCCAGCACGATCGTCCCGGGGCGGCGCAAGAGTTCGTCGACCTTGGGCCAGCACGCTTCGGCTCGCTCCCGTTCGGGGGTATTTTGCAAAAACGTGATCCACTGAATGCCGTCCAGATACCCTTGCGGTTTTTCCCGTTCAAGCACCCGCCAGATGTAGGCCACGCTCCGCCGAAACCACGCTTCCCCGAAAAAATCCGTCCTGGCCTTTTGCTTGTAAAGCAGTCCGATGATGCGCCCGGTGGGGTTGATGGAGGGTTCATCGTCCCGCTCCACCGCCCACCAGGGTGCGTGGGGATATTCGACGGCGTTGCGCAATCCGAACGGAAGACCCCCCTCCGGCAGGGTGACGGCGCGCAGATATCGGACGATCCCTTCGATGAGATCCGGATCGAAGCCGTCGATCTCGTCCATCACGGCCAGGGCCATTTCCACCGCCTGCGGGTGGCTGTGCGGCCCCCGGATGTCCGCCTCCAGCGCGTTGCCGAAGCCGCCGTCCGGATTGCGGTAGGCGCGAAGCGCTTCGAGAACCGCCTCCTTCGAGCCGTTTTCAAAGAGATATTCGTACCGCCTCCGGTCCAGCAGCCGCGCGTTGTTGTAGATGAATGTTTTCGCCCGTGCGAGAATACCGTCTCCCATGTCAAAAGCCCTCCTTGTTTGTCCCCTCGGACGCTAAAGAAGCGCGAACAACGCGGCCAGCGCCGCGCCGGCTCCCGCCGCCAGAACGGTCCCCGTGGCGAAACCCTTCAGGTGAAACAGATAATCCTTGTATCCGGCCATCCCTTCCGTCCCTTTGATGACGAGAAATCGGGGGGTTATGGCGCAGAAGACGAGCCAGTCGATCAGCAGCAGGTCCACCGCGTTGAAAACGGACAAAATGCCAAAGACGTTGAGGAAGGCTGCCGGGAACCCGATGTCCCGCCCAGCGCCCGCTCGAACATCCAGGTGCAAACGGCCGGGACGCCGAGGAGCACCAGCAGGAAAAAGGCGCCGATGATCCGGGTCTTTGTGCGTTCCGTTTCCGTCTGCTCTCCGGCGGCCCGCCGGATGCCCGGGGGATACGACCGGAGAAGCAGACGCGGATTGGCCCGCAGCGTTCCCGGGATAATGGCGGAGAGCGCGACGGACAGAACGAGTCCGCCGGCGGCGATCGACAGTCCCGGGGTCACGGTTGGATGGCCGTCCTTTCCGGTAATGGATGCTTTTGTTGTGTTTCCACTTTTTCCAGTCATTTTCCTTCCTGGTCCGGAGAAAAAAGAAATCCCGCCCGGGTTGCGGACGGGACGCGCTCCTCTATTTCCGCCAAAACGTCTTGCAATCGGCTTTGTCGCGGATGTTGAATTCGATGATCTCCGCCAGAAGATCGTAGTGGACCGGCTCGTCAAACCGGATCCGGAACAGCAGGTTCGTGGCGGAATAGCCGGCTTTGGCGATGGCGTCGGCAAACACTGCCATGGTTTTTGCCTCCGGGGCCACGCTGACATGTTTCTTCGCCACGGACAGGCCGAGGATGAACGTGCCATGGTCGGCGAACATGGGCGTGTTCCATTTGACGAGCGGCTGAAGCTGCGGATATTTTTCCATGATCCAGCCCATGATCTCTTCCATGCGCTGGCGGTGGCCCGGGTCATGGATCCTGGCAAGGTAATCGGCGAAACCCCCCATGGACGTCATCCCTTTTCCGTTCTCCTCTCTTCAGTACTCCCCTTTGATGACGAAAAACGATCCCCGAATGGTGCCGGCCAGCTTGGATTTCTGCCTGGCGAACTTGAACTTTGCGAGCTCCGCGGGCACCTCCATCCCCTCGGACAGCTTGAACCCGACGGCGCGTTTCTTCGGATCGTCCACCGCGTACATGACGTTGAGCCCCAGCCCGTCCTCATAAAAGACATAGGCCATTTTCAGGTTGTCCACCTGGAAGCGCGAAGTTTCAAGGGGTCTCGCGGAAAGTTCAATGCCGCGCTCCTGCTTCAGGATCCGGTTCACATACGCCAGCGTCTCCCGGCCCTCGTCGGAATCCGCCGGCACCACCGTGAAGGCGTGCTTGTACTTGGTGTGGTAATAGCGGGCCTCATGGGCGCGCAGCCCCGCCAGCGCTTCCGCCACCGGCGACGACTCCAGCCCGGTCGTGGACACATTGCGGAAATCGACGACGTATGCCATGTTGCATCCCTCCTGGGCGAAACCGGTCGCCGCAGTGACGACTCGTCCGCCCCTGATCGTTGGTGCGATTATACCATAGGTAGAGGGTTATAGTCGAAAAACCGACTTCAGCCGCCGGCGCCATCCGCCGTTTTGAAAGTTGAAGTCGGAAAATCGACTACAAACGCCCATCCAAAATTTTCGGGGCTTGATTGTAGTCTCATTTCCGACAACATGGCCCCAATCGGGACATCCGTGTGTTCTTTGTAGTCGAAAAACCGACAATAACGATCCGCCAGTCCGGCCCGTGCGTCCCTCTTGCATTTTTTCCGACAACCTCTTACAATCATAACAAAAATCACCTGTGGCGAAGCACGCCCGGAGTTTTCCCCGCTTTGGCGCTTTGGCGGCGGGAATGCTCCGGGTTTTTGCTTGCGGAGACGCAGGACCGCGCAGGAGGGATGAAATTGCAATTCGAAGCCGAACACGATAAATGGATTCGCAGGCATCTGGCCAAACGGACCGGTGAACGGAAAGACGCGCTGAAGCGGGGACACGGATTCGGGAACCGCCTTTTTGCGCAAAAAATCTGGTGGCCCCTCATGGGGAATTTCGACAACCTGCATCCGGAGTATGAGGTGAAAGACTGGCGCGGCCGGTCGTACTTCGTTGATTTCCTGTGGAAAGCAGGGGAACACGGCATCATTTTCGAGATTATGGACTACGGTTCCCACGGAACGGACAGAACAAAGTATCGCATGGACCTGAACCGGGCGTTGTTTTTGCAGTCGCAACAGTATCGGTACATTGAGATACCCCTGGACGAATTGAAGGAGAACCCTGGTTTTGTCCTGGGCATGCTCCGGCAAATCCTGTCTCCCTACTTGAATGCCACCATCAGCCAGGACGGCGCGATCGTCCATAAATACGGCAAAATCGAGCGCGAACTCATGCGCCTGGCCGTGCGTCACAACCGCATCCTCAAGCCGTCCAAAGCGGCCAGGGAATTGGAACTCCACCGGACCACCGTGGTCAAGTATTGCCGCATCCTCGTGGAAAAAGGCAAATTTCGGCCGGTGCCGTCGGGCAGGTCGGGTAGAGTCTGCCGTTACGAATACCAGGGGGCGGTGCATAGCGCGGATTTGATTTGATGGTTTGCGCGATGGTTTGCGCGGATTTGGTTTGCGTTTGGCTGGGCATGGTTGCGGTGCGGTTTTTTGGTCGAAAAACCGACTACAGCCGCCGGCGCGGTTCGCCGTTTTGGGAATTTTGGTCGGAAAACCGACTACATGGACGCATCCAAAACTTTCGGGGCTTCATTGTAGTCGGAAAACCGACTACAGCCGCCGGCGCGGTTCGCCGTTTTGGGAATTTTGGTCGGAAAACCGACTACATGGACGCATCCAAAACTTTCGGGGCTTCATTGTAGTCGGAAAACCGACTACAGCCGCCGGCGCGGTTCGCCGTTTTGGGAATTTTGGTCGGAAAACCGACTACATGGACGCATCCAAAACTTTCGGGGCTTCATTGTAGTCGGAAAACCGACTACAAAGCCCCGATTCGACGAGTCGAAGTTATGACATAGTCGGAAAAACGACAATATTGCCGATCCTGACCCTCTGGAGACACGAAATCCCGTCACGCCGTACGCCTAGTCCATCCAGACCGGCCAATCATCATTCCGCGATCCGCCCGGCGATTCGCGCTGCCGGCCGCCGCTGTCCTCTATCGACTTGACGGAACCGGGGGCCTTTTTTGCGCCGCGAATCCCCGTCGAATCACCGGAACTTCCGTCTTTCGCTTCTTCGGGACTGTCGGACTTCATCTCGGTGAATCCGCCAGCTTTCCCTTCCAGAGAGCATTGGGTACCGTCGGCCCCGGTCACCGCGAGGTGATCGTCGTCCTTCGCAGAGCTCCGGATAACGTCAGCCCCGGATACCGCGAGGCGATCGTCGTCATCCTCAGCAGAGCTCCGGATAACGTCAGCCCCGGATACCGCGAGGCGATCGACGTGATCCGTTGCAGAACTCCGATTGCCGTCCGCCCTGGCCTCCGACCGGCGCGTGTTTCCTTCCTCCGCGATGCGTCTGGCACTGTCAGCATCCTCCGGACGATCATCCTTTCCTCCCGCAGAGCCGCCGGGCTTGCCCTCGGCAAAAACGCCGGCATTCCCTTCCGCGAAACCGCCGTCTGCCTCCACGAAGCGTTTCAGGTTGGCCAGCTTCTCGTCCCAGTACCGATCGAAAAATGCCAGCCACTCCTTCAACTCCACGAGAGGCTCCGGCCGCAGCCGGTATCGGGTTTCCCGGCCGATTCTGCGGCTGCTCACGAGCCCCGCTTCCGACAACACCTGAAGATGCTTGTTGATTGCGGTTCGCGAAAGCGGAAAGTGCCGGACCAGTTCGGCAATCGCCATGTCCTTGTCCGTGAGCAGCGCCAGCAACCCTCTGCGAGTCGGGTCGGCCACAGCCTGGAACACATCCGGCTTGCCGGGGGGACGGGCGGAACCGCGGGTGAGGCGGAAACCACCGGCGCCGCCGGAGTTGCCGGAACCTCGGGCACTGCCAGAGCCTCCGGTGGCGTGAATGGAGCCGCGGGTGCGGCCTGTGGAATCGGTGTTCTTACCGGCGTTACCCCCGACGTTACTGCCGGCCTGATTCCCGCCGGACCGGCGGCGGACGCCGTACTGTTCAGGCTTCGACATACGCGGGAAGATCCTCTTTGACAATTTTCTCCCACCCGCCATCCATGATGCCGCGGATCTTCGTGTGCGGCTGGCCGAACTCCGTCTCCTTGCCCGCATCCCAGCCGGAATGGATCAGGGTGAATTCGGTCTTGCCGCCTTCCAGCGCCTTCAGCTCAAAGGTAATGTGCCAATCCTTCCCCCAGTTGAACCCCACCCGCGCAAGCGGCTCGATTTCGGTCACCCGGCATGGCGAATCGCCAAAATGTTCCGTATGCAGGACAAAATCGCGACCCGCCACGGGTTCAAAAGTGCTCTTCATCCACCATCCCGCAATCCCCTCCGCGGTGGCGACGGCTTTCCACACTTTTTCGATCGGGGCGTTCAGCACCACCGTCTTGCGAATTTCGGGCAACGCTTGATTTTCCGACACGTTTCGGGACCTCCCGCATAAATAATATAACACCATATAGTGTCACTTCATTATAACACCTCAAGGTGTCATGTCAATCCGGTTCTTGACGAGGCCTCCGGACCATTCGCAAAATGATGAAAAAGAATGGTGGGAAAAAAGAATGTTGAAAAAAGAATGGCGTAATAAAAGGAGCGGCTCAAAGTGAAGATCCTGCTGGTGGAAGACGACGGTTCCCTGCGGCAATGCTGGGTGCCTGCCTGGCCTTTGCGCTCCATCGCGGACGCGGCGGGCATGTCCGATACGGACTTTTACCGCAAGGACACCGACGTGCCCAATCTCGCCCGGGGCTATCTGCCCGCGGGCTCCGCCGGCGGAGAGCTTCCGCCGTTGCCCGAGCCGGGCGGTCCGCGACGGATCGTCAAAATGACGGGACCCGCTCCGGATGCCGCCGGCGGCTGGGTTGAAAATGATCAGGAACTGCCGGTCATCGGCAATCCTTCGGGAGGCGGGTACTCCACGACCGGGGACCTGCTGAAGTTCGCCCGCGCGCTCATGGAACACCGTCTCCTGGGAAAAGAAATGACCGAAACGGTTACCACCGGCAAGGTCGACACGCATATCGGCAAATACGCCTATAGCTTCGAGGACCTGATCGAGCAGGGTCTCAGAACCATCGGCCATACGGGCGGAGCGCCGGGGATCCACGCCTTTTTTCGCATCCTGCCGGACAAAAATTTCGTCGTGATCGTGCTTTCCAACTACGACAATGCCGCCCGCGCGCCGTACGACGAGATCCTCCGGCACTTGTCGGCGAAAGTGTGAAAACGCCGGCGCCACGCGTCCCGGCACACGCCGGTCGCCGTCAGACCCTCGCCCGTTGCAGGCGCAGAGCGTTGAGCACCACGGACACCGAACTTAAGGCCATCGCGGCGCCGGCCACCCACGGGGCGAGGAAGCCCGCGGCGGCCACCGGGATGCCCAGGGAATTGTAGGCGAGGGCCCAAAACAGGTTCTGCCGGATGTTGGCCATCGTCTTGCGGCTGATGGCCATCGCGTCGGCGATGGCGGTGAGGTCGCCGCGCATCAGCGTCACGTCTGCCGCTTCCATCGCCACGTCCGTGCCGGTGCCGACAGCCATCCCGATGTCGGCGGCCGCCAAGGCCGGAGCGTCGTTGATGCCGTCACCCACCATCGCCACCTTTTTGCCCTGCGCCTTCAGCTTCCGGATTTCCTCCGCTTTCCCTTCCGGCAGAACCTCGGCGAGGACCCGGTCAATGCCCGCCTGCCGCGCCACGGCCCGGGCCGTCCGCTCGTTGTCGCCGGTGAGCATGACAACTTCGATGCCCATGGCCTTCAGCCGCGCGATCGAGTCCCGCGAGGTTTCCTTGAGGGTGTCGGCCACCGCCGCCGTTCCGGCGTAGACGCGGTCGACGGCGGCAAGCATCGCGGTTTTCCCCTCTTCCTCCAGCTTCCGCACGGCTTCCAGCGCCCGCTCCGGCAGCTCCACGCCGTACCGGGCCATGAGCCGGTGGTTGCCCGCCAGCACTTCCCTTCCTTCGACCACGGCGCGCACGCCGTGGCCGGCCAACGCCTCGAACGCTTCCGCCGCGGGGATTTCCACGCCCCTTTCGGCGGCGCCACGAACGACCGCCTCGGCCAAAGGGTGCTCCGACGGCTTCTCGGCGGCGGCGAGGAGGCGCAGGAATTCCCGTTCGCCGCCCGCCGCCGGAATCACGTCGGTGAGCTCCGGCTTGCCCTTGGTGATCGTGCCGGTCTTGTCCAGCACCACCGTATCGATACGGTGGGTGAGCTCCAGGTGCTCGCCGCCCCGGAACAGCACGCCCAGCTCCGCCGCGCGGCCCGACCCCGCCATGACGGACGTCGGAGTGGCCAGTCCCAGGGCGCACGGGCAGGCGATGACCAGCACGGCGATGGCGTTCCGCAGGGCCTTGGCGAAATCTCCGGGCACCGCCCACACGAACCAGACGAGGAACGTCGCCAGCGTGATGCAGACGACGACGGGGACGAAAATGCCCGAGATGACGTCGGCCACCCGCTGGATCGGCGCCTTGGACCCTTGCGCTTCCTCCACCACCCGAACGATCTGCGCGAGGGTGGTGTCCTTGCCGACTTTGGTCGCCCTGACCTTCAGCATTCCGTTCAGATTGACGGTCGCGCCGATGACGGGATCTCCCGGACCTTTTTCCACGGGCATGCTTTCTCCGGTCAGCATCGATTCGTCCACCGCGGCGGACCCTTCCAGCACTTCCCCGTCGACGGGAATTTTCTCTCCCGGCTTCACCAGCACGATGTCCCCCACGGCCACTTCTTCCGCGGGGATCCGGATCTCCTGGCCGTCCCGGATGACAAGGGCCGTTTTCGCGCGCAGACCCATGAGCGTCTTGATCGCTTCGGACGTGCGTCCCTTGGCCAGCGCCTCGAGCAGCTTTCCGAGCACGATGAGGGTGATGAGCACGGCGCTCGTTTCGAAATACAGGGCGGGGGCATGGTCGGCATGCCCGCCGGAAGTAAGCGCCCACTCAACGGCGAGAAACAGGCGGCAGCGAAAGGACGGCCGACAGCGCGAACCGGCGTTTTTGCCGATCGATTTCCTTCTGCCGCCGGTCTTTTTCGCCTTCCCGTACCTCTTTCACGGCCGCCCGGTATCCCAGCTGCTCCACCTTGCGGATGACGTCCGCGACCGACACCGCCGACGGCGAAAACTCCACGTGGGCCGTTTCCAGCGCCAGGTTCACATGGGCTCTGGCGACGCCGGGCAGCCGGCTGAGCCCCTTCTCGATCCGGTTCGCGCAGGCCGCGCAAGTCATGCCGGTGATTTGCAACTGCACCTGTTCCAGCTCCCGGACGTCCCGGGTGTCTTGGACGTCCCGAGCATCCCGGGCGTCCCGGGCTTCCGGAGCATCCCGGGTGTCTTGGACGTCCCGAGCATCCCCGGTGTCCCGGGCGGATGGATGTGCCGTTTCCATGTCCAGCGCCCCCTATTTCCTCCGTTGCCTTTCCGATTCGTTGGCTTCCCGATTCGTTGGCTTCCCGGGCACCGCAGCTTGCTTGCGACAAAAATGCCATTATTTTTCCGTTTTCATGACCGTTTGGGCAAAATTGCGACATTCGTGACATTATTTTCGGGCTGCTTTTCATGGATCGCACAAATTTTTCCATTTTAATGGCACAAAATGCCATTCTTTCGGCCGAAACCCCGTTTTCATGCGAAAACAATGGCACTTTTGTCGCTATTCCGATCCGTCTCAACATACCCGCGTTTCACCATCGTGGCGTTTCACCATCGCGGCGTTTCCGTATCCCGGCGTCTCAACATTCCGGCCGGGCGTCAATCCGAAACAACGTCGTACCCCTGATCCTCAATGGCCCGTTTCAGCTGATCCAGCGTCACTTTCGCTTCGTCGTACTCGATCGCCACCGTCCCGCCGGCCAGGTCGACGGTCGCCCTGGCCCCGGCCTGACGCACCGCGTTTTCCACCGCATTTTTGCAATGGTTGCAGGACATGCCCTTCACGTTCAGCGTCACGGTTTGCACGATGGGTTCACCTCGTTCGGTAATCATAATCGGATGCTCACTTCAGGAGCTTGTTCACGGTGGTCAAGAGTTCGTCGACGACGTCGAGGTCGCCTTCCCGGATCCGCTCCACCACGCAGCTCCTCATGTGCCCGGCCAACAGCAGCTTGCCCACGCCGTTCAGGGCCGACTGCACGGCGGAGATCTGGTTGAGCACGTGGTCGCAGTAGGTGTCCTTTTCTATCATGCCCTTAATGCCGCGAATCTGACCCTCGATGCGGTTGAGGCGGGCGATCAGATCCGCCTTGAGCTTCTCGGAATGATGGCTCCTGCGATGTTCGGGGCCGTCCGCATGCGGGACTTCCCCGTGCCCGGCGCCGTCGGGCGGCCGGATGTCCTCCATCGTTTCCCGAATGGTGTCCACCGGATTCACCCCTTTGACTCTATAGTATACCCCGGTAGGGTATAAGTCAAGGATTCGCCGTCAGTCCATTGGTGTTCCTGCCCAGCGCCTCCATCCCCATGCCATCCCCTGCGGTTCCTTTCCGTTCGCCGCAGTTCCCCGTCGTTTGCCCTTCACCATCTTGCAACCGCCGCTTCCTGATTCCACCTTGGAGCCTCGCACCACTACACGGTAAAATGGACACGACGGTTTCCATACCCCACAGAGCATATAAAATGGTTCATAAAGAGGGGAATCACCCATGCGGTATATTTTTTGGCTCCTCCTGTCGGCGGCGGTGGCCTGGCTGGCCTACGAACTGTTCGGCCCGATCCGCGGCGTCCGGAACGTCGGACCGTCCCGTTTCGCGCGGGAACTGGCGGACGCCGGCCCCGCCGGGCGGTTGCTGATCGACGTGCGCGAACCCCGCGAGTTTGCCCGGGGCCACATCCGGGGAGCGGTCAACATTCCGCTGTCCGAGCTGGCCGCGCGGATCGGGGAAATCCCGACGGACCGAAAGATATTCCTGTACTGCCAAAGCGGGGTGCGCAGCCGGCGGGCGGCGCGAATGCTCAGGAAGCGGGGATGCCGCGACATCGTCCATCTGAACGGCGGCCTTGCGGCCTGGCGCGGCGAGACGGTCAGGCGGGACTGACCACAAGGGAAAACCACGGGCAAAAAAACGGTTGAAACGACGCCAATTCCGCACCGGAACGGAACATGCAAAAAACGGCGTACCGTGAAGGCACGCCGTTTGGGCATGTCGGCCGGAAACGCCAGTCACCAGCCAAACAGGCTTTTCATCTCAATGATCGCCGCTTCCTGGGCTTTGGCGTATTCGCGATAGGCATCGCCTTTCGTGGAGTCCATTTCAAGGCCCAGCTTTTTGATATCTTCGATATGGCCCGGGTCGTTGTGTGCGGCTTCAATCGCTTTTTGCAGCTTTTCCACCACCGCCGGGTCGATGCCCTTGGGTCCGATGATGCCTCTGCTGATGAATTTCGGGATCTGGACGCCAAAAACTTCATCCAGCGTCGGCACATCCGACAGTTCCGGCACCCTGTCCGGTCCGAACACGGCGAGCGGCTTGAGTTGTCCGCTTCTCAGGAATTCCATGGTTTCGGCCAGTCCGGCGATCAGCGCGTCAAAGTGTCCGCCCAGCACGTTGGGGATCGCTTCGCCGGTACCGTCAGTTTGAACATACCGGAATTTCACGTCCAATTGGTTCTGCATGTGCGCGCCAATGGTGTGGTTGGCCGATCCTGCGCCGGTGCTGTTGACGATCAACTCGTTGTTCCTGGCAAACTCCACAAACGCCCGGATGTCGGGGAAGCGCTGATCATCCGGACGCACGGCCAGAACGCCGGCGTCGACCACGTGGTTCATGATGAATTCGAAGCTGTCGAGGTTTTCCTTGCGATTGGCGCTCGGATTCAGATAGCCGGTGATCGCAGTCGGGATGTTCAGATAGCTGATGGTGTACCCGTCAGGCTTGCTGGCGGCCACCTCCGACCATCCGACCCATCCGCCTCCGCCCGTGATGTTTTCGATCACGACGGATACGCCCAGTTCCCTTTCCAGAATGGGCGCGATCAGACGGGCGTTGACGTCGGCGCCGCCTCCGGCCGCGAAAGGAACCACGAAACGGATGTTTTTCTCGGGCCACTTCAACTCTTCCGCCGGCGAAGGGGAAGGCGAGCTTCCGCCGGAGCTTTCCGTTCCGCCGCCCCCCGAACCGGAGGCGGTTTGGGACGGTGTCGGACTGCCGCTTGATGAGCTCCCGGAACCCCCGCCGGAACCGCAGGCCGCAAGAACCCCCAGAAACAACACGCTGACAACCGCCAAAATCAACCACTTTCTTCTCATGATGCCCTCTCACCTTTCTTGGTTTTGATGGTTTTATGGCTGAATGAAATCGCGGAATCGGAATCGAATCGGGCGAAATCAGCCCATGAAAACGCCTCCATTTACGTCCAGGACCGCCCCTGTCACGAACGAAGCGTCATCCGAAGCCAGGAACACGATCGCGGATGCCACTTCATCCGCCGGCGCCAGCCGCTTCAGCGGCGTCCGGTTGATGCGGAACGTACGGACTTCTTCCGGCGTAAGGCCGTCCTTGGACGGTTTGCCTGTCAGAATATCCGTGTCGATGGACGCCGGGGCAACGGCGTTGACCGTGATGCCGTGCGGTCCCACTTCCCGCGCCACGGCGCGGGTGAATCCGATGATGCCCGCTTTGGATGCCGCGTAATGGGAACTGCCGAAACCGCCCCCGTTCCTTCCGGCCACGGAACTGACGTTCACGATGCGCCCGTAATTTTGGTTCTTCATGGGGACCAGCGCGGCCCTCGTGCAAAGATAGACGCTTTTCAAGTTGATCCCCAGCATGCGGTCCCATTGCTCTTCCGTCAGATCGAAGATCGATACCGATTCGGTGATGCCGGCGTTGTTGACCAGGATATCCAGGCGCCCGTATGTCGCCAGCGCGGCATCCACCAATTTCCCGGCCGTGGCCGCCTCGGCGATGTCCCCGGCGACGGCAACCGCTTCGCCGCCCCGCGAGCGGAGTTCCGCGACGAAGGCGTTAAGCTCGGCGGCGTTGACATCGTTCAGGACAAGGCGGACCCCCTCCTCGCTAAGCCGGAGGGCGGTTGCCCTGCCGATCCCCCGCGGCGCCGCCGCTCCCGTCACCACCGCCGTCCTGCCGTTCAGACCTTTCATGTCACACCCCCCGCTTTGCACTGCCACGCTATCGTTTCAGCAATTCTCCCAACTCCCTCAGCTCGTCGTCGGACAGCACGATGAATTCCCCCCCGCTCGTGTAAAATTCGATTTTTTCTTTGCGCCTGACGTCGAAAACGGTAGAATCCTGCAGCATGAAGTGGACCGTGCTGGGACGGATGGTGACGTCCGGATTGAATTTCCAGGCGATGTCAAACATCACTTCCGGTTCTTCGAGCAGAAACACCACCTTGCCCGTGGTCCACCCCTTATACGGCGAAAAGATGCAATGGATATGTTTTTGCAGTTTCCATCCCTGGCGGCCGATGGCTTCAAGGGCGGCGTCGCGCAAATCGTCCGGATGGATGCTCATTTCCACGTTGGTGTGGAAGTGGGCGATCGTATTGTCAAGGACGTATTCCACGGTCTGATCCCACGTGGGAGACCGGAAGAACGCCTCCAGATCCTCCTTTGCCCGCCCCGTCGCCCGGATAAACCGGTACTGGCCGAAAAACTCGTCGATTTCTTTCCTGCCCCAGATCTGCAGATTGTTTTTCTCCTTCACCAGCTCGTGCGGCATGGGCGCCAGGACGCACGCGGCGTTGTACCGCCACGCGACGTCGTAATGGAACGAGCCGGTCGGATGGATGCCGTGCAGCATGTTGAAGCCCACGTTGGACGGCTGCAGGTCGATGGCCCGGTCGATCGGCATTCCGATGGCGCCGTAGTAGGTTCTCAGCACGTCGCAAAACGTCAGGGGATGAAGAGATGTGTCCACGAAAATGTGCGCATGATAGGTGTCTTCCTTGTCGTTTTCGATCCTGTCCTGCAGCGTCCGCCATTGTTCGCATTCAAAATAGTCCTTGATGGATTGCAGAATATCTTCCCGAATGTCCGTCGCCACGGGATCGTACCTCCTTTGATGAACCGTTCAGAATATGGGATAAAGGGGCTTTTCGCCTTTCAGCACCCGAATCACGTCTTCCGCGGCCGTCACCGCCATCTTCACCCTCGTCTCGTGGACGCTGGCTCCGAGATGGGGCGTAAACACCACATTTTCCAGCGTAAGAAGCGGATTGTCGGGGGCAATCGGTTCCGGTTCGAATACGTCCAGGCCGGCTCCGCCCAGTTTTCCGCTGGCCAGCGCTTCGTACAGAGCCTGTTCGTCCACGATGCCGCCCCGCGCGGTGACCACAACCACGGCTCCGTCCTTCATCCGGGCAATCCGGTCGCGGTTGAGCAGGTTGCGGGAGGATTCCGTCAGCGCGCAGTTGACCGAGACGAAATCGGACCGGGCGAGCAGATCGTCCAGGTCGGCGTATTCGGCGCCCAGTTCCGCCTCCGCTTCAGGCTGGCGCACGATGTCGTAATACAGCACCTTCATGTCGAAGCCCCTGGCGCGCTTCGCCACGAGCCGGCCGATTTTGCCGAAACCGATGATGCCAAGGGTCTTGTTGTGCACATCGTAGCCCATGAATTTCCTGGCGACCCATACGCCGCCTTCGGTCCACCCGCCGCTTCGCACGAACGCGTCCGCCCGATGGATTCTGCGCGCCGCCGTGATCAGGAGACCGAACGTCAGGTCGGCGATCGTGTTCATGTGGACCGGCGTGACGGTGGCGTAAACGCCCCGGCGCCTGGCTTCTTCGATATCGAAATTGTCGTAGCCGACGCCCCTCCGCGCGATGATTTTCACTTTGGGCGCCGCGTCAAACGCTTCCTTGTCCATTTGTTCCGTATGCCAGACGAAGATGATGGCGTCCGCGTCCCGGATGCCGTCCAGAAACTCTTCCCGCGACAGCGGCCGGTCGACCCCGCTGGTCTTGACCTCCGCCACCTGCTTCAGCATGTCGATGGCTTCCTGTTCCAGATTCTGCGTGATGAACACCTTCAACGGCGAGTTCCTCCCCGTTCCTCCTCGCATTTCGATCCTGCGCCTGATCAGCCGTTTTCGACAAACGTGACGATAACGCCGGTCTGCGGATCGCGCTTGCGCGTCAGCACGATGTCGTGAATTTCCAGAATGGAAACGTCCAGCGTGGTGAGCGTCACGGTCCCTTTCTCGATGTGGCCGCCGTACACGACATCGTTTTCCCCGCTGAGCACGGCATGGTAATGAATGTTTCGCCTGTCGGGATCGTCCGCGGGGGACACCAGCCCCTGGCCGCACAGCACATTGAAGGGCCCTTCCATGACCAGGCGGTCGGTGTAACCCTTGCCTTCAATCGGGACGACCCGGTTGACATAGTGCAAATTCACGCTTCTCAAACTGCCGATCGTTCCGGTGATCACCCCGTACCGGATGCCGTGCCTGACGCAGATGGCTTCCAGGGATTCCAGCACGTCCATGTCGGGGGCTACACGCGCCACCACGATCCTTCCCGTCGATCCCGCGGCGGAACTGAATTGGGGTACCATGGTTTCCGGGTCCTCCTTCCGTATTCAGAGCAGCTCCACGATGGCTTCCATCTCCCGGTACGACAGCCATTCGTAACGGTCCCGCTTGAGCAGGAGCGGGAGATCGTGCATCGTCCGGGCATCGTAGGTCGGATTCTCGGTGGTGAGCCAATATTTCGTGCTCGGAATCAGCGTGACCGTCGGATTGTACGCCCACGCGATGTCGAAAATCTTTTCCGGCCGGTTGCCCAGGAACACGATTTTGCCGTGCATCTGCCCGCGCATCAGGAAAGCCACGGGTGTCGCATGGTCGATCTCCCATCCCCGTTTCTTCATCGCTTCCAGCGCGTATTCGCGGATGAGATCCGGATGGATCGACGTTTCCACGTTGGCGTGGATGTGCACCACTTCGGGGTCTTCGTTCAGACGGCAATAATCTTCCCACGCCTTGCTGGAGAAATAGGCTTCAACCTCCCGTTTCTCCCTGTCGTCCAGCGCGGTCTTGAACGGATATTGGCCATGGAATTTCTCCATGTAGGAGCGTCCCCAGTATTCCAGGTTGCTGGCCTTGGCCGCCGGTTTGATGTAGGCGTCGTGGGAATAGTTCCAGATCAGGTCGAAATGGGGCATGCCTTCCGGTTCGATCCCGTGGATCGAGCCGGACCCGATCAACTGGCCGGAGGTGAAGATTTCGATTTTTCGCTTGACGGGATGGCCGATCTTTTGGAAATACGCCTTGACGATTTCCTCCAGGCAGATCGGGTTGATTTTCGTTTCGACGTAAATGTGGATATGGTGAATCGGTTCTTCCTTCTGCCTGCAGACCTCGATCAGGCGGTTCCAGTGCTCGGATTTGAAATAATCGGCGATGCTTTGGACCACATCCTTCGTTGCCATGACGAATCTTCCTTTCCATGCTCAGATTTCCACGTCATCCGCGGCGGCGATCCGCTTGTTGCGCAGCGAAGCGACGATGCTGACGACCAGGACCAGGATGACGATGGAGAGAATCGTACCCGACAGGGGCCGCGTAAAGAACTGGAGAAAATCGCCTCGGAAGAGGGTGAGCGACTGCAGCAGCGTCTTCTCCAAAATCCCGCCCAGCGCGAAGGTGAGAATGATCGGTGCCAGCGGGAAATCCGCCTTGCGCAGCAGGTATCCGAGAACCCCGAACACCAGCATGACGCCCACATCGAACATGCTCTGGTTGAGCGTATAGGTTCCCACGATCATCAGGATCAGCAGAATCGGGTAAAGCAGGTTGAACGGCACGAGCGTAATTTTGGCCCACATGCCCGCCAGCGGCAGATTCATGATGAGCAGCAAAAAGTTCCCGATAAACATGCTGGCGATGACGCCCCATACCACTTGCGGGTGATTTTGAAACAACGTCGGTCCCGGTGTCACGCCGTGGATGATGAACGCCCCGAGCAGCACCGCGATGGCGGGAGACGTCGGAATCCCGAGCGTAAACAACGGAATCAGCGTCCCGCCGCAGTACGAATTGTTGGCGGTTTCCGGGCCGGCCACGCCTTCCAGCGCTCCTTTGCCGAAGCGATGCGGCGTCTTGGAAAGCCTTTTTTCCATGGAATAGCTCAGGATCGTCGGAATGACGGAGTTGGTTCCCGGAATCAGGCCGATGAAAAATCCGAGTACGCTGCCCCTGCCGATCGCCTTCAGCGACGGTTTCCATTCCTCCCGTTTCGGCAGGAAACCCTTCACCTTGGGAGGCACTTCTTTCCTGGCGTTCCGCCACTGCTCGATATTGAGAAGCAGCTCGGACAATCCGAACAGGCCGATCGCGACGGTGACGAAATCGAAACCGCTCATCAGGCGGCTTTCCCCGAAGGCGAACCGGATCAGGCCCGTCGTCGGGTCCTGTCCGACAAAGGCGAGGAGCAGTCCGAACAGGGCGCCGAGAAGGCCTTTGAGCAGCGATTTGCCCATGAGTCCGATGAGCAGCACGAGGCCCAGCGACACGATGGCGAAAAATTCCGGCGGTCCAAACCGCAAAGCCTCCCGGGCCAGCACGGGACCGATCAGGATCAGCCCGACGATCGAGACGATGCCTCCGATGAACGAGCCGATGGCCGCAATCCCGAGGGCCGCGCCCGCTCTCCCCTGTTTGGTGAGGGGATATCCGTCCAGACAGGTGATGAGCGAGGCGGACTCTCCCGGAGTGTTGATGAGAACGGAAGTGATCGTGCCTCCGTACATTGCGCCGTAATAAATGCCGGCCAGCATGATGATGGCGGACACCGGTTCCAGTGAAAACGTGAGCGGAAGCAGCATGGCCGTTCCGGCCGTCGCGCCAAGACCGGGCAGTATGCCGATCAGCAAGCCGCCGGTGACGCCGAGGAAGCAGTACAGCAGATTTTCCCAAGTCAGTGCCGTCTGGAAACCGGACAACAGATACCCGAGAGATTCCATACCCTACCTCCTACCCATCCTGCTACGCCGGCCATCGTCAGCCAATGGACCATTCGGGAAGCGGGACGCCCAAGAGCACGTCGAAGATGACATATACACAGACGGAAACCCCCGCCGAAAAGGCCAGCGACCAGTACCACCGGTAGGCGCGCAGAAACATCAGGAACAATGCCAGGATGCTGGCGGCGAGGAACCCGGTCTTCTTTACAAGGATGAGAAAAAGAACCAGCGTGCCGATGACCGCGAAGACATTGACCCATCCCGCGTCTTTGGGGAACGCCTGAAAGATGGTCTTGTCTTCCCCGATCAGCGAAACAACCAGGTAACAGACGGACAACACCATCACGATGGCGCTGATCCAAAGCGGCAACAAGCCCGGCCCGGGACCAAAGGCTCCGGTATACGGCAGATGCAGGGATTGATAGAACACGATGCCGCTGACGACGAGAAACAGCAGACTGATGTACACACCCAGCTTTTTCATGCCGATCCCTTCCGCCTAAGTTTCGTTCCGGATGGCCCGGATGACATCCAGCCAGTGGTTCGGCGTTTTGCCCTGGAATTTTTCCCTCAGATTGAGATCCGCGATTTTTTGCAGTTTGTCCCTGACCGCGTACGAGAGAATCGGCTGGAGTTTCCCGCTTTCAAGCAGCTGCAGGGTTCCATCCAGTTCCACGACGCGGCGCGCCGCATGGATGGCCGTGCCGGTAACCATCCGGTTCAGGGTCGTCTCGAAACTGGTCGCATCCATCGTTTCCCCGATGGATTTGATGACGACGTCGGCAATCTGGAATTTGTGCGCGGCTTCCAGCATCTCGATGAACAACGCGGCGATGCCTTTCATGAAGATGCTTCGCACCAGTTTCACACCGGATGCGTCTCCCGCCGTGTCGCTGACCTTCTCGATCCTCATGCCCAACGGGGCCATCAGGGAAATGAACGCGTCGGCTCCGTCTCCGCTGGCCAGAATGGGCACCTTGTGCCGGAAAACCGGCAGCGGCCCCATGATGGCGGCGTCCACAAACGGCGCGCCGGTTTCTCGGATGTTGTGGTAAACTTGGCGTTTCACCTCCGGGTTGGAAGCGGTTACATCGATGTAAATGCAATCCCTCGACAAAAAAGGTTTGACCGAATCGCCGGCCTCCATCGCGCGGTCGGCCGGAACCGCGATGATCACGGCCCGGATACCGCTTTCAAGCACCTGCCGGGGATGCTGCAGAAGCCGCACCTGCGTTTTCTCGGCCCTTTCCCGGATCAGGGATCCAAAGGTGGGATGGTCCCACAGCGCATCGAAGGCCACAATCTCGACGGGTCCTTCCTGCCTGAAACCGGACGACAATTCATAGGCTGCTTCTCCGAATCCGATGAATCCGAGTTTCATCCTTTTCTTCCTCTCTCTTCCGTGGATTGCGCCCGGTAAGGTCTCATGCTTTCCTCCAGCCAGGGAGGAGCGATCTGCCCGGCTTCAATCTGTTGCCTTCTCGCCTGTTCGTAGCTCGCCTTTTTCTCCGCTTTGGCCAGCACTTGTTCGATCCGGTCCCGGGGCACCACAACGACACCGTTGTCGTCTCCCATCACCAGATCTCCCGGGTGGACCGTCACACCCGCGCAGACAATCGGCACGTTGATCTTTCCGGGACCGTTTTTGCTCGGCCCGCTCGGGACGAACCCCCGGGCGAAAACCGGCAGCCCCAGCCGGACCATTTCGATCCGGTCCCTGGCCGCCCCGTCGATCACGATACCGGCGAATCCAGCCTTCTTGGCCGCCCTGGCGATCAGCTCTCCCAGGTAGGCTTTGGCCATGTACCCTTTGCCGTCGGCAACCAGCACGAAGCCCGCCTTTCCCATGCTGATGACCGCGTGGAGAAACAGGTTGTCGCCGGATTCCAATTCCACGGTCACGGCCGGGCCGACCATCGTCATTCCGCTTCCTATCGGCTTGATTTCATGATCCATCGTTCCGGCGGATTCCATGGCGTCACTGAGCAGGGTGGTGCTCAGCCGGCGCGCTCTCTCCAAAACATCGTCGGGCAGGGGCATGGGTTCGTCTTGCGGACTTGGCGACGAAGTCATAACCCGACCTCCCAGAATGTAGTAAAATTCACGATCATGAAATATTAGTGTATTATTTATTACATTCAATCGTTATATTAACACGAGATGGTTCATATGTAAACATACTTTCTTTTTTGCGAAGTGGCACAGGGGGAAACGGAGGATATCCCGTTCCGGGGACCATCTGCGCGGAAAGGAAAATCGTTTGCCGCAAATTTCACGATTGAAAGACTTTACATTTCGGAGAGTTGGAATGTACAATTTAATACAATCCGGTTCTAAAAAAAATTTTTTGGTGATGCCAATGGATCATGGGATTACCAACCTTGAAGATCCGATTACCAAATTAAAGCGAAAAGTGACGGAACTGACGGACGCGCAGCAGAAAGTAGCCGACTACATCATCAAGAATCCCGTCGATGTCGCCTTCCTGACGGTGGATCAATTGGCGGGCATTGTCGGAACCAGCACGACGACGATCATCCGGTTGACCTACAGTCTGGGTTATTCGGGTTACAGCGAATTCCAGCGGGGATTGCAGGATCTGATTCGCAACCGGGCCGATCCGAACACCCGATTGACGGCGAGTCTGCGGGAGCTGGAAGAAAAGGATCTCTGGATTCGCTGCATGGAAAACGCGGTGAGCAACATCCAGATCACCGCGAACATGGTTTCCAAAGAAACACTGGAAACCGCGCTCCAAATGATCCATGCCGCCGAACGGATTTACTGCACGGCCATCCGCAGCGCCATTCCCGTGGCCCAGGGATTGTCGTACGGCCTCAGCCGTTTGCTGGGAAAGGGAGATTTGCTGGTCGCCGATTGGGGGACCTGGACCGAAAAGGTCATCAATTTCACATCCGGCGATTTGGTGATCGCCATCAGTTTTCCCAGGTACGGACGGAAGGTCGTGGAGTTCATCAAGGCGACCAAAGAATACGGGGGCAAGGTCATCTCCATTACGGACAGCTATTTTTCTCCATTGGTGAAATACTCCGACCTCGTGATCCCGTGCCAGGTCAGCAGCGTGGCCTTCCACAATTCCATCCTGGCGCCGATGTTTATCGTGGACTATTTGATCAGCAGCGTGGCCATCCGGGACCCGGAATCGACGAAAAAGCGGTTCGAAAAAATCGACTCCCTGCTCATCGACATGAATTATCATATTCTTCATGTCCGGAAGGAAGATTGACGCCGGCCAACCGCCAAAAAACCCGCCAGCCCATGCCGGCGGGTTTGTCTTTTTTTGCCTTCACGGCGCTCATTCCCTTTTCTCCCCGTCTCAGCCGAACTGCAGCGCGTGCATTTTGGCGAACAGGCTGCTCTCCCGGGCCAGGAGCTCGTCGTGCGTGCCCTCCTCCGCGATGCCGTCTTCCGTGATCACCAGAATCCGGTCCGCGTTCCGGATCGTCCCCAGCCGGTGGGCGATCACGATGGTGGTGCGCCCCTTCGAGAGC
>ERZ795043.806-NODE-806-length-20344-cov-6308.753019_pt1 | contig 20344 bp, 15 predicted proteins | sample MGYA00375127_ERZ795043 | MGnify/ENA primary metagenome ERZ795043 (study PRJEB30172, sample SAMN05518447) | compost metagenome | isolation source: Feedstock adapted compost from Newby Island compost facility, Milpitas, CA | place: USA:Newby Island compost... | reverse complement strand
GGTTCCTATACGCTGGTGAGTGAGGCCATGCGCCTGAATTTATGGCCCAAACTCAAAATCAATTATCCGACGGAAGAGAAAGGACAGCTTTATGTGCCGGGCATTAATTTGCTGCTATTCATTGGTTGTGTGTCGGCCGTATTATTGTTCCAGCGCTCATCGGCCATGGAAGCCGCTTACGGCATCACCATCACCGTGTGCATGCTCATGACTTCGTTTTTATTTGCCGTATATCTGTATGCTCATCGGGTAAAGCCCATCTGGATTGGACTATACCTGGTGGTATACCTCACCATTGAATTTTCTTTCCTGTTTTCCAACCTGGTTAAATTCGTACATGGTGGTTATTTCTCCATTTTTGTGGGCGGACTGCTGTTTCTGGTGATGTATGTATGGTATAAATCCAGGAAAATCCGCAATCGATATGTGGAGTTCGTAAGGCTCGAAGATTATTTACCGTTGTTGCAGGAATTGAGCAATGATCAGAGTATTCCTAAATATGCGACTCATCTGGTGTATTTAACCAGTGCCAATCACCCGCGTGAAATTGAACACAAAATCATCTATTCTATTTTCAATAAAAAACCCAAACGCGCCGATATTTACTGGTTTGTTCATGTGGATGTGCTCGACGATCCTTATACCTGCGAATATGTTGTGGATACCATTATTCCCAATGAAGTGATTCGCATTGAGTTCAGGCTGGGCTTCCGGGTAGAGCAACGTATCAATCTCATGTTTCGCAAAGTAGTGGAAGATATGGTACAAAACCGGGAGGTGAATATCACCAGCCGCTATGAATCACTCAGCAAAAACAATGTGGTGGGCGATTTCCGGTTTATTGTAATCGAAAAGTTCCTTTCTCACGAAAATGATTTGCCGATTTATGAGCGATTGATGATGCGTGGATATTTCCTGTTGAAAAAAATCAGCCTTTCCGAAGAACGTGGATTCGGGCTGGATCCCAGCTATGTCACTGTAGAAAAATTCCCGTTGGTGATAGCTCCCGTTACCAATCTTAATTTAAAACGGGTTTATGAACAGGAGAAAACCACATAAGTCTATGTAAATTTCCGCCGTATCTACTGATCAGATGCGGATATGTGCGAGATGTTTGGTTTTTGTCAAACATTCTTCCCATTCGTCTTCCGGATTGCAATAGCAGGTGATACCCGATCCGGCGTGATAATAAACCTGCTGGCTCGAAGTTGCATAGAGTAAAGATCGGATGACGACATTCATTTCCATATCGCCTTCGGGTGTGATATAGCCTGCAGCACCCGAATACAGCCCTCTGGGCCACGATTCAAAGGTATCGATCAATTTCAGTACGCTTTTCTTAGGTGCTCCTGTCATGGAGCCCATGGGGAATGTAGTTGCCAGCAGGTCGCCTATATGATAAGCACCATCCATTTCACTGCTGATGGTTGATATCATTTGATGCACGGTAGGATAGGAATAAATCTTCAACCATTCAATGACCTGCACGGAGCCGGGCACAGCCGTACGGGAAAGATCGTTGCGGACCAGATCCACTACGATGGTATTTTCTGCGCGTTCTTTGGGCGATTGTTGCAGGCTGTACAGCAGTTGTGCATCTTCATTTGCATCGGGGCTGCGGCGAATTGTTCCTTTCATGGGTTGCATGATGACGTGTTGCCCGCGTTTCAGCAAATAGCGTTCAGGGCTGGCGCAAAGCAAATAGGCATCATGCCAGCGATAACATAATGAAAAGGGTGCATGCGGGAGCTGCATAAAAGTTTCGACGGGTGATAAGTTTACCGGCTTACTGGCAAACAGCTGGCAAAAATTCAGCTCGTAACAATCGCCCCGTTGAATATGTTGAAGTATATGGTGAACGATTTCGATATATTGCTCACGCTGCAATACGGGGAAAATATTCAATGGATAACCCGATGGACATGAGGCTATTTTGGTTTTGCCGATCGCTTCAAATATTCGACGAGCATGCGTTTCGGAGCCATGGATGCCTATCTGAACCCGATCGGGGTGCAGCAGAATCAATATTTCGGGAATAAAAAAATAGATCTCCGGGAAGCCGCACAGGCAAGGCTTTTTTGAAAGGCCAGGCCATAGGTGGGGCGTCAGGTGATAGCCGATATGCCCCACCATCCAGTCGTGATGCTGCTGATGGAAGGCAGAGAGCTGGTGCAATGCACTTTCGGGTAAAGGCTTCCAGCCTCGATATTCGCCGGCAGCCAGCATCCACGGGGCCTGTTGCCATCCATGCGCATAAGGATGGTTTTTAAAAAACATAAACACCTGGAACTGCTTGCCCCAGGTGAGCAGCTGTGTAGCAAAACGATGAGGATCGGGAGGGTGAAAAGTATAAAATACGCGCGCTATGGCAGAAGTTTAAAGATTAGAAATCATCCTCGTCGTCATCCTCAAAATCTGTTTCATTAAAAAATCCGAGGTCCTTAAAATCTTCGTCGTCGTACAGCTCATCATCATCTTTCCCTCTCCGACCGGGCTTTTTCGAACGGGAAGGAGGCAAATCAAACTCTTCAAAATCGGGGTCATAATCCGTTTCTTCCGGTTCTTCCCATTCGTCGTCAAGCCGTTCGTCCCATTCATCATCTTCTTCAACACTGGCTTTACGCGACTTTTTACCCTGCGTTTTTTCTGTCTTTTTCCGGCTTGTTTTACCCCGGGATTTTACGGTTTCTTCTTCTTCTTCCTCTTCTTCGTTCAGTTCGGTGTCTTCCTGTTTGGACCTGGTTGATGTTTTCCGGGCGCTGGCCTTTGGTTTTGACTGACGCTTTTCGGATTTCTGTTTCTTTTCCTTGTCAGACCTGGCTTTCATGTGCATGAAATTTTAGGTTCACAACTAATGTGTAACAGGCTGTTATATGGATTATTATATCGTTTTTCTGTTCAAATGATTGGGCTCTCAGTTTTTCGGGTATCTCACCTTAATGCTGTCATGTTTCAAGGGTAAAATTATGGGAATTTCTTTTACATCATATATGTTGAAAGTAAAGCGCAATCAGGATATCGGGCATTCATGTGTAAAGTTTTGACTAGTTTTTTAATTCACCAAATTTTTTTTCAGAAAATCTCAGTTAACGATTGGCTTTTCTACCCGCCGCAGGAGCTGATTTCGTTCCGGACCATTCGATAAGCCGGTAATGGGCAGGTGCAGGTAATTTTCAATATAGCTCAAATAGGTTTTCAGTTCAGCTGGTAGTTCCTGTGCATGCTGGATTTCGGATATCGGGCGTTTCCAGCCCGTAAAATGCTGGTAAACAGGCGTGATGTTTTCATCGAGGTAAAAGGGCATTTCACGCGTTTCCTGTCCGTTGATGCGATAAGCGATAGCTGCCTGAATGCTGTCGAAGTGGTCGAGCACATCGGTTTTTGTCATGATGAGCTGGGTGACGCCGTTGAGCATGCAGGTATAGCGAAGGGCAACCAGGTCGATCCAGCCACAGCGGCGAGGTCTGCCGGTAGTGGCACCGAATTCGTGTCCGGCCCGGCGCAGGCTTTCGCCGGTTTCATCCAGCAGTTCTGTGGGAAAGGGGCCGCTGCCCACGCGCGTGCAATAAGCTTTGGTTATGCCGATGACCTCGCCGATTTGTCGGGGAGAAAGTCCAAGTCCTGTGCAGACACCGGCTGCCAGCGTGGTTGAGGAGGTGACATAAGGATAAGTACCGAAGTCGATATCCAGCATACTACCCTGTGCGCCTTCGGCCAGGATGCGTTTCCCTTCCTGGTACCAGTCATGCAATCGGTATTCGGCCCGGATGATCTGCAGGTTGCGCAGGTAGGCAACGGCATCCTGGAAAGCGGCTTCCTCCTGTTCGATATCTTCTTCGAAAGCATAGTGGCTCAGCAATTCCAGATGTTTTTTTCGCAGGGCCTCATAGGCCCTGTCGAAATGAGCAAGCTGCACATCGCCCACGCGCAGGCCGTTACGTCCTGTTTTATCCATATATGCAGGCCCGATGCCTCGCAGGGTGGAACCGATGCGTTCTTTCCCTTTGGCTTGTTCTGAGGCTTTGTCGAGTGCCCGGTGTGTGGGTAATATCAGATGTGCTTTCTGTGAAATGAAGAGCCGTGATTTCACTTCCACGCCGCGGGCTTCCAGTGCCTGAATTTCGTGTTTCAGCACAATGGGATCAATCACCACTCCATTGCCAATCAGGTTCAGGGTATGTGGATGGTAGATGCCCGATGGGATGGTATGCAGTACGATTTTTTCGCCGTCAATGTACAGGGTATGACCCGCATTGGGTCCGCCCTGAAAACGGGCTACCACATCGTAATGCCGGGCAAAATAATCGACAATTTTGCCTTTACCTTCATCGCCCCATTGCAAACCCAGGATAACATCTACCATCTTGAAAGTTTTTTGAAAAACGGGAGCAAAAATAGGGGATGCCTTTCAGGCATACAAAAGAAAATCATCAGGGTGTTTCAAGCCGGGTTACAGATTCAATTCCATCCAGCTTTTTGAGTCGTTCCACGAGTTCATCAAGCTCTTCTCTGTCGTGTACAAAAACCTTGATGATACCCTCAAAAATTCCGCCCTGTGATTCAATGGTCAAAGCCGAAATGTTGATTTTCATTTCACCCGAGATCACGTTGGTGATTTTATGGATTACCCCCACATCGTCCATACCCACGATACGCAGGCCTGTAAGGAAAGAAATCTCTTTATTTTTTGCCCATTTCGTTTTCACAATACGATGGGCGTAGTTGGCCAATAATTGTGGTGCATTGGGACAATTGGTGCGATGAATCTTCAACCCTTCGGTGGCGGTGATAATGCCAAACACATCGTCGCCTGGAATGGGTTTACAGCAATTGGCCAGCTTGTAAGCTATTTTGTCGGAGCTTTCGCCAAAGATGATGAGTTCGGCTTCATTTTTTCTGGGCAGCTGTTTGGAAATATCGGGTGGTGATTCTTTTTCCTGATTTTCAATGGCAGTTGGTTTGGGCAGTTCCAGTCGTTCGCCATTTACCACGAAATGTTTCAATTCCTTCAGGTCGATAGCTTTAATAGCGATCTGGTAATAAAAGTCCAGCAGGGCGTTCTGGTGGAAATATTGCATCAGCTCATTCAGGTTAGCCTGTGAGGCGGGTACGCCCATGCTGGCCAGCTTTTTTTCCAGCATGGCTTTTCCTTCCATGGCCACCTGTCGCTTTTCTTCTTTCAGTGCATCTTTGATGGCCGATTTGGCTTTTGCGGTAACCACGAAATTCAGCCAGTCTTCCGTTGGTCGTTGCTTTTGTGAGGTGATAATTTCCACCTGGTCGCCGCTGCGGAGTTTATGGCTGATGGGCACCAGTTTATAATTCACTTTTGCTCCGATGCATCGCGTGCCGATATCGGTGTGGATGGCGAAGGCAAAATCCAGTGCAGTAGCGCCCGCAGGCAACACTTTTACATCCCCTTTGGGGGTATATACATAAATTTCTTCGGAAAAGAGGTTAAGTTTAAAATCCTGGAGGAAGTCGAGCGTATTACTATCGGAACGGCTCAGCAGTTCGCGGATCTGTCGCAACCATTCGTCGAAACGGCTTTCGCTGGTAGTACCCTCTTTGTATTTCCAGTGTGCAGCCAGTCCTTTTTCCGCGATTTCGTTCATACGCTGGGAGCGGATCTGTACTTCCACCCATTTGCCGCCCGGCCCCATTACCGTGATATGCAGGGCTTCGTAGCCGTTTGATTTAGGATTGCTGATCCAGTCGCGCAGTCGTTCGGTGTTTGGCATATAAAAGTCGGTGATCAGGGAATAAACCCGCCAGCAATCGGCTTTCTCACGTTCTGGTGGTGATTTCAGGATAATCCGGATGGCAAACAGGTCGTACACTTCTTCGAAGGATACTCCCTTTTTTTTCATTTTCTCCCAGATGGAATGTATGGTCTTGGGCCGGCCGAAAATTTCGAATTCGAAGCCCTCCTGCTGGAGTTTTTCGCGAATGGGTTTGATGAATTCATTGATATAGCGTGTACGTTCCCGGCGGGTTTCCTGCAGTTTCTGGGCGATGGCAAAATAAGCTTCCGGCTCGGTGTATTTCATGGCCAGGTCTTCCATCTCCAGTTTGATGTTGTACAGGCCGAGCCGGTGAGCGAGCGGGGCATAGATAAAAGTAGTTTCGGAAGCGATTTTCAATTGTTTCTCGCGGCTCATACAGTCGAGCGTGCGCATGTTGTGAAGCCGGTCGGCCAGTTTGATGAGAATGACGCGGGGGTCGTCGGCCAGGGTGAGCAAAATTTTACGGAAGTTTTCGGCTTGCTGGGAGGTGTTACTCGATTCTTCGATATTACTCATTTTCGTGAGCCCATCGATGATGCGGGCACACTGGTTGCCGAATTCTCGTTCAATATCCTGCAGGGTGATTTCTGTATCTTCCACCGTATCGTGAAGCAATGCACAGATCGCCGAAGTGACCCCCAAGCCTATTTCTTCGACGGTAATCAACGCCACGGCCAGGGGATGCAGGATATAGGGTTCACCCGACTTGCGACGCATATCGCGATGCGCTTCGGCGGCCATTTCAAAAGCTCGGCGCACCAGTTCTTTATCGCCTTTTTTCAATTTGGTTTTCAGTGCCCTGAGCAGGGCCCGGTATTGACGGACAATTTCTTTCTTCTCCGTTTCTTCGTCTGGCACATAAGGCCTTTTGATCATCGCTGTGTCCATATATTCAAATTTACGAAGGTTTTGGCTGCTTTTCGCCGGCGGGGCACAACCTTTCCATTCTCCCTAAAATGCAATACCTTTGCCAGCTCTGGATGCCGAACAATTGCGGACGTGGTGGAACTGGCAGACACACCAGACTTAGGATCTGGTGCCGAAAGGCGTGGGGGTTCGAGTCCCCCCGTCCGCACGCCCGTCAATTCCAGCCAGATTTTCCGATGGCACTGACGTTACGGCAGAAACCAGATTTGGGAATTATTCTTGTAAATTCTTGTATTTCTTAAAAAATTATGGCAACCATTCAACGTGAAACGCTGGCCCCCTTGCATGAAAAAATCGTCGTGCAGGTTGATGAACAGGATTACATGCCGGCATTTGAAAAAACGCTAAAAGATTATCGGCGCAAAGCGCAGATTCCCGGTTTCCGAAAAGGTATGGTGCCGGTGAGTCTCATCCGAAAAATGTACGGTCAGGCCCTCTTTACTGAGGAGGTGGTTCGGGCCGCTGAGCAACAGCTCACGCAATATCTGGAACAGGAAAAGCTGGATATTTTTTCGCAACCTTTATTGATCGACAGCGAAGCGCCGCAGCTGAATATGCTGAACCCGGGAAGCTATGCATTTGCTTTTGAAATAGGCCTCAGGCCTAAATTCGAGCTCCAGCTCTTGCAACCCGCCACCGAGCTTCAAGCATATGTGGTGCAGGTAACCGATCAGATGGTCGAAGATGAAATGGAATACTTGCTCAGGCGGTATGCCGCACGCGAGAAGGTAGAAAAATTTGAGCAGGATGATGATTTTGTACAGGCCAGCTTTGAACAGGTCGATGCGCAGGGCGAACCCCTGGCCGAAGGACGCAGGCAACAATTGAGTTTTTTATTGAAGGAGGTGGATGCAGCCCGCCGGTCGGACTGGGTGGGTAAACAAGAAAAAGACACGGTAATTGCACCCCTTAATGAAATATTTTCTGGAGAGCGGCTGGCTTATATGGCCGGTCGGTTGGGGTTGGATCAAAATGATGCTTCAGCGCTATCTACGCGTTTTCGCATCACCATTGAAGAGATAGGCAGGCTTAACAAACCTGCACTCGAGCCTGAATTCTTCAACCGGGTGTTCCCTGAAGAAAATATCCAGACGGCCGAGGAATTCCGCCAGCGTGTACGGGAGGAAGTAGTTTATTATTATCAGGAAATTGCACGGGAACGACTGCGCAATGAATTGATGGAAAAATTGATACATGAAACAGATATTCCTTTACCAGAAGCATTTCTCAGGCATCTGGTAGCCCGCAACCAGTCTCAACCTGCAGAATCGGTGAGTGATGAAACCCTTCATGCTTTCCTGCATCAGTTGCGATGGACGCTAATTGCGCAGCAGCTGGAACAGCTGTCGGGAGTGGAAATCACACAGGAAGATATTGTTCAGAAAGCAAAAGCGGATTTTATTCAGTACTTCGATGTGTATAGCCAGAAGAAAACACCGGAATATATCAATCGTTTTACCTTGCAGCTTTTGCAGAACGAAAAAACATTTGAAAAATATGCTTTAGAAGCCAAGAATCAGAAGTTGCTCGACTGGGCGCTTCAGCAGATCACCCTCAAAGAAACACCCGTGAGTCTGGATGAATTTAAAGCGATACTGGAAAAACCATTTTCCCATCACAGTCACCAACATAGCCATGAACATGAGCACCAACATGCATGATGAATTTCGCAGGTACGCGGTACATCACCGGCGTATCAACGGCCTGGTATTCGATCAATACACCAGGCATGCCGTAAAAGCACTTACGCCCTACATCATCGAGGAGCGGCCATTAAATGTAGCATCGATGGATGTATTTTCCCGATTGATGATGGATCGGATTATATTTTTGGGCGAGCCCATCGATGATTATGTAGCCAATATTGTCACGGCACAACTGCTTTTTCTGGAATCCACCGATCGGGGTCGCGATATTCAGATGTATATTAACAGTCCGGGTGGCAGTGCCTATGCCGGACTGGGTATTTATGACACCATGCAGGTGATTCAACCCGATGTAGCAACCATTTGCACCGGAATGGCGGCATCCATGGCGGCTGTGCTGATGTGTGCCGGGGTAAAAGGCAAACGTACGGCGTTGAAGCATTCGCGTATTCTCATCCACCAGCCCAGCGGTGGTATTTCGGGTCAGGCGTCGGATGTGGAAATCACAGCACGCGAAATATCTAAAGTCAAGAAAGAGTTGTATGAAATTATTGCCTATCATTCCGGACAGGATGTAGAAAAGATTGAACGTGATGGCGATCGTGATTTCTGGATGTCGGCCGAGGAGGCCGTTGCTTATGGATTGATTGACGAGGTATTGCAGACGCATCCGCGCAAACGACCGGCCGAACTCAGTTCCGGGACAAAAGCCGATGGGCAAGAAAATCAACAAAAAAACAGCAAAACCTAAACTGAACAGCTATGACGAACAGGCAGGCTTTTTCATACCAGCCAATATTTCAGCAGGAACCCGATATTGAAGCTCCGCCGAAGCTGGAAGAGCTCATCAGCAATCGTGAATTCGACCGAACATTTTTAGAGCAGCGGCGTGTGTTTCTGTGGGGTGTAGTAGATGATCACTCAGCCCGTGAGGTGGTGAATCGCCTTCTTTATCTGGAAGCCAAGGCTCCTGGCAAAGAAATTACTTTATTTATCAACAGTCCGGGCGGTATCGTTTCCTCGGGCATGGTCATTCACGATACCATGCAACTCATCAGCTCGCCTGTGGCAACCGTATGCATGGGACTGGCAGCTTCGATGGGTTCTATTATCCTTTCGGCTGGTAAGAAAGGCAGACGCTTTATTTTCCCGCATGGTGAAGTGATGATTCATCAACCGAGTATCGGGGGTTACCAGGGCACTTCAGCCGATCTGGAAATTCAAGCCCGGCAAATCCGTAAGACAAAAGAAATAGGTGCCCGCATACTCGCTGAAAATTGTGGGCAACCTATTGAAAAAATATTAAAGGATTTTGATCGGGATTACTGGATGGATGCTGAGGAAGCCGTGAAATATGGAATTGTGGACAAGGTGATTGAAAAACTCTGAATAACATGAAAGAACAAGAAGGCAATCATCATACGCAAGGCCCGCGTAATCGTCCGCGTTGTTCATTTTGCGGACGTTCGCAGGATGAGGTGCGCATTTTGATTTCCTCTGAAAAAGCCAATATTTGTGATATCTGTGTGGCGCAGGCTCAGGAGTTGATAGCCGAAGAGTTTGGTGCCAGCACACGCTCGTCGCAGCCCTTTTCCTTGAAGATTGCCAAGCCTGTTGAAATCAAAAAATTCCTTGATGAATATGTCATCGGTCAGGACGAGGCCAAGAAAGTGCTGGCCGTGGCGGTGTATAATCATTACAAACGATTGAAATATCATTCGCGTCAGGAAGATGTGGAGATTGAAAAATCCAACATCATCATGGTAGGCGAAACGGGAACAGGCAAAACCTTGCTGGCGCGTTCTATTGCAAAACTATTGCGCGTGCCCTTTACCATTGTAGATGCCACGGTATTCACCGAGGCTGGATATGTGGGCGAAGATGTAGAAAGTATTCTCACCCGTTTGTTGCAGGTTTGCGATTACGATGTTTCGGCCGCAGAGAAAGGAATCGTGTATATTGATGAAATTGACAAAATTGCCCGTAAGGGTGATAATCCTTCTATCACACGCGATGTGAGCGGAGAAGGTGTACAGCAAGCTTTGCTGAAGTTGCTGGAGGGCACAGAAGTGCTGGTACCACCGCAGGGAGGCCGAAAACATCCGGAACAGAAGATGATTAAGGTGAATACCCAGCACATCCTGTTTATTTGTGGGGGTGCTTTTGAAGGCATTGATAAAATCATAGCCCGACGCATTCAAACCCATACCATTGGTTTTAAAACCGAACATGAAAGCAGATTTGATCGAGATCAGATCTTAAAACACGTGAATGCACAGGATTTGCGTGCATTTGGTTTGATTCCCGAATTAATCGGGCGTTTACCTGTGATTACTTATTTGAATACCCTCGATCGCAACGCTTTACGTGCTATTCTCACTGAACCCAAGAATGCCCTGATTAAACAGTATAAAAAATTGTTTGCGCTTGAAGGTATCGAATTGCATATCGATGATGAAGTACTCGATTTTATTGTGGATAAAGCGCTGGAATTCCGGTTGGGAGCACGTGGATTGCGTTCGATCTGCGAAATTATTATGACCGATGCGATGTTTGAATTGCCTTCCACAAATCAAAAAGAATTTCATCTTACCCTGGAATATGCACGTCAGAAGCTGGATGCCAATGCGGTATCTCGACTGAAAGTGGCTTAAGTGAAAGAACATATTACAGAGCTCATGCATTGCGGTTAATCCTGAACCTGCAAGGATACACTTGCATGAATCTACTCCAAAAACCGGGCTTCGCTCAGGAAAGCGCCTCTTGCAAATCCGCCAGCAGATCTTCGATGTTTTCGATACCCACGCTCATGCGAATGAGTCCGTCTGTAATCCCGCTTTTTTCACGTTGTTCGCGGGGCACGCCATAATGTGTCATGGATGCCGGATGGCAGACCAGGGTATCGCAAGTGCCAAGTGAAACAGCACGTACACACAATTGCAGTCGATCAATAAATTTTTTTCCGGCAGGTAATCCATCTTTTAATTCAAAGCTCAGTATGGCTCCCGGATGCTTCATTTGTTTGCGGGCAATGGCATAATCAGGATGTGATGTTAATCCGGGATAATTCACCCTTGACACTGCCGGATGCTGCTCCAGAAAAGTGGCAATACGCATGGCATTATCACAATGCCGCTGCATGCGCAATTCAAGTGTTTTCATGCCTATGGTCAGCAGATAGGCATCAAAGGCATTGCTATTACCTCCCAGCAGGCGTGCAATTTTAGTGACATGTTGTTGCATTTTCTCCACATCTCTTCCCACCAGAGCGCCGCCTACGGCCGTTCCATGTCCGTTTAGAAATTTGGTCGTGGAATGAAACACATAATCCGCACCATATTGGAAGGGCTGCTGCAGATAAGGCGTAGCGAATGTATTGTCAACAGCGGTTGTCAGATGATATTGTTTGGCCAGTTTGATGCAGGCTTCCAGATCCACACAGCGAAGCGTAGGATTGGCGGGCGTTTCCAGATACATCATGCGAATGTGCTTTTCTTTTTTGAGGATATCTTCTACCTGTTGTAGATCATGCATATCCATGATGATCGCTTCAACGCCCAATCCGGGAAGAATTTTCTGCAAAAGCTCATCTGTACCGCCATACAGGGATAAATGAGTGATGATTTTATCGCCTGCATGCAATTCACTCAGAAATAACGTGGTGAGTGCAGCCATGCCTGAAGCATGTAAAATAGCTTTTGCCTGCAGAGCATTGCCCGCGGCGTCGTGCAACTGATAAGTTTCCAGTGCAGCGATTTTTTGTTCTGCTTCGGTAAAATTCGGATTACCCCATCGTGTGTAAATATATCCTTTTTCTTTTCCAGAAAAACGATTCATGCCCTGTTCGGCCGTATCAAATACAAAAGTAGAACTGGCATAAATGGGCGTTAGATGTGCAAAATTGGGATCAGGCTCATGACCGGCGTGTACGCAATGTGTACCAAATCCTTGATGGAATTGTTTTTTCATGATAAATCAAATACAGAGTAATCTATAATCCTTATGTTCACCAAAATTACATAACTTCTGCCATGCAGCACCGTAAGCCATGGAGGAAAGCGAGAATATTTTTAAAGTTTGACAAACAATGAAAATATCCCTGATAAGGATCAATCGCTTAAATATTTTCATCAAGCAAAGAAACTTCGTTTTATCTTGCTTGTAAATGATTAGCTGTATCATGAAACGATTGGTTATTGCCATGCCCTTGTTGTGGATATTTGCAGGCCGGCTTTCCTTAACCTCCAGCGCACAATCGGCGTTTCAACCTGAGGAATACCTGATTTTACTGGGTATTTATCATCAGCAAAGTCTGGCTGCTTATTCCACCCCGGATAGCAGCCTCAGCTATCAGGCCGAACTTCGGGCTACAATTGCCGACAGTGTGGGTTTGTCGTCGGGTGTGAAATTATGGTATCGTTCACCGGATGTAGGGTTGAGCAATAGCTGGGATTTGTGGCTGCAGGGCGACACGCTGGCTATTGTAAGTATACGGGGAACGGTCAACAGGCCCGATTCCTGGCTGGAAAATTTCTGGGCCGCCATGGTACCTGCTCAGGGCCAGTGGCAGATAAACGATTCCACGCGTTTCACCTATCAGTTAGCCACAGATCCACGTGCGGCCGTGCATGCGGGCTGGCTGCTGGGCATGGCTTCTATCGCCCCTGATGTGGTGCATCATCTACATCAAATCTATGCACATGGTATTCGGCAGGTAATCATTACCGGCCACAGTCAGGGTGGCGTGATCAGCTATTTGCTGGCGGCTTATCTGCATTATTCAACGGATCCGGTGATTGCCGACAGCCTTCAATATCAGGTTTATGCCAGCGCGGCTCCGCGCCCGGGCAATCTGTACTTTGCTTATGATTTTGATCATGTTTTTCAGGGAAAAGCTTTTCATATCGTGAATCCGGAAGACTGGGTACCGCAAACGCCTCTTTCCGTACAGACACTGCAGGATATGACGGCAGTCAATCCTTTTCACGATGTGAACAGCCTTTTTCATCAGGGCAACTGGCTGGTGCGATGGTATTTACGCCAACAGTTTCATAAATTGGAAAAACGAACCCGCAAGGCCAGCAGCATGATGACAACATTTTTTGGAAGCAAAATCCAGAAAGCGGTAAAACGTTACCTGCCACAGCTGCAAACGCCCCCATACGTGAGCTCAACCGAATATGTGGCTGCCGGCCAGCCGATTGTGTTGAAACCCGATAGCCATTATTTCAATCAAGCCGTATTCAACGGCCACAATTATTTTGTACATCACGCCCTGAGCGCTTATGCTTATCTGGTAAAAACAAATTTTGGGGGTCATTTAACCACACCATAATATGAATCTGGTTATCATCATCGGATTGATTGCTGCATGTTGCACCACCATAAGCTTTATTCCACAAGCTATTCAAACCATTCGCTCACGCAACACCCGTGATATCTCGCTGGGTATGTATGTACTTTTCACCACGGGCACCCTGTTGTGGCTGATATATGGTATTTTCAGCCACAGCCTGCCGGTAGCCTTAGCTAATGCTGTTACACTGGTGTTTGCGGGTATCATCCTGATTTATAAAATCAAATATCATTGAATGTCAAAATCGACTTACATTTGCTTGCAATTATTTGAAAAAATAATTGCATTATGCCTTCCTCATCTTCTCGTATCTGGAAAGAAGGACTGACCTTCGACGATGTGTTGTTGGTTCCGGCTTATTCTGCTGTTTTACCCCGAGAGGTGGATATCACCACCCGGCTTACCCGCAGCATCAGGCTGAACATCCCCATGGTATCTGCAGCGATGGACACCGTCACGGAAGCCGAGCTGGCCATAGCGCTGGCGCGGCAGGGTGGCATTGGAATATTGCACAAAAACATGCCTATCGAACGACAGGCCGAGCAGGTGCGTCGGGTAAAACGCAGCGAAAGCGGAATGATCATCGACCCGATTACCCTGCCGGAAACGGCCACCATCGCCGAAGCCCTGCGCATCATGAAGGAAAATAAAATCGGCGGCATCCCGATTGTCGATCACCAGAAAAAATTAGTAGGCATTCTCACCAATCGCGATTTACGATTTGAACGTGATGGGAAAAGGCCGGTGAGTGAAGTGATGACGAAAGAAAATCTGATTACCGCTCCAGAAGGCACGGATCTGAAAAAAGCAGAACGCATCCTCCAACAGCATAAGATTGAGAAATTACCCGTCGTGAATAAAAAAGGTGAGCTGGTGGGGTTAATTACGTATCGGGATATCTTACAATTGCAGAGTTATCCCCATGCCGTTAAAGATGGGCTGGGACGTCTGTTGGTGGGGGCTGCAGTTGGCATCACGGCCGATATGCTGGATCGTGTACAGGCTCTGGTGCAGGTGGGTGTGGATGTGGTAACGCTCGACAGTGCACACGGCCATTCGAAAGGCGTGATTGAAGCCCTGAAGAAAATCAAGAAAAATTTTCCCAAGCTGCCGGTTATTGCCGGGAATGTGGCCACAGGCGAGGGGGCTAAAGCCCTTGCTGAAGCTGGTGCCGATGCCGTAAAGGTGGGAGTGGGGCCGGGTTCTATCTGCACCACGCGGGTGGTGACGGGTGCGGGCATGCCTCAGCTCACGGCTATCATGGAAGCTGCCGATGCATTGAAAGGCACAGATATCCCCATCATCGCCGACGGGGGTATCCGATATACCGGTGATATGGTGAAAGCGCTTGCCGCCGGTGCATCGTGTATCATGGCTGGATCCATATTTGCCGGCACAGAAGAGAGTCCGGGCGAGACCATCATCTTCGAAGGCCGGAAGTTTAAATCTTATCGCGGCATGGGCTCCCTGGAAGCCATGGCAGAAGGCAGCAAGGATCGCTATTTTCAGGACGTGGAGGATGATATCAAGAAATTGGTCCCGGAGGGCATCGTGGGTCGTGTGCCTTACAAAGGGATGGTACATGAAGTCGTGCAGCAGTTTGTAGGTGGATTACGTGCAGGGATGGGCTATTGTGGCTGTCGGAACATACAGGAATTACAGCAGGCCAGGATGGTGAAAATTACACCCGCTACGGTGGTTGAGAATCATCCACACGACATCATCATCACCAATGAAGCGCCGAATTACTGGCGCCGATAAAGCATAAACATACAAGCATATTTGATGCATGCAAGATCTGGAATTGTACTCGGCCTGTTCATCAGCTGTTTAAGCCTGGTTGCCCATGCAAGGTCTGCAGCACCTTATCCCGCCCCACAATATGGAGGGTTTGTCCCTTCAAACGGACTGCGCATCAGCGTGCTTACCTGTGGTACGGGTAGCGAATTATATACCCTGTTTGGCCACAGCGCCATTCGGGTTGTAGATAGTAGCAGGGGCTTTGACCTGGTTTTTAACTATGGCACATTTGACTTCAGCGATCCACATTTTTACTGGAAATTCATACGCGGCAAACTGTTGTATTTTCTTTCTGTTGAAGACTTCCCGTCATTTTACGAAGAATACGTGCAGGATCATCGTTCGGTAAGAGAGCAGGTGCTCGATTTGCCTGAATCCGTAAAACAACAGATAGAACAGGCACTTTTCATTAATGCACAACCTGAACATCGGTTTTATCGTTATGATTTTATATTCGATAATTGTACGACAAGGGTGAGAGATTTGCTTCAACGTGCTATCGACAGCAACTTTCAATGGCATTTGCGCGAGCATGAAAGCATCAGCTTCAGGCGTGCACTGCATCCTTATTTGCGTCGTGTGCCCTGGGTGGAGCTGGGTATTAACCTCTTACTGGGTGCTCGTGCCGATCGGTTGATCAGTGGCGAGGAAATCATGTTTTTACCCGACTCACTCGAATGGGCGCTTACTCAAGCAAGTTTTGCAGGGCGGCCGCTGGTGCAAAACCAGATTGTTGTTTATCAACCTACCCGGCGGCCTGATGATCATCCGCTGTTGAGACCCTGGATGGTGATGATGCTCATCGGTTGCTGGCTGATATTTTACACCTGGAAGGCAAACCTGTTGAATCCTTCTTTTGTAATCGGAATGGATCAGGTTTGTTTTTTTCTGATTGGATGTGTGGGGCTATTTCTGGCGTTTATGTGGTGGGGCACCAATCATAGCATGACAAAAGATAATGATCAGCTTATCTGGGCAAGCCCCCTGTATCTGCCTTTTGCCATTTTTTTGAATCGAAACAAAGCATGGGTAAGGATTTTTGCAGGGCTAATGGCATGCTGTACAGGGTTTTATCTCACGGCCGGATGGTTGTTTGCTCAGAAACCCATACCCGTGATGATCCCGTTTTTAATTGGTATCTTTATTAGGTTAATCGCTATTTATCGCCAACAAGCACCTTATCGGGTTATCCGTCGTTAAGTCGTTGTATATGCAGAAGTTGTTGATGCATTCGCAGTTTGGGCAAATCAGCTATGAAGATGCCGGTACGGGTCCCGTGCTGGTGTTACTGCATGGATTCCCGTTCAGCAGCAGCATATTTCAACAACTGATTGCTGCATTATCGCACACCTATCGGATGATTGCACCCGATTTTCCAGGTTCGGGTAGTACATCGGTGATTAGTTCTCCTGAAGTAGCCAGCATGGAATTATTAGCTCAGTTGATAAAGATCATTCTGGATCAGGAAAAGATTGAGCAATGTGTGCTGGTCGGGCATTCTATGGGTGGTTATGTGGCCATGGCTTTTGCTGAGGCTTATCCCGGGCGATTGAAGGGCTTGTGTCTGTTACATTCTACCGCTTATGATGACACGGAAGAGAAACGACAAGCGCGGGTTCGTTCCATACAGTTCATACAAACGCACGGCAGTGCATTGTTTTTAAAGCAGATGATACCCGGTTTATTTGCTTCACATTATGTGCATACGCATCCTGAGCAGGTGAATGAAATTGTGAAGCAAAGTCAGCGTATTCCGGCGGAAATGTTGATTGCTTATTACAAAGCCATGATGAAAAGGCCCGACCGGAGTTATGTATTGCGTACGCTTAAAACGCCCGTAGCTTTTGTTTTTGGAAAAGAAGATACCAGTCTGTTGCTCGACCAGGCGCTTGCACAGGTAAGCTTGCCCGGCGACAGTACCGTGCACGTACTGGGGCAAACAGGCCATATGAGCATGATTGAACAGCCCAGATTATCGCGCTTGTTGGGTTATTTTATGGATTATTGTGAAACCTGCCTCTCCGGCACCTAACTTCAAGGATATGCGCAGGTGGTTTATCGTGGGCATCTGGCTGGCGACGCTTGTTCGCCCTGCCTTCGCACATCATATCATCGGCGGCGTGATGTATTATGATGATGCAGGTAGCGATGGACGTGGCAATCACCGTTATGTGGTGCATTTACTCCTTTACCGGGGCTGTGAGCCTGTCGACAATAACCATGCAGATCTGGACCCGAATGTGTATTTCACCATTTTCGATAAAGACAAGGGGAATGCTTTATATGGGACGGTATCTGTTATCCTGAACAGGCGCGAGTTCCGGAGCGACCAGCATGTGGATCCCTGTATTGTGAATCCACCTACTCCCTGCTATCAGATTGGTCATTATGATATCACCATTAGTCTGCCCGTGAATCAGAATGGCTATGTAGTTGCTTATCAGCGTTGTTGCCGGAACGACCTGATTGTGAATGCCTATTTACCCTGGGATGGCGCCACTTATTTTGTGGAATTACCCGGACAGGTTACCGGAGTAGTGGGTGACAACAGTCCACGTTTTGATCGCGAGGAAGCCATCCTGATATGTGCGAATAGCAAGTTTAGCTATGATTATTCGGCTATAGACCCGGATGGCGACTCGTTGAGCTATACGTTTGCCACGGCCTACGAGGGGGGCAGTGTAAACGATGTATCGCCGGCGGTTGCCGATCCGCCGCCCTATCGGCCTCTATCTTATGTAGCGCCTTATAGTGCAGCTTTCCCCATGGGCTCGCAAGTCAGCATCGATCCACGTACGGGCATCATCTCAGGCATAGCTCCACCTGCAGGTACTTATGTGATTTGTGTTCGGGTAAATGAATATCGTAAGGGTAAACTCATCGGCTATATCTTCAAAGACTTTCATCTGGATGTAACCGATTGCCATCGGCTGGTAACGGCCAGTATCCCTGCCGCATTCAACAAATGCGAAAGCTTCACCATTCCCTTCATCAACAACAGTACAACGGGTCGCAGCTATCTCTGGGATTTTGGCGATGGAAGTACGTCGACGGCCTATCAACCCACACATACCTATGCGGATACCGGTACTTATCTCGTGAAATTGAAGGTTGATCCCGGCTCGGCCTGTGGTGACAGTGCCACCAGCATTGCCCGGGTATATCCGGTATTGAAACCCGATTTTCGTTTTTCGGGGCAATGTACCTCGGCGCCCACCCTGTTTACCAATCAATCTATCTCTACTTCGGGGTCAATTGATTACTGGCGCTGGGATTTTGGCACAGGCGATACTTCCCGCCTGCCCAATCCGAAATATCAATTTTCCCGCGGGAATACGTATTCCGTGATCCTCACCGTGGGCAACGACAAGGGTTGCAGAAATGCCGATACCCAGCAGGTGCTCATTTATCAGGCGCCGCCTATTGGCCTAACGCCCGATACCGATCTTTGCTACCGGGATACAATTACCCTGCCCGCCACCACACTCACACCCGGCAGTTTCAGCTGGACGCCGGTGTATAACTTGCTGAATCCGAATTCGTCGGCGCCGCGTAGCTATGCTCGCAAGGACACCACTTATTACGTGCGCTTCACGGATCCCAACGGCTGCTGGAATGTCGATTCCATCCGGGTTCGGGTCAGGGATTCCATTCGGGTGCAGGCTGCTCCGGATACCACCATCTGCACGGGCGACCCGGTTACCCTGTCGGCCGTAAGCGATGGCAGATATGTGTTTACCTGGATTTTACCTCCCGGACAGACGATTGCGCACCAGCTCGATACCACTTACGTGCCTTCCAGTTCATCGCCGTTTGTGATTCATGCGCAGCTGCAGAGTTGTGTGGCTCAGGACACCATGCAGGTGCGACTCGTCAACTATCCGGTTCATGCGCCTTTTCAGGAATTCAGCATCTGTTACGGAGATGCGGCCACACTCACCGCCGCCAACGGCGTGTATTATGCCTGGAATCCATCCAGCAGCGTGGACCAGCCCAACCAGCCGCGCACGCTGGCCCATCCTACCGATACCACCCTCTATGTGGTAAGCAAAATCGACACCCTGGGTTGCCCCAAGCCCACATTCGACAGTATTCAGGTAGATGTGATTCCTCCGGTGAAAGTATTTGCCGGCAACGACACACTCATTACACTGGGAGAAAGTTTTATGCTGCATGGCACCAGCAACGTTCCCGGCACCTATACCTGGTCGCCTGCCGATGGGTTAAGCGATGTGCATATCCCTGATCCCATTGCTTCGGGCACGCGCGATATCACCTATACCCTCAAGGTATCAACCCCGATTGGCTGCTATGGAATCGACAGCATACATGTGCGCTATTTAAAAGGGCCCGATATTTACGTGCCTACGGCTTTCACACCCAATGGCGATGGACACAACGATGTGTTGCGGCCTTTCCCCGTGGGCATCGTGAAACTCGATTATTTCCGCGTGTACAACCGCTGGGGTGAACTGGTGTTTGAAACTTCGCAATATTTACAGGGCTGGAATGGTTATTACAGGGGTAAACCCGCCGATCCCGGCGGCTATGTGTGGGTGGTGAAAGGCGAAGATGAGCGCGGCCGCACTTTCTTAAAAAAAGGCGTGGCCGTGTTGATCCGATGAATGTTTGTTTTCCGGTATTTCTGCATGGAGGCCCATGCGATGAGCCAGCGCAATGAGCTGGGTACTGTGATGCAGCTGACATTTCGCTTTGATATGTGCCACATGTGTACGTATCGTGTATAAACTCCGATGCAGTTGTTGCGCAATTTCTACATGGGTCATGCCTTCAGCTAATAAACAAAGTACAAGCCGCTCCGTACGCGT
>ERZ795043.803-NODE-803-length-20456-cov-344.225675_pt1 | contig 20456 bp, 16 predicted proteins | sample MGYA00375127_ERZ795043 | MGnify/ENA primary metagenome ERZ795043 (study PRJEB30172, sample SAMN05518447) | compost metagenome | isolation source: Feedstock adapted compost from Newby Island compost facility, Milpitas, CA | place: USA:Newby Island compost... | reverse complement strand
CCCTTGCTTTGTGCGGCCGGCAGGTGTTCATGAAACCGAGTGGTGAACATGAAAGCAAACAATGCCAAGATGAGTCTGATGGGCTGGGCGGCTGCGACGGCGGTGGTGCTGCAGGCCCAGTGTCCGGTGCCGACGAATGACGGGATGTGCGGGTATGCGTCGCAGGTGGGGGATCCCAGTAACGGCTGTTGTGAGATCACCGGCCCGGGACAGATCCAGCGCAAGACCTGCAAGGGAACCAGTGGCGCAAGGGATTGCGACAACAATCCGATCAAGCTGTCTTACGTCCTGTCGACCTATCCCGTTGTAACGAACCAAGGCGAAGTCTATTGTGATCGGTCGCCGCAAACGATGCCGCCCAACACCTGTTACAACAGCCCATACAACCCTGCGGTTGTGGTGATTGATTGTAACCAGGCAGTGGAGCGCAGCACAACCAACTGCCGCGGCTCCAGCTCGGGCGGGTCTGGGAGTTGACACACCCTTCTTGGGTAGCGCGTGTCCTGGCCTGTGACACGGCCGGGTGAGGGGTCCGCAGCGCGGGCGACTTGGGGCGTGGGCAACCAGGCAAGAGGTTCAGAATCGTGGGCAATAGTGGTGCCTTGGGATTAAACCGCAGGGTCCTGGTGGGACAATTCAGGGCCTTATGGTGGGGATGGCAGAAGCTTTCCGGGAGCTCTGAGTAGTGACAGGCAAGTAGGGAAGGGGGCGGCTGAGTGTACGTCCGGGCTGCTGTGCAGAAGCGATTGCGCAAGTCAGGGTGTGGCCTGCTGGCTTGCTGGGGCTTCGTTTGTTGGTGTTTTGTGGGCGAACGTGCGGTTGCCGGCCGCGCCTTTGAGGCCGAAGGGGTGTACCGGTACGAGTTTTTGACCCCGGAGCACCGGAATACGGCGGGCCCGGAGCACCGCTTCATTATGCGCGTGGATTCACCGCGGTGGGTATGTGAAGTCGAACTTTTGTCTGAGCTTCCTGTGCCCGCCGGTTTCAGCCGGTGCGTGGTGGGCTGTGACGGTACGGACATTTATGTCACGCGGCTGTCCAAGCCTGAGGACCTTTCGCCTTCGCCGGGTCAAGACACCAACTCTGTCGAGTGGTTGGCTTCCTTGGAACGGGCCCGTCGGGGTCTCTCTCCACAGTGGGGTGAGGTGTTTCCTGGGCGCGTCCCTTCGTGGATGTTTTGGCACATTCACCTTCTATGGCTCGCCTTCTGCGGTGGAGAGTATTTCGTGGACGGCCAACCAGCTCCGATTGGGATCAAGTTTTTTGTTCTCAACCCTTACGATCCGACGGAGCCAGTGGACTTGCGTTGGAGCTCGCACGCGGAGGACCGTTCGGTCCTCCAGTGGCTGGCGCGAATTCATCCTGGTCGCGGGAGCAGGGGGCCCGGCAAGGCTCCGTTCATCTATCCGCCGCCTTTCGACAAGGGCTTCACCAATACGTTTTACGAAGTAATCGAGGCAGGACGCGTAGGTGGAATCGTCGTACCACGCAAGTTTCAATGCACGGACTTTCAAGCCCGAATCGACCCTGCAACAGGAGGTCCCATGGCCACGGCAAGGATCGTATTCGATGCCGGGAGAATAGGGCCATTACGACAACGAATCACGGGTCGTCCCGCTCTTGGTGCATTGTATCAGGTGACCGATCATCGTGCTGCGCCGATGAACGACGGGAAGCCGCTGGTGTATCGGACGCACCGGGAGTGGTGGCAGACGAACGAGGCGCGGTTTGTGAAGGCGCTGCAGGGGATATTCGAGGAGGAGAAGCCGCCGCAGTTGTCGCGTTGGACGGTGTGGGCGGCGTTTGGGTTGTTGGTGGTACTGTACGGGGTGGGGTACTGGGTGTGGCGGCTGAGGCGGCAGAGCCGGGCCGGGTCGGTGCCGGGCGATGGGTGAGGGGGCTGCCGGCCCCACAGCCGGGAATGCGGCGACCGTCCCCGGCTGCAGGCGGATTTGTGCAGAGCCGTCAGGCGGCTATGAAAGGTTCAACGAGAAGGGACGGTAACGTGGTCGCAGGTGCGCCGGAGGCGTCGGCGGGGACGGGGCGCCTGGAGGAGTGGGCGGGCTGGTTTGTGCGCGTGTTGGCGGGTCTGCTGTGGCTGACGGCGACGCTGAAGATGATATCGGTCCTGCAGGGGGACCCGGTTCTGCGATGGCGCGATCCTGTGTTTCAGGTGCCGAATCGGAACCTGTTGGTGCTGGGGGCGTGCGCGGAATGGGCGGTGGCGGCTTATGCGGTTTGGGGCGGGCGCTTGTGGCGGAAGGTGGCGTTGATCCACGGACTGGCGGCGTGCTGGTTGATGTACCGCGGGCTGCTGAAACTCAGCGGGTTCAAAGGGTACGACTGTCCCTGCCTGGGGCCGGTGGTGCGGGATCTGCCGTTCGAGGAGGGTGCATGGTCGGTGTTGCTGGGGTGGATGGCGTGGGGGACTTTTCTGGGTGCGAGCCTGCTGCTGGGAGCGCACGCGTGGCGGCAGGCGCGGTCGAACTTGGAACCGGGCGGGGATGGGGCCGGTTCGGCGGGCGGCGGCTGAGGTCCGGGAGGGGTGCCGGAGGGCGTCATGACGGTTGGCAGGGAGAGTGGGTGCGGGCCCGGCGGTGGGAAGGTGGCGATCCGCCGGCTTGCGTGGCCGATGCTGGTGGCGGTGGTGTGGTGCGTGGTTGCGGTGACGGTCTTTCCGTTGCGCACGGCGTTCCGGATCGGGGCGGACGAGGCGTTCGAATTCACGAAGGGGCGGTTGTACAGCGACGGGCATCGGTTGTACAGCGAGGTTTGGAACGATCAACCGCCGCTGCACACGATGTTGCTGGGCACGTTGTTCCGGTGGACCGGGCCGACGGCTCTGGCGGGGCGGCTTTTGACGGTGCTGTTTACGGCGGGCCTGTTGGTGTCGTTTTTTGCACTGGTGGAGCGCAGGGAAGGGCCGGGCACGGCATGGGTTGCGACGCTTTTTCTCTTTCTGTTGCCGCCGTTTTTGGAGCTGGGGTTGTCGTGCATGCTGGAGATGCCGGCCTTTGCGTTGGGGATGATGGCGACGTTTTTCTGGGTGCGGGGGTGGGAGCGGGGTAAATGGGCAGATTTCGCGGGGGCCGGCGTACTGGCGGGAGCGGCGTGGATGACGAAGCTGACGGCAGGGTTGTTGTTGCCTGCGATGGCGTTGGAGGGGCTGCGGCTGGCACGGGGCCGGTGGCGGGAGGCGCGCGGGAGGGTTGTGTGGTGGATGGTCTGCTGGTTGGCGGGTCTGGCGGCGGTGGTGGGGCTGGTCTGGGCATTGCACCCGGCCATGACGGTGACGCAGTTGCTGGGGGTGCACTTCGCCGGGAGGACCCGTGAGATGGCCGGGATGGGCGGGGGCATGAGGTTCTCCTGGATGACGTTCTGGTTTCTGGGATATGCGGGGGTGCCGGCCTTGCTGGGTGGGGGGCTGCGATGGGCGCGGGGTTGCTCCGGCACGGTCCTGCTGCCTTTCACCTGGTTGGCCACGGTGACCGTGGCGCATCTGGTGAATCGGCCGTACTGGACGTTTTACCAGTTGCACTTTGTGTTTCCGTTGGCTTGGCTGGCCGCGGTGGGGCTGAAGGAGGTCGCCGGCCTGGCATGGTCTGCGCTGGCGGGCGGGAGGTCCGGTGTGGCGGTGGTTCGGTCGCTGGGTTGGACAGCCCTGTTGGCGGGTTTGCTGGCCCTGGCGGGGGTGCATGGCGGGTGGGCGCTTGTCCGGCAGGTGCACGAGCTGCGATCCGTGCCGAGCGTGGAGGAGATGCACATGGTGGGGACGCTGAGGTCGTACGGGGACCGGATTCGATGGGCGTACTCGGACGATGCGATGTACGTGTTTCAGGCGGGGTACAAGGTCCCGCCGGAGCTCGGGGTGTTGTCGTTCAAGCGGCGGCACGGGGCGGGGTTTACGGGCTCCGACGTGCTGGCGGTGTTGCGGAGGTATGAACCGGAGGCGCTGATTTTGCCGCCGTATGAGGACTACAGCCCTGCGTGGCGCGAGTTTTTGGGCCGGTATCGTGTGGTGGACGCGGATGAACGGATGGCATTGTTCGTTGTGCGTGGGTTGGCGGGAGGGGAGTCAGGGCGTGCGGATCGGGGAGGGGTGTCCGGATCGGCTGCGGGTGGCGGGAATTGAGCGTTCCTGGGGGGTTGAGCGTTCCCGGTCCCGGATAAGGGCGCGTGCCGGGTGAGGTTTTCCGAAGGGACGGTTCAGGAGCGTTATGGGGTGGGTGGGCCTGGGACCTGCTCGAAGGTAAAGGAAGGTAAAGGGATGCTTGCGGGTGGGCGCCGTGGCCGGTCGAACGCATGAAGCACCTGGGCTGGTCTGGGGAAGGCGGCTGCGTTGGTGCGGTCCTGGTGACGGGCGGGCGGTTGCTCACGGTTCCTTGGCGCGAGTGAGTGGCACGAGCTGAGGGGAGGCAGAGGGCATGGGGTTGTTCGGGCGCCTTTTGTCTCGGGGGGGTCAGAGGGTTTCGGCGTGGATGGTGGGAGGTGTCACGGGAGGATATCCCGCTTGTGGGGGGCCCGCCCGGTCAGTTGGGGTTTTGAGGTTTACGGTTGCCGTGCCTTTCCAGTGCCCGGCGGATGCGGTCAGCCCACAGTGCGTAGCCGTGACGGTTGAGGTGGAGTCGGTCCGAAACGAACAGTTCGGGTCGGGGCCGGCCCTGGGGGTCGAGCATGGGGGTGGCGACGTCAATGTAGGTGAGTTGTGGGTCGTTGGTGGCGAGGTTTTGAACCATTTGGTTGGCGCGTTGGGCCAGGGGCCAGAGGTGTTGGCGGGCGGGGCTGGGTTTGATGGATACGAAGTAGATGTGGGCGTGGGGCAGTCGGCGGTGGGTTTCGCGGACGAACGTTTTGAATTCGAGGAAGAACTGTTCGGGCGATTTGCCGGCGGCGATGTCATTGTCGCCCTCGTAAACGATGATCTCCCGGGGTGCGTAGCGCCAGACGAGTCGGTCGGCCAGGGCGAGCAATTCGTGCATCTGGGAACCGCCGAAGCCGCGATTGATGACGTGGCGGTCGGGAAAGGCCTGGGGCAGGTCGTGCCAGAGTCGGAAGCTGGAGCTGCCGACGAAGAGGGTGGCGCCGGGGGCCGGTGGGTGAGCGGTGTCCCGGGCGTCGAAGGCGGCGAGTTCGGCGGCCCATTTGGTTGAGGCGGCCCGGCGTTGTTCGGGGCTGACCAGAGGAGAGCGGCAGGCGGTGAAGGCGGTGAGGGCCGTGACCGCCAGCCAGGCTGTCCGCGGGATTCGTTTCGGGATCGGGACCGGCATGGGGTCATGTGAGCGATCGGAGGGCTGCGGGTCAAATGGAAACCGGCGGTGAAAGGGATTTCGGTTGACCGTGGGGAAGCCGGGCGATAGCGTGCGGGCTCCAATTGCAGGACGTGCGGGGTTATGTTTGGGACGATTCGCAAGCATCAGACGTGGCTCTGGGTCATCATCATTGCGGTGACCGTGGTGGCCTTTGTGATTTATTTCAATCCCTCGACGCAGTTCGGCGGCCCGGCGCCGGTGACGGAGTTCGGGCGGATCCGTGGGGAGCGGATCACGCGGGACAAGTTGGTGGCCGCGCAGAAGGAGGCGATGCTGCATTATCTGGTGCGGACGGGGGAATGGCCGGACTCGGCCGGGCGGGAGGGCGGATTTGACGTGGAGCGGGAGGCTTACGCGCGCCTGTTTTTGTTGCAGTTGGTGCGGGATTGGGGGCTGGAGGTGAGTCCGGCGGTGAGTGCGCGGCTGGCGCAGGAGATTCTGCGGGCGTTTGCGGGGGAGAATCAGCCGGTGTCCCTGGAGGCGTTTGTGCGGCAGGTGTTGGCGCCGCGGCAGTTCACGTTGGAGGATTTCGAGCGGTTCGTGCGGCACGAGGCGGCGTTGCAGGAGCTGGTGACGTTGATCGCCCTGCCGGGTCAGATGGTGACGCCGGCGGAGGCACGGGCGCTGTACGAGCGGGAGCACCAGGAGATTTCGGTGCAGGTGGTGAACTTTCTGGCGTTGAATCATCTGCCGCAGGTGACGGTGAGCACGCAGGCGGTGGCACAGTTCTACACCAATCAGATGGCGCGTTACCGCATTCCGGAGCGCGTGCAGGTGAGCTACGTGGCGTTTCCCGTCTCGAATTATCTGGCGGCGGCGGAGAGCGAATTGGCGCGGACGAATCTGGACGAGATCGTGCAGGCGAACCTGGACCGGCTGGGGACGAACTATGTGCGGTTCGGGTCCACGGTAGAGGAGGCGCGGCAGAAGATCCGGCAGGAATTGATCCGGCGTCAGGCGCTGTTGCTGGCGCGCCGTGCGGCCAACGAATTTGCGACGGTTTTGTTCGACCGCGAGCCGGTGCGGCCTGAGAACCTTCGGGTGGTGGCGGCCGAGCGGGGTTTGGAGGTGGGGACGCTCGAGCCGTTCACGTTGGAGGAGGGCCCGCGGGAGTTCGATGGCGGACCGGAGTTTGCGCAGGTGGCGTTTCGGTTGTCGGAGGACAATCCGTTCAGCGCGCCGGTGGTGGGGCCGGAGGCGGTTTATGTACTGGGGTTCGTGAAGCGGCTGCCGAGCGAGGTGCCGCCGCTGGAGAGCATCTTTGCGCGGGTGCTGACCGACTACCGGTACGAGCAGGCCATCCAGCGGGCGCGACAGGCGGCGGAGCAGTTCCGGGCGGCCCTGACCAACGCGCTGGCCCGGGGGCGGAGTTTTGCGGAGGTGTGCACGGCGTCGAACCTGCATCCGGTTCTGTTGCCGCCGTTTTCGTGGAGCACGCGCTCGCTTCCGCAGGTGGAGCAGGATCTGCCGCTGGCGCAGTTCAAACAGGTGGCGTTTGCCACGCCGGTGGGTGAGGTGAGTCCGGTGGTACCGACGCGGGACGGGGCGATGTTGATCTACGTGCAGGATCGGATGCCGCTGGATCAGGCGCGGATGGAGAAAGAGCTGCCGCAGTTCACCGCCTATCTCCGGCGGTTGCGGATGAACGACCTGTTCAACGAGTGGTTCCGCCGGGAGGCGGAGGTGGCGTTGCGGGAGACGCCTCTGGCGCGGCGGGCCGTGCCGCAGATGGAAGCCGCGGAATGAGTGTGAGGTCGCGGGATTCTTCCGGATCCGTGAACGGTGGTACCGCCGAGCAGGGGACTGCCGGGGAGGTGGGGCGCCGGGCGCGGCAGGGCAGGGTCGAGGGCGGCCCGGCGGGGGCCTCTGCCGCGGCCATGCAGGATCAGATCCTTATCCTGGACTTCGGGTCGCAGTACACGCAGGTCATCGCCCGCCGGGTTCGGGAGTGCGAGGTTTACTCCCAGATCGTGCGGTTCGACACTCCCGCTGCGCGGCTGGCGGAGATGCGGCCGAAGGGTTTGATCCTTTCGGGCGGTCCGGCCAGCGTGTACGATGCGGGCGCACCCATGCCGGACCCGGGGATCTTCGACCTGGGTGTGCCGATTCTGGGGATCTGCTATGGCCTGCAGGTGATGGCACAGACCTTGGGCGGGCGGGTGGAACCGGGCCAGAGGCGCGAGTACGGCAAGGGCACACTGGAGATCCGGCGTCGCGATTGCCCGCTGTTTCAGGGATTGCCCAAACGGCTGCAGGTTTGGAACTCGCACGGCGACCGTTTGACGCGGTTGCCGCGGGGTTTCGTGGTGGTGGCGACGACGGACAACTCGCCCTACGCGGCCGTCGAGCATCCGCGCAGGAGGTTTTACGGACTGCAATTTCACCCGGAGGTGGTTCACACGCCGCGGGGTCGGGAGATCCTGGCCAACTTCGTTCACCGGATTTGCGGGTGCGGCCGGGCCTGGACGATGCAGAATTATCTGGAGCAGGCGGTGCAGGAGATCCGGGCGCGGGTGGGATCCGAACGGGTGTTGCTGGGTTTGAGCGGCGGTGTGGATTCGAGCGTGGCGGCCGCGTTGTTGCACCGGGCCGTGGGGGATCAGTTGACGTGCATCTTCGTGAACAACGGCCTGTTGCGGGCGCGGGAGGCGGAGCGTGTGCAGGAGGTCTTTGGCCGGCATTTCCGGATGCGGCTGCAGTACGAGGATGCCGGCGAGCTGTTTTTGCGGCGGCTGCGGGGCGTGACGGACCCGGAGCAGAAGCGGAAGATCATCGGACGCACGTTCATCGAGGTGTTCGAGGCTGCGACACGGAAGGCCGGTCCGGCGCGGTTTCTGGCCCAGGGGACGTTGTATCCGGATGTGATCGAGTCGGTGCCGATCGGAGGCAACCCGGCGGCGCTGATCAAGAGCCATCACAACGTGGGCGGGCTGCCGAAGCGGATGCGCTTCGAACTGATCGAGCCGTTGCGCTGCCTGTTCAAGGACGAGGTTCGCCGTCTGGGCGAGGCGCTGGGTCTGCCGCGGGAGATTCTCTGGAGGCATCCGTTTCCGGGGCCGGGTCTGGCGGTGCGGTGTTTGGGTGAAGTCACGGCGGAAAAGCTGGAGGTGCTGCGGCAGGCCGACGCCATCGTGCTGGAGGAGATGAAGCGGAGCGGCTGGTATGAGAAGGTGTGGCAGGCGTTTGCCGTGCTGCTGCCGGTGCGCAGCGTGGGGGTGCAGGGGGACGAACGGACCTATGAATGGACGGCGGCGGTGCGGGTGGTGGAATCGCAGGACGGGATGACCGCCGACTGGGTGAAGCTCCCCTACGAGCTGTTGGAACGGATCTCCACCCGGATCACCAACGAGGTGAAGGGAATCAACCGGGTGGTGTTCGACATCACGAGCAAACCGCCGGGGACGATCGAATGGGAGTGACGGCCGGGGCGGGCGGGCTGCCTTGACAGGGCCGGTCGGGGTGTTCTACGGTTCGGGCCGGTCCCGGCCCGACACGCCAGTCGGGGGAGGGTGTGGTGGTGATCCCACGAACCTTGGGTGGGCGACCGGCTCCCGGTGCCGATCCAAGGCCGGGGTGTGTCCGCAGGGAATACGGGTGTGGACCATCCGGAGGGTGGTCCGAGGCGAATCGAAGGTTGGGAAGGGAAGTGCGATTGATGCGAGAGTTCGAGATCTACCATCCACCGGCTGAGGCGGTGGAGATCCTGGAGGCGTGTCCCCGGCTGATCATCGCCGGGGGTACGGAGGAATTGATCGAGCTGGCCTGTGGCGGGCCGGGCTCGGATTACTTCGAGGTGGCGTATGAGGTTCCCGGGCGGGGCCGTGTGGTGGAGGCCACGGTGGCCCGGGTGCGCAACGGGATCGTGGCCAACTATCCGGAGCCGTACATGCGGCGAAGGGATCCCGATTGCATGGTCATCGGGGACGACACACCGACGGACAAGCCGACCTTCCAGCAGCGGTTTGGCCGGCCGTTCGAACCTGTGCGCCAGGAGACGTTCGAATGGCTGAAGCGGCAGGAGCTGGCCATGTTCGGTTTTCACGCGGGCGGACCCGAGACAGGATTGGACGCGCTGGTCATTGCGCCGGCGAACGCGGGGTTCTTCGCCCTGGGTCTGGCGTTGCTGCAGGGCATTCTCAGGAAGGACGAGGTCCCCGGTACGTTCCGCCCCCGGGCGGTGATCTACGTGGCGCCTCCCTTCCGGCACACTCATTTCAACGGGCGTCAGGTGGTGGTGCACAACCGGCGGGACGGGTTGCACGAACTGTTTTCGTACAACCTTTATCCCGGTCCCAGTGCGAAGAAGGGCATCTACGGCGTGCTGCTCGGCCTGGGCGAAAGGGAGGGCTGGGTCACCAACCATTGCTCGACGGTGCAGGTGATCACGCCGTATGACAACGTGGTGACCATCATGCACGAGGGCGCCAGCGGCGGCGGCAAGAGCGAGATGTTGGAGCACATGCACCGGGAGCCGGACGGCCGCTTGTTGCTGGGCGAGAACATCGTGACGGGCGAACGGCGGTACCTGCAGATTCCGCGGGCTTGCGAGCTGCGGGCGGTCACGGATGACATGGCGCTCTGTCATCCCTCGGTGCAGTCGGGCGAGGGCAAGCTCACGCTGATGGATGCGGAGAGCGCCTGGTTCGTGCGGGTCAACCACATCGAGCATTACGGCACCGACGTGCATCTGGAGAAACTGTGTGCCGAACCACCGGTGCCGCTGTTGTTTCTGAACATTGACGCGGTGCCGCGCAGCCGGGCGTTGATCTGGGAACACATCGAGGATGCTCCCGGGGTGCGGTGTCCGAACCCGCGTGTGATCCTGCCGCGCAAGATCTATCCGGGCGTGGTGGAGGGGCCGGTGACGGTGGACATCCGCAGTTTTGGCGTGCGAACGCCGCCGTGCACGCGCGAGAAGCCGACCTATGGCATCATCGGTCTGTTTCACATCCTGCCGCCCGCGCTGGCGTGGCTCTGGCGGTTGGTTTCGCCGCGGGGGCATGCCAACCCGAGCATCGTGGATACCGAGGGGATGTCCAGTGAGGGCGTGGGTTCCTACTGGCCGTTTGCCACCGGGCGGAAGGTGGACCAGGCGAACCTGTTGCTGCGGCAGTTCCTGGACAGTCCGAAGACGCGGCACATTCTGGTTCCCAACCAGCACATTGGCGCGTGGAAGGTCGGTTTCATGCCGCAGTGGATCGCGCGGGAATATCTGGCGCGGCGCGGCCCGGCCAGATTCCGTCCCGATCAGTTGCGGCAGGCCCGCTGTCCCTTGCTGGGTTACGTTCTGCATCAGCTTCAAGTGGAGGGCGTGTTGATTGCCCGGTGGTTCCTGCAGGTGGAGACCCAGCCCGAGGTGGGGGAGCAGGCCTACGACCGGGGTGCGGCGATCCTGCGCCGGTTTTTCGAGAAGTGCCTGAGGGAGTTTCAGGTGCCCGACCTGGACCCGCTGGGGCGGGAGATCATCACGTGTTGTCTGGACGGTGGGACGGTCGGTGATTTTGAGAAGCTGATGCCGGCGGCTTGAGCGGACCCGGCCATTGCGGGCGGCGCGTCTCGCGCGTTTCCGGGGAGACCCGACGCGGCGGTTGCGACGACGGTGGCGCATGCGTGCAGAAGGCCTTGCGGTGACTGGCGAGCAGGTGAAAGCGGCCTGTTTGGAGGGGACCGGGGCACCGTGCCTGGTGATCCTCGGAGGAGGGCAGCTGGCCCGGATGCTGGCGTTGGCGGCCATGCCGTTGGGGTGCCGGGTTCGATGTGTGGAAACGCACGCGGACTGTCCGGCTGCGTGGGTGGCGCCGGTCACCACGGTCCCTTCCTGGGAAGACGTGCGGGCGGTGGTGTCGGCGGTGGGTGCGGAGGGCGTGGTGACCCTGGAGAACGAATTCATTCCGGACGGCACGATCGAGGCGTTGGCAGCCCGGGGTCGGACGGTGCTTCCGGGTTTTGCCACGATGCGGCGGATTCGCGACAAGTTTTTGCAGAAGACGACGCTGGCGGATGCGGGTCTGCCGGTGCCGGCGTTTGCACCGGTGGCCGGGCCGGAGGAGATCCGGACACGGGGTGCGTCCTGGGGGTGGCCGGTTGTGCTGAAGGCGCGTTGCCATGGTTACGATGGCAAGGGCAACGCAACGCTTCAGGGGCCGGAGGACGCGGAGGAGGCTTGGCGCCGTCTGGGTGGTCCCTCGGGTCGGGCGCTGTACGTGGAGGCGTTTTGTCCTTTTGATCGGGAAATCGCCGTGCAGGTGACACGCGGGCGGGACGGGCGTTCGGTGGTTTATCCCGTGGTGGAGACGGTGCAACGGAACCACATTTGCCATCATGTGTTGGCACCGGCGCGGCTGGGTGGGCCGTTGGCAGCCCGTGCGGCGGAGCTGGCGCAGGCTGCTGTGGAATGCGTGGGTGGTGTGGGGACGTTCGGCGTGGAAATGTTCTTGGATGCCGAGGGGGGCCTTTGGATCAACGAGCTGGCGCCGCGGGTGCACAACTCCGGGCATTACACCATCGAGGCCTGCGAGTGTTCGCAGTTCGAGAACCACGTGCGGGCGGTGCTGGGTTGGCCCTTGGGATCGCCGCGCATGCGGGCGCCCGCAGCCGCGATGGTGAACCTGCTGGGGCGAACGGCGGGCAGCGGCAGGGTGCGCGGGCTCGAGCAGGCGTTGGCCATCCCCGGGGTGCATGTCCACCTTTATGGCAAGTCGCGGTGTGCGCCCGGGCGGAAGATGGGGCATGTGACCGCCCTGGCTGCGGCGGTGGAGGAGGCCTTGGAACGGGCTGCGGCGGCGGCCCGGGCCATCCGTTTTGGCGAAGATCCGCAGGAGGTGTGAATGATGGCGGAGCTACCCCGACCCTGGTCGGCTCGAGTCCTGGACGGGCTGGAGCGTGCGCCGAGCCGCGCGATGCTGTATCCGCTGGGCTTCGGCCCGGAGGATTTCAGGCGGCCGGTGATCGGCATTGCGTCGACCTGGAGCATGGTGACGCCCTGTAACATGCATCTGGATGAACTGGCCCGGGCTGCGGCGGCCGGTGTGGAGCGGGCCGGAGGCAAGGGGTTGATCTTTAACACGATCACCATCTCGGACGGGATTTCCATGGGGACCGAGGGGATGAAGTATTCCCTGGTCTCGCGGGAGGTCATTGCCGATTCGATTGAGACCGTGGTGGCGTGCCAGGGGATGGACGGTTTGGTGGCGCTGGGTGGGTGTGACAAGAACATGCCGGGCTGCATGATTGCCATTGCGCGGTTGAACCGTCCGGCGGTGTTCGTGTACGGGGGGACCATCCTGCCGGGATGTCTGCCCGGTTCGGAGCGCAAGGTGGACATCGTGTCGGTATTCGAGGCTGTCGGGGCGCGCGCGGCCGGCCGGATCACGGATGGGGAACTGGAGGCGATCGAGCGTCATGCGATCCCTGGACCCGGTTCTTGTGGAGGGATGTACACGGCCAACACGATGGCCAGTGCCATTGAAGCGCTGGGCATGAGCCTGCCCAACAGCTCGGCGCAGAACGCCGTCTCGCCCGCCAAGAGGGAGGACGCGCGCCGCGCGGGGGAGGCCGTGGTGAACCTGTTGCGGCTGGGATTGAAGCCGCGGGACATCATGACCCGCCCGGCTTTCGAGAACGCCATCACCGTGGTCATCGCGTTGGGCGGTTCGACCAACGCCGTGCTGCATCTGTTGGCCATGGCGCATGCGGCGGGTGTGCGGCTGAGTTTGAGGGATTTTGAGCGGATCGGGCGGCGCGTGCCCGTGGTGGCGGATTTGAAGCCGAGCGGCCGTTATTCGATGAGTGACCTGGTGGCGATCGGCGGGATCCGGCCGTTGATGAAGCGCCTGTTGGATGCGGGGCTGTTGCACGGGGATTGTGTCACGGTGACCGGGCGCACGTTGGCGGAGGATCTGAAGGAGGTGGGGGATTATCCCGAAGGGCAGGAGATCGTTCGACCTTTGGACCGGCCGATCAAGCCCGACAGTCACCTGGTCATCCTGCGGGGGAACTTGGCGCCCGAAGGGGCCGTGGCGAAGATCACCGGCAAGGAGGGGCTTCGGTTTGAGGGACGCGCCCGTGTGTTCGACTCGGAGGAGGAGGCCATGCGGGCCATTTTGGGCCGGCGCATTCGGGAGGGCGACGTGGTGGTGATCCGTTACGAGGGGCCGAAAGGGGGACCGGGCATGCGCGAGATGCTGGGGCCCACTTCGGCGATCATGGGCCAGGGTTTGGGCGCCAGGGTGGCGCTGATCACGGACGGACGTTTCTCGGGAGGGACCCACGGATTTGTCGTCGGGCACATCAGTCCCGAGGCGTTTGTGGGAGGGCCGCTGGCGCTGGTGAGGAACGGGGACCGGATTGTCATTGATGCCGTGCGGCGGACGCTTACGCTGGATGTGCCGGATGCGGAACTGGCGTCACGGCGGGCCCGATGGCGTCGGCCGCGGCCCCGTTATCGTCGCGGCGTTCTGGCCAAATACGCGCACACGGTCAGCTCGGCCTCCCTGGGTGCGGTGACGGATCTGCATCTCCACGACTGAGGTTGCCAACATGGCAGGAGCATCGTCCAGCAGGCCCCTGGTGGGGATCATCATGGGAAGCGATTCCGACTGGCCGACCTTGAAGGGCGCCGCCGAGGTGCTGGAAGAGTTCGGTGTCCCGCACGAGGTGCGGGTGGTGTCGGCTCACCGCACGCCGGATGACATGGCCCGGTACGGGAAGACGGCCGAGGCGCGCGGGTTGCGGGTGATCATCGCCGGTGCGGGCGGTGCGGCGCATCTGCCGGGCATGGTGGCTAGTCACACCGTGTTGCCCGTGATCGGAGTGCCGGTTTTGACGCAGGCGCTGCACGGGCTGGACTCGCTGTTGTCCATCGTGCAGATGCCGGCGGGGGTCCCGGTGGCCACGGTGGCCATCGGCAATGCGCGCAATGCGGGTCTGCTGGCGGTGCGCATGCTGGCGGTTCAAGACGACCGGTTGCGCGCGCGGTTGCACCGGTACCGGACCCGGATGGCACGCGAGTCGCGCGCCAAGAATCGCAATCTGCAGGCGGGCGGGTGATGGAGTTCTGGGAGAGTGTCCGGCTGAATCTGGCCTCGCCCCCGATCCTGTTTTTTGCGCTGGGGTTGCTGTCGGTTTTGCTCCGCACCGATTTGCGCCTGCCGGAGCCGGTTTACGTGGGGTTGAGCACCTACCTGCTGCTGGCGATCGGGTTCAAGGGGGGTGTGGCGTTGGCGGAGGCGGGGTTGCGGGAGGTCTGGCTGCCCGGGCTGGCAGCGATGGCGCTGGGGACGGTGATCCCGTTGTGGTGTTATGCGGTGTTGCGTGTGGGATTGCGTCTGTCTGCGGTGGACGCGGCCGCGATCGGTGCACATTACGGGTCGGTCAGCGCGGTGACCTTCGTGACGGCCGTGCAGTATCTGAAGGATCTGGGTGTTTCGTTCGAGGGATACGCCACTGCCTTTCTGGCGGTGATGGAGTCGCCGGCCATTGTGGTGGGGGTCCTGCTGGGCCGGTGGGCCACGCGACACGGGGGATTGACGGGCCGGGAATGGCGTCGTCTGGCGCACGAGGCGTTGTTGGGCCGGAGTGTCTTCCTGCTGGTGGGATCGCTGCTGGCCGGCGCGGTGTGCGGGCGACGAGGTCTGGAGATGACCGAGGGTTTCTTCGTCACGCCGTTTCAAGGGTTGCTGACGTTGTTCCTGTTTGAGATGGGGATGGTGGCGGCGCGGCGGTTGGGCGATTTGCGGAAGGTGGGGCCCGCCCTGGCGGTGTTCGGGGTGGTGATGCCCGTGGCGCACGCGGTGCTGGGGCTATGGGTGGGACACTGGACGGGGCTCAGCCCCGGGGGCGCATTCCTGATGGCGGTCTTGGCGGCGAGTGCATCCTACATTGCGGCGCCCGCGGCGATGCGTCTGGCCCTGCCCGAGGCGAATCCCACGCTGTACCTGACGGCCTCGCTTGCGGTGACGTTTCCCTTCAACGTGACCCTGGGGCTGCCGCTCTATGCGCAGATGATCCGGTGGTTTCTGGGAGGCTTCTGATGAACGGGCATTCCATGACGCTGGTGACGGTGGTCTGCGAGGCGCTGGCCCGGACTCCGTTGTTGGAACTGTTGCGGCAACTGGGCATCCATGGCTACACGCTCTTCCCGGTTGAGGGCGCCGGGTCGAAGGGGGATCGCCCGGCCGACATCGAGGAGTTCGGCAACATCCAGGTGGAGATCATTGTTCCGGAGGAGACGGCCCGGCTGTTGACGGAGCGGCTGGCGGCGGAGTTTCTGACACGTTTTGCGGCCATCGTGTACAGCACCGAGGTGCGGGTGATCCGGCCGGAGAAGTTTCGTCCGCATCGGAGTTGAGCCGGGCCCGGGCCGGGCCGGGAGCGGAGTCGGAAGCAATTGCCCGGCCCGGGGTGTGGGGTTTATGCTGTGCGGGTCATGCGAACCAGTTGGCGTCCTCTTGTCCGGTTGGGTGTGGTGTGGGGGTGTGCCTTGGCGTGGACAACGAATGCGGCTGTCACGGATCGCTGGAACGTGCTGGATTACGGTGCCGTGCCGGATGGTCGCACCGATTGCACGGCCGCTTTTCAACGGGCACTGGACGAAGCTGGCCGGCAGGGCGGCGGTGTGGTGTATGCGCCGCGGGGCCAATACCGCTTCGAAGGGTCCCTTCGGGTTCCGCCCGGTGTGACGCTGCGCGGTGTATGGGAATCTGTCCCGGCACACAACGGCATCCGGGATCGCGGCCTGCCCAAGCCGACCGATGATGGCACCACCTTTCTGGTCATCGGTGGTGCCGGTTCGGAAGACGGGCCGCCCTTCATCACGTTGAACCACAACAGCACGCTCAAAGGGGTGGTGATCTACTATCCCGACCAGGATCCCGAGCACGAACCCAGGCCGTATCCCTGGGCGATTGCCATGCGGGGGAAAAACCCGGCGGTGCTGGCCGTGGAACTGCTCAATCCCTACCAAGGCATCGACGCCTCGAACAATGAGCGACACCTCATCCGTGACGTGCACGGGCAACCGCTGCGGCGGGGCGTTTATGTGGATGCCATCTACGACATCGGCCGGATCGAGAACGTGCATTTCAACCCCTGGTGGAGTTTGCGGCCGCGGTTGCGGGCCTGGCAGCAGGAGAACGGCGAGGCTTTCATTTTCGGGCGCAGCGACTGGCAGTACGTGTTCAACACGTTCTGTTTCGGGTACAACGTGGGTTACAAATTCATCGCCACGCGGGCCGGGGTGTGCAACGGCAATTTTCTGGGGATCGGCGCGGACGACTGTTATACCGCCGTGGTGGTGGAGCAGAGCGCCCCGTACGGCCTGCTCATCAGCAACGGGGAATTTGTTTCTTTTCACGGGCCGGACCCGACCATGGTCCGCGTGGATCCACGTCACACGGGGGCGGTCCGGTTCGTGAACTGCGCCTTCTGGGGACCGTGCAATCAGATTGCCAAGGTGTCGGGGCAGGGCACCGTGGGCTTCAGCGACTGCACGTTCGTGCAGTGGGACCGAAACAACGAAGGGCGGCACGCCCTTCAGATCGAGAGCGGCCGGGTATTGGTGCGGGGGTGCGAGTTTCAGGCTGCCAAGCCGCAGGTCAGCCTGGGCGAAGGGGTCCAACGGGCGGTGGTCACCGGGAATCTGATGCGGGGACGGCTGGCGATCCGGGCGCCCGCGCGGCCCGGCATCGTCGTCCGGGACAATGCGGCCGAAGACAGTCCCTGAAGAACCTGATGCGCGGCGGCGTGTGAGTGGCCCGAAACGGAGTGTGGAGCCATGAGAGCGGGCAAATCCAAGGGAACGGGTGCGGAGTCGAGGAATCGCCTGACCGGGTTGCGAGGCTTTTGGAGTTTGCTCGCCGGGCTGTGGATGGGGGGAGCGGTGGTGCTTTCCGGTGGTGAGGGCACGGAGCCTGCCGGCGCGGTGTTTTACGTGGCGGTGACCGGCAACGACGCGTGGTCGGGCCGGTCGCCGGAGGCGCGGCCGGAGTTGGGGGAGGGACCGTTTGCGACGTTGGATCGGGCGTTGGCGGCGGTGCGGGAGGCGCGGAAGGCGGGCACGATTCCGTCAGGGACCCCGGCCCGGATCTGCCTGCGCGGGGGTACGTGGTTTTTGGAGGAACCGGTGGTGCTGACGCCGGAGGACTCGGATCTGGAGATTGTGGCGTATCGGGATGAGGTTCCTGTTTTGAGTGCCGGGCGGCCGGTGACCGGGTGGCAGGTGGTGGTGCGCGGCAGCGAGGCGTGGTGGGAGACGCGCCTGCCGGAGTGGCGTGGCGCAGCCGGGCCACATCGCCAGTTGTGGGTGGAGGGCCGGCGCGCCGTCCGCGCGCGGCATCCGGACCGGGGTTATCTCCCGGTTGCGGCCGTGCCGGATGCCACGCCGCGTTGGCATGATGGCCAGCGCCGGTTCCAGTGCCGGCCGGGGGACGTGCCGGTGGGCCCCACGCTGACCCATGCCGAGGCGGTGGTGATGAACCGGTGGACGGATTCGCATCTGCCGATCGTGGGTTGGGATCCCGAGGGGCACATTCTGAGTTTTGGCAAACGGTCCGTGTACCAGTTGCAGCCCGGCGATCTTTATTACCTGGAGGGCGCCCGGGAGTTCTGCAACGCGCCCGGCGAGTGGTGGTTGGACCAGGACAACGGCCGGCTGGTTTACCGGCCCCGGCCGGGCGAGGATCCGGTTCGCAGTCGGGCGGTGGTGGCGCGGGCGCCCGTGGTGCTGCGGATCGAGGGGCAGCCGGAACGGAACGCGTACGTGGAGAACCTGAGGCTGGCGGGACTGACCTTTTCGCACACCGAGTGGTGGTTTCCGACCGACCCCGAGATGGCCCGGCGTCTGGCCATGGCCTGGCCGGCGCCGGCGCATGAGGTGGGCGGGTTTGGCCAGGCGGCCGTGGGTGTGCCGGCCGCGGTGCAGGCGGTGGGTTTGCACAGGAGCCGGATCGAACGCTGCCGGTTCGTGAATCTGGGCACATACGCGCTGGAACTGGGCCGGGGCTGTGTGTCGAACCGCGTGTGGCGCTGCGAGTTTGCCGACCTGGGCGCGGGCGGGATCAAGATCGGTGAGACGGTGATCCGCCCGGCCGAGCGGGACGTTGCCCGGGCCAACGAGGTGGCGGATTGCCACCTGCACTTTGGCGGGCGCATCTTCCACAGTGCGGTGGCCATCTGGATCGGCCAGTCACCGGACAACCGGATTCATCACAACCACATCCACGACTTTTACTACACGGGCATTTCGGTGGGATGGACGTGGGGTTACGATCCCCGGGCGCGTGCAACGAATCAATGGGTGGCGTGGAACCACGTGCATCACATTGGCGTTCAGTCCGACGGGGACGGACCGATCCTGAGCGACATGGGCGGCATTTACACACTGGGCCGCCAGGTCGGCACGCGGATCGTGAACAACGTGTGGCACGACATCGCCGGCGTGCGTTACGGCGGTTGGGGGATCTACTTCGACGAAGGCACGCACGGGATCGTGGCCGAGAGCAACCTGGTCTACCGGACCACGCACGGCGGCTTTCATCAGCACTACGGTGCCACCAATGTTGTCAGGAACAACATTTTCGCCTTCGGCCGCGATCATCAACTGCAACGCACGCGTGATGAGGACCACGTGAGTTTCATCTTTACCAACAACATCGTCCTTTTCGACCGTGGCGTGGTGTTGGGCGGGAGCTGGCGCAACGACCGGTTCGTGATGGATTTCAACCTTTACTGGGACCTGCGTCCGGATGCGCGCTGGACCGAGCCGCGATTTGCCGGTGCGACGTGGGAGCAGTGGCGCGCCCGGGGCCATGACCGCCACAGTTTGATCGGCGATCCCATGTTCGCCGCGCCGCAGGCGGGAGATTTCCGCATTCGCAGCGGGTCGGCCGCACGGTTCATCGGGTTCCAGCCGCTGGACTTGCGCCAGGTGGGGCCGCGGGAGGACCTTGCGGACTGACGGCTGCCGGGGGAGGCGGATTCGTCCGCCGGTCCCCGCGGGTCTTGCGCTGCGCAACGGCCCATGCCCCGCGACCTAGGCCCAACGCGCCATCTCGATTGCTCCCACGGGCACGGCGTCGCGTCCCAGGGCGGCCAGCGCCAGTTTGGGGCCCGGCTGGAAGGCGTTCATGAGATGGCGGGGGAGGTGACGGGCCACGGCCGCTCGCAGGGGCTCGCCCACGCCGGCCAGGCCGCCGCCCAAGATGACGATTTCGGGATGGAAAAGGTGCACCGCGTGGGACAGGCCAAAAGCGAAGTCTTCGGCCCACTCTTCGAGTAGGCGTTGGGCGAGCGGGTCGCCCTCCGCGAGGGCGGCAGCCAGGTGCCGGGCCTCGTGCCCCGGATCCTCGCGGACCCTTCGACCCAAGGGCGTGCCGGGTGCCGCCGCCACGGCCTGGCGAACGCGTTCGTTCATGGCCCAGCCCGAGCAACGCGACTCGAGAGTGGTGCCCTGGCGGTCCAACCGGAGGTGGCCCAGCTCGGCCTCGCCGGGTGGAATGCCGTGATAAACGCGGCCCCCCACGACCAGTCCGCCGCCCACGCCGCTGCCGAGGGTCACGTAGAAGACCGGATCGTGTGCCCGTCCGGCGCCGTGCCAGGCCTCGCCCAAGGCCGCCACGTTGGCATCGTTGTCCACCAGGACGGGCACGTCCACCATCGTTCGAATCCATTCGGCCAGTGGGAAGCCGGCCCAGCCGGCGATCTGATGGGACTGAGCCACCGTGCCGGTCTTCCAGTGGACAGGCCCGCCAAACCCCACCCCCACGGCGCGGACATCGTGGCCACGGATCAAGTCGGGCAGTTCCCGCGCAATCCATTGTCGGATGCCTTCCGCCCCTGCGGCAGGCTCGACCCGTGTTTCCTTGCGGTTCAACACGTGAAATGGCGTTTCCGCCACGATCATTTGAAGTTTCGTCCCGCCGATTTCCAGTCCCACGAACGCCATGCAGCAGAGGGTATGTGGTGAGGCGCGGGGTGGCAAATGATGGGAGGACCCGCATGTGGGCAGGGGCCTGTCTCCGCCCGGGGCGGCGGGAGATTGTTCGGCGGTTGCGGAGGTTGCCCGGCGGAGTCGGTTCGGCGGGGGCGTGTTGGTCCCAGGGCTGTTTCGTCTGAGAGTGGAAGTGGCTGAAGGGAGGGAGGAGGTTGCAA
>ERZ795043.802-NODE-802-length-20511-cov-14.846109_pt1 | contig 20511 bp, 19 predicted proteins | sample MGYA00375127_ERZ795043 | MGnify/ENA primary metagenome ERZ795043 (study PRJEB30172, sample SAMN05518447) | compost metagenome | isolation source: Feedstock adapted compost from Newby Island compost facility, Milpitas, CA | place: USA:Newby Island compost facility... | reverse complement strand
CGTACGGTGGTGTGGGGAGACGGGGACTCAGCAGAGTCCCCTCTTACCCGATTGCTTCCAAAGACAATTCCCTTCCTCCGATCCAGACGCGCCGAAGTTCAAGGTCCGCGTCGAGCAGCAGGACGTCCGCACGCTTGCCGGGTGCAAGCGACCCCGTTTCATGATCGATGCCGATCTGCCGGGCGGGGTTGAGGCTCGCCATCCGGCTCGCGTCGGAGACGGACAAGCCGACCTTCCGGACCGCAAATCGAAAGGCATCGATCATCGTGAGCGTGCTGCCCGCGAGATTGCCGGTATCACGCAGCCGGGCGACGCCGCCGCGCATGACGACGGACAGGCCGCCGAGCTCGTATTCGCCGTCGGGCATGCCCGCGGCGGCCATCGCGTCGGTCACGAGGATAACTTTGCCGGGGCCCTTCGCGCGAACGAGCAGCTCCACGCCCGCGGGGTGGACGTGGTACCCGTCGGCGATGACCTCGGTCATGATCCGGTCATCGATCAGCACGGCGCCGACCGTTCCCGGTTCCCGGTGGTGGAAAGGACGCATGGCGTTGAAGGTATGGATGGCATGGCGCAGCCCCCGTTCGGCCGCGGCCCGGATGTCTGCCCAGGCGGCATCCGTATGCCCGCAGGCGGGAACAATTCCGAGTTCGTTCAGACGTTTGATGTATTCAAGGGCGCCTTCCGTTTCGGGTGCGAGCGTCTGGATTCTGATCAGCCCGGGCCAGCGCGCCGCCCAGTCATCCAGCCAATCCAGGCGCGGCGGCACGATGTAATCGGGGTTCTGCGCGCCTTTCCATTTGATGTTCACGAACGGCCCCTCGAGGTGTACGCCAAGAATCCGGGCATAAGGCATCGTTGAGGCCATGAACCGGCTTGCGGCCGCGAGCACCGCGTCCAGCCGCTCCTTCGGGGCGGTCAGCGTCGTGGCCAGCATGCCGGTTGTACCGTGGCAGGCATGAAAACGGGTGATGGCTTCGAAGCTCGCCTCGTCGGCATCCATGAAATCGCATCCCGCGCCGCCATGTACGTGCAGATCGATGAACCCCGGCAGCGCCCAGCCGCCCTCACCGTCCACTTCGCGTGCGGAAGCCGCTTCGGGCGGCGGCGTCTCATCCGCCCCGCCCAGCGCCGCAATCCGGCCGTCCTTCAAGTACAGCCATCCGAAGAAAGGTTCCCTTTTTTCCGCCGCGATATTCGCGTTTACGATCAAAATGTCGTTCATGCGTCCCACGCCGTCCTTTCGCCCGACGCTGCCGCGTTCAGTACCGCCGGCGACAGCTCCGACGCCGCTTCCCGATCCAGCATCACGACAAGCTGCGGATGAGTCTGCAGCAACGAAGCGGGACACTCGGTCGTAACCGGCCCTTCCAGCGCCCGCCGCACGATATCCGCCTTGTCCTTTCCCTTGGCGATCAGCACGATGATCCGGGCCTTGAGAATCGTTCCGACGCCCATCGTGATTGCCTGCCTCGGCACTTCGTCGACAGAGCTGAAAAACCGCGCGTTCGCCCTTCTCGTCTTTTCCGCGAGATCGACGACGTGCGTACCGGCGATCAGCTCCGGTCCCGGCTCGTTGAAACCGATGTGGCCGTTGTGCCCGATGCCGAGCAGCTGCAGATCGATGCCGCCGGCTTCCTCGATGAGCGCGTCATATCGACGGCATTCCGCCGCAAGGTCGGAGGCGTTGCCGTTCGGCAGATGGGCGCGTTCGGGCGGCAGATCGATATGATTGAACAGATTCTGACGCATATAGGCATGATAGCTCTTCGGATGAACTTCCGAAAGACCGACGTACTCGTCAAGATTGAACGTGGTCGCCTGGCGGAAGCTGACAAGACCGTTGCGGTAATCCCCGATCAGCAGGCGGTAGACGCCAAGCGGCGTTTCGCCTGTCGCAAGACCGAGCACGGCGCTCGGCTTGATTCGGATCAACCCTCCGATAAGACCGGCGCAAGCCTCGTCCAGTTGTTCTCCCGATGCAAATACCTGGATGTTCAAGTGGTACGCACTCCTTGTCCTTGTCCTGGTTCGGCCATTAGGAGAATCCGATTGATTCTTCATCCGGTCTTATTATATCAAAAAACGACAAGGTCTTTATTTTGTCATATACAGGGTTTTGGGTACCCCCAACCAACGGAAAGGACGGGCATGAAAAAAAGGTTGATTCTCTGGGCAATTCTCTCCATTTTGTTCATTGAAAGGGTTTTCCGGGCGCGGTGTCGAACAGATAGGAACCGGCAAACGCCGGGATCCGGCATCACCGGGAGGAGACCGATGCGGCTTCGCTCGCTGTACGACAACCTGCTGATCAAAAACAAGGTGCTGTTCCTCGTTCTTCTGATTACGCTCCTTTCGGCCGCTTTCGGCTTCGCCGCCTTCCACACGGCGGCGAACGCCTACGAGACGAAGCTGTACGAAGAAGCGGCCGAAGTGCTCCATCTGGCTTCCACGACCATTGACAACGAGCTGAAAAAGATCGAGGATCTTTCGTTCTCCATCATGACCGACAACACCATCCAGGAGCATCTGCGCAGGGTGAAGGCCCAGGAGCCCGGCTACGAGCTGTACCAGCGGCGCGCGGACCTGCTTGACCGGCTTGTCGTGCTTGCCCAGGACCAGCCGTACATCGCTTCGATCCGGCTCGTCGACGCCACGGGCGTCGAACTGATCGCCGGCTACATCCCGCGGCAGAAGGAGGATGCGGGGGAGCTGACCCGGCACGCCGAGCTGGCGGAAGGCGGGAACCGGTGGCTGCCGGGTGCGCCGGGCGACGACCTCTTGACGAGCGTGCGGCTGATCCGGAACAAGGAGAACCTGCAGCTCGACCATCTCGGCCTGCTGGTCATCTACGTCAACATGCGGACGCTCGTCGACCGGTTCCTCGACCTGTCGGACAACCGGCTGTATTCCGTGTTCAAGGACGGCGAGCTTCTGCACGCCACCGGGGACGGCGGGGTGCCGGCGGAAGCGGAGGAGCGGTTCTCCGGGTCGAAAGGGTATGCCATTTTCGACTTCGACGGCCGCAAGCGTTTCGCCACCTGGTACCGTTCGCGGGACGGCGAATTCCTGCACGTCAACATGATTGATTTCGACCGGATCGCCCGCAAGACGGCTTCGATCCGCAGCGGCATGGTGGCGTTCTACGTCGTCATGGGCGCGCTGTTCCTGCTCATCGCCAGCCGGGCGGCGCGCGGCATCACCCGCCCGCTCGAGCGGTTGATCGAGAAGATGAAGCTGGTGCCCAAAAGCGGATTCGTGCTGCCGGTGACGGAGGAGGACCGGCAGCTGTCCCGCGACGAGACGGGCCAGATTCACCGCCATTTCCGCATCATGATCGAGAAAATCAATGAGCTCATCTCCGAAAACTACGAAAAACAGCTCCTCATCCGCGAAACGGAATACCGCGCGCTCCAGGCGCAGATCAACCCCCATTTCCTCTACAACACCCTCGACACCGTCGCCTGGATGGCGCGCATCAACAAGCAGCGCGACATTTCGCAGCTCGTCGAGTCGCTGGGCCGGCTGCTCCGCGCCATCATCGGCAAGCGGGAGACGCTCGTCAGGCTGTCCGACGAGCTCGAAATCCTGTCGCACTACGTGACGATCCAGCGGTTCCGGTTCGGCGACCGGCTGGAATTTCTGCTGGCCTGCGACGAAACGCTGAGGGACGCGCTCATCCCGAAGCTGACGATCCAGCCGCTGGTCGAGAACGCCGTCGTGCACGCGCTCGAAGCAACGGACGGCGTCTGTACCATCGAAGTGGACATCGGCCCGGCCGAATCCGGCATGGAGATCCGCGTGTGCGACGACGGCCCCGGCATCGACGAAGAGGTCGCCGCCGCGGTGAAGGCCGGCACCATGAAGCCGAAGGGATCCGGCATCGGCCTTGCCAACATCGAGGAGCGCCTCCGGCTCCTGTTCGGCGAGAACGCGGACCTTGTCGTGCAGCGCCGTCCGGAAGGCGGCACGGCGGTGACGATCCGGATGCCGGTCCGGCGGAAGGAGGAGACGGATGTATAGCGTGCTGCTCGTGGACGACGAGCGGATCATCCTCGAGGGGCTGTCCGTCGTCATCGACTGGGAGCGCCACGGCACGGCGCTCGCCGGCAAGGCGAAGAACGGCGCCGAAGCGCTGGAGATGATCCGCGAGAAAAGGCCGGACATTGTCATCACCGACCTGAAGATGCCGAACATGAACGGCCTGGAGCTGATCGCCGCCGTGCGGGAGGAGTATCCCGACATCGTGTTCGTCATCCTCTCCGGGTACGACGAATTCGAATACGCGCAGCGGGCGATGCAATACGGCGTGCGGCACTATCTGCTGAAGCCGTGCGTCGAGCAGGACATCATGGACACCCTCGACCGGGTCGTGGCGGAGCTGCGCGCCGCCGAGGAGCGCAGGCGGTACACGCAGGGCATCCGCGCCCAGTTCGAGAAAATGAAGCCGCAGCTGAAGGCACAGCTCCTGAAGGAGTTCCTGACGAACAAGACATACACCATGAAGGACTGGGAGAGCAGCCGGGCGATCTTCGGCCTGCCCGGCGGGGATGCGCGGGTCAGGCTGGTCCTGTTCGAGCCGGATGCGTCGGCCGGGCCGGAATATGAGCAGCTGTTCGCGCTGCAGAACATCGCCTCCGAGCTGATCGGCGATTGCGCGCCGGTCCACCTCGACGCCGCCATCGGCGAGCGGGTCGCCGTCCTGTGCGACGCCGCGCCGCTGGAGCGGCTGATGCCCGTGATCGGCCACGTGCAGCGCGTCTATCAGGAGTATTACGGCATCGAGACGACCGCCGCCGTCAGCGACGAGGCGGATGTCGGCAGTCTCCGGCGGCTGTACAAGGAGACGCTGGAGAGCCTGTCCGGCCGCTTCTATCTCGGGAGCGGCAGCATCATCACGCGCACGGACACGCCGCAGCCGGCGAACATGCTCGATCTGCCGGATGCCGAGGAGCTGGCGCGGGCCGTGCGGAGTGGCAGCGTGGACGAGTCCGCGGCGCTCCTGGCGGATTGTTTCCGGAGGCTGAAGGACATGCGCCTGGACGTGCAGGTCGCGAAAACGTACCTCGCCGAGCTGTACATGGTGCTCATCCGCCAAGCGCCCCAGGACCGGCTGGCCGGCTATTTCGAGCGGGCGGTGCCGTTCCTCGCCTCCGGGACGCTCGGGCAGATGGAGCGGACCATCCTGGACATCGCGCGCGAGATCGCCGCTTCCTACTACGACGCCAACCTGCAACACCGGAGCGAGCTGGTCCGCCGCATGATCGCCTGCGTGCAGGAGCGGCTCGGCGACGAGACGCTGACGCTGGGGAAACTGGCGAGCGAAGTGTTTTTCATGAATGCGGACTACCTCGGCCGGCTGTTCCGCAAGGAGACGGGCGAACGGTTCACCAACTACCTGCTCGCCGCGCGCATCGAGCGCGCGAAGCAGCTCATCGCCGATGCCGGCCCCAGCGGCCTGCGGATCGGCGCGATCGCCGAGGCGGTGGGGTTCGGCAACAATCCGCAATATTTCAGCCAGGTGTTCAAGAAGCACACGGGCCTTACCCCCACGGAGTTCAAGCGGAAGATGTCGGAATTTTGATGCGGTCAGGTCGGAAAAATGAACGCGCGGGACGCGCCCGCCGGGACGTTTCCGGGAACGGCTCAGGGGTTGCCCCTGGCCGGAATCTTTTTCCCCGGATTTTTGAACGCAGGTGATCGGAAGCTTTCGTATCGCCGCCGCGGCGAATCGGATTTAATGAAAAATGAAAACACTTTCAGGTCAGGGGGATTATACGGCGATGAATCGGAGACGAACGTTCACCGTTCTGTTTGCGGTACTGCTCGCGCTGGCGACGGTGTTGTCCGCCTGCGGCGGCGGCAAATCCTCGGACGGCGGCGGATCGGGTTCCCCGGCCGCAAGCCAGCCGGCCGGCAGCGGATCGCCCGCCGGTTCCGGCTCGGGCGGAGGCAGCAGCGAAGCGCCGAAGCCGGTCACGCTCAAGGTGCTCTGGTGGGGCGGCCAGACACGGCATGACAACACGCTGAAGATCATCGAGCTGTACCAGCAGCAGAACCCGCACGTCACGATCGAAGCGGAGTTTACCGGCTTCGACGGCTATTGGGAGAAGCTGTCGGCGATGGTCGCGGGCAACAACACGCCCGACGTGCTGCAGATGAACTTCGGCGAATACCTGACCCAGTACGCCAAGAACGACGTGCTCGCCGACCTGAATCCGTTCGTCCAAAGCGGCATCATCGACACGAGCAAGCTCGACGCGGGCATCATGGAGTCCGGCGTCGTCGACGGCAAGCTCCTCGGCATCCCGCTCGGCATGAACGCGCTGACGGTCATCTACGATCCCGAGCTGATCCAGAAGGCGGGCGCGAAGGAGCCGGCGCTCGGCTGGACGTGGGACGACTTCAAGGAAATCGCCCGCACGGTCCACAAAAACCTCGGCATCTACGGCTCGCCGACGCTGGAAGCGAACAACATCCTCGAATATTACGCGCGCCAGAACGGCCAGAAGTTCTTCAACGACGAAGGCACCGGCGTGGGTTACGAAGACTGGGTTTTCATCGATTACTTCAATTTGCAGGTGGAGCTGATCAAGGAAGGCGTCATGCCGACGCTGGACGTCATGCAGCAGCATTCGGCGCTGGAAGACCAGCTCATCGTGCACGGCAAGGCGCCGTTCGACGTCCGCTGGTCGAACCAGGTGGTCGCCCTGTCGAAGGCGGCGAACCGCCCGCTCAAGCTGACGGTGCTGCCCGGCCCGAACACGGAGAAGGGGCTCTTCCTGAAGCCGTCGATGTTCTTCTCGGTGGCGAAGAACTCGAAGAACGCCGAAGAAGCGGCGAAGTTCATCAACTTCTTCGTCAACGCGCTGGAAGTTGAACAGATCCAGAAAGGCGAGCGCGGCGTGCCGATCAACTCCGACATCCGCGAAGCGATTTCGCAGCAGCTGGATGAAGTGCAGAAAAACATGTTCGAATACATCGACCTGGCGGCGGCCAACAGCAGCCCGATCGACACGAACTATCCGCCGGGTTCCGCGGAAGTGCTGAGCCTGCTCGGCACCGACATCGAGGACAGAATCCTGTTCGACGAGATGTCGCCCGAAGAAGGCGAGAAAAAATTCCGCGAACAGACGGCGGAAATTTTGGCCCGCAAGCGGTGACATTTGCGGCCGGTCCGAAGGCGGCGCGAAGAGGCTTGCGCCGCAGCCGGGCCGGCTTTTTCCATCGGAAATTTCGGGGAAAGGGCGGATGTGCCGGTGGCAACGGAACAAACAGCGTCCGCGGCGGAAACCGCTTTTCGTGAAAGGCGGAGGAAACGCAAGCCGGGCGGCTATCGCAACCTGACGGGGTACGCCTTCATCTCGCCGTTCCTCATCGGCTTTTTCGGGCTGACCATCATCCCGATCATGATGACGCTGTACCTGTCGTTCACCGACTACAACATGCTCCGGCCGCCGGAATGGATCGGGCTGGAGAATTACGAGCGGATGTTTACGAAGGACGAGAAATTCTGGCACGCGCTGCGCGTCACCTTTTTCTATACGTTCACGGCCGTGCCTTTCCGGCTGATCGTCGCCCTCGCCATCGCCATGCTGGTCGCGAAGATCATCCGGGGCGCCGGCTTCTACCGGACGGTGCTCTATCTGCCCTCGATCATCGGCGGCAGCGTCGCCGTCGCCGTCATGTGGCGCCAGCTGTTCGGCCTGGACGGCGCGATCAACACGATCCTGCGGTGGATCGGTCTGCCGGGGGTGTCGTGGCTCGGCAATCCGAAATACGCGATCTGGACGCTCATTCTGCTGTACGGCTGGCAGTTCGGTTCGTCGATGCTCATTTTCCTCGCCGGGCTCAAAAATATCCCGCACGAATACTACGAGGCGGCGAGCGTGGACGGGGCGGGGAAAATCCAGATGTTTTTCCGCATTACGATTCCCCTGCTCACGCCGGTGATCCTGTTCAACGTCGTCATCCAGCTGATCAACGGGTTCCTGGCGTTCACGCCGGCGTATGTCATCTTCGGCGACGGCCGGCCGCTCGGCGCGACGCTGATGTACGTGCTCTACCTGTTCCAGAACGCGTTCACGTTCTTCGACATGGGCTACGCGTCCGGCATGGCTTGGGTGCTGCTCGTCATCGTCGGGGCGCTGACGGCGCTCATTTTCAAAAGTTCGGAATACTGGGTGCACTATGAAACGAAAGGGGGCCGCTGACGATGCAACTCCGGCGCATTCCCTATCTGTCGCACGCGATCCTGATCGCGATGACGGTCTTCATGCTGTATCCGATCGCCTGGATGGTCGCCAGTTCCTTCAAGGAAAGTTCCACCGTTTTCGTGGACGCGGCTTCCCTCATTCCGAACCAGTGGAACTTCGACAACTATATCAACGGGTGGAAAGGGGTCGCCGGCGTCACGTTCACGACGTTTTTCGCGAACACGTTCCTGGTCGTCGGCATCGCGACGGTCGGCAGCGTGCTGTCGTCGGCGGTCATCGCCTACGGCTTCTCCCGCATCCGTTTCCGGGGGCGCAATATCTGGTTCGTCTGCATGATGCTGACGATGCTCCTGCCGTACGAGATCGTCATGGTGCCGCAGTACATCCTGTTCAACCAGTTCGGCTGGATCAACACGTATTTGCCGCTCATCGTCCCGACGTTTTTCGGCACGCCGTTTTTCGTGTTCCTGATGATGCAGTTCATCCGGTCGATCCCGTACGATCTGGACGAGGCGGCGGAGATCGACGGGTGCAACAAGTTCATGACGTTCGTGCGCATCATCATGCCGCTCATTCTGCCGGCGATGATGACGTGCGTCATCTTCTCGTTCTACTGGCGGTGGGACGATTTTCTCGCGCCGCTGTTGTACCTGAACAAAGTGTCGCTCTACACGGTGTCGCTCGCGATCAAGATGTTTTCCGATCCCGACAACGTGACGGACTGGGGCGCCCTGTTCGCGATGTCGACGCTGAGCCTGATCCCGGTGATCGTGGTATTTTTCGTGTTCCAGCGGTATATCGTGGAAGGGATTCATACGAGCGGCTTGAAAGGATAGGAGGGATTGCGGGATGACGATGCCATCTGCCGGTGAACGGGAAGCGGTGCCGCGGACGCCGGCCGACTGGGCGAAGGCGGCGTGCGATGCTGTGATGTCGACGTTTGCGCCGGAGGAGCTGCCGCCCGCGGGGAAATGGCACTATCACCAGGGCGTGTTTCTTGCCGGTGCGCTGCAGGTGTGGGAGCGGACGGGCGACAGGCGGTATTTCGACTACACGAAGCGGTACGTCGACCATCTGGTGGATGAGCTGGGCAATGTGGTCGTCGCCAAGGGCGAGCTTGACGCCATTCAGGCGGGGCTGCTGCTGTTCGTGTTGGAGGATGAGACGGGGGACGCGCGCTACCGGGAAGCGGCCCGCAAGCTGCGCGCCCTGTTCGGGACGTTCAACCGGACGCGTGAAGGCGGCTTCTGGCACAAGGACCATTACCCGTACCAGATGTGGCTGGACGGGCTGTACATGGGCGGCGTGTTCGCTGCGCGGTATGCGTTGAGGTACGGCGAGCCGGAGCTGGTGGACATGGTGCTCCATCAGGAGCGGCTGATGCGGCAGGGCACCTTGCGCGGGGACGGGCTGCTCGTCCACGCCTGGGACGAGAGCCGGCGCGCGCCGTGGGCCGATCCGGCCACCGGGAAGGCGCCGGAAGTGTGGGGCCGCGCGCTTGGCTGGTACGGCGTCGCGCTGGCGGAAATCCGCGAGGCGCTGCCGAAAGATCATCCCGCGCGCGGCGATCTGGCGGCGAAGCTCGGCGCGCTGGCGGAAGCGCTGGTCCGCCATCAGGATGCGGAAAGCGGCCTGTGGTACCAGGTGGTCGACAAGGGCGGCCGGCCGGACAACTGGCTCGAGCTGTCGTGCAGCAGCCTGTTCGTGTACATCCTTGCGGAAGCCGTCCGGGCCGGCGCGGCGGACCCGGCGCTCCTGGAGGCGGCGCGGTGCGGATTTGCGGGGATCACGGCGCGGGTGGAGTGGGACGAGGAAGGCCGGTTCGTTCTGCCGGACATCTGCATCGGCACCGGCGTCGGCGACTACGCCCACTATATCGCGCGGCCCCGGAGCCGCAACGACCTGCACGGCGTCGGCACGTTCGTCTGGGCGTGCATGGCGTTGGAGCGGGCGGCGTCAGGGGGGTGACGACTAATGCCCCTCGCTCCGCCGCAACCTCCGGACGAAATAGCGACAAACGTATTGGCCAGGAGCTGACGGTTCCCGCCGATCCCAGGTACCCGATGGCGAGAGGAACGGTGACGGTCATCGCGTACAAGGAGGGGTATCGCGATCTTGTCATGCCTGAAACCCCGGTGAGCGAGGGGAGCGCAGCGCAGCCTTTGCATCTGGTGCCTGTTGTGCCGGATGAGCGGAATGAACCGATTGTCCAATTGGGCAACAACCACAGGCTGGAAATCATCTCGATGGTTGACAAGTACAAGCCGGAAGCACAAGGACCATCGTCCACTTGCAGCGAACCGCCCCGGTCCATCGAGTGGGGCGGCAAAACTTACGCTCTAAAAGAAATCGGCGGCGAAGAATTGGAGCCGGGCATGAAGCTCGGTTACCTCGAATGTGCCGACGGGAAGTATATTCAACACAATGAAGGCGAGAATGCAACCTGCAATGTTTACTCCTTCGGAAGCCCGCCGGATCGCGATGATCTCCTGTATTTCGGCGCGTGGGGCCGGGCCTTGTATACGCCGGCGGAACCGGACGTGTTCAAACAATGAACTCCAGTTTTTTCCTTTCAATCGCCTTTTTCGTATGGGTCCAGGCTTCAACAGAATCCAGATTGATGGAATCGGCGATTTCCTCCAGTCGCAGTATTGAAGGGAAAAGGGATTTGTAAGGCTCGCCGTGAATCGGGAATTCGTTGATCGTTTTCAGAGCGATCAGGGACGGCGTGACGGCAACGCCCAGAAAATCCCGCATGTCATTTCCATACTTGCGGATGAATTCGGCGATTTTGTCATCGTCCCGGTCCGGCGACAGGTTGTAGGTGCCGTCATCATTCCGATGCAGAAACAGAAACACGGACGAAGACGACGCATGGGTCGTTTCCGAAAGCTCACCATACACTTTGTCGATTTGCGTGAATCCCTGTTCCTTCAGGATCTCCCTGTATTCCCAGGGCTCCTTTGCCACGTGGACGTTCCTGTATTCCTCCGCTTCCTTTTCGGACATGCCCTTCAATTTCTTTGAGATGAAAGAATTTGACAATTTTCTCGCATAGATGAAGTGGTTAAGGACTTTGTCAAACTGCCGGGTGTCATGGATGAGAATTTCGTCTTCCAGCGACTTTTTCATCAGAAGCGTATAGGTGTACGGAACGTAGTTCAACTCGAGGGTTTTGCCGATATATCTCATTACATCATGGCTGTCTGCCGTCGATTCGATAAACCCTCGCAAAGAGGACGAAAAAATGAAAAAGTTGCCGGCGTTGATGCCGTAACGGACCCCTTCAAGCCACCTGTGCGCGCGAAGCAGGCTGACGCAGGCGGCCAGGTGGCAGTTCTGAAGCAAATTGAAAACGTACACCGCTTCTCCAAGCTGCAAATCCAGTTCGTATATCCTTTTCAAAGCATCCTCGTGAGGAAATGCATATTGAATTCCTTCCATCCATTTGCACACATGTTCCAGGACTTCATGAAATGCGTCTTCCTGCTCTCCAAAAAGCCGCTGCGTATTTTGCCGCAATCCGTACACCTCACAGGAAGGAAAGAGAGTCCGGGGATGATCCGCGTCAACTGAATAATGCAAACAAGAAAAAAGAACCGATGGGCACCACCCAGAACAACGGGATCAAGTTCCACTTCCGGGCGGCGGCCCATCTCCCCTTGGAATAGTGCACCCAACTGACGATGACTCCGGCGAGAAAACCGGTCGGATACATCAAAATGAGCACAAACAGGAGGAACAGCCACGGGTCGTCGGCCGTTTCGGGACGGTCGAACATCATGGTGGAAATCATGGCGAAATACAGCCAGAACGGGCTGAAAATCAAGTAGACGCACTGCAGCGCGATCAGAGCGACCAGTGTCTTTTTTTTTGTCCAATGCCAGTCCTCCCCGCTGTTGACCTAACATCATTTCGCTGTTTATGCTTCGAATTCCTCCAACCGCGTCCATGGGGTATTGATTTTGACGTAACGTCAACATTTATAATGAAGCCGGCGCCAAAGAAATCCATCGGAAGGAGACGGCCCGGGCCATGTACACGATCGGCCAATTTGCCAGGAAAACGGGCGTGACGACGCGCACCTTGCGGTTCTACGACCAGAAAGGGCTGCTCAAGCCTTCGCATCTGTCGGAGTCGGGCAGGAGATTTTACACGGACAAGGATCTGTTAACGCTGCAAAATATTTTGGTGTTTAAATATCTGGGATATTCCCTGGACGAAATCCGGGCCATGCTGCGGCAAGACGCCGGGCGGGATTGGCGCGCCTCGCTGAAACGGCAGCACCAGGAGATGCTGCAGGAGAAAAAGCGCATCGAGAAAGTGCTGGAGACGCTCGAAACCGCCCTCGCGCTGGCGGAGCAGCGGGAGGCCATCGATCCGGACATTTTCCTGTCCGTGATCCACAACCTGGTCAAGGAAGACGAGCAGAAGGCGTTCCTCAAGGCGGTCCTGCCGGAAGAACTGGTGGACGAGCTGTTCGAGACGAGCCGGGAGGACTTGCTTCGGGATGGGGGGCGTTTTCTGGAGGTGCTCGGGAAACTCAAGGAAGCGTGCCGGAACCGGTCGCCGGATGAGGAGATGATCCCGATTCTCCGGGAGATGATGGACCTGCTGCCGAAAGGACTGGTGGAACGGCTGACGGAGCAGTCCGAACGGCTGGAGGGGCTGAAATTCGACGACGAGCTGTTTCCGCTGCCGCTGACGAAGGATGAGGAGCGGTGGCTGGAAGAAGTGATCGAAAGAAACAAAGGTGTGTTGTGAGCAAGGAAACGGGGGGAAACCATATGGAAAAGAACATTGCCGGACCGGCCAGGCTGTTTCGGCTCATTCGGGATGCGCGTCCGCCGAAGGCGATGATCGCGGCGGCGGTGCTGCTCGGCGTACTCGAGGCGGCGAGCGGGCTGGCGGTGCCGCTGCTGACCATGACGGCGGTCAATTCGTTCGCGGCGGGCGGTTTGTCCTACACCACGCTGTTGCTGGTCGCGCTGGCGCTCATCGGGCAGGCGGCCCTGGGCGGACTGGCTTATTACCTGATGTCGGCCATTGGCGGGCGGATCGTTGCGGCGATCCGTGAGCGGGTGTGGAACCATGTGCTGCGGCTCAAGGTCGAATACTTCGACGCGCACCAGTCCGGCGAGACGATGAGCCGCATCACGCAGGACACCAATGTGGTGAGGAACCTCATCACCAATCACCTCATTACCTTTTTCACCGGGCTGCTTTCCATCGTCGGCGCCGTTGCCATGCTGCTGTGGATCGACTGGAAAATGACGCTGGTGATCCTGCTCGCGGCGGTGCTGGCGGTGGGCGTGATGCTGCCGATCGGCAACAAGATGCAAGCCGTTGCGCTGGCCCATCAGGATGAGCTGGCGAAGTTTTCCGGCAACCTGGGCCGGGTGTTGACCAACATCCGTCTCGTCAAGGCGTATCAGGCCGAGGCGACGGAACTGGCCGCCGGGCGCGTTCAAATCCGCAATCTGTACCGCTTCGGGCTGCGGGAAGCCCGGATCATGGCGACGCTGTCCCCGCTCATGACGCTGGTCATCTCGCTGGTGCTGATCCTGCTGTTCGGTTACGGCGGCGCGCAGGTCGCCTCCGGCGCGCTGACCACCGGGGCGCTGGTCGCGATCATGTTTTACATGGTGCAGATCGTCTTTCCGTTCACGCAGATGGCGACGTTCTTTACGGAGCTGCAAAAGGCGGTCGGCGCCACGGAGCGGCTTTGCGAGATCCTCGACACGAGGGCGGAAGAAGGCGTGCTGGCGGCTGCGGAGCGCGCAGGAGAGGCTGCCGGTGCGGAGGCGCTGCCGGGGCAGGGCGACATCGTGTTTGAAAACGTGAGCTTTCGTTACGGCGAGAAGCCCGTGTTCGAATCCCTGAACCTGCATATTCCGGGCGGGAAAACGACAGCGCTGGTCGGCGCGAGCGGCGCCGGGAAGACGACCATTTTCTCCCTGCTGGAGAGGTTCTACGAGCCGTGCGGGGGAACGATCCGGTATGCCGGACGGCCCATCCAGTCGATCGAGCTTGGGCGGTGGCGGCGGATGTTCGGTTACGTCCAGCAGGAAAGCACGGTGGTGAGCGGCACGATCCGCGACAATGTGAAGTACGGTGACCGGGACGCGACGGATGAAGAGGTCATCGAGGCCCTGAAAAAAGCGAACGCCTGGGAATTCGTCAGCCGGCTGGAACGAGGGCTGGACACGGACGTGGGGGAAGCGGGCGTGAAACTGTCGGGCGGCCAGCGCCAGCGCATCGCCATCGCCCGCGCGCTGCTCAGGGATCCGGCCATCCTGCTCCTCGACGAGGCGACGTCGAGCCTGGACAACGAATCCGAAGCGATGGTGCAGGACGCTTTGCAGAAAGCCATGCAAGGCCGCACGACGATCATCATCGCCCATCGGCTGTCCACGGTGATGCACGCCGATCGCCTGGTCGTCCTCGAAAACGGCCGGGTGACCGGCATCGGCACGCACCGGGAGCTGATGGACAGCCACCCGTATTACCGCAGGCTGGTCACCCGTTCTCTGAAGGCCGTTTGAGGGTTCATTGTTTTGTTAAAGTTACATTCACCATTACACTCGAAGTAAAAGCACGAAAGCAATCCAACTTATGAGCTGTTTTTGCTTATATACACACCAGCAACGACACCTCCTGCTGCAACATAGGTTACGGCTACTATAGCTATTACAATCCATTCCACAAAACCGCCCGAGACCAGTTCGAGTTCTTCGTCGGAGAGAGGTTCGCCCGATTTTTGCTTGAGAAAAACGGAGCCAATTTTTGTGATATCATTTAAGTCCTGCTCGGTCAGGTTGTGCCCGTGACTGGCCGCGAATGCAAGGAGTTCTTCCCTGCTTTTGATTGCGGACAACGCCTGGGTCAGGCTTTCATCGGCTGCCACGGCTTTGAGAAAGGCTTTGGCCTTCTCCACAAAGAATCATCTCCTTTCCATCCTGCCGGGGGTTTCAAGGTTTTTTGGTTTGATTTGATTGTAAAGCGTTGCGATTAAATCCAAATCAAATTTTCTTAAAATTACGTTAAAATCAATCCCGATCGCCGGGGCGGCCCGGTATCCGGCTGCACGGTACAGCCGGATCGAACCGCGGACGCGGGACGGGCGGCATCCGTTCCAGGACACGCCTTCAGGATTTGCTCTTTTGTACAACTTCACCTGTAATGATCATCGTACCGGCCGTTACACCTATTACGCCCATGGCTAAACCGGTTAATGCGATGGCAAGTTCAAGAAAAAGTCCGCCCGACACCAGTTCCAGTTCTTCGTCGGAGAGGGGTTCACCCGTTTGCTGCTTGAGGTAAGCGTTGCCGATCTTGGCGAGATCGTTCAGATCCTGTTCGGTTAGGTCATGTCCGTGATTTGCCGCGAATTCCATGAATTCTTCCCTGCTTTTGACCTCGGACAACGCTTTGGCCAGGTTTTCATCGGCGGCAATGGCTTTGAGAAAGGCTTTGGCATTCTCCATAAAATGTCACTCCTTTCAACTCGGTCAGGTCATGTGGTTTCCGTCGTATCATGGTTTGATCATAGAGCATGGAGATAAACTAAGTGTCAAATTTTTATAAAATTCATTTTACAATTACGATTGTGGCGATCGCGTTGCCCGAAGCTTTTGGTCAAGACCGACGATGGCCTCATCCAGGCAATCCGTACCAAATCTATTTATGGCCCGGGCCGGCTTCCCGGCGGAGGACGGCGCGGGCTTTTTTGTCACGATGACACAATTGCCCGGGAAATTTAACGATGGACGTCGAAACGGGCATCCCGCGGTGAGGGCATTCGGCGGATCGGCCCGCAATCGCACATCAGCGCGGTCGGTCCGGTGCGGCCGGCGCCGCCCGTTCTTTCAGGGTATCGGACCACGCGAAACATCCGGCATCTTGTGCTAGAATGGAGCCTGAAAGGAAGGAATTCGTCGTGGATATTTTCATTGAAAGGGCGGCCGTCGAAGACGCCCCGGAGATTCTGGCGCTGCAGAAGGCGGCCTTTCGCAGCGAGGCGGAAATATACGGGGATTTTTCGATTGAACCGCTTGTGCAGACCCAGGAAAGCCTTGTGCAACAATTCTCCACCCATGTGATTTGGAAAGCCGTTCACGGAAACCGCATCGTCGGCTCGGTCCGGGCCCGCTGCGAGGGGGACGTTGGTGTCGAAAAGCTTGTCGTAGCGCCGGGATTTCAGGGCAGGGGCATCGGGACGCTCCTCATGAGGGCTGTCGAATCCGAATTCGGGGACAAAACCTTTGTCTTGTGGACGGGATCTCGAAGCGAAAGGAACATCGGTCTGTACACGAAGCTGGGTTACGAAACGACCGGCGAAACCCGGAAACAGGGCAACGTGACGTTGATCCGGCTGATCAAGTCGCGTGGCGCCCCGGACTGACGCTCCCGGCCCCGCCCATAAAAAGTCCGGGGCCGAATGTCGGCCCGGACTTTGGTCCAGCGACCCTCGTTGTATTACCTTCAGGAATTGGACAGTTCGTTTTACCATTACAGTTTTGGCGATCGCGCAGCCTGAAGTTGTTCTCATTCCGGCTGGTTTACCGTCATGCGGCCGACCTCGAACGGTGACGTCACGCCGAAATAGGCCAGATGCATCGCCATGCCGACGGTGGCGTGCTGCAGGTTGTGGCAATGGTTCATCCAGACGCCGGGATTGTCCGCGAGAAACGCCACCTTGTAGGTCTCGCCCGGGGCGACATTGAGCGTGTCGGTCCACCATGGGCTGCCCGTGACCGGACGGCCGTTGCGGCTCAGCACCAGCATGTGATGTCCGTGCGGGTGGATCGGATGGTCCCTGCCGCTGCGGTTGATGAGCGTGACTTCCACGAGATCGCCTTCCTGCACCATGAACATGGGCGTATCCGGGAACAGCCGGCCGTTGATCGTAAAGGAGAGCTTGGGCGAACCGTTGTAAAAGCCCAGCTTGCTGTCCATTTCCATGACGAAACGCCGGTCGAAGGCGGTCTGAAGATCGAAAGGCACGGGAGCCGGACTGCCATAGGAAGCGGGATCGAACAGGGGACCGTCCACGACCTTGGGCGGCGACCCGGCTCCGTCGGTGCTCAGCAGCATGGTCGCCGTATCGCCGTCCAAGCCTTCCGCGCTGATGAGAACCGGGTTTTCCGGCATCGTGAAGACGACGTCGTACCGCCCGCCGGCGGCGATCCGCAGCGCCGCGTTTTCCAGATCCGTCGGTTCGTGGATGTCGTTGCCGTCGATCGCGGCCACCCGAAATGCCGTCCCCGTCACGCGAAACACCATCGGGTCAATGTCGGTGTTGATGAGGCGCAGCCGCACCCGTTCGCCGGCCGGCACCAGGCGGTGATCCAGCGTGTCCGCATCGTTGAAGGCGAGAACCGGCACGGGGCTGCCGTCCGTTTTCCAAAAGTGGGCTGCCACCGTGATGTCCGTGGTCTCGGCAATTTCCCCGTCCCGCGGTTCCACGACAAGCGCGCCGAACAGTCCCTTGCCGACACCCTCGTACGATTTTTGATGCGTGTGGTACCAGTACGTGCCCTTTTGTTCGATGCGAAAACGATAGGTGTACGACTCGCCCGGCAGGACGGCATCCTGGGTGACGCCGGCGACGCCGTCTTCGCGGTTGGGCACATGGATGCCGTGCCAATGGATCGTCACCCCGTCTTCGATATCCTTGTTGATCAGCGTCACCTCGAGCAAATCGCCTTGGCGGACGCGGATTTCGGGACCGGGCAGCCGGCCGTTGTACGTCCATGCGTTTACGACCGCTCCGGAGCGTAGCCGCAGCTCTTTTTCCTCCGCGACGAGGGTGATGCGATGGTCGGGCTCGCCGTCCCGGGGACCGGCCAGATCCAGCACGCTGATCTGTCCGTGCCCGTGGTGCGCGGCATGACTGTCGGCGTAACCGGCCGGAATGACGCCTCCACCGAAATCCATTTCCCCCGTCATCATGCTCATTCGGTCCGGATGCCGGCTGGCCTGCATCGCCATGACGATGAGCGTGGTGCAACCGGCGGCGAACAGCACCAGGGTAAAAGAAGCGCGGAGGAACCGTTTGATCCGCCCGGGCTGCCGGTCGTCCGGAAGGCGCGCTTCGATCCACCGGAACCGTTGCCTGAGCGCCAGGGCAGCCACGATACAAGCGGCCACCGCCACGGGAATCAGGGCATCCATGGTGTCCAGCGGCACCGCCGTGAAATAGATGAAATACACGAGCGTCCCCGATCCCCACATCGCCGCCTGCACGGGAACGACGAAACGCGGATCGGACACCCGGCGTCTTAACGCTTTGCCCACGGTTCCGTCCGGGTCCCCTTGTCCTGCCCGCGCCAGGTTCCACAAACGCGGAAGGGTGAAGACCAGAACCGCCGCGGCCGGCAAAACCATCAGCGGAATGTGCAGGATCAGCCCGTTGCGCAGCGGCCACCAGCCGGAAGGCCACAGGCTCCAGGCGATGACGATTTTGGCTGTCCCCAGCAGGAGGCCGGCAACCGTCAGCGCGAGCAATATCCGGCTGTGAAACCGAAGCCGGCCCCGCCGTTTGGCCGCCGCCAGACGCCCCAGCCACAATGCCGCCAGCGACCAGGCCAGAAACGTGAACACCGCGGCAAACGCGTTTTCACCGAACAAATCCCCCGTCATGCCTCATCACCATCTATTCCGAAATCATCCTCCCTCCCCAGACTATCGCGATGGGTCCCCAAAAGTAACGAGCCCGGGACCGAAGGTTGGCCCGGACTTTGGTCCAGCAGCACCCTGGCTCCGCGCCAATCCGCGCAAAGCCCTGCGCCGTCCTCCTCATTTCCTGCCGAAAAACACGCCGAAATCCAGGTATTTGTACATACAGTCCACATCCCTGAACCCCGCTTCCTCCATCCACCGGAGCTGATCCGTAAGCGGGGCGTCGAGGTCCACGTTCCGCCGCTCGATTGCCGCCTCGACCTCCTCCCGGGCCAGGCCGCTTGCGTGAATGTATTCCAGCCAGCGGCGCCGGAAATATTGGTGATTTCCGGGAGTTGAGCCCGCCACCAGATCGGCGTTGACAAAAACGCCCCCGTCGTTCAGCCACCGATACACGCGGACAAACAACCGCCTTTTGCCTTCATGGGTCAAATGATGGATGGACAGGGAAGAAACGACAAAGTCGAAGGTTTGCGCAAGCTCCAGATCGGTATAGTCCCCCACCACATAGCGGACGCGATCGGACCCGCGGAATCGCTCGCGGGCTTTTTCCAGCATTTTTTCGCTGAAATCCACCAGGGTAAGCCGTGCGTTCGGGTACTTCTGCAGGACCATGCCGGAAAAAAGACCGGTGCCCGCGCCGAGATCGAGGATGTGCGGAGACGGGTTGTCCGTTTCCACCAGCGACAGGGCCACTCCGTAGAAATCATCGAAACAGGGAATGAGCTTCCGCCTCTGCCGGTCGTAGTCGTTCGCCACCGCGTCGAAATGCCGCTTTACGGATTCTTGCATGGACCCGCCTCCTCCGTCTTTTTCCTCATTATATCCCAGTCCAGACGACGATATCGCGCCGAATGCAGTCCCGAACCCGAAACCGCGCAGCGGCGGAACGGCGCGAATGTTTCGGGAACATGGATTTAAGGTTTTTTTAATGTCGAATTTTGTAGGATGAGGAGGTGACATAGAACTTTTGAACTAGAAAAATGAAGGGTTTGATGCATCATGTCCTTCTTTCGCCGGAGGAAAAAATCTCCGAACACCATCGATTCCGGCACCGTCATCACCGGCGATATCCATTCCGAGAACAACTGGACGCTGTCGGGCACCCTCGTCGGCAATCTGGTCGCCCTGGGCGACGTGGCGGTGGAAAAAGGGGCGGAAGTCCAGGGGAACGTATCGGGCGAGAATGTCTGGGTCGCCGGCAGGGTGATCGGCAACATCGAAGCCCGAAAGCACCTGCATCTCGCTTCCTCTTCGTACATCACCGGCGACACGTCGTACCAAACCCTGCGGATTGAGGAGGGGGCCTTTTTTACCGGAAAAATGGAGCTTGCGGATGAACACGCGGCGGCGGAGAAAACGCCCGGAAGCCAAATCCCTGTGAAAAGGGCGCCGGACGCAGCGCCTGCCCATAGCCAATACACGATTGCGCCTCCTGCAGCCGCAGCCGAACCCGCGTATCCGATTCGCAACAAACGGGTCGTGATCTCTTGATTCCACGGGAACGCAACCATCCGACGGGAGGCGCATGCGCATGACCACGGTATTGGCCATCGATCACGGGAACGGGCACGTCAAGGCGTGTTCGAGCGACAGATTCGTTTTGCTTCCT
>ERZ795043.801-NODE-801-length-20513-cov-131.088034_pt1 | contig 20513 bp, 22 predicted proteins | sample MGYA00375127_ERZ795043 | MGnify/ENA primary metagenome ERZ795043 (study PRJEB30172, sample SAMN05518447) | compost metagenome | isolation source: Feedstock adapted compost from Newby Island compost facility, Milpitas, CA | place: USA:Newby Island compost... | reverse complement strand
AAATGGACGGTGTTTTTCGGCCGGATGGTGCCGGTGGTGCGCAGCCTGATCTCCATTCCGGCGGGCATGGCGCGGATGAACATCGGACTGTTCCTTGTGTACACGATTCTCGGATCGCTCATCTGGAACACGCTCCTGGTGGGCATCGGCGCGGTGCTGGGCAGCTCCTGGCATCTCATCACGGAATGGATCGGCGTGTATTCCAACCTCATCTACGCCGTTCTGGCGCTGGCCGCCATCGGGGGAATCGTCTGGCTGCTGCGCCGGAAGGATTGAAGACGACGGGAAAGGAGCCGTTTCGCCATGCTGAAAATCGACGGATTTCCGCTGGGCCCTCTGCTGACGAACTGCTACGTCATCGAACGGACGGATGCCGGCGCCTGCGTCGTCATCGACCCCGGCATGCCGGCGAAGGAACTGATGGACCGGGTGGAGCACTTGCGGGTGGAGGCGATTTTGCTCACCCACGCCCATTTCGACCACATCGGCGGGGTGGAGGAACTGAGAAGGCGCAAGCAATGCCCCGTCTATCTGCACGAAGCGGAATGGGACTGGCTGACGGATCCGGGCAAAACCGGTTCCTCGCTGTGGCCGGAATCCGGCGTCCCGGCGGCTTCGTCCCCGCCGGACTTTGCGCTCGTCCACGGGCAGAAGCTGACGCTCATCGGCGAAACGTTCGAAGTGTTCCACACGCCGGGGCATTCGCCGGGCAGCTCGAGTTTTCGGCTCGGGGACAAGCTGTTCGGGGGAGACGTGCTGTTCCGTCAGTCCGTCGGCCGGACCGATCTTGCGGGCGGCAGCTTCGAGGTGCTGTACCGCTCCATCCGCGACGTGCTGTTCAGGCTGCCGGACGAAACCGTTGTACTTCCGGGACACGGGCCGGCGACGACGATCGGGTTCGAGAAGCGGCACAATCCCTATGTTTGAGCAGGCCCGCAGCAAGCGGACGAACAATGGCGGGAAGCGGGAACCGCGGCGGCCGGCGGATAAGGACCGGAGGGCCGGAGCGGGATCGACCCGCTCTTTTTTCTTTTTCCGGAAAAATGGTCAAGCACCCGTGGTCAAGCACCGTGTCTGTCCGATGCGGGCGGCATATGGTATGGAGGAAGTTACACATTGTGATCCCGCATGAACGAGGTGACCGCTTTTGAACACGCGCTACCGGAATTACTGGGCGCTTCACGCCGATTTCGTCCACAATTTTTCCACGCTGCGCCACAAGGGATTCAGCCTGCCGCTGCTCATCACGTTCCACCGCCTGACGCGGCACGCCGATTTCGAACCGCATTTTGAAGATCCGTCTTTCGCGGCCCGATTTACCCGGAACAGCATTTTGCAGGACGCCGACGTGCAGCCGTTCTTCGACAGGTACATCAAACGGAACGTGCCGCTGAAGCGGTACAAGAACGGAAAAATCGCGCTGTGCCTCACTTTGCTCCGCTTCCCCTACTCAATCGGCGGCTGCTACCTGTCGCCCGAGAACACCGTCTACGTCGGGCCCGGCATGCCGTCCGCCAAAGACGGCCCGAACGTGATCCGGATCGAACCGTTCGTCCGCAAAGGGGATCCGGCATGGCCCAACATCGCGGCCAAGGCGGAGCAGCTGCTGGCGCGCCATGCCGGCCATCCGATCTTCGGCCATCCCCATTTCCGGGAGCAGCTGTTCGAGTACCTGAAGCTGGCCGTCGGCGCCGTCAACGGGGTGACGTGGCTGTTCGAGCATCACAAAATCGCCGCGGTGGTGGTCGGCGCCACCAACGAACCGATCGGCCGGGCGCTGGCCATCATGGCCCATCGCCGCCGCATTCCGAGCGTCGCCACGCAGCACGGGCTGATCGGCAACGAGCTCGGCTTCCTGCCCGTGTTCGCTTCCCGCCTGGCGGTGTACGGCCATCAGGAAGTGGAACTGTACAAGAGCCGCGGCGTTCCCGAAAAGCAGATTTTTGTGACCGGCCATCCCCGGTTTGACTCGTTCCGCACGACGCCGTCCGGCGACCGCAAATCCCTGCTCGCCAAATACGGGGTGCCGCCGGACAAAAAGGTGGTGCTCGTCGCCACCAACCAGATCCGCGACCTGGCGGCCTGGTCCGAATACGTCAGCCGGCTGGCGCAACACCCGGACGTGGCGGTGCTCATCAAGCCGCACCGGAACGAAGTGGTCAAGCAAATGCTGGGCGGCTATTTCAAGCTGGCCGCCGCCCATCCGAACGTCAGGGTGCTGACCGATCCCGGCGACCAGGCGAAGACGATTCTGCCCTGTGTGGACGCGGCGGTGACCGAACTGTCGACGGTCGGGCTGGAGTCGATGATCTGCGGCACGCCGACGCTGTTTTTGCGGAAGCCCTCCTACGACAACATCAACCACAAATACTATTACGAAAAGATGGATGAGTTCGTGTCCACCGATCCCGCCTACCTGGCGAAGCTGACCTATGCCGTGCTGAAACAGCCGTCCGTGAAAAAACGCAACGAGGAAAAGATGCGGGCGTTCCTGCGCCACGCCTATCCCGTCGAGTTGTCCGGCGAAACGCTCACCCGCGCGCTCGGCCGGCTCACGGGCAAAATCCTGCGCCGACCGGTGGCCCGGAAATACGAAGGGATGCTCGTCAAGGGGACGAAACCGGCCATCTTCTACATCCGCGGCCTGGTCAAGCGGCATGTCATTTCGCCGAAGGTCATGGCCAAGATGAATTTCAGCCCGAAACACGTCAAACGCATCCCGGACGCGGAGCTTGAGCAGATTCCGCCCGGCGCCTATCTTTCGTGACGCGTCGCGACGCGCGGCGAAAGCCGCTTTTCGGCCCGGCGCGAAACCATCCGGCGGGGAAGCGGAAGCGGCCGGAGGCAAGACCAGGAACTGTTGCACAAATCGATCGAATTTGATAAAATATGGCCGGAAAGGAAAGATGGAACCATCGGGACCGATCGTCCGGGTTCCAAACCGAATATTCGGGCAAGGTTGCGAAGCACGCACGCCAGCGGTCCAGCCGCCGGGGTGCGTTTTTTGTTGCCGCAGCCTTCATGTCCGGGGAGGTGGAGCATGCGCATCCGCAATCTGCTGACGGGGACGCTGTCGCTGGCGGCGGCGTTCGCCATCGTCTGGGCGATTCACGAACTGCTGCTGAAGGAGGCCGAGGCCGGGCGCACGGTGGACGTCCCGGTGCCCGCTTCGTTCATTCCGGCCGGCACGCTGCTCGAGGAACGCATGCTGGAATGGATCGCGCTTGAAGAGGGCGCCCTGCACCGGGAGACGGTGCTGGCCGCCGAACGGATCGTCGGCATGGAAAACATCGTGCCGCTCGGCCGGCACGAGCCGATCCTGGCGTGGAAGCTGGACCGCCACCGGCTGATGCCGGCGCGGGGGCAGGCCACGTTCCGCATACCGCGCGAATATGTGCTGTCCGTGTCGGGCGGCATCCGCGCCGGAGACGCGGTGCGGCTGTTCGTTTCGGAACCCGGATCGCCGCGCAGGCTGTTCGATCATGACGTGATGGTGGCCTCGGTGCGAACGTCGTCCGGAGAAGAGGTCGGGCTTGATGCCTACGGCCCGGGGGCGGCGGCCGCGAACGACCGGGAACGGCTGTACGCCAGCCGCCGGGCCGCCGGCGTCATCGACGCCGTCGAATTGAACCTGACCGAGGACGAATGGCTGACGATCGACCGCCTGTGCAGCACCGGGCTGAAACTGGTGATCGCGCTGTCGCCGGACGTGATCGGAGCCGGTCCGGAAGGGGGGGATGGCGGGTGAACGTGCTCCTGATCAGCGATGACCGGGAGCTGGCGCGGCAGCTGGCGGACGTCCTGGCGGGCGGAGCGGGCGGCCTGACGGTTGCCGGCCGGACGGAAGACGGCCTGCGAAAGCTGGCGGATGCGGCGTTCGACGCGGTCATCGTGTCCGACCGGCTGCTTGGCACCGCATCGCCCGCCGCATCGCTGGAGGACGTCCGCCGGCTGGCCGGCGCGGCGAAGCGGATCGTCATGCTGAGCAACCGGCACCTGGCGGCGGACGATCGCCGGCTCGCCAAGGAATGCCTTGCCGACGGCTGGGCGGTCGTGCCGCCGGGCCGCAGCGTCGCCCAGGTGGCGTCCCGCCTTGCGGCGATGCTCGGCGGCGGGCACGAAACCGGCGAACGCCGGCGCAGCGGCCTGATCCAGTTTCTCGGCACGACGCCCAACATCGGCACGACGGTGGCGGCCTTCGCCGCCGCCAGCGCCATGGCGGCCCGCACGGAACGGAAAATCGGCCTGCTTTGCCTCAACCTGAAAAGCGACAAACTGTTCAGGTATCTCGGCGAGCCGGAACCGGGGCGGACGCTCGACGGCCTGCGGCCGGAACTGAGGGCCGGCGAACTGGCGCCGGAACGGCTTGCCGGCCAGTGCAGCCGGCTTCGCCGCCGGCCCAACCTGTACATCCTTCACGGCAACCTGCAGCGGGAACAGGCGGAGTATTACTCCGTGGAAGAACTGGACCGGCTGTTCCGGGCGGCGGAAGCGGCCTTTGACCTGTGCGTGGCCGACACGAGCGCCTACTGGGACAATGCCGCCACCGTGGGCGCGATGCTGCATGCCGGGCAGCGGATTTTGGTGACGACGCCGCGGGCGGCCTGCTACCGGGAAGATTTTGCCCGCTGGTGCCGGGCGCTCGCACCCGTGTTCGGCCTGGAGCCGTCCGATTTCGACCTGCTGGTGACGCAGGCGGATGACCGGTTTCCCGCCAAACCGCGGGAGATGGCAAGGGAAATGGGGCTTGCCCGCATCGGCGAAATCCGCTTCTGTCCGGAATTGGACCGTTTCCTGGAAGAAGGCCGGCTGGCGGACTGGGCCGACGGACGGACGGGCGGGGCGGCGGATGCGGCCCGGCTTGCCGAGACGCTGCTCGCCCTGCACGACGAGCCGGTCCGCGCCGCCCGCAGGCCGCGTCCTTCGGGATGGCGCGGGCTGTTCCGCGGAGGGAGGCGCATCGGCCTTGCCGGAAAGTGAAGCGCGGTTTTCCCTGCTGGCCTGGGCGAAGGCGGATGAGCGTCCGGACACGGCCGAGCCGGACCCGGAAGCGGAATTTGCCCGGATCACGGAAGAGACGAGGGAATTTTTGATCGGCTTCGCGTCGGGCGGCGAGGCGGAAAGAAGCCGCCGCCACGAAACGCTGAACCGGGCGGTGCTCGGATTTGCCGAGGACCGCAAGCGGGTGCTCGCCTGGATCCAGGATTTCTGCCTGCGCCAAAGATGGTCCCACGCGCGCGGTCCGTACGGTCGTTACGGCAGCCTGGCCGAAGCGGTTTTCGCCGAAATCGTCGGATACAACGTCCTGGAACTCCTGATGGACAACCGCGACGGGCTGGAGGAAATCCAGGTCGTCGGCACGCGCATTTTTGAAGTGCGCGCCGGCCTGGCGCGACCGTCCGTCCACCGCTTCCGTTCCGTCCGCGAAGTGGAGCGGCTCCAGCAGAACCTGGTGCTGTTCAACCAGGACAAATTGACCGTCCGCAAACGGTGGGCGGAAGTGCGGCTTTCCGACGGCGCCCGGGTGACGATGACCGGGTTCGGCTTTACGGCCGAACCGACGCTGACGATCCGTTTCTACCCCGGCGGCGCGCTGACGCTGGACGAACTGTGCGGCGATCCGTACCGGACGCTGGACCGCCGGGGGGCCGAACTTCTCCGGGCGGCGGTGAAGGCGGCGGTCAACCTCGTCATCGCCGGTTCCACCAACAGCGGCAAGACGCAGCTGCTCAAGGCCCTCGTGGCCGAAATGCCGGAGCACGAGCGGATCGTGACCATCGAACCCCGGTTCGAACTGCTGCTTGACCGGGCGTTTCCCGGCCGCAACATCGTGCAGTTCGAAATCGACGAAGACGATCCGCTGCACGACGGGCGGCAGGCGTTCAGGCTGGCCCTGCGCCAGTCCCCGAACCGGATTTTGCTGGCGGAAATCCGCGACGCGGATGCCAACCTGTACGTGCGGGCCTGCACGCGGGGCCACCCGGGCAGCATGACGACGGTGCACGCGGGAAGCCTGGAAGACGTGCCCGACGCCATTGCCGAAATGTGCCTGCAGGACGGCCGGGCGGTCGACCACGCCCGGCTGGTCCGGCGCATCGCGACCTTCGTGACGGAAATGGGCATCGAAATGGCCATCATCGGAGGCAGACGGAGAATCACGCGGATCGGCGAGTACGCGCGGGAAGGCGGCGAATTTCGCGTCCGCACCCTGTACGCCTTCGACGAACGGTCGGGCGCCTGGATCTGTCCCGAACCGCCGTCTCCCCGGCTGGCGGCGCGATTGGGGAGGGCCCATCCGGACTGGCGCCCGGAACGGGAGGCGGCGCCATGACGCCGGCGCGCTGGGCGGTCGTTCTGCTTTTGTTCATGCTGCTTCATGTCGCCTTCAGCCGGCTTTTGGCCGCCGTTTTCGGTCGGGAAGGGTCGCGGCGTTTCCGGTTCCGGCCTGCAGGCCGGGCCGGCATCCGCCCATGGCCGTGGCGCCGGACGGCCGGCGGGGCAAGAGGCGGTTTTCCGGCGGCCGGTTTGGCCGGTTTCGCGAAGCGGCCGTTTGGCCCGGCGGGGACCCGTTCGCTGGCGGATTTGCTGGATGCGGCGGAAGCGAACCTGTCGCCGGCGGCGTTTGCCGCGCTTTCCGCGGCGGCGGGTGTTTGCGGGCTGGTGGCCGGCGCCGCCTTGTTCGGCCATTTGAAGGGCGTGCTCATTCCGGGCGCCGCGGGTTTTTTGCTTCCGTCCCTGTGGCTCCGGAACCGGCTTGCCGGGCGGCAATTGAAACGGCGGAAGGATCTTTTGCCCGCCCTGGAGAGTTTTTATCAGGAAGTGGTGCTGTCGCCCGGCCGGAACATCCGGGCGGCCATCCGCCGCACCGTGGAATCCGGGCGGCTGCCCCGGCATGCGCAATCCGTGTTTGAACGGCTCCACGCCGAGCTGGCCGTGCGCCGGGACCCGGAAGACGGCCTGCGCCTGTTCGCCGCTTCCTTCTCCAGCCGCTGGGCGGACCAGTTCGCCGGCCTGCTCCGCATCGCGCTGGAAGACGGCGCGGACGTGACCGAAGGATTGCGGGAACTCGTCTCCGACATGCGGCGGGCGCAGCGGAACGACCAGGCGGAGCGGAACAGGCTGCTGGAAATCCGGCTGGTCAGCTTTTCGCCCCTCGCGTTTCTGGCCGTTTTCCTGGCGGTCAATTTCCGCCTCGATCCCGCGATGGCCCATCGCCATTACATCGCGAGCGAGGCGGGCCGGGACATGCTGCTCCATGCGCTGGTCATGATCGTGCTGTCGACGGCGCTCGGTCTTTATCTCTCGCTGCGAAAGGAGTGAGGTCATGATCGACGGTCTTCGCGAGTTCCTGGCGGATGTGCCGCCACGGTCGCCCGTCTGGCCGCTGGCGCTTCTGCTGGCGTGCGCCTTGTACGGCGTGATGCGCGTCTTTCCGCTCTCCCGGCGCCTGTCCGCCGCCGCGCGGCGCCGGCCGGGTTTGGCGGCGATCCGCCGGCCCGGCCGGCTTTACCGCCTGGTCGGCGTTCCCCGCCGCGATCATCCCGCCCTGAGGCGGACGCAATCGATGCTGGACGCCTGCGGGCTGGCCTGGGATGCGGCAGCCTACCTGTTCTGGAAACGGGTCATCCTATTGGTTTGCGCGGCGGGCTGGGCGGCCGCGGCGGCCGCCGCCCGCGGCGCCGGAGCGGTCCGGGACGTGCACGCTTTCCTTCTGATCCTGTTTCCGGCGGCCGCGGCGCTGCTTCTGGCCGACGGCCTGCTATTGGAAAAATGGCGGCAGGCGCGGCGCTACCGGATCATGCGGGAGCTGGACGCCGTCAGCCGCCATCTGCTGTACACCGGCGGCCACCGCGTCAATCTGCACGCCCGGCTCATGCGGTGCCTGCCGTTTACCCGGGTGCTCCGGGCGGACTGGTACCGCCTGACGGCCGAATGGTACCAGGGGGCGGAGGAGGCGCTGCGCCGGTTCCACGAACGGGTCGGCACCGAAGAAGCCCGCGCCTTCGCCGAGACGCTGAACGCGCTGCGGCAATACGAAGACGACCGGTATTACGACCTGCTGCGGGAACGGATCGCCGACAACAAGATGAAGATGGAACTCATGCGGGAAAGCCGGATGGAAACGCTCGGCTATTTTCTGCTCGCCCTGGCCGGCGTGCCCGTCATGTACACGTTCCGGCTGTTCATCCACCCCTGGGTGGCCGAAGGGCGGCGCCTGTTCCAGCTTCTGGAATGAGGATTCATCCGGCAACGGAAAAACATCCGAAACGGGGAGCGTGATGACATGCGCAACATTTTGATCACGGTGATGATGCTCATTGTGGCCGCGCTGCTTTTCTCGGGCATCATCGCCGACGACAAGGACGGGCTTCGCGCCCAGATCGAGCAAAAAGGCGCCGCGGCCCGCGACATGATCCGCAGCCTGGAGGTGGAGTGAGCGTGCGCAAGCTGATGGTGGCGGCCATGATGGTCATGGTTTTGCTGCTGCTGTACGAAGCCGCCTGGGGAGGGGAGGCGGGGATCGGCCGGTCCCTGGAAAACCGGGCGCAGCGCGCCGGAACGGACATCGGCTTGATCGATCCGTAGACAGTCATGAAGCAGATTCTGGTCTTCATCCTGTTTTCGTCCATCCTGTGCTGGATGATGTTTGCGCCGGTCTACCGGCACGTCGCCATCCTGCGCCAGGCCCTGCTGCAGAAGGAAGCCGACTATCTGCTCGAGGTGGGTGCGAGCGGCCGTTACGGGTACATTGACGCGAACATGATCGACGAGTCGCGCCGCAGGCTGGAAAGCCGGGGATTCGATCCGGCGCTCCTCGAGTACGACGTCGGCGCGACCGACGGGACGGATGCGGCGAATCCCGAAAGACCGGTGCCGCGGGGGACCGGCATCCGGCTTGTCATTTCCTATCCGTACGGGAATCTGTTTGTCCTGGACCGGCTCATCGGCCTCGAACCGGTGCCCGGCGAAGCCCGGATGAGCGCCGGGGGCGTGAAGATGAGCGAATATGTGCCGGGCATGTGAGGGAGCGGAATGGGCAAATTTCTGCTGTTTGTTTTGCTGCTTGTGTTCCATATGCGCCTGATGGCGCTGCAGCTGGACGAGGAGCGGGCGATGCATCTGGTGTTCGAACTGAAGCACGCGGTCAACCGGGCGGTCCACGCCGCCGCGCAGCAGACGGATCCGCATCTTCTGTCCATGGGCATTCGCGCCATCGATGAAGCGCGGGCCGAAGCCGTGTTTCACGAATACCTCCAGGCGAACCTGCATCTGGACGGGACGGGCCGGCCGGCGCCGGGCAGCCCGCTGCGGGAGCCGGTGGACGTCGTCGCGTTCGACGTCATCAACGCGGACCGGTCTTTTCCTTGCCGCTACAGGAACGAAGAGCATCAACTGGACGTGACGTTTTACGGTCCGGGCGTCGTGGCCGTCATCCGCGCGGAATACCCCCGCACGTACCGCTTCATCGGGCCGGTCCGCTGGACGGTGAAGGGAGCGGCGGAGCTGCTGGCGGGCGGATGACCGGCCGGGAACGGCAATGACGGGCGCCCGTTCGGCGCCGGCGGAAACCGCCGGCGCTTTTTTTGCTTCCTGTCCCGAGCGTTGCGCCGCGGGTGCAGGCGGGGCGGCCGGGCGGCGGGGCGGACATGCGGCGAATGCAGAACGAGCGGATGAACCGATCGAGTTGACCAATAATCAAGCAAGTTTCATAATATGATATAGAAGGGGTTTTTGCAGACACCGGCCTGCCGCGGACGAACCCGCGGCGGTTGCCGCCCGGGCATGGACACACTATTCTTTTTTTAGTACGATACTAGTTGCAAGGGACAACCGTTGGGCAAGACGCATTGTCACCAGTCGCCCGCCATTCATCGCCATCCGTTCCATGTTCCGGAACCGGCTGCAAGGCGGCCGGCACGGCCGCGGCAGCAGCCCCCTGGCGAGCCCGTGCCGTCATTTTGACAGGGTGAAGGGAGGAAACGCTGATGTATCGTCTGGGTGAACGAGTCGTCATCGTGGCGGACAAGTTCGAGCAAAATCTGCCCGTCGGCCAATACGGATATATCATCGCCTACGACCGCAACGCGGACAACGCCTTTGATTACGTGATTCGCGTGCCTGCGGTCAACCGGAACTTCTTCGTGCCCGCCGAGGACATTGAACTGGAGTCGAAGCTTCTGGCCCAGGAAGCGGAGCGGATCGGCAAGGAAGCGCTCATCGACTATGCCCTGGCGACGCGCAACGAAGAGTTGTTCCGGCGCGTGATGAACGGCGAGCACGAGTCGGCGGTCAAGGACGAAGAGTCGGCGAAAGTGCAGAGCCGGGAAGAGTTCATCCGGCAGGTGAATCTGAAGGCATGGATCTGAGTCGCCCGGTTTTTGCGATCAGGCTGTCGCAACAGGCAATGTCGGACAACGGTTTCCTGTAATCCCGCAACATGCGCCGGCCGGCATGTGTTGCGGGATTTTTTGCGCCCGGCGGAGAGATTTTTGCGCCCCCGGGAAAAAAGCGGCGCCGCCGGCCGCCCGGGCTTTGCCTTTCCGTCCCGCCGGAAGGGCTCCCCGCGCGGCGGTTCTCGACGTTGCCTGTCCACATGCGCTATAATAAAAAGCATGATTTTGGGAAGGGGATGCGTTGTGGACATTTCGGTGCAAGAGGTGAGACGGGTGGCGCGGCTGGCCCGGCTCGGGCTGTCGGAACAGGAAGCGGAACTGTTCACGGGCCACCTGAACGATATTCTGCAATACGTGCGGAAAATGAACGAACTGGACACAAGCGGCGTGGACCCGACCAGCCACGTGATGCCGATGGCCAACGTGCTGCGGGAAGACGAGGTGACGCCTTCCCTTGCGCTTTCGCAAGTGCTGAAAAACGCGCCGGATGCCGTGGACGGTCAATTCCGCGTTCCGCCGGTGCTGGACTAGCCTGTGCCGAATGGAGGATTGGACGGACGTGTCTCTGTTGAATGAATCGTTGACCGTTTTGCACGACCTGATGGACAAACGGGAAATCAAACCGAGCGACCTCCTGGAGGAATCCCTGTCCGCCATTCGCCGGACGGACGACCGCATCGGGGCGTTTCTGACGGTGGATGAAGAAGGGGCGCGGGCCGCGGCGGCCGGGCTGGACCGCGAGCTTGAACAGCGCGGCGGCCGGCGGGGCCTGCTGTTCGGCCTGCCGGCGGGCATCAAGGACAACATCGTGACGGAAGGATTGCGCACGACGTGCGCGAGCCGGTTTCTAGAACATTTCGTACCCGTCTATGACGCCACGGTCATGGCGAAACTCCGGGAAGCCCGCGCCGTCACGGTCGGCAAACTGAACATGGACGAATTCGCCATGGGCAGCTCCAACGAAAATTCCGCGTTCGGGCCGGTGCGCAACCCCTGGAATCCGGCGTGCGTGCCGGGCGGCTCGAGCGGAGGATCGGCCGCGGCCGTCGCCGCCGGACAGGTGTATTTCGCCCTCGGATCGGACACCGGCGGCTCCATCCGCCAGCCGGCCGCCTACTGCGGCGTGGTCGGGCTGAAGCCGACGTACGGCCTCGTGTCGCGCTACGGCCTCGTGGCCTTCGCGTCGTCCCTGGACCAGATCGGTCCCCTGACGAAAAACGTGGAAGATGCGGCCTGCGTGCTGCAGGCCATCGCCGGACACGATCCGAAGGATTCGACGTCCGCCAGCGTGCCCGTGCCCGATTACCGCGGGGCGCTGACGGGCGACGTGCGCGGCATGCGAATCGCCGTGCCGCGGGAATACATCGGGGAAGGCGTTTCGGAAGGCGTCAGGGCGCGCGTCCTGGAAGCGCTGAAGGTGTTCGAGTCGCTCGGCGCCGTGGTGGAGGAAGTGTCGATGCCCCACACGGAATATGCGGCTCCCGCCTACTACGTCATCGCCAGCTGCGAAGCGTCCTCCAACCTGTCCCGCTTTGACGGCATCCGCTACGGCCGGCGGGCCGAAGCGGCGAATCTCGAGGACGTCTACGTGAAATCCCGCAGCGAAGGATTCGGCAGGGAAGTGAAACGCCGCATCATGCTGGGCACCTTCGCTCTCAGTTCCGGCTATTATGACGCCTACTACCTGAAGGCCCAGAAGGTGCGGACGCTGGTGAAGCGGGATTTCGAGCGGGTGTTTGAATCGTACGACCTGATCGCCGGGCCGACGACGCCGACGACGGCGTTTTTCATCGGCGAGCAGACGGAGGATCCGCTGACGATGTACCTGAACGACGTGCTGACGATTCCCGTGAACCTGGCCGGCGTTCCCGCCATCAGCGTGCCCTGCGGGTTTTCCGGCGGGCTTCCCGTCGGCCTGCAGCTGATCGGCAAACCGTTCGGCGAAGCGGATCTGCTCAGGGCCGCCCACGCCTTCGAACAAAGCACCGATCACCACCGGAAACGGCCGGCCCTCGCCGCGGAAGGAGGCGACGCGAGATGAGCACGTCCCGCTCCCCCTATGAAATCGTCATCGGCCTGGAAGTGCACGTGGAGCTGGCGACGAAGACGAAAATTTTTTGCGGCTGCGCCATCCAATTCGGGGCGGAGCCGAACTCCCTGACGTGCCCCGTCTGCCTCGGGCATCCGGGCGCGCTGCCGGTGGTGAACCGGCAGGCGGTGGAATACGCCATGAAGGCGGCCATGGCCCTGAACTGCGAAATCGGTTCGGTCTGCCGGTTCGACCGGAAAAATTATTTCTATCCGGACCTGCCCAAGGCTTACCAAATTTCGCAATACGACCGCCCCATCGGCACGGGCGGCTGGATCGACATCGAAGCGGACGGCCGGACAAAAAGGATCGGCATCCACCGGCTTCATCTGGAAGAAGACGCGGGCAAGCTGACCCACGAACCGGGCGGCTCGCTGGTGGATCTCAACCGGGCCGGCACCCCGCTGATCGAAATCGTGTCGGAGCCCGACCTGCGGTCGCCGGAAGAAGCCGTCGCGTATCTCGAAAAACTGAAGGCGATCATGGAGTACTGCGGCGTTTCCGACGTCAAGATGGAGCAGGGGTCGCTGCGCTGCGACGCCAACATCAGCGTCCGCCGTTTCGGCGAAACGAAGCTCGGCACGAAAACCGAACTGAAAAACATGAACTCGTTCCGCGCCGTGCTGCGCGCTTTGCAGTACGAGGCGGCCCGGCAGATCGACGTGCTGGAAGCGGGCGGCACGATCGTGCAGGAGACGCGCCGCTGGGACGAAGCCCAGGGCAAAACCGTGTCCATGCGCGGCAAGGAGGAGGCCCACGATTACCGGTATTTCCCCGATCCGGACCTGGTCGTCGTCGAGATCGACGAGGCGTGGAAGGAGCGGGTGCGCGCTTCCATCCCCGAGCTGCCCGATGCCCGCAAAAAACGCTACGTGGCCGAATACGGCCTGCCGGAATATGATGCATCGGTGCTCACGTCATCGGTCAAACTGGCGGATCTGTTCGAGGACGCCCTCCAATTTACCGACGATGCGAAAGCGGCCGCCAACTGGCTGATGGGCGACCTGCTCGGCTACCTGAACCAGAACGGTCTGGAACTGGCCGACGTGAAGCTGACCGGGCGGGGACTGGGCGAGATGATCGGCCTGATCAACGACGGCACGATATCGGGCAAAATCGCCAAAACCGTGTTCAAGGAAATGCTGGAGACGGGCAAGCCGCCGAAGGCGATCGTGGAAGAACGCGGGCTCGTGCAGATCAGCGACGAATCCGCCCTGCTGGAAGTGGTCGATCGCGTCCTGGCCGCCAATCCGCAGTCCGTGGCCGACTACAAGGCCGGCAAGGAGAAAGCCGCCGGATTCCTGGTCGGACAGGTCATGCGCGAGACGAAGGGCAAGGCGAATCCGGGCCTGGTCAACAAACTGATCATGGAACGGCTCAACTCGTGAATCGGAAAAACAGGAAGAAAGGAGAAAAGCGTGTGTCCCCTGCGGGGTGCACGCTCTTTTGCCATTCCGGGTCATGATCGAAAAGCTGGATCATCGGGATTTGACGACGGCGGAACAAATCTGGTACCTCCAGCACGCCGCCTACCGGGCGGAAGCGGCGCTGATCGGCTTTTCCGCGCTGCCGCCCCTCATGGAAACGGTGGCCGACATCCGCCGGCTTGAAGAAACGTTCTACGGCATCCGGGATGAACACGGCGGCCTCGCCGCCGCGATTTCCCTGGAGACGGAAGGAGACACCGTCACCATCTGCCGGTTGATGGTGCATCCCGACCGGTTCCGCCAGGGGTTGGGGCGCCGCCTGCTGTCGCACGTCGAGCAGGTGTGCGACACGGCCGCCCGCCTCCGCGTGACCGCCGCCGCGAACAACGAACCGGCCGTCCGCCTGTACGCTTCCATGGGCTTCGTGCCCGTGGCCACCCGGTCGCCGGTGCCGGGACTGTCCTTGACGGAGTATGTCAAGATCCTGCGGTGAGGAGTTGATTCCATGAACAACCCGTGGTCCATCGGCGTGGACGAAATGATGCTGCGCCTCGGGCTGGCCCTGCTCCTCGGCGGGCTGATCGGTTTCGAACGGGAGCAGAGCAACCGGGCCGCCGGTCTAAGAACGAACATCCTCGTTTGCGTCGGTTCCGCCCTGATCATGCTGCTGTCCCGCTACGGGTTCGCCGAGTACGTGGGCCACACGCAGCTCGACCCGGCCCGTCTGGCGGCGCAGGTGGTGAGCGGCATCGGGTTTTTGGGCGCCGGCGTCATTTTGTTCAACGGTTTTTCCGTCACCGGGCTGACCACGGCGGCCACCCTGTGGGTGGTGGCGGGCATCGGCCTCGCCGTGGGCGCCGGGTTCTATCTGCCGGCCGCCGCGGCCACCGTCCTCGTGCTGTTTACGCTGCTCATTCTCAACAAGGTGGAAGAAAAATGGATCAACCCGCGGACCGTCCACATGATCCGGATCCGGATGAAGGACCGGCCCGGCGGTCTCGGCGACATCACCGATTTGCTCCGGAAATACCACATTGACGTCAAACGCGTGAAGGTGGAACGGCTGGCGGCGGAAAGCGAGGACGCCCATCCGCCGGTCCTCGTTTCCATCGCGGTCAAAAGGCAGCCGAAGCAGATGGCGCCCGTCATCGAGGGCATCGGGAACATCCCCGGGGTGACGGACGTTTCCGTGGAATAGGAGAACGAACACGACCATGTACATCCGAACGAGAGCCCAGGCGCTGATCATCGAAAACGGCCGCATTCTGATGGCCAAGCACCACGACCTGACCATTGACGAGATTTACTGGTGCCTGCCCGGAGGCGGCGTGGAAGCCGGCGAAACGCCGGAGGAAGCCGTCGTGCGCGAATTGAAGGAAGAGACGAATCTGGACATCCGCGTCATCCGGAAGCTTTGCGAGCTGCCCCTGCCCGGAGTGACCGCCGGCTATGCCAGAGGCGTCACGTTCCTGGCCGAGATTGCCGGCGGCCAGCTCGCCCTCGGATTCGATCCGGAACAGGAGCACTGGCAGGACAAATTTCTGCAGGCGGTCAGCTGGCGGAAGATCGACGCCCCGCTGCTTAGTGCCGTCGCTACCATTCTCCGTCTCGGGACCGAGCGCATTCCGTACCGGAGTCCGTTTATCTCCTGAATGCCGTCGGTTATGCTGGAAGCAAGCGGGACAGCCGGAGAATCGGGAGAAGAAAGCGGGCGATCATGATGAAAGCGGGCAAATACACGGCAGCGCTCATGCTGCTGGCCGCCGGCACGGCGCTGGCCGTCGATCTGGCCACGGGCCGGGAGACCGCGGCGGCGCTTTTGCGCTGGTGGCCGGTCGTGCTGATCGCGCTCGGCGTGGAATATTTGATTTTCAGCCTGATCCACCGGGATCCCGGCCAGAAACTGGGCGTCGCCTTCGGCAGCCTGCTGTTTGCCGCGGTCATCAGCGCGGCGGCGCTGGCGGCGGCGGGCGCGTGGAACCTGCAGCCGCTGCGGGACTGGGCCGGGGAGGCGGGATCGTTCGGGAGCGGCCTGTTCGATTTCGGCGAAGAGCGGGGCAACGAATGGGCGATGGAGCCGGTGCGCGTCGCCGTGGATGGCAGCGTCGCGTCGATCGTCCTCCGCAACCCTTACGGCAGCGTCACGGTGCGCACGGATGACGTGGACGACATCGAGGTGCGCGGCACCGTGTTCGTGCCGAAAGCCAAGGCGGACGGCGGGGAAGTCGCCCGGGCGTCGGAAGTCCGCATCGAACGGAAGAAGGACCGGCTGGAACTGGCCGTGAAAGCCCGGGATTACCGGATCCTCGTGTTCAGGCACCGCCCGCGCGTCAACCTGACCGTGACGGTTCCGCGCGGGCTGGAAAGCGACTGGCATTTCGAGCTGGCAAACGGCAAAGTGGACGCGGCGGGACTTTCGGTGCGCGACCGCCTGCTGGCGGAAACGATGAACGGCGAAGTGGTGCTGGCGGACATCGCCGGCAACGTGAAGGCCGACACGATAAACGGCGGCATCGCCGTCCGGAACGTCCGGGGCGACGTCATCGCCAACACGACGTTCGGACGGGTGACCGTCGAGCAGGTCAGCGGCAGCGTCACCGCCGATACGGCCCACGGCAAGGTGGAACTGCGGGATATCGGGGGCCGGGCCGTCGCCGACACGACGAACGGCGAAATCATCCTGGAACGCATCGGCGGAGACGTAGCCGCGAACACGACGAACGGCGCCGTCACCGTGACCGAAGCGGGCGGATCGGTGAAGGCGGATACGACCAACGGCGACGTGACGGTCAGCACGAGCACCGTGGCCGGCCATTACCGGCTCGACAGCACGAACGGGAACATCCGTCTGCATGTGCCGGACGATGCCTCCATCGAGGTCGAGGGAGAGACGTCCTGGGGCACCATCGAAACGGATCTCGGGCTGGAGACGGCCGGCAAGGAGGTCAGGGGAATCGTCAACGGCGGCACGTACCGGATTTCGATCCAGACGAATCGCAACATTGGAATTTATGCAAACTGATAATGACTCTGTGACAAACCGCATTGACACAACGAATCGGCGAAACGTACAATATGTTTGAAATTAAGAATAATTCCTTCATGATTGTTGATGTCAATGAGGAAAGGTCTGATCTCCATGTCCACGCGAGTCGAACATGCGCTGGAAAAACTGAAAAGCACGGGAGTCCGGATGACGCCGCAACGGCATGCCATACTGACCTATCTGGTCGAAAGCAAGTCCCACCCGACGGCCGACGAAATCTACCGCGCGCTGGAACACCAGTTTCCGAGCATGAGCGTGGCGACGGTGTACAACAACCTGAAGGTGTTCGTGGAAAACGGCCTCGTCCGGGAAATGACGTACGGCGATTCGTCCAGCCGGTACGATGCGGACATGCACGACCATTACCATTGCATTTGCGTCTCCTGCGGCAAAATTGCCGACTTCGAGATCGAACCCGTCCGGCACGTGGAGGAAGCGGCGAAGAAGGCCACCGGCTTCCAGGTCCAGGGCCATCGCCTGGAAGTTCACGGCCTTTGCCCGGACTGCGCCAAATCGGCTGCCCACTGACGCATTCCCATCGGGTATAATGGGATGTGATGAATTCCGCCGGAATTTGTCGCATCCTTTTTTGTTTTTTGGAGAGGGGAAATCGATGTGACCGATTCGTTTGCGCCGAGAAGGACGAGAAAGCGCAGGACGGGGCCGCGGGTGACGGCCGTTCTGGCGCTTCTGGCCGTGCTCGCCCTTTGCCTGGCGGCGGCCTGGCAGCTGTATGCCCGGTGGGAAGCCATGCAGCCGAGCCGGGAACGAATCGCGCCGGATTTCGGCGGAAACCCGAAGCCGGTGTTTTACGCCGGAGAAATGCTGGAGGATCCCGCGGCGGGCAGCGGCGATCAGCTGATGCTCACGTTCGAGACCGTCAAACGCTTGTTTGATCCGTATCTGTACCACGAACCGTCCACCGATTCCGTCATCCTGACCACCGCGGACAAGGTCGTTCGCATGAAGACGGACCAGCTGACGGCCTGGGTGAACGAGGAGCCCGTGCAGCTAAAGTTTCCCGTCACCGTTCTCGAAGACAGGCTGTACGTGCCGGCGGCCGTCATCGAACCGTTTTACCGGTTTCTCTGGATGGAAAGCCCGGCAACGGGGGCGGTGCTCCTGTTTCGCGAAGGCGATGTGCTGCAGTGGGCGAAGATTCAACCGACGGGCGCGGGAGGCTTCCTCCCCGGCGGCGGAAAAAACGCCGGCGCCGGCGCGGGCGTTGCCGCCCTGCGGACGGCCGCCGACCACAAATCGCCCATCGCCCTCGATCTCGAAGCCGGCCAGCGGGTGCTCATCCTCGGCGATGAAGGCGCCTGGTTCCGCGTGCAGACGACGGACGGCTGGACCGGCTATGTGGCCAAAAACGAAGCGGTGCTGGAAGAACCGGAGATCGTCCGCACCGGTCGCCGGGAAGACCCGTTCGTGCCCTGGAAGCCCGTCGGCGGCAAAATCAATCTGACCTGGGAGCATGTCGTTTCCCGGAATCCGGACACGTCGGCCATCGGCGACATGCCCGGCCTCAACGTGGTGAGCCCGACCTGGTTTTACCTGGCCGACGACGAGGGAAACGTCGGCAACAAGGCGAGCCATGCCTACGTCAACTGGGCGCACGAACGGGGCTATCAGGTGTGGGCGCTGTTTTCCAACGATTTCGATCCGGACCGCACCCGGGCGGTGCTGTCCGATTACGACAAGCGGATGAAAGTCATCCGCCAGCTGCTGCATTTTGCGGAGACGTACAAGCTGCAGGGCATCAACATCGATTTTGAAAACGTGTATATGGAAGACAAGGACAAACTGACGCAGTTCGTCCGCGAGCTGACGCCGTGGCTGCACGAACAGGGGCTTGTCGTGTCCATCGACGTGACGATCCGCGGCGGCAGCCCGATGTGGTCGCTGTTTCTCGACCGGCGGGCTCTCGGCGAAACCGTCGATTACATGGCGGTCATGACCTACGACCAGCACTGGGCGACAAGTCCCGTTGCCGGTTCGGTGGCGGAGCTGCCCTGGACGGAAAAAGGCATTGCCGACATCATCCGGGAAGACGGCGTGCCCCCTTCGAAGCTGCTGCTCGGCGTTCCCTTCTACACCTACATCTGGACGGAGGAGAAGGAAGGCGGAAAAACGAAGGTGCGTTCCCGGGCGGTCGGCATGACGTTCATGAACAACCTGATCGAGGAAAAAGGGCTCGTGCCCGTTTTCGACGAAAAGGCCGGACAGGATTACGTGGAATATGAAGAAGACGGCAAGCGGCACCGGGTGTGGCTGGAAAACGAGAAATCGATGCGGGCGCGCATGGAGATCGTCAACAAGTACGGCCTGGCCGGCGTGGCGTCATGGCGCCGGGGGCTGGAATCGCCGGACATCTGGCATGTGATGAAGGAAGTGCTGGAGAAGCGTCCGTAACGTCTCCGAAAGCGGAAATGGCGGCGAAACGCCGCCGGCAGCAAAACGGGCTGCCTGGGCGGACAGGATATCCGCGGCAGCCCGTTTTTCGACTTTTTTGACAAAATGCGCCGTGCGCCGGCCTTCAACCGCCTTGGCCGCCGGACCGGCCGTCCGGTTGGATGCCGGCCACTTCCGGGTCGACGGTGAGGATCGTTTTGCAGAACATGCAGCGGTCGGTTTTGCCGAGCATTTTCGTTCGTTTGCCGCATTCGGGGCATTCCAGCTGGATGGCGCTGGTGGACATGATGCCGGCCCAGAAATAGAGGGCGACGCTGCCGAGCATGCAAAGCATGCCGATCACGAGAAAAACGGAAGCGAACGCCTTGCCGGCCGAACCCCAATACACGATGCCCGCCGTCCCCAGAATCATGATGCCCATGCCGATCAGGATGAGCAGGAGCCCCCACAGCCGGACTTCGTTCAGTTTGCTTGTTTTTGGCACCATGGGCGTCGCCTCCTTTTTCAATCGATCGCCGACGCATCCGGCAGGAACCGGTGCGCGGATGTAGAATTATAGGATGTCATGCCGAGAATTGCGAGCGTTGGGGGGTGGGGAAAGCCGATGGCACGAATTTCTCAGGACATCATCGGGCAGCTGTCCCGGGACGAGACGATCACCGGCCTCCTGAAAGTGGCCGGACGTCCGGGCTTCGATCCGTCCGTCGACGGATTCGACCTGCTGCTTCTTGCCGTGACGCGGGAAACGCCCGAAAAGAATTACATATTTCATTATAGTAAAGACGGTTACGCGATACAAGAACGGCGGATCGGCCAGGAAGCGCTGCGGCACTGGATCCTGTTCGGCGAAAACCGGAACGTGATCGAATGGATCATGAAAGGCGACATCGTGGTGGACAAAGGCGGTTTTTTGGCCGGCATCCGCCGCGAATTGATGGAATTTCCGCGGGACATGCGCGCCAGCAAGCTGCTGGTCGAGTTTTCCCTCTTTTTGCGCCGGTTTCTGCAAAGCCGGGAGTACCTGAACCAGGGACATCATCTGGACGCCTACACCAACATCATGGAGGCGCTGTTCCACTGGGCCCGGCTGTCCATCATCGAACAGGGCGCCCACCCGGAAGTGACGGTGTGGGAACAGGTCCGCA
>ERZ795043.800-NODE-800-length-20537-cov-4.182843_pt1 | contig 20537 bp, 18 predicted proteins | sample MGYA00375127_ERZ795043 | MGnify/ENA primary metagenome ERZ795043 (study PRJEB30172, sample SAMN05518447) | compost metagenome | isolation source: Feedstock adapted compost from Newby Island compost facility, Milpitas, CA | place: USA:Newby Island compost facility... | reverse complement strand
CTTTTTTCTACCGAAGAGGAGATTTATTACTGCACGGCATAAATTGCAGCTTGTAACTAAATCAAAAATCCAGTTATTGTAAAATAAAAATTGTCTTCAGCCAAATAAGGCCAATGATGTTGCCAGACATCTTTTTAAAGTAAAAACAAATCCTGTGAATGCCTTTTGTTATTTCATATGTCTCCCTCAATTATTTGAAGTAGCTTTTCCCCTTTACAATTCCCTGCTTGAAGTATTTTAAAAGATTCCCGGCATCTTTTCATGTTATTTTCGTCCCCTTTCATTAATGGGGTAAATTAGAAGAGCAGCCAAAAAGTATAAGTTGCATAAGGCATACAGAGGATAAAGCACTTGAATAAGCGTTGAAAAGCCAACTAGAGTTAAAGGGAACATTAAGACCAAAAAAATAAGTGTCAACACCCAAGCAGGCTTTTTAATGTATTTACCCACTCTTGTCACTAAACCTAAGAGTCCTGTCGAAGCCGTTGTAAAAATGGCAAACCAAAGAACGGCTGAGACAATTATATTAAAAAAATATGGAAACGACTTAATAAGGGCATAAAGCGGAATTTCATAAATCAACAAGTCTTTCGTGACTTGTACTAACGACTGATTGTAGAAAAAAGAAATGCCTCCTAATATTAATCCGCTGCCGACCGATGCCAGCCAAATTTCTCCTTTTGATAGAATTTCATGACCAATGGCGCCAACAACAGCTACCAAAGAAATGACATTTAACGCCGTAAACATCAATGCCCGCGGCCAATTGGCCGGTCCATCCCAAGGAAGTACCCAGGAATATTTCATTCCATGACTAGATAACAATAAAATCAGAAGCAAGACGAGAATGAGCACTGGAACAATGAACATATTGATGGTAACCATACTTTTTACCCCTCTAATAAAGACAACTATCAGAAGCACGCCAATAAAAGCTACCCCATACCAATAAGGCACATGCAAGATTTCTAACGTGGCGCCGCCTCCCGATAGCATGACCGCTGTTGTCGTAAATAATGAGGAAAAAAGCAGAAAATCATAGACGGCTGCTAATCTTTCTCCGAGCACAGCCGAAAGCACCGGAAGATAATGTACGGTTTTTCTTTCATAACTGATGCGCATGATCCAATACGTCGAAAAGATAAACAAAATGGTAAAAAGTAAAATGGCTAAACTGCTGTCTTGTCCAAAAAATTGCCATAGTTCCCGTCCTGAAGCATATCCAGCGCCGATCATCGTTCCAAGAATCAAAAACATCCATCTTAACCCAGCTAAAACCACAAATGGTTCCCTCCAATTTTTTCTCATCCAATGTATAGAAATCGCCTTTCCTCCGTATACTATTACTGTTATGACGAAGGAGAGGAACCTATGAGTCTAAAAGGGACAATTCGGACATTTATTAAAGGAAATGAAGATAGAATCTCTTATAAAGATCCGACGTCGAGAGTAAAACTTTCAAAGGAACTTGACAGATTATTAAAAGACGTCGATTCAACTCGACCAATTGTTATCGTTTCGATTGGCACTGACCGCTCAACAGGTGATTCCTTGGGTCCTCTCGTCGGCACCCATTTACTAAAGTTTAAAGACCGGCCTTATGTCGTCTATGGTACACTTGAAGAGCCCGTACATGCGATTAATTTAAAGGCGACGCTTAAAGAAATTAGTGAACGATATTGCGATCCCTTTATCATTGCGATTGATGCCTGTCTCGGACGTCACTATAATATCGGGACAATTACCGCTGCCAGAGGGCCGCTTATCCCGGGGGCAGGTGTCAAAAAGGATTTACCTCCCGTCGGTCATATACACATAACGGGGATCGTTAATGTAAGTGGGTATATGGAATACATTGTTTTACAAAACACGCGCTTATCCCTTGTTATGGGCATGGCCGAAGTCATCGGTGACTGTGTGCATTATTCCCTAAAGCGGCACTTTCTCTCTTCCTCTCCGACTAAAATTACTTTCAAATAAAAACGCTCCTATTTTTAAAGGAGCGTTTATTCCTTATATGTAAAATAAAAAAGTGACGATACCCGCACAAACCACTAGACTTGGGAGCAAATTCGCCGTTTTGATCTTTGTAATGTTTAAAAGATTCAAGCCGATAGCAAGAATCAAAACACCACCGGTTGCCGTCATTTCAGCAAGAAAACTTTGTAATAATTGATCAGGAATAAATCGGACAATTCCTGTTGCCGCTAAGGCAATAGCACCTTCATAAATAAGAACGGGAAACGCAGAAAAAAGCACGCCTATGCCTAAGGTCGTCGCAAAAATAATGGCAAAAAAACCATCTAACATCGATTTCGTATAAAGCACCCGATGGTCACCCTTCAAACCACTATCAATTGCACCAACTACTGCCATGGCGCCGACAACGAAAACTAAAGTCGCCGTCACAAATGCTTTCGCGATATTCTGTTCAGACTTTTCACCGCCAACAAGTCTTTCCAACCAACTACCGAACCGATTCAAATATTTCTCTAAATCTAACCATTCCCCTATAATGCCGCCTAACGCTAAACTGCCAATCACTACTAAAAAATGCTGGCTTTTTAACGCCATCTGCAAGCCTAAAACGACGACTGCCAATGCCATGCCCTGTGTCACAGTCGTTTTCACTTTATCGGGAATTCGTTGGAATAACGTTCCTATCAGACTCCCAAAGATGATCGCTAAGGTATTCACAATCGTCCCGAACAACGCCATTTTCTCAAACCACTCCGCTCACATAAAATATGGTAAACTTTGCTCTGCTAAAAAATTTTGCTCTACCAAGCCTTAGGTGAATGCTGAATCTGAAAGTTTTCTTTGTGCAGGACTAGTTAAAAACCAGTACAAGCTTCTTTGTGTTAAGGCAGAGCCTGAAATGCCTTATGCTGGTCTAGAATGGTGATCTTACATACAAGTACAACCCTAATCATGCGATGCCAGTAAAAAATATATTCTCTTCCCAGCACAAAGAAAAAGAACCACTGTGAAAAGTGATTCTCTTATCCCTCTAACAGTTCAAGCAACCGATTTAAATCATCAACAGAGTAATATTCAATTTCAATTTTCCCTCTGCCAGATTTGTTGGACGGTTTTATTTCGACCGAGGTTCCGAACCGTTGACGTAAAATCGCTTCTTTTTCCTTTATCACAGCATCTTTTTTAGGTTTTGTTTTTTTCGATGTTTCACGTGAAACATTTTGATTTAATTTTTGAATCCATTTTTCCAAATCACGCACATTCATTTGATCTTTAATCACTTTATCGACAACGAATGGCAATTTGCTCTTATTTTTCAATGATAAAAGTGCTCGTCCATGGCCCATGGAAAGTTTACCTTCAGCAATGAGTTGACGAATCGGTTCATTTAATTGGAGCAACCGCAACTGATTGGCAATGTGTGGTCGGCTTTTGCCCACCCTCTTCGATAATTCTTCTTGTGTGATGTTTAATTCCTCGATAAGTTTTTTATAAGCTTGTGCTTCTTCAATTGGATTTAAATTTTCCCTCTGCAAATTTTCTATTAATGCAATTTCCATCATTTTTGCGTCAGTCAAGGACTTAACGATGGCAGGAACGGTTTTCAGTTTAGCTTCTATGGCTGCCCGATATCTTCTTTCACCCGCGACGATTTCATAGCCCTTTAATCCTTTTCTGACAATCAATGGCTGGATAATGCCATGTTCTTGTATGGATTCTTTTAATTCCTGAATGGCTGTTTCATCAAAATTTTTCCGCGGTTGATAAGGATTTGGTTTCAAATCCTTTACTTTAATTTCTATCACAGCCTCATTGTCTTCCGTCAGTGCTTCAGGAAAAAAAGCATTGATGCCTTTACCTAACCCTCTTGTCATCCATTCATCACTTCCTTTGCCAGTTCTAAATAAACTTCGGCACCACGTGATTTGGGGTCATAAATAATAATCGGTTTACCATAACTCGGCGCTTCACTCAGTCGTACATTCCTTGGAATGATGGTGCGGTAAACTTTATCTTGAAAATATTTTTTCACTTCATCAATGACTTGAATACCTAAATTTGTTCGCGCATCCAACATTGTTAAAAGCACGCCTTCAATCATCAAATGGTGATTGAGATGTTTTTGCACAAGACGGACAGTGCTGAGCAATTGACTTAGACCTTCCAAAGCGTAATATTCACATTGGACCGGAATAATGACGGAATTAGAAGCTGTAAGTGCGTTGATTGTTAAGAGGCCTAAAGATGGTGGACAATCAATTATGATATAGTCATACTTATTCTTAATTTTTTCCAACGCTCGTGAAAGCCGCACTTCCCTAGAGATCGTGGGGACAAGTTCAATTTCCGCACCAGCTAATTGTATAGTAGAGGGAATGATATCGAGTCCTTCCACATCTGTCGGTTTGATCACGTCCTCCGGGTCGACATCATCTACAAGTATATTATATATGCATTCTTCGACGTCACCTTTTTCAATGCCAACCCCGCTTGTTGCGTTACCTTGGGGATCAATATCAATTAAAAGCACCTTTTTTCCCATATAAGCCATACAGGCACTAAGGTTTACAGATGTCGTCGTTTTACCAACACCGCCTTTTTGATTGGCGATCGAAAATATTAAACCCAACATTTTCACCTCATAAACTTCCATATTCAATAACAACATTTTATCATGAAATAGAGTAAAGAATAATAGTTTTACAGTATTCCCATTAAATTAAACTCGCCGATAAACCAAACCTTGTGAATGAAAGGAGATTTTCATTAAAATAAGGACATGGCTTTTTAAAATTCTACCCATCCCTTAGTGAAGATTGGCTTAATCTATAATATACATTCTTAACATTACAAGCCTTTTGGGTGTAGAGAGACTTCGTTTAAGAGTTTCTCAAGTGCGAAACTTTCTCACCAGTATAAAAAAGAAGCCTCCCCTGGCCCCTTTTTCTTTAACTATTCTTTGGTATTTTAATCGTAAATTGATAATAATCGCCTAAATCCTCTTCACTTGTATCGATTTTGACCCCTGTCTCAGTCACCATCGACACCGATTGCCGTATCGTATTAACAGCAATCCGAACATCTTTACTGAGAAGCACCGATCTTCGTTTAGGTTTTGGTTTCGTCTTTTTCTCTAAAATATTTTTAATGCGGTCTTCTGTTTGTTTCACATTCAAATTCTTTTCAAGAATTTCATTAAAAACTTGTGCTTGTTTTTCGGGTAAGTTTTTTAAAGCAATTAAAGCTCTGGCATGGCGTTCGGTAATTTTTTTCTCTAATAGAGCATTTTGAATACTCGTTGGCAATTTCAATAGCCTTAGCTTATTCGCAATGGTCGATTGTCCTTTCCCTAATTGTTGGGCAAGGCTTTCCTGCGTCAAGCCATGGATGTCTATGAGTTTGGCATAAGCCATGGCTTCTTCAATGGCGGTGAGTTCTTCCCTTTGTAAGTTTTCTATTAACGCAACCGCTGCCGTTTTTTCATCGTCGTAACTTTTAATAATGGCCGGAATGGTTTTCCAACCGAGATGATTGGCTGCCCGCCAACGGCGCTCACCGGCAATGATTTCATACTTATTTTCTTCATATTGACGAACAACGATGGGCTGAATGATGCCGTGCGTCTCCAATGTCCGAGCAAGTTCCTCAATTTTATCATCTTGAAAGATGGTTCTTGGTTGAAATCTATTTGGCGTAATCGCATCGATTGGTAATTCTTCGACCCTTTCTTGCGGTTCCGTTTCAGACAATTCTTGTTTTTCCCCTTGACCAAACAGTTTGGAAAAAGGATGTTTCATTGACGTCACCACCCTTTTTGATTTCCCGGTTCTCTGATGTCGTACATGTATTAATTCGTTTATACTATGTAAAAATCCTGCCTGTACATATGTGTTTCACGTGAAACATTTTTAAAACGCGGCGGAACGCCATTTAAACCGACTGTCCTTATCATACCATAAAAAGAGGTTTTATTTCAGTGGTTCTTTACTGGGGAGCCCAGGTTTTCTTGGGTACTTTTTCGGCGTGGGTTTTGTTTTATTGATAAAAAAGAGATAACGATGACTTTCTTCTTCCGGTAACAATAATGACTCCATACGATCGAGTTTTCCCCCAAGAAGGTGTATCGCATTTTCTGCTTCAAGGAGCTCTTCCTTGCCATTCGCACCTTTCATGGCAATAAAGACACCGCCGATTTTTGTTAAGGGAAGGCAATATTCACTCAACACCGTTAAGCGGGCCACAGCGCGGGCGGTGACGACATCAAACTGTTCCCTAAACTCGGCTTTCCGACCAAAAGTTTCAGCCCGATCGTGAAAAAGCGCCACATCCGATAATTGCAGCGCATCGACCAGCGCTCTTAAAAAATGCAGTCGTTTGTTTAAAGCGTCCACAATCGTGACATTCAGATTAGGAAAAACAATTTTTAAAGGAATTGACGGAAAACCAGCCCCGGAACCAACATCACAAACAGATTTATGGCCCTCAGAAAAGTTATAGAAGAAACTTGGAGTTAAGGAATCAAAAAAATGTTTTAAATAAACCTCTTTTTCATCGGTAATGGCCGTCAAATTCATCTTTTCGTTCCATTCGATCAACAGTTCATAATACTTATGTAATTGATTAAGTTGTAATGGAGAAAGGGAAATCCCTTTCTCCTTTAAGACTTGATTGAAATCAAACATGACCGTCCTCCGTTATTGGGCCACCTTCGCCAATTTTCCTTGTTCAAGGTAAACCAAAAGAATGGAGATATCACTTGGGTTAACGCCGGAAACGCGTGACGCTTGGCCGACAGAAATCGGTCGGACTTGGCTTAACTTTTGTTTTGCCTCAGTCGCTAGACCATTAATTGCCATATAGTCGAGGTCTTGGGGAATTTTCTTTTCCTCCATCCTCTTCATCCGTTCTACTTGCTGTAGTTGTTTAGCAATATAGCCTTCATATTTCACTTGAATTTCAATTTGTTCGGTAACTTCTTTCGGAAGTTTTTGCTCCGCCGGATAAAGAGAGGAAAGCGCTTCGTAAGTCATCTCCGGCCGCTTCAGAAGTTGAAGGGCGCTGACCGATTCTTTTAATTCCGAGCCACCCAAAGATTTAATCAATGCTTGCAGCTCCGGAGTCGGTTTGACGATGAGCTCACCCAAACGCTCTTTTTCTTGTTCAATTAACCGGCGTTTTTCAACAAAACGTTGGTAGCGTTCTTCAGAGATTAACCCAATGTCATGGCCGATTTCGGTTAATCGCAAATCGGCATTGTCATGACGCAACAGCAGACGGTATTCCGCTCTTGAGGTGAGTAAGCGATACGGTTCGTTTGTACCTTTCGTGACAAGGTCATCGATTAACACGCCGATATAGGCTTGTGACCGATCAAGAATGATGGGGTCTTGTTGGAACACGTAGCGCGCCGCATTAATTCCAGCGATGATCCCTTGACCAGCAGCCTCTTCATACCCTGATGTGCCATTAATTTGTCCTGCAGTAAAGAGGCCTTTTACTAATTTCGTTTCAAGAGACGGCCACAATTGGGTCGGTACGATCGCATCATATTCGATGGCATAACCCGGACGCATCATGGAGACATTTTCTAGCCCAGGGATGGTTTTTAACATTTCTTTTTGAACATCCTCCGGTAAACTGGTGGATAAACCTTGCACATACACTTCGTCTGTGTTACGGCCTTCCGGTTCCAAGAACACCTGATGACGAGGTTTATCGCTGAAGCGCACCACCTTATCTTCAATGGATGGGCAGTAACGCGGTCCTGTCCCTTTAATGGCCCCGGAAAACATCGGTGCCCGGTCAAGATTGGCATTAATTAACGCATGCGTTTTCTCGTTGGTATACGTCAGCCAACAAGGAATTTGGTCGGTTTTATATTCCGTTGTTTCATAGGAAAAGGCGAGTGGCTCATCATCACCAGGTTGAATTTCCGTTTTACTGTAATCGATGGTATTTCCATTAACGCGCGGTGGTGTCCCCGTTTTAAATCGGACCATTTCAAAGCCCAGTTCTTGCAAATGGTACGACAGATTGATGGACGGTTGCATATTGTTTGGGCCACTCTCGTAAGACAAGTCGCCAATAATAATTTTTCCGCGAAGGAAAGTCCCTGTTGTAATCACAACGGCTTTCGCGTGGTATTCCGCATTCGTATTCGTTATGACGCCTTTGCAAACGCCGTTTTCAACGATTAGCCGTTCAACCATCCCTTGGCGTAACGTCAAGTTTTTTTCTTTTTCGAGCGTTTTTTTCATTTCACGACCGTACAAAAACTTATCGGCTTGAGCGCGCAAGGCACGGACTGCCGGACCTTTTCTCGTATTTAACATGCGCATTTGAATATGGGTTTTATCAATATTTCGTCCCATTTCACCGCCCAGGGCATCGATTTCCCGGACGACTACCCCTTTAGCCGGTCCGCCAATGGATGGATTACATGGCATGAAGGCAATAGTATCCAAATTTAACGTCAATATAAGGGTTTTGGCACCCATTCTTGCGGAAGCAAGCGCTGCTTCCACACCGGCATGCCCCGCCCCAATCACAATCACATCAAAATCACCGGCAAAATATGTCATGGCTAATCCCACCTTTCTATTATTTTTTATTTGCCAAGACAGAATTGAGAAAAGAGTTGATCAATCAAACTTTCCGAGACCGTATCCCCAACGATTTCACCTAAAAGCTCCCACGTTTTGCGAATGTCGATTTGTGCCATATCAATAGGCAAGCCTGCTTGAACGGCATCGATGGCATCATTGATCGACTGCAAAGCTTGGTTTAATAAAGCGATGTGCCTAGCATTTGTGACATACGTCAGGTCTCTGGATTCTATACCCGTTTGGAAAAATAACTTGGCAATCGCTTCTTCCAGTTGTTCGATCCCTTCTTCGTTAACAAGTGATGTGGTGATCACAGGTCGTCCATTGGCCAGCTGTTTCACCTCATCTAAAGGGAGCGCAGCTGGTAAATCCGTTTTGTTTACGATAATGATCGCATCCATGCCTTCTATAGCTTCAAAAAGACGTTTATCTTCTTCAGTCAGCGGCTCGCTGTTATTCAATAAGAGCAACACCAAATCGGCTTCTTTCAACGCTTTTCTGGAGCGTTCAACACCGATTCGTTCGACGATATCCTCCGTCTCGCGGATCCCCGCTGTATCGATAAGTCTTAATGGAACACCCCGGACGTTCACATATTCCTCAATAATATCACGCGTCGTACCCGGAATATCCGTGACAATTGCCTTACTCTCATGTACGAGCGTATTTAATAATGAGGATTTCCCGACATTAGGGCGGCCGATGATGGCCGTCGACAACCCTTCGCGAAGAATTTTCCCTTGTCTTGCCGTCTCAAGCAGTGATTCAATCGCCGCTTTGACATCAGACGCTTGCCGAATCAATAAATCATGCGTCACTTCCTCGGCATCATACTCCGGATAGTCAATGTTCACTTCAACACTCGCGATGATTTCAAGCAATGTTTGCCGAAGGTTTCGCACCAATTTCGACAGTCGCCCTTCCATCTGATCAAGCGCCACACCCATTGCCCGATCCGTTTTGGCACGGATCAAATCCATCACCGCTTCGGCTTGTGATAAATCAATGCGACCGTTTAAAAAGGCCCGTTTTGTAAATTCACCTGGTTCTGCGAGGCGTGCCCCGGCATTTAACACCAATTCCAAAACGCGATTGACAGAGACGAGTCCACCATGACAATTAATTTCCACAACATCTTCTCTGGTGAAAGTCTTCGGAGCCCGCATGACAGTCACCATGACTTCCTCCGCTGTTTTTCCGGTTTGCGGGTCAATGATCTTCCCGTAATGAATCGTATGTGAGTCGACGGCAACCAACGGTTTACTTCCTCTATAAATTTTATCGCTGATACGAATGGCCTCTGGGCCGCTTAATCGAACAATGGCGATTGCTCCCTCTCCAATCGGCGTTGAAATGGCTGCTATGGTATCGTTTTCCACACATCTCACCTACCTTCACAAAACCATGACATGAACGATATATCAACAGTGATTAAGTCCAAAAATAAAACAAGGCGTTTTCCACAGTGGATAGCCTCCTAAAGGATTAGCATACCACAAAATTCACTGTGGATAAAGATATGTTTTTTCAACCCCATTTTATCCCCATGTGGATAGATTTAACCCGTCGCCGTTGGAAAGGTTTAAGTGGGACAAGTTGAAAAGGTACTTATTTTTTTCTTATCACTTAACGGGCGTTGATGGTCACCTTGTAAAAAAGTCAAGAAAACTTGGTACTTCCGAGCCTTTTAGGCAATGATAGAGCCAACGTTTCCCATAATCTGGCTTGAATGTAAAATGAAACACCTTTATTACCGGTAAAAAAAATAACCCTCAACTCTGAGGGTGCCTGCCCTCAAAGTCTCGGGTCAAAACCTGATTAAAATTTACTCTTTATTTTTAAAATCGATAACAACGGCGCGGTTCGGTTCTTCTCCGGTGGAATAAGTGGTAATCTCAGCAACATCCTGCAATGCCATATGGACTATTTTTCGCTCATGGGATGGCATCGGCTCTAACTTCACAGCTTTTTTAGTTTTTCTTACGCGATCCGCCGTCCTTTGAGCCAATTTTTCCAATGCCGTTTTGCGTCGCACCCGATAGTTTTCAGCGTCCAACTCAATGCGAACATTGGCATCGGAAGATTGGTTGGCGACGAGGTTCGTTAAATATTGAAGGGCATTTAACGTCAGCCCTCTTTTCCCAATAACGAGCCCTAAATCTTCACCGGTTATCAAAAATTGATAGTCCCGGTCACCAATTTTGTTAATCGCTATTTCGGAATCAATGCCAATTTTTTTTATGATCGCTTGCAAGTAGTCCTGAGCCTTGTGAATCGGATCTACTTTTACGGTTACTTTAATGACCGCTTGTTTTGATCCGATAAATCCTAAAAGTCCTTTTTTAGGCTCCTCCAAGACTTCTACATCCACTTCATCTTGCGAAACTTGTAAAGTTTTCAAGGCTTCCTCTAAAGCTTCATCCACCGATTTCCCGCTGACCGTCACTTCTTTCACTTTGTCGCTCCCCCTGTTTCCTTGGTTTTTGATTTACTCGGAGCATAAATAAAGTACGTTTGGAAAATCATAAAAATATTGCCGACGACCCAATAAAGCGCCAATGCAGCCGGAAAATTAAAGGCAAAAATGGCAATCATAATCGGGAAAACATAGGTCATAATCGCCATTTGTGGATTGGCGTTCCCCATGCGGCCGACCATAATCTTTTGTTGGATAAAAGTCGTAGCCGCTGCAATAAACGGTAAAATATAGTCGACATGCCCTAGACTGAACCAAAGAAAAGTGTGATTGCGAATCTCTTCGGTCCGGTAAACCGCATGGTAGAATGCGATTAAAATGGGCATTTGAATGAGTAATGGAAAGCAACCTGCCAAGGGATTCACATTATATTTTTGAAACAACAGCATGGTTTCTTGTTGCAATTTTTTCTGCGTTTCAGCATCTTTCGAACTGTACTTTTCTCTTAATTTCTTCATTTCCGGCTGCATTTCCTGCATCGCTTTGGAATTTTTTATTTGCTTGATCATTAAAGGCAAAATAATAAGCCGGATGATGATGGTACAAATAATGATGGAAATACCATAACTGCCATTGAAAATATGAGCCACATATTTTATAAACCAAGAGAGCGGGTAAACAAACCATTCATTCCAAATGCCCTTACTGTTGGCATCGATCGGCTGGTTTAAATCTGAACATCCAGTAAGTACGAAAAATAACAGTAATAGTACCCCTGTTAACCATAACTTCTTGCGCAATCGTTTAACCTCCTTGAAACCTCGTTACCTACAAAAAACTATGTATCGTTTTCATATCATTTTTCTTTCTCCGGAACCGGATCATATCCTCCAGGATGAAAGGGATGGCACTTGAGAATTCTTTTAAATGTTAACCAAAATCCCTTAAGAAAACCAAAGCGTTGAAAGGCCACTAAGCCGTATTCGGAACAAGTTGGGTAAAAACGGCAGCTTGGCGGCTTTATAGGTGAAATGACATTTCGATAAATTTTAATGAAAAATATGGCCAGCCATTTCATTTTTGCTCGTCCTTTATCGGCCGCAAAACTCCCGATTTTTTTAGCACATGAGAGAGGGACGCTTTCGTTTGCCAATAATCCATGTCCGCTGTTGGTTTCCTCGCTATAATAACACAATCCATCCCAATGTTGAAATGGTTCTCAAGTACCCTGACGATTTCTCGTATATATCTTTTTACCCTATTCCGAGTGACGGCATTGCCGATCTTTTTGCTGACGGATAAACCGATGCGATTATAGGGTTGTCCTTTTTGGGCTAAGACATATACTACAAATTGTCGATTAGCAGTAGAGCGGCCATGCTGAAAGACGTTTTGAAAATCCTCGTTTTTTTTCAATCTCTGTATTTTCTTCACAGTTGTTGTCACTCCATTAAGAAATGGAATGCCTTACATTGATTTTACGAATCAAAGAGACATTTTGTTTCACTTTTTATACATCTATCCTATTATAGACAAAAAAGTTTCGGGTTTAACAGTCTTTATATTTATATTCCCTCATTAGTAAAAAAACCTTGACTCTGTTAAACCATTTGGACGGAGTTAGAATCAAAGTTGGGCTTTCGTTGTCCTCGTACTGAATTGAAAATGATTGACTCCCTCACCCGTAGAAAAAAGACCACTGTGAGAGAACAGTGGTCTTAAGCTGACAATACTTTTCTTCCTTTACGGCGGCGGCGCGCAAGAACTTTCCGGCCGTTTGCCGTGCTCATGCGGGCGCGAAACCCGTGTACTTTTTTCCGTTTCCGATTATTCGGTTGATAAGTCCGTTTCATCTATAACACCTCCCAAGGGATGCTCTCCATACATAAAGACTCTGACTCATTATAATTGGGATAAGCGTAAATGTCAAGGTCTCCCGTATCGATCCATTTTTGGGTCAATCGTTAAAGGCTACCTTCTCCAGTATAACTTAATCCCCAAAAATAAAAACAGTATCTTTTCGTGAACTTTTATTGACACCATGCTTGGATAACGGGTTGGTCGGCGTGTTTATCCACATGTGGATAATTCTTTAATGGTGTTTTTCTTTACTCTCAAACCATCGACATTTTTTTCACATATTCACACCCTGTTTAAAACCTACTTTACGTACTTTTAATACTTTGTGGATAAATGGGTTAAATCCATTGATTGTCTGGTTTTCTTTTGTTATGATATGTTTACCGTTATTGTTTCCAATTCATAGAACGCTTGATCTTTTCCACAGGTTGTGGATATTTTTGTGGACATTTTTACACGGCCTGTTTATACCCTTATCCACAAGGGTGTAAAAAATGTCGATAAGTGATGGGATAGCGCGAATAGAGTCGAATGCCCATGTGAATAAAATTTTTGGTGCACAATAAAGGGGGGAAACCTTTGAACGATATTCATCAGCTATGGAATGAAGTCCTTGCTTCATTGAAAAAAAAAGTAAGCAAACCCAGCTATGAAACTTGGTTAAAAGCCACATCCGCTCATTCATATAAGGATCATACGCTTGTTGTCGCTGCTCCCAATGAATTTGCAAGGGATTGGCTGGAAAACCATTACACCGAACTCATCTTAGAAATTTTAACGGATTTAACAGGGTCTGAAATCAACGTTAATTTTATTATTCCACAAAAAGGAACAGACGACTTTGATGAAAGCCGCTTTCATACACCTCAGAGCACCAAAAGAACATCGGTGCAATCCATGGATAAAAACACCAAAGACCCAAAGAAAAACATGTTAAATCCAAAATATACCTTTGATACTTTCGTCATCGGTGCAGGAAATCGCTTTGCTCACGCAGCGAGCCTGGCGGTGGCTGAAGCCCCGGCAAAGGCTTATAATCCATTATTTATATATGGTGGCGTTGGGCTCGGGAAAACCCATTTAATGCATGCGATTGGCCATTATGTTCTTGAACATAATCCAAATGCAAAAGTCGTCTACTTATCATCTGAAAAGTTCACGAATGAATTTATCAATGCGATTCGAGACAATAAGGCCGACCATTTCCGGGATAAATATCGTAACGTCGATGTGTTACTAATTGATGATATTCAATTTTTAGCTGGAAAAGAATCCACTCAAGAAGAATTTTTTCATACCTTTAATGCCTTGCACGAGGATATGAAGCAAATCATTATCTCGAGTGATCGACCGCCTAAAGAAATCCCCACTTTGGAGGATCGGCTGCGCTCGCGCTTTGAATGGGGGCTCATTACGGATATTACCCCCCCAGACTTAGAAACGCGAATCGCCATTCTAAAGAAAAAAGCACGGGCAGAAGGTTTGGACATGCCAAACGAAGTGATGTTATATATCGCCAACCAAATCGACACGAACATCCGTGAGTTGGAAGGTGCTTTAATCCGCGTTGTCGCTTACTCCTCATTAATCAATCAAGATATAAATGTCGACTTAGCTGCGGAAGCACTCAAAGATATCATCCCTTCGTCCAAACCGAAAACCATCACGATCAAAGATATTCAAAAGGCAGTCGGAGAACATTATCATCTGAAACTAGAAGACTTTTCAGCGAAAAAACGCACGAAATCGATTGCTTTTCCGCGACAAATTGCTATGTATTTATCTCGGGAATTAACGGATTTCTCCCTTCCGAAAATTGGTGAGGAATTCGGCGGACGTGATCACACGACAGTCATTCATGCCCATGAAAAAATCTCTAAAATGCTGCAAACCGACATGACTCTGCAACAAAGCATTAAAGAGATTACCAATCAATTAAAGTCATCCGTTTAATCCACAGCCTGTTTTAAAAGTCTGCCGTAAACATGGCATTTATGCACAACTTATGCACATGTGGATAATTGAGATTTTCTGAACTCAAACGATTTATACACAAACTCACAGTGCCTATTACTATTACTTCTATTCTTTTTTTATAAAAAAATAAGTATCTCAGGAGGAATAATCTTGGCTGACGCAATCCACTCGATGGCGGTCGAAGAAGGTTTAGCCATGAAAGTCATTGTGGCCAAAGACAAGTTGGTGGCATGCACAAATGACGTCATGAGAGCCGTTTCATCGAAAACAACGATATCCATTCTTACAGGTATAAAAATTACAGCGACTTCCGGCGGATTGACGCTTACGGGTAGCGATTCAGACATTACTATTCAAGCGTTTATTCCCACTGAGGAAAATGGCATTGAAAATATTCAAATCATAAAACCCGGGAGCATTGTCCTACAAGCTCGCTATTTTGCGGATATTGTTAAAAAGCTTCCGGATGATACCGTAACCATTGAAGTTGATTCGCGCCTGATGACTCGCATTCAATCCGGTCATTCCGAGTTTAATTTAAACGGGATGGATGCCGATGAATATCCACGCCTACCGGTATTAAGAGAGGAAAATACCCTATCGATCCGTAAAGATCTTTTAAAACAGATTATCCGCCAGACGGTTTACGCTGTTTCGACATCTGAAAATCGCCCCATCCTAACTGGAGCAAACTGGGTATTTGAAAACAAAACTCTAAAATGTGTGGCGACGGATAGTCATCGTCTTGCAAGAAGAACGGTAACAATGGACGTCGAAGAAAACCACACGATAACCAATCTCGTCATCCCTGGGAAAAGTTTAAATGAACTCGGAAAGATATTGGATGACCGCGACCAAGATGTTGTCGAAATGATTGCGACAGATAATCAGGTTTTATTTAAAACCGATCATATTCAGTTTTATTCAAGGCTTTTAGAAGGAAAATATCCTGAAACTGAAGGGCTTATCCCTAATGATGTCAAAACAGAAGTAGTGTTAAAAACAAAAGATTTATTGCAAGCGATTGATCGCGCGTCTCTTCTTGCCCGGGATGAACGCAATAATTTAGTGAAACTGAAAACGGTTGATCAAAGTTCTTTAGAAATTTTATCTCAATCACCTGAAGTTGGCCGCGTGTACGAAAACGTTCCAGCCAACAAGATCAGTGGTGAGGAATTAAGAATTTCTTTTAGTGCAAAATATATGATGGATGCTTTAAACCGCATCGATTCCGAAGAACTCATTATTCAATTTACGGGAGCAATGAAACCGTTTATCTTAAAACCGGTTGACGACCCGGATTTACTGATGTTGATCTTACCCGTTCGAACCAACTAAACGGTCGAAATAGAGAGAAAAGGCTCCACAAAGGACCGGATGCCTTTTCTTTTTTTCAAAAAGGATTTCGGAAAGGGTTGCTTAAGATGCAGGAAACCATCCATCTCAAAAATGATGCTGAGTATTTGACACTCGGCCAAATGCTCAAAATCGCTGGATTAATTGCGACTGGCGGCCAAGCCAAATGGTTTCTTTTAGAAAATCAAGTTTATGTCAATGACCAACTTGAAAACCGCCGCGGCAGGAAGCTGTTTGCCGGCGATGAAGTCCGCATTGAAGGATGCGGCGCCTATCGGATCGCTCAATCATCGTAACGGCCGATTGAAAATAAGTGCCTTTAAATTTCCTATTTGAGGGGGTACTTTTTTGTTTCTCGAGTTTATTAACGTTAAACATTTTAGAAATTATGTTCAGACAGCGATTGATTTAAACCCCTCAGTCAATGTGTTTATCGGAGAAAATGCGCAAGGGAAAACCAATTTATTGGAAGCCATTTATGTTTTAGCGATGGCTAAATCCCATCGAACACCCCATGACAAAGAATTAATCCAATGGGGAGAAAATTATGCTAAAATAGAAGGAAGAGTAAGTAAAAACAGCGGCAGTATTCCTTTGGAACTAACGCTGTCCAAAAAAGGAAAAAAAGCAAAAGCCAATCACCTTGAGAAGAAACGCTTAAGTCAATATATCGGCCTTTGTAACGTGGTAATGTTCAGTCCCGAAGATCTCCAACTCGTCAAAGGCAGTCCTGGTTTAAGACGGCGTTTTTTGGATATGGAGATTGGCCAAATTCAACCGATTTATCTTCACAGTCTGGCACAGTATCAAAAAACGCTGCTTCAGCGCAATGCGCTTTTGAAACAGACAAATCGCAAGGCTCCATCTGTCCTCGCTTTAATTGAGATTTTAACAGAACAATTGACAGAACTTGCTGGTGAAATTATCGCGCGGAGAAATCGCTTCATTCGTGACTTAAGAGAGTGGGCCAACCAAATTCATCGCAGCATTACGAATGACCATGAAGAACTCTCGATTCAATACCGTTCAAGTGTTGGCGAGGTATCAGATGAAACGGATTTGTCAAGGATAAAAAAGGAAATGCTTTCAGCGTTTAATCAAGTGTTTGATAAGGAAATAGAGCGCGGGCTAACGCTCGTTGGCCCCCATCGAGATGATCTGCAATTTTATGTAAATGAAAAAAATGTGCAAACGTTTGGCTCGCAAGGTCAGCAGCGGACAACCGCCCTGTCATTGAAACTCGCCGAGATTGAACTGATTGCGAATGAAGTCGGTGAATATCCATTACTACTTCTGGATGATGTCCTCAGCGAATTGGATGACCAAAGGCAAACGCATCTTATAGGCACTTTCAAAGAGCGGGTCCAAACCATAGTCACAACGACGAGTGTCTCAGGGATCGGACAGGAAATGCTCAAAGATGCTCGTTCTTTTTACGTTAAAGACGGCTCTGTGGCATCTGTAAAGGACTGATAAGCCATGTTCATTCATTTAGGTGAGGATGTCGTCATTAAAGCCAATGAAGTCATCGCCATCTTTCAATACAACCTTTTTCAAGATGAACGGAACCGATCATTTATTCAAAAAGTCATGGAGAACAAAACGTTTATCCGTATCGGTGGGGAAAACATTAAATCGGTCATCTTGACGGGTGATTGTCTCTATTTTTCCCCATTTTCTCCTAACACATTAAAAAAACGTTCCGAACAAACGATGACTTAACGGGCCAAACCATTATTTGCTAAGGGAAACTCGACTTGACCAAGCCTTTTGGACGGAAAAGGCGGAGCCAATGTTGCCCTTTTGCTGGCCTGTTAAATGATATACTTTCATACCAGTACAAGAAAATCGGGACGACCCTTGTTTTGGAAAGCAGGTGACTTTGTATGTTGGAAGATCAAGTAAAAAAAGATACCTATGATGAGAGCCAAATTCAAGTGCTGGAAGGCCTTGAAGCCGTTCGGAAACGGCCGGGGATGTACATTGGATCAACCAGTGCACGCGGCCTTCACCATTTAGTTTGGGAAATCGTCGACAATAGCATTGACGAAGCTTTGGCGGGCTATTGTGATGAAATAAAAGTGGTCATCACCAAGGACGGTGGCGTGACGGTTAGAGATAATGGTCGTGGGATTCCTGTTGGTATCCATGAAAAAGTCGGGCGCCCTGCTCTCGAAGTCATCATGACCGTTCTTCACGCTGGCGGTAAATTCGGCGGAGGGGGATATAAGGTATCCGGCGGGCTGCATGGTGTAGGGGCATCCGTCGTCAATGCCTTGTCGTCCAAATGCTGGGTCAAGGTATATCGTGATGGCTATGTCTATTTCCAAGAATATCACCGCGGGGTTCCGGTCAATGATGTCGAAATCATCGGGGAATCAGAGGAAACTGGTACGGAAACGCACTTTATTCCGGATCCGGAAATCTTTACGGAAACGACCCGATTCGAATTTGACGTGCTTTCCCAACGCATCCGGGAGTTGGCGTTTTTAAATAAAGGCATACGGATAATACTCATCGATGAGCGGGAAGAAAATGAACGAAAAGCCGAGTACCACTATGAAGGCGGCATCAAATCCTTTGTGACCTATTTGAATCGCACAGAAGATGTCTTGCACAAAGAACCGATCTACATCGAAGGGGAAAAAGACGGCATCACCGTCGAGATCTCCATGCAATACAACGAAGGCTTTGCAAGTAAAATTTATTCCTATGCCAATAACATTCACACACACGAAGGCGGAACCCATGAATACGGCTTTAAAACCGCTTTAACACGAGTGATTAATGATTATGCAAGAAAAAATCAATTTTTAAAAGAAAACGACCAAAATTTATCCGGTGAAGATGTCCGCGAAGGGTTAACCGCAATTATTTCTATTAAACATCCGGACCCGCAATTCGAAGGACAAACGAAAACGAAACTTGGAAACTCTGAAGCGCGAACCATCACCGAAACGCTATTCGGAGAAGCTTTTTCACGTTATTTGTTAGAAAATCCGGATATCGCTAAAGCCATTGTGGAAAAAGGCATGATGGCGCAACGCGCTCGAGCCGCAGCGAAAAAAGCGCGTGAATTAACGCGCCGCAAGTCGGCCCTGGAGGTTTCCTCGTTACCGGGGAAATTGGCGGATTGCTCTTCAAAAGATGCATCCATATCAGAACTTTATATCGTTGAGGGCGATTCCGCGGGTGGTTCAGCGAAACAAGGACGGGACAGGCATTTTCAGGCGATTCTTCCGCTCAGAGGGAAGATTTTAAATGTGGAAAAAGCCCGGATTGATAAAATATTATCCAATAACGAGGTTCGCGCCATCATCACGGCATGCGGGACGGGTGTCGGCGAAGATTTTGACATCGAAAAAGCCCGCTATCACAAAATTATCATCATGACCGATGCCGATGTGGACGGAGCCCATATTCGGACATTATTATTGACATTCTTTTATCGCTATATGAGACCGATGCTTGAGAAAAAGTATATTTATATTGCCCAACCCCCGCTTTATAAAATTTCACAAGGTAAACGTGTGGAATATGCCTATAATGACAGGGAACTAGAAGAGAAATTGAAAGAGTTTGGCACATCCCCAAAGCCATCCATTCAGCGTTATAAGGGCTTGGGTGAAATGAATCCTAATCAGCTTTGGGAAACGACGATGGATCCAAAAAACCGCGTGATCTTACAAGTCAGTTTAGAAGATGCGATGGAAGCAGATGAAGTTTTTGAAGTGCTGATGGGAGATAAGGTGGAACCGCGGCGGCATTTCATTGAAGAAAATGCCCGGTTTGTCAAAAACCTCGACATATAAGACGCGGTGCCAATTAGTTGTCAAACGTCACTCGGTAGGAAACGAGTTTAGGACGGAGGTTTGTTATGTCTGATAATCAACAACCGCGCGTCAAACCGGTGAACATAAGCCAAGAAATGCGGACATCCTTTCTGGATTACGCCATGAGTGTCATCGTTAGTCGCGCTCTTCCCGATGTGCGGGATGGGCTTAAACCTGTTCATCGCAGAATTTTATATGCGATGAATGAACTCGGAATGACAGCGGATAAAGCATACAAAAAATCTGCAAGAATTGTCGGTGAAGTTATCGGGAAATATCATCCGCACGGCGATGCAGCCGTCTATGAAACAATGGTTCGGATGGCTCAGGATTTTAACTATCGTTATGAATTAATCGATGGGCACGGCAACTTTGGTTCCATCGATGGTGATTCAGCGGCAGCGATGCGTTATACGGAAGCGCGCATGTCAAAAATCTCAATGGAGATGGTGCGCGATATTAAAAAGAATGCTATCGATTTCCGGGACAACTATGACGGCTCAGAGCAGG